>Ga0326727_10013010_pt1 | contig 18694 bp, 16 predicted proteins | sample MB2enrmetagenome_FD_207643 | JGI IMG/M metagenome (GOLD analysis project Ga0326727, IMG submission 207643) | Lab enriched peat soil microbial communities from McLean, Ithaca, NY, United States - MB29MY | ecosystem: Environmental > Terrestrial > Soil > Wetlands > Peat | place: USA: New York...
CTCGACCACATGGCCGATTCGATGGCCGACGAGCTGCGCAGCAACAACGCAGCCGGACGTCCAACGCGTTGGATCTTGCCAGTCGGCCCGGTCAAGCAATACTCCCGGCTTACGAAGATTTGCAATCGCGAGCGGCTGAGTTGGGGCAATGCGGATGTTTTCCAGATGGATGAGTTTCTCGACTGGCAGGGACGGCCGCTTTCGGTTGAGCATCCGCTGAGCTTCGAGGGCTTCATGCGGCGCGAAGTTTTTCAAAAGCTCGATCCCGAATTGCGCCCGGATCCATCGCGCATCCACTTCCCCGATCCCTTCAACCCCGACGAGATGGCCAAGCAGATCAGCGCGGCCGGGGGCGTTGACACCTGCTACGGCGGCATTGGCTATCACGGACACGTGGCGTTCAACGATCCGCCGATTTCCCGCTGGTTCCGCATATCGGCCGAGGAGATGCGTCAATCCACGACGCGCGTGGTTGCGCTCGGCGACGATTCAATTGTGGTCCAAAGCATCGGCTGCGCGGGAGGATCGTCAGAGCTGATTCCACCCATGGCCGTCACCATCGGGATGCGTGAGATTCTTGCGGCGCGCAGGCTGCGCTTTTATCTCGCCGGAGGCGAACGCCATCGCGCGATCTTCCGCATCACGCTGCTGGGCGAGCCTTCGGCTTTCTATCCATCGACTTTATTGCAGGGCCATCCGGACTGCATCGTGCACACCGATGAAGCCACGGCGCGGCCCATTGTTGCGAGTCTATTCTGATGCGACCGATACGTTTTGGCTTGGCGGGTTACGGCGCTTGGGGTAAGTATCATGCCACGGCGATCCAGTCCACGCCCGATTGCGAATTGACTGCGATCTGCTCTGCGACCAACGAGAGCCGCGATGCGGCCGCGAAAGAAACTGACGCGCAAGTGTTCCCTTCGCTTGGAGAACTGCTGGCCGGCGTCGACGTCGACGTCATCGATATTGTCGCGCCGAACTACGTGCACGAGGAATTGGCCTGCGCCGCATTTGCTCACGGCAAGCATGTCCTTTTGGAAAAGCCGATGGCGACCAGCATCGCGGCGTGCGACCACATCATTCGTGAAGCGAAGAGTGCGGGGAAGATCCTGCTCATTGGACACGAGATGCGCTATTCGGGTCTGCACGGCAAAGTCCGTCGCATTCTGGATAGCGGCCGGTTAGGCGATCCGCGTTACGTCATGATCGACTTGTGGCGCCGTCCGTATCGGCAAGGCTCAGGCGGATGGCGTCTCGACGCCCGGCGCGTCGGCAACTGGATTCTCGAGGAGCCGGTACATTTTTTCGATCTGGCCTCGTGGTACCTGGACCGCTGCGGCGAACCCGCAACTATATTTGCCTACGGCAACACCATGGACGCAAAGGAGGCGCGCGATCTCGATACCGACGACAACTTCACCGCGCTCTTCACTTATCCCAACGGTGCATATGCGGTGATATCGCACTGCATTGCCGCCGTGGAACATCACCTGAGCATCAAGCTGTTCGGATCAAAGGCGCTGATCCGCGCCGAGTGGCACGCCGAACTCGATCGCTCCGAGAAGCCCACTTTCGATCTCACTATTTCAGAAAATGGCGTTATGCGTCCGTTGCAAGTGCCGAGCACACCGGGCGAAATCTTCGAACTGCGGCAGGAAATCGCCGCTATGACCGCGGCGATTCGTCACGGAGCGCCGCTGCCCATTACGCCGGATGAAGGCCGTCGAGCCGTGATGCTATGCCTGGAGGCGCGTCGATCGTTGGAATTGCGCCAGCCAGTGACCCTCACACCGGCCTGAACATCTGAACATCGCCCTTGGGCTTCGGCAGATCCCAATAATGATCCACCGAGAAACTCGAATAGTATCCGCGCCAGCGCGGATCTTTTTCGAGCAACGAGCCCAACCGCGCGGTCATCTCGCGATGCACTTTCTTGAAATCTTCTCGCGCCGCCAGATTCTCCGCATCATCGGAATGCAGGTAGTACAATTCGTCATAGCGATCCGAGCAGTTGTAGCTGTAAAGATAATGCTCGCCGCCGCGCGTCCATCGCTGGGTCGCGCAGGCGAAATTGACGCCGGTGTGCCAGCCGCACTCGAACAGCAAATCGCGGTCGGGATTCTCGACGCGCCGCTGCAAATAGGGCATGAGTGAGCGTCCATCCAAGCGCTCCATCGGTTCGACTCCGGCGATACCGAGCAGCGTCGGCGCGATATCGAGATGCGAAACCGGTTCGTCGACCTGTCCGGGCGCGATGCCGGGCATTTTTATGATGAGCGGGACGCGCAGCACGTCGGGATACAGGAATACGCCTTTGTCGATCATGGCGCGATGACCGTTCATTTCACCGTGATCGGACGTCAAGATGACCACCGAATCGTCATAAAGATTCCGAGTCTTCAACGCGCGGAAGAATTTTGTGAGCGCCAGATCCACCACTTCCATTTGCAGCGCATCGGCGACGCGGTAATTCCGCACCATTTCGGGATCGTACAATCCCCAGTTACGCCGGTAAAAGTCGTAGACTTTCGGCTCAGATTCAAACGGCTGCCAGTTGTTTTTGCGCACGGCTTCGTAACTTTGCGGAAGCCCGACTTCCTTGCGCAGAATTTCCTCGCGTTTCTCCAGTCCTGATGGAATGCTGAATGGCTGATGCGGATCGAAGATGTCGAGTTGCAGATAAATGGGCGCACCCGCGCTATCGGCGAGAGCCGCATCCACTTTCTCGATCGCGCGATCCACCAGATAATGCGTATACTGCGCTTCCATGGGGAACGGCTGCCCATCGGACTGCTCGATCCATCCACCGAGCGAAAAGCCAGGCGTTTTGCGATCCTGCTGGACCGTGTGGAGTTCGCGCTTATAGCGCTGCTGCTTGACTCCCAGCCGGTGCAGGTACGCCAGATACAACTCATCGTCGTAAATGGGAGGCGCCCAGCGATCCCACGCGTTGTCGTTCTCGCCGAACGCATCCATGTATTTCTGCGTGCCGAGGTGCCCTTTGCCGGCATGCCTGGTGGTGTATCCGGTAGCTTTCAGATACTCCTGAAAAATGACATCACTGGAACGCAGGATGGTTTCGTGGCCATCGTGCGCGCGCTCGCCATTGGCCGTGATGTAGCTGTAGCGTCCGGTGGCAAGAGACGCGCGCGCCGGAGCGCAGAGCGGTGCGGTGCAGAACGCATTGGAGAAGAAAACGCCGTCGGACTTCAGCGCATGAATTGCCGGCAGATTCACCGCGCCGCTCAGCTTGCGCGAAGGATGATAGTGCTCCGGACTCACCATGTCCAACGTGATCACAAACACGTGCGGCCGCCTGGCCGGCGGATTTGCCGTAAACGGATGAGCAGCCGTTTTGGGATTGACATAGCGCAGGGCCGGATGTAGGGCCGGCGATTCGATTCGCTGCGCCACGTCCTGCGCGACAGCGGCGCCCGCGGCTGCACCTATGCCGACGGTCGCGAGAAAGTTTCTACGGTTCATGCGTTCAAAATGAGGTCCACAAAAGCCACCCAGGGCGAATCCGCGCGGGGAAGACCGCGATATGCATCCAGCAATCCCTGGTCATGCAGTCCCGCGCCAGCCAGACCAAGAAACAGGCAGGAATCATTACTGAATTTCGAAATCTGCTCGCCCTTCCACTTCCCCGGATCGAGCACGTACGGCTCCAGGTACCGCACTACCTTCTGATACGAAATGCCGTTCGGCGCCGCATAGTTCCAAAGATCCACGCCGCTTGACTGCGCGATCCGGCACAGCGTGGCAAATGCGTCAGCATTGAATACCGAATAGCTCAGCGAGTTGGTCCGCGCATCCTCGCGGGGGCAGTTTCCTTTCTCGGTGATTTCTTGCGGCACCAGATAGGTCTTATAACGGTCCCACGCTTCGTCGAGGGCATCCCGATTGTGCGTGAGCGTGGCGTAGGTCGCGACTTGCGCCGTCCACCAGGTGGCGTGATTGTTTCCCGACTTGCCTTCGGCCTTGCCTTTCGCGCTGGTCGTCATCCAGTCCAGAAACTGCGTGAACCACTGGCGCAGCGCGGCCGACACGCCCAAGTCCATGCGGCCAGCTTTTTCCATCAGGAGGATGCCTTGCACGCAGCGAATCAGAGAGACGGTGTCGATCAGGCCCGTGCCGCGTCCGTCGTTGATTCCGTGAATGGCCTGGCCGTGCTCCAGGTGCGGATTCATGCGCGTTTTCGGATCGATGAACCAGGCATTGAGGACATCAGCACCGTGCTGCGCGCATCTCTCATCGCCGAGGAACCAGGTCCCGAGCCCCATGGTGAGGACACATATCCCCATCGCGCCGAGATCGTTGTGGTTCGCCACGAAGCGGTCGGGATTGCGCCGGCCGTCATGCCGGATGTACGGGCCGCTGGGATTGTTCGGATCGGGCCAATAATACGGGGCATCGCTGAAGTAATCGTGCGCGTCGACATCGTAGCCCACCGGACGCTGAGAAGTGACGCTCCACGGTCCGCGGCCAAGTTCTTTCGACGCCAGCGAGCGCAATTCCTTCACGCGTTCGCCGGCGCGTCCGGCGGCTTTCGGCACGATACCGCGAATGCGCTGGGCTTCGTCCGACGTCAGCATCAACAACGAGTCGGTGCCCGCCGCTCGCAGACGCGATGCCAGTGCGCATCCCGCGACACCGGTCACAAATTCGCGCCGCCTCACGACACGGGAGCGCCTTCTTGCGCATGCGTTCGTACGTAAGCTGCGATATAGGCGCGGAATGCCGACTTCAGCTTCTCCATGGCATTGCCCCGGCGATTAACTGCGCGTCCGTCGATTTCCGTAACGGCCAACAAATCGCGCGTGGAGGAAGTGATGAACACTTCGTCAGCCGCATACAAATCATCGAGGTGAAGCGTCCGCTCACGCACCGTAATTCCGGGGGCATGAACTTCCGTGAGCAGCAAATCGCGGGTCACGCCGGGCAGGCAACCGGAGGAAAGCGGCGGAGTCCAGACGTCACCGCCGTTGGCGATAAAGATGTTGGCCGAAGTCAATTCGGATACTTCGCCGCGTTCGTTGAGCAGCACGACTTCGTCGAACCCGCGCTGGTGAGCCTTTTCGCTCCACGTCAGATTCATCGACCAGGAGTTGATTTTGGCGCCGGCAAACTCGTTCGCCGCGTAGCGCCCGAACGGCTGCACGCCGAGACGGGCCGAATCGCCCCAGTCCTTGAGATCGGCTGTCATCGCTACTACATCGCAAGCCGAGCCGCGTTTCGGACCTTCCCACAACCCTCCGCCATTGCGAATCACCACCAGGCGCAAGGTGCAGGTGGGCTTTCCATTGGCTTCAACCAGGCGAATCAGATCCTTCTGCACCACGTCGGGATCCGGCATCGGGACATTCATCAGGGTGGCATCGTGCTGCATGCGGGACCAGTGCCGGTCCCACGAAAACAGCACTCCATCCGTCACCCGGATGGTGGTAAACACACCCCAACCCGCGAGCAGGCCGAGCTGCCCCGGAGCTAACAAATTGTCTGTTGAGGAATGAATGCTCCCGTTGTGCAAAACAAATCGATGGATCATGGCTTCATTCGTTATGATACGTTGTCCAGAACTTCAATAAATCGGCGGCTCACCGGCGGGCCGCGTTTTCCAGCGGCGATGAATCCAAAGCCACTGATCCGGATGCTCGCGAATGGCCAATTCAACGGCTTTCTGTATGGCAGCGGTGTCCGCCTCCAGATCGCCGGTCATCGCGACCGCGGGATAGAAATGAAGAATGTGCCGCTGTTCGTCTTCAGACCAGAACGCGAAGCCGGGAATGACGGCTGCCCCGCTGCGGGCGGCAATTTTCGCGAACGTGGTTCCGCTGCACGCGCGTGTGCCGAAGAAATCGACGAACACGCCGGCTTCGGGAACCACGTTTTGATCGACCAGAATCCCGACCGCTTGGTTGCGCCGCAGTGCGTGCAGGATGGGCCGCGCAAAATCGCGCTTGCTGATGAGATGGTTGCCGGACATGCCGCGACGCTTCTCTACAAATGCGTCCAGGTGAGGATTATCGAGCGGCCGGACGACTACGCCCATGGGAGCGGATAGAATCGCATGAGCAAAGGCGCTGAGTTCCCAAGTGCCCAGGTGCCCGGTGGCGAAGAGCACTCCTTTGCCCCGCGCGAGGGCACGTTCGAAGTGCTCGTAGCCTTCGTAGCGTATCCATTGCCCAACTGTCTCGCAATTGATGGATGGGGAGCGGGCGATCGCCAGGAGAACGCGCCCGATGGAACGAAAAACGCCGTCAATCAGAGCTTCGCGTTCCTCGACGGCCATTTTGGGAAACGCCATCGCGAGATTGATTCGCCCCACGCGACGCAGGCGGGGGACGGCACGGTCAAGCGTCCGCGCGTATAGATAAGCTAGCCGTTTCGCGAACGGCAGCGGAGTGAGCTCGAGCGATTTGAAAAGCAGCATCGCGCCCACATATTCGAGGAAATGGCGCAAGGCCTATTCTATCCAGCCGCCTCCGAGCACTAAATCGCCTTGATAGAAGACGGCGGCCTGGCCTGGAGTGACCGCGCGCTGCGGCTCGTCGAAACGCACTTCCACAGCGTCGCCCACGGGCGAAAGGGTAGCCGGCGCGGCCTGATGGCGGTGACGGATTTTCACTTCCGCCCTCGCCGGCGCGCTGAGTCCCGCCCACGAAACCCAATTGACGTTGCGGGCGATGAGCGTGGTGCGCAGCAGATCGTCATTCGAACCCACAGTTACGCGCTGTGAGGAGGGATCCGTCGAAATCACGTAGAGCGGCTCGCCCTTTGCAATGCCGAGGCCCTTTCTTTGGCCCACGGTGAAGTGATGGACACCTTCATGCTCGGCAATCTTTTCGCCGCTGACGGTCACCATGTCGCCATGCGTGGCCTCGCGCGGACGGCCCTTCTCACGCAAATACGCGTCCAGAAAAGCGGCGTAATCGCCGTTGGGGACGAAGCAGATTTCGAAGCTCTCGCCCTTATCCGCGATGGCCAATTCCATTTCGCGCGCGATGTTGCGCACCTCCGGCTTGAGGCGATTCCCCAATGGGAAAATCGTCCGCGCGAGTTGTGGCTGCGTCAATCCGAAGAGGAAAAACGTCTGGTCCTTGGCGGGATCGGCCGCGCGGCGCAGTTGGTAGCGGCAGGACCCGGTATTGAAATCGACGCGCGCGTAATGGCCGGTGGCGATCTTCTCCGCACGGACGGAATCCGCCATTTCGAGGAACTTATCGAACTTGATGAAGTTGTTGCAGAGCGTACAGGGAATCGGCGTGCGGCCGGCCAGGTACTCATTGACGAACGGCTCGACCACTTCGCGTTCGAACTGCTCTTCAAAATTGACCACGTAATAGGGGATGCCGAGCTGCGCCGCCACGCGGCGCGCATCGTAGACATCGTCCAGCGAGCAGCAGCGTCCGGTGGCATTTTCCGCGGCAATTTCCGGCAGACGACGCTGATTCCAGAGCTGCATGGTCATCCCGATCACGCGATAGCCTTCGCGCATCAGCATGCCGGCCACGGTGGAGCTGTCGACGCCGCCGGACATGGCGACCAGAATCGTTTCAGACATAAGATTTGGCCGTCCGCCCTTCCGGCGAAATGCGCCGCAGATGCGCGACGCTGTCAACCATGGCGTCCGCCAGCGCGTCCACTTCTTCGAAGGTGTTGGATGCGCCCAACGAAATGCGCACCGAAGAGCGCGCCTGCCGGTCACTCAGCCCGATGGCGCGCAGCACATGCGACGGCTCGACCGCACCGCTCGAGCAGGCCGATCCGCTCGAAATGGCAAAGCCGCGCAGGTCGAGCGAGATCACCAGCGGCTCGCCCTCAATGAAATCGAAACAGATGTTGCTGGTGTTGGGAAGGCGGGGAGTGGTTGCGCAGTTGATCCGCGCGTGCGGTACGCGATCGAGAATCGCGCGCTCCAACCGGTCGCGCAGCGGAGCCAGATCCGTTTGCGGCAAATTGGCGGCAGCCACACCCATGGCCGAGAATCCGGGAACATTCTCCGTGCCCGCGCGGCGCTCGCGCTCGTGGTGTCCGCCGAACAGAATGGGCGATAGAACCGTGCCCTTGCGAACGTACAGTGCCCCCGCGCCTTTGGGACCATAGAACTTGTGCGCGCTGATGGAATAGAGGTCCACGCCAAGATCCTGAACCGTGCCGGGAAGGCGGCCCGCCGCCTGCACACCGTCGCTATGGAACACCACGCCGGCTTCGCGCGCAATCGCCGAGAGGTCGCGCACCGGCTGGATGGTCCCGAGTTCGTTGTTGGCATGCATGATGGTGATCAGCACGGTCTCCGGACGCAGGGCGCGCCGCACATCGTCCGGATCGACAATACCCGAGGACCCCACGCGGAGATAATCGACCGCGACACCTTCGCGCTCCAGTTGCGCGCAGGTATTGAGCACGGCCGGATGCTCGATACTGCTGGTAATCACGTGGCGCGACGGTTGCACGCTGGCGCGAACCGCGCCCAGAATCGCGAGGTTATCGGCCTCCGTGCCGCCGCTCGTGAAAACAATTTCTTTCTCGCCGGCACCGAGCAAGGCAGCCACGCGCCGCCGTGCCGTTTCGAGACGCTCTTTCGCCAATTGACCGAAATAGTGAATACTGGATGCATTACCATACACTTCGGCCAGGCAGTCTCTCAACTCGTTGAGAACCAGCGGCGCGACGGGTGTAGTCGCGTTGTGATCGAAGTAATGATGCTGCATCTGATTAGAACTGCTTTTTTCTATTTTAACAATGACAACCCGCAATCCAATTATTACGCTGATGACAGATTTTGGCCTCCGCGATCACTATGTGGCGGCGATGAAAGGAGTGATCCTGGGCATCTGTCCATCGGCCAGCATCATTGACATAACGCATGAAGTAAGCTCTTATGAAGTCGCGGAAGCCGCGTATCTGCTTTCGCAGACGTGGAGTTACTTCCCGAAAAAAACGGTGCACGTGGTGGTGGTCGATCCCGGCGTGGGCAGCATGCGCCGGCCAATTCTCGCCGAGGCCGACGGCCACCGCTTCATCGCGCCGGATAATGGCGTGCTGACGCGGGTGCTGACGCGCGAATCGTGCAAGGTGCGCCATATCAGTGAAGAGCGGTACTTTCGCAAGCCCGTCAGCCATACGTTTCACGGACGCGATATCTTCGCTCCCTCGGCTGCGCATCTCGCTTCCGGCGTCCCAACGGCCAAGTTGGGTCCACGCATCGGTAATTACCTGCGCCTGACGTTCGAACGTCCCAACCGTACTGCGCGGCGTGGCTGGACCGGAGCAATTCTGCATGTCGATCACTTCGGCAACGTGGTCACCAACATCGCGCTCGCCGACTTTCCACACATCGAAGATCAGCCGTTCGAGATCACGGCCGGGTTCCGGACTATCGAAAAACTCGCCGCCAGTTACGCCGAAATGCCGCCTGGCGAGTTATGCGCGATCGTGGGAAGTTCCGGGTTTCTCGAAATCTCTGCTAACCAGCAATCCGCGGCCAAGATCCTGGGATGCGAAGCCGGCGCGCCAGTCGAAATCCGGTTTCTTTGAAAACATCCCGCTGTTCTGGCATCCTAAGTTAGTTACCCCAAATTAATCAGGAGGAAAGATTATGAGATTCTATCGGAGGGCTGCCATTGCGGCTATCGTTGCGGCGCCGCTCCTTTTGGCGGACCAGGTGATATTGGATAACGGAGATCGCGTAACCGGGAAGATAGTCAAGAAGGATGGGGACTCGGTTACTGTGACGAGCGATCTTATGGGGCCAGTGACCATCAAATGGGCGCACGTCAAGTCACTCATGACGGCCGAGCCGGTGACGGTGGTGTTGCCCGGCGGGAAGACTGTGGAAGGTAAAATCGAAACCTCGGGAGACCAGGTGGAAGTGGCCGGCCAAACGGCCCCGCTGCCTTCCGTTACAACCGTGCGCAGCGAGGCGGAGCAGGCCAAGTATATCCGCTATCTGCACCCGCCACTGTGGGACCTTTGGTCCGGCTACTATGACTTCGGGATTGCGGATGCATCGGGCAACGCAGAATCGTTGTCGGTTACCAATTCCCTCACCGCGGCGCGCATCACCACTAGTGACAAGTTATCGATCTACGCTAATGAGATCTACGCCAAAGGCGAGGTCAACGGCAAACTCGGTCTTACCGCGCAATCTTTCCGTGGAGGGTGGGAATATGACCATAACATTAATAAACGGGCCTTTTTATCTGTTTTCGATACTTACTCCACGGACAAATTCCAGGACCTCCGGTTCCGCGGAGTATTCGGCGGCGGCGTGGGCTTGCATGCCATAGCGACCGCCAACACCAAGTTCGATCTGGCCGCGGGTTTTTCGCTCGATCATGAATCCTACAGCGTGAACCTGGCGACCGCCGGCGCGGCGCCTTTTATGTCGCGCAATGTTGGCGAATTCTATTGGGGTGACGATCTTAATTGGAAAGTGAACAAGCTGAGCACCTTAACTCAGGGGTTCCGCATGTACGACGATGTGGGAGGCTCCGGCGGGCAGTACCGCGCTAACTTCGACCTGGGGACGGTGACCAAGATTTCCAAATGGCTTTCCTGGCAATTGACCGCCAGCGACCGCTACATCAGCAACCCCGCGCCGGGACGCAAGACCAACGATTTGTTGGTGTCGTCCGGTATCCGCGTGACCTTTACGCAATTGCCGCAGTAAGCGCGGCGGGGGCTCCGCAGCCGCAGGATTCGCGAATCACCAGTTCACTCTCGAGCACTACGCGCTGCGGCGGACCCTTTTTGCCGGCCAGTCGCTCGAACAGCATCTGCGCGGCGCGGCGTCCCATTTCCTCTCCGGGTTGACGCACCACCGTCAGCCCGGGCTTGACGAATTGAGCCCATCTGAAATCTTCGAAGCCGGCCAGGGCCAAGTCATCTGGAATGCGCAGTCCGAGACTCTGGGCCACCTCCATGACGCCATGCAAGGTGAGCGAGTTGGATCCGAATATCGCGGTGGGCGGCGCACTCTGGGTTAATACGTCATATGCCAGGGCGCGCGCGCCTGACGGGTCGGAGGCGCCGGCGCAAACCAGTGGCGCCAAACCAGCTTCATTCATAGCACGCGCGTATCCCTCGATGCGCTGATGCACGGTATACAGCCTTTCGCCGTAGCCGACAAAGGCGATCTTGCGATGACCGTGGCTGATCAGATGGCGCGTGGCGTTGTAGGTAGCTTCATCATTTTGGATCAGCACGCAATCGGTTTTGAAGCCGGTGATCGGACGGTCCATGGCGACCGTGGGAATGCCGGCCAGACGGCTGGTGAGAGTGGTCCGCTTGGAACGGTAGGTGGAAACCAGCAGCAGACCGTCGACGCGGTGGGCCTGCAATGCAGCCACCTGGCGCTCTTCGAGTAGACAATCCTCATCCGTGGCAACCAGAATCGGAACGTAATTCTGCTTCCGGGCTTCCATCTCCACGCCGCGCGCACAACTGGCCCAGAAAGGATCGGCGACGTTGGTGGTGACCAGTCCGATCACGCCGGAACGCTGCCCGCGCAGGCTCCGCGCGACGTGATTCGGCTCGTACCCCAGTTGCTTGATGGCTGCCCGCACACGCTGCGCGGTCTCCTCGCTGAACTTCCTGCCCGGTACTCCGTTGATGACGCGTGACACGGTCATCAAGCCAACGCCCGCCTCGCGGGCGACGTCCTTTATGGTCACTGCGGCCCGTCTCGACACGACGGTCATTCTAACAGCGATCCGCCACCCCCGGAACAGACGGTGTAAAACTTCGAAAAAAGATGGCTGTTGACCGTTGCCGTCACGGCTGCTTCAAATACACTGGAATCAGTATGAAAAGAATTCTCAGCATCCTTCTGGGAGTGGCGCTGGTGCTTGGCACGGTCTCCACGACCTTCGCGCAGAGCGGCGGCCGCTCCGGACACAAGCACGGCAAAGGGCACAAGGGCGGCACGCGCACCGGTCCTCGCAGCTAGGTCAATCGAACACTACAGTCTTTTTCCCGTAGCACAGTATGCGGTGCTCCAGGTGCCACCTCACGCCGCGTGCCAGCACCGCACGCTCCAGGTCCCGCCCCTTCTGAATCAGATCCTCCACCTGGTCGCGATGTGAGATGCGCACCACGTCCTGTTCGATGATGGGGCCTTCGTCGAGGGCAGCGGTTACATAGTGGCTGGTTGCGCCGATCAGTTTCACTCCCCGGTCGAAGGCCGCATGATACGGACGGGCTCCAATAAACGCCGGCAGAAATGAATGATGCACGTTGATGATCCGCGCCGGGTATTCCTCCACAAAGTCCGGCGACAGGATTTGCATGTAGCGCGCCAGCACCAGCAGATCAATCCGTTGTTCCCGCAATAAACGCCGCTGCTCATCCTCCGCCTCGCTTTTGCCTCCACTCTTTACGGGGACATGGCGGAACTCCACGCCGTAGAACCGCGCCAGCGCTTCGCCGTCGCGATGATTGCCGATCACCAGCGGGATGGCGCATGCCATTTCGCCGGTCTGATAGCGGTGCAGGAGGTCCGCCAGGCAGTGAAGGTATTGCGAAACAAAGATGGCGACCCGCGGTTTTTCCGGCGTGGACTTCAGTTGCCAGCGCATCTGAAGTTCGGCTGCCGTTTGGCGAAACTCGTCCCGAAACGCAGTCAGATCAAAGCCGTCGAGCGCCCATTCCACGCGCATGAAGAACAAGCCGGCTTCATGATCCTGATGCTGATCGGCATGCGTAATGTTGGCGCCGAAGCGGTAAAGCAGTCCCGAGACCGTGGCTACGAGTCCCTTGCGGTCGGGACAGTCGATAAGGAGAACGGCCGTATTTCTCAAGTGTATAGAATTACACATTTCCACGCTGCCGTTTTCCCTATTGACTTTGGGGGCTAACTACGGTAACTTAATTGCGTCTTGGCCTGTTCCACTGGGTGCACGTTGTTGCGGTCCCGAACAGGTCTGTTTCGCCCCGATCGCCCCCTTCTCCAAGTCAGGAGACTCAATCAGAAATTGTGTGCTGGGATTCGTCTACCGATATCGCATTTTCGGGCAGCCGCGAGCCGCCTATAAACTTTGGCTAGGAGAACATACGTGACACTTACTTCACAGGAAATGAAAGACTTTCTGCAACGCGGTTTTACGCGGCGGAATCTGGGACAGATTGCGACCATGCTGGCTGGCGCTTCCGCTCTGCCGTTTTATAATGAGCCTGCCTTGGCGCAGTTATCGCGCGTGGCCAACGTGCCACCGGACGCGGTGATGATCAACGCCAACGAAAACCCTCTGGGACCCTGTACTGAAGCGCGAGAGGCCGCGCACAACATGGTCGCGAAGGGCGGGCGTTACCTGTACGGCGAAACCGACAAGGTGGCCAAGATTCTCTCCGAGCAGGAAGGCGTGAAGCAAGAGTATGTCAGGATCTATGCCGGATCGAGCGCCCCTCTGCACCAAATGGTTTTGGCGTTCACTACCCCCACCAAGCCGCTGGTGATCGGCGATCCAGGATACGAAGCCGGCATGCGCGCGGCCAAGTTCATCGGCTCGCAAGTGATTCCGGTTCCGCTCCGCAAGGACTTTTCGCATGATGTGAAGGCCATGGTCGCGGCCAGCAACGAGACCGGATTGTTCTACATTTGCAATCCCAATAACCCCACCGGTACGTTGACCAAACGGTCCGACATCGAGTGGCTGGTGGCGAACAAGCCGAAGGGCTCCGTGGTGCTGATTGACGAAGCTTACACGCACATTGCCGGCGACGATTACTTCAGCACCGACCTGGTTCAGAAGGATAAGGACGTTGTCATTCTGCGAACCTTCTCCAAGATTTACGGCATGGCGGGTCTGCGCGCCGGCGCGGCCATTGGCCGTCCGGACCTGATCGAAAAGATGGGCGGATGGGGCGCCGGCATGATGCCTATAACCGGCATGGCCGCCGCCAGCACCAGCCTGCAGGTGAAAACGCTGATTCCCGAGCGCCGCAAAATCATCGGCGGGGTTCGCGAAGACACGCTGAACTTCCTTACTGCCAAGGGCTTCACGGTAGTTCCCTCGGTGTCCAACAAGTTCATGGTGGACGTGAAGCAACCGGGCAACAACATCATCATGGCGCTGCGCAACGAGAAGGTCTACATTGGCCGCACGTGGCCGATCTGGCCCACTTATGTGCGCGTCAGCGTCGGCACGCAGGAGGAAATGAACAAGTTCAAGGCTGCGTTCGTGAAGGTGATGGCAGCGTAACGTGTTGATCCGCCGCGAAACGGGCAAATACACCTGGGAGCGGTTTTTCGGAGATTGCGCCGGGGGCATGATTGCCGCTCTCATTGCCCTGCCCTACGGCCTCTCGATGGCAGCTTTGATGGGGCTGCCGCCGATTTTGGGAGTCGTCACTTCGATCCTGACAGCGCCAATTACGGCGCTGTTGGGACGGAATCCGGTCCTCATCGGCGGCACTGCCAGTGCCTCGGTTCCTTTCATCGCCAATGCAGTACGGGCGCAGGGGATCGGCGGCGCAGCCAAAGTGTCTATCGTGGCCTCCGTACTCATGATGGCGTTCTGTGTCTTGCGGCTCGGACGCTTTGTCGGCAAGGTTCCAAGCTCGGTCGTCGCCGGGTTCTCGGCGGGGATCGGCGGGATCATGATCATCTCGCAGCTTCACGTGCTCGCTGGCGTACACGCGCCGGCGGGCGACAACGATCTATTCAAGTTGTTCTCGTTTATTACTGAGATACCCGGAATTCGCTGGGCGCCGTTAGTGCTCGGCGGATCGGTCATGGCAGCGTCGGCGCTTTGTGCCAAGTGGTCACCCCGGATACCCGCTCCCCTAGTTGGGGTTGGATTGTCGGCTCTTATTGCGGTCATATTTCGCATTCATGAACCCGAAGTAGGGTCTCTACATTTATCTCTGCCTCCGTTTGCCGGTTTTTCCTGGACGCCCCAGGACGTGCTCAACGTGGTTCCCGCGGGATTGGGCTTGGCTTTCGCGGCCTCGGTGAATATTTTGCTGACCTCGCGCGCAGTCGACCATTTCCGTGGACGCCACAAGCCCCCCAAACGCGCCGACGCGGATGCAGAACTGGGAGCCTACGGCATCGCCAATCTTTGTGCGGGCGTGTTTGGCGCGCCCATGAGCATCGGCATTCCGGCGCGCAGTGTGGCCAACGTAAGGTGCGGCGGCACGACCAGGGTGTCGAACGTGATGCACGCGCTGTTTCTGTTCTTTCTCGTCCAACTCGGTTCGGGCGCGCTAGCGCACATTCCGCTGGCGGCTCTCGGCGGAGTCACGGCGTGGATGGGCATCTGTCTGCTGGATGTCAGCGCCTGGCGCCGGCTCAGCAGGATGCGCCTGGTGGACGCCGCGGCGTTCCTGATCACCGCCTTTGGCGTGATGGTGGTGAATGCGGTAGCTGCGGTGCTGGCGGGTTGCGCGGTACATGGAGGACTGTGGGTGTACCGGAGATATATGCGGCCCACCTCGGCGATGCCCGAGGTTGCCGCCGGAGCACAGTAGCTATCATCGACAGTATGTCCGAGGTTATCGTCCGCCCCTCCACCGGGGCGGACGTGGTTTTCATTGCCGGCATCTATGCGCACCATGTGCTCAAGGGTACGGCGACCTTTGAAATCGATGCACCGGATGTGGAGGAGATCGCGCGCCGGCGCGACGGGGTGCTGCGCGAGGGACTGCCGTACATCGTGGCGGAATGTGACGGCAGGGTGATTGGGTATGCTTACGCTGGTTCCTACCGGCCTCGACCGGCATACCGGCACACCGTCGAAGACTCCATCTACCTTCATCCGGACCACACCGGCAAAGGCATAGGACGCCGTTTACTCAGCGAATTGCTCCGGCAATGCGAACTCGGTCCCTGGCGTCAGATGATCGCGGTGATCGGGGATAGTGCAAACCTGGCGTCGATCCAGTTGCACTTGAATGCCGGGTTCCGTCATGCCGGCCTGTTTCAATCGGTGGGATGGAAGTTCGGCCGGTGGCTCGATACCGTGCTGATGCAGCGCCCGCTGGGCTGCGGCGATCAATCCCCCGCGGGCACTCCGGAAGCATAGCGCAGGCTGGCGACGACGAGGCGGATCTCGTCGTAGGTGTGGTCTTTGGGCAGCGCATCTTTGATCGGCTTGAGACGCTCGAACCCGATGGCGAGCGCCACGCGGCGGATCTCGTCGGCGCGATCGGGTTCCACCCACGCCGGATGCAGATCGATCATGCCTTTTTCGATGAGTACGGACACACGCTCCACAATGGTCGCCACCTGGCGGCCTTCGATGGAGGCGATCTCCTGGATCGACTTACCTTGGTGCAGCAGTTCCAGCGTCCGGACAGACGGCGCGGCCTTTCGCTCCGGCTCCTCTTTAGGAGTCGCTCGCCGGCCTTCATCGAATGCTTTGAACAATGCGGACACGTCTCCGCCATAAAGTTCTGCCTTCTTGACCCCGACACCGAAAACGTCCAGCAGCGCTTCTCTGGTGCGCGGTTTCCGGGCGCACAGATCGGTCAGGGAAGCGTCGCTGAAAATCACGAAAGCCGGCACTGAATTGCGCCGGGCCACTTCCATGCGCCACTCGGCGAGCAACGCGAAGAGTTCCGGGTCCGCGGCGGCGGGAGTCTCTTTGACGACTCGCACCGCGGCTGTTGCTCGCCGCGACATGCCGGCCTTCATCCATTCCGGCGGATCGGTGCAGACGTCGCACATGCCGCAGGAGGTCCACCTGGGTGTCTCGCCGAAATGCAGGCAGATCTGGCGGTGACGGCAGCGCGGTTCATCCACAAAACGGCGCATGGTGTGGTACGACTGCCACGACCTTTCGCGCTCCTGCTGCTCGCGAATGGTGTCGATGAAGTACGCCAGCAGGCCGGCGTCTTTCTTTTGCCAGAGCAACGCGCAATCGCCGGGCTGACCGTCGCGTCCGGCGCGTCCGGCTTCCTGATAATACTGCTCCAGCGATTTGGGCAGCGATAAATGGATCACGGCGCGCACGTTGGGCTTGTTGATCCCCATGCCGAATGCGATGGTGCCGACCAGCACCGGCGCTTCGTCCGAGACCCACAACTGCTGGTTCCGCTTGCGCGCTTCGCCATCCATCTTGCCGTGGTATCCGACCGCCGCGATGCCTTGCTCATTGAGGAAATCGACAGTCTCTTCGACGCGCGCGATGGTTGGAGAATAGATGATCACGTTGCTGCCTGCGTGGGCTTTGAGTGCATGGAGCAACAGAGGTTGTTGCATGTCTTCCTCCACCTCGCGGACCAGGTAGCGCAGGTTGGGGCGGTCGAAGCTCAGGATGAATTTGCCCGGATCGCGCAGTTGCAGTTGCACGATGATGTCGTGACGCACGCGCTGGGTGGCGCTGGCGGTGAACGCTGCGATGGGCCGGCCAGGGAACTGCTCCCGCAAGCGATGGAGCATGCGGTATTCCGGCCGGAATTCGTGTCCCCATTCGGAGATGCAATGCGCTTCGTCGATGGCGAAGAAGGAAATGGGCAGACGCTCGAACCAGCCGAACGTGTCGGACCTTACCAGGCGTTCCGGCGAGAGATACAGCAGGCGGAAGGCGCCTCGCGTGGCTTCAGTCATGGTGCGCGATTGCTCGGCGCTCCTCAACGTGCTGTTGAGAACCGCGGCTGGTATTCCCATCTGCGCCAGTTGCGCAACCTGGTCATGCATCAAGGCGATGAGCGGCGAAACCACTACGGTTGTGCCGCCAAGCAAAATGGCAGGTAATTGGTAGCAGAGCGATTTTCCGCCGCCAGTCGGGAGAATGACCGCGACATCGCGTCCGGCAAGAATGCTGCGAATGATGGGTTCCTGCTTCGGACGGAAGGAATCGTAACCCCAATACTGGCGCAGTACGGAGTGGAGGTCTGGACCGGAGTGCAATTCACATTTTACCGCCTCAAATCCCCTATACTCGCTAGTAGCGAACATGAGAATCCCCCGCCTAAACATGACGTCATTACTGTTTGCGGGAGAACCGCTCCCTAAGAAGTTGAGAAAAGATCAAAAGCCGCAGGCGAAACCGCCTGCGCCACCAACACAAGTCGTTTGCTGCCAATGGTGGGGCAGACGGTTTCGTCTGCCTCGGCCGCTTGAGGCCGGTTTTTTCACAGCTTCTCAGGGAGCGGATGCGCAATCACTTATGACGCTTTGTTTAACATGCGTGGCGCTGCTGTCTGCGTTGACTGCGATTGGCGCAACCACGACCGGTGAAATCCACAGCAGCAGCGTGACGCTTGCGCGGCTAGCGGGCGGACACAGCTACTCGTTCCTGTTTTCCGTTGCTTCGCCTGGGGCGTTCCCGGCGGATGCCCGGCTGGAAGTCACGCTGGCGGCGAATGGCCGCGTGCTGCTTCAAAAGACCCTCCATGCGGGCGATCCCGATTTCTATGCACCGTTTCGTCTCGCGCAAGCCACCACGCCTGAATTGCGGCTCGCCGCTACCGGTGTTACCGGACGCTACAGCATGGAGATTAACCCGCTGCCTGACTCCCCGTCGCTGAAGGGCGGCGGCAATCATTCCTGGCGGGACGCTTCGCCGATAGTCCTGGGACAGACGGTGTTCGCATCCGCGGATGAAGCCGAATATTTTCCACTACCCGGCACGCCGCGCAAGGATTCCGTTAATGCCATGGAAGACTGGTATCGCTTCAGCTTCCATTCCGCGAAGCCGCAGCTGGTTTATTTCCAGTTGGAACTGACCGACCGCGATGATGTTCA
>Ga0326727_10013011_pt1 | contig 18691 bp, 17 predicted proteins | sample MB2enrmetagenome_FD_207643 | JGI IMG/M metagenome (GOLD analysis project Ga0326727, IMG submission 207643) | Lab enriched peat soil microbial communities from McLean, Ithaca, NY, United States - MB29MY | ecosystem: Environmental > Terrestrial > Soil > Wetlands > Peat | place: USA: New York...
GCGAAAGCCTGGCCGGATTTTCGGTTTTGCTGGTGACTGCCTGAACGTAAAAGTTCACTCGGATTTCGCTTGGAGCGATCCTTCAGCGACCTTTCCGTTTGCCCATTTCGTAAAATGGCTTGCCCGTGAGCGGAATCCGCAAGTTGCCGGGATGTTTGGGGATCGTCGAGGTATCCACAATCAAGGCCGAGTTCCAAAGTCGGAGTTCCAGGCTCCTGAGTCCGACGGTGGGGTGGGCATTTGAAATTGGTGGCCTTGGCTCGGTAAGAGGCGCGGACCCCAACTGCGGGGGTCCGCGCTACCGGTGTCGTCACACGCGCAGGAAGATCTTCTGCCGATAGAGGAAATACAGGAACAGCCACATGGTCATCACCACGCAGATGCTTTCCACCAGCGGGCGGTAGGCGCCGAAAATCGGATAGAGTCCGTGCATGAAGATGTTGGTGATGATCGAAAAACGGAAGAACCGGTCGACCAGATAGATGGTGATGGCATTCATGCCAATCACTTTGAAAAAGAACGCCCAGCGCTGATAACCCTTCACATCGATGATCCAATAGAAGAGCGCGAGGAGCAGCAGGCTCCAGCCGCCCGCGCAGAGCACAAAGGTGCTGGTCCAGATATTTTTGATGATGGGGAAGTTGAAACTCCACACCCAGGCGACGAGCAGGGTCGCGACGCCTGCCGCTGCCAGTCCCAACACTTTGCGATTCGGCGAGTATTTACCGGATCGCAGCCAATGCCCGGCGAGCACGCCCATCAGGCAAGTGGAGATGGCCGGCAGGGTGGAGAGAATGCCCTCATTGTCGCCGAAAGTATAACAACAGAAGCGCGAGGGAAGGTGGAGGGTGGCAAAGACGACGCGGTCCAGGTAACCCGCCAGGTTGCTTTCCGGGGTGATGATGCCGGCTCCGATGTGGGGGACGGGGACCAGCTTTATGATCAGCCAGTAGACAATCAAAATGCTGCCCGCCACAATCGCCTGACCGCGAATGCCCGTCATCATCACCACCAGCCCGGCAAATAAGTAACAAAGGGCGATGCGTTGCAGGACGCCGGGAATGCGCAGGGTGTGAATGTTAAAGTCCAGCAGCCCGCCGTAACACAATCCAAACAGGAAGAGCAGCAGGAAGCGCTGGATAATGTGGCGGTAAAGCTGGCGGCGATTGGCTCCTTCTTCCATGCGGCGCGTGAGCGAAAAGGGCAGTACCGCGCCCACCACGAAAACGAAGAGAGGAAAAATCAGATCGTAGAAATGGAAGCCGGCCCACGGCATGTGCTCGAATTGCGTATCAAGCGTCCGGGTGGCCGCGTTGGGCCACACCTTGTAAAACGCGTGGATGATGCCTTCTCCGCCCGCGATCCAAAACATGTCGAAGCCGCGCAGCGCGTCGATGGAAGCAACGCGCTTTTGAATGAACGTTGGCGGTTGAACTTCGTTAGCCATAATGACCTCATCTTATAATTTAGGCGCTGAGGGGAATAAGACCAGCGCCGACCGCGACATTATCCACAATTAAGCGGGTGAGGGAAAGGAGAAGTATGGAGCGCCTTCCGCCACGCCGCTCCCACGCCCTCGGCGATGGCCGTCAGGCAGCCTGGAAATGGAGGGGATCCCTTAAGTTCTGGAGCTCGCGGTAATAGTAAAGTGCCGTGGGCCTTTTTCCATTGAAGCGCAGCTTTCTCAGAAACTCGATCTCATCGGCGGTGGCATCGCGGCTGAGGGAAGCATTCTGAAGGAAAGCGATGAGCCCCGGTTCTTCCTTGCCGTTGCTCTCCGGCGCCTTTTCCACGTACTCGAATTTCTTCGGGCGGCCCGGGGCCACGCGGTGGTTCAGAACGATGTCCATGCCAAAGGTCGTGAGGTCGATGTCCCACGATTGAATGAGCGGCTGCATAAACGCCACGCAGTTGCGGGGCGACAGGTTGTAAACATCCTCATTCAGGAACTCCAGAATGGTGACGCGGGTTTGTTCGTAGCTGCGACCACTGAGCCGAGCCACCTGCCGCAACCATTTCTCGTTCGCCAGCTCTTTTTTGGCGACGCCCTTCACCACCTCCAGGAGCTTTTGCGTCACCAGGCGCTCAAGTTCGCCGAAGGGTTGCTGCTCAAAGATGATGCGCACCTGCTTCGTCTTGTCGGGTTGGCATTTGCTGAGGACTAATTCGCGAACCTCTTTGAACAGCGGCGCGGGCGGGGCCACCAGCTTGCGCTTTATTTCTTCCAGGCGTTGGAGCTCCGCCATGCGCGCCAGCTCGCCTTTCGGGAACCTCAGCAAGGGTTCCAACTGGTCATAAATATCCGTCCGGCTGGGAGCGGGAGGAGCTTTTCTGCCGGAAAGCAACTGGGAGATGTAGGATTCCGTAACATGCGCGGCAGCCGCCAGATGGCGTTGTTCGAGGTCCAACTGTGCAAGGCGCTGCCGGAGGACGAGAGCCAGATCCATGGGGTTTCTCCTGGACTTAACCAATCGCACTTATGCGAATCCTGACAGTGGCAGATTTTGATTGACAAATCAAGTTAATTTACCTACAATGGTTAAGAAGTTGAGCGCTCTCCCCTCTCCTTCCAGATCATCTGAACCGTTTCAGGTTATCTGAAGCTGTACCCCGTGACGCGGCGCGGTACGGCTTGGGCACACCCTCACCGCCCAACGGCCGATTGGAGGACGGGGGACCAGCGGGATTCGCCCCTGCCCCACTCCGCACCTCCAGAGCTTCCCAGGAGTGAACCATGTCTCAGAAAAACGGCGACAAGGCCAGATTCGGCCGACAGCAACACCGAAAGAAAGAGCTGCGGAAGCAAATGCGCGACTTGCGGAAGGTGTTGACGGGCCAACCGCCAGAGCCAACCCTTACCGCCGCCAAATAAATCGACGCCGTAGGGTTCGCACCTGCGTGGATGGCGCTACACGGAAAGAGATACGACGGGCGAACCGACCCTATAATCAGCTTTAGCTTTAAGGGTCAGCGCTCATACCCGCAAGAAGGTAGTGGCATGTGTGTTCAGTACACCGGATTCAAGGTGGCCGTAAATTCTCGATCCTCTCGGCAAAAAGGAGGCTTTAATGCATTCAATCCCGGAAGGCCAGTGCGTCAGGCACTTTCAGTACGGTTTAGGTGTGGTAACTCAGTCGGATGGGGAGCGGACCTCCATTGATTTCCACCTGCATGGACCGAAGAAATTTGCCACCAAGATCATGGTGATGGAGCTCTCCGATGAAGCTCCTCCGCCCAAACCCCAGTCCCCCAAGCGCCGGCGGAAAGCCGTCGCCCAGCCGGTTGCCGGTTAAATCATCTTCTCCTTCCACCGGCCCCGCCGGAACAGGAGAACCATGGCGACAGCAATGGCGGATTCGGAAATGGTGATGGCCCAGTAGACGCCATTCGAGCGCATGCCCAGCGGAATGGCGAGCGCGTAGGCAAGCGGAATCTCCAACACGATAAAGCCAAAGAAGTTCACAATCGTGGGCGTAAGTGTGTCTCCCGCGCCGTTGAAGGCTTGCATCATCACCATTTCATACGCGTAGCCAATGTTGCCGATGCTCACGATGCACAGGCAGGCAGCGCCGATGGAAACAATTTCCGGGTCATGAGTGAAGAGGCGCACCACGGGGCCGGAGAACACTATGAAGAACGCGCCCACGCCTCCCATCACCAGCGCATTGTAGACGCCGGTCTTCCACACGGAATGCTCCGCGCGCTCCGGTTGACCCGCTCCCAGATTCTGGCCCACCAAAGTGGCAGCAGCCCCGCTCAATCCCCACGCCGGCAGGATGAAGAAGACGATGATCCGGATGCCGATGGCGTACCCGGCCAGCGCGGTGCTTCCAAACACACTGACGATCCGCATCAAGCTGATCCAGGCGATATGCGGAATCAGCATCTGCGCGATGCCGGTCAACGACACCCGGAGCAGCCGCGCAATAACCTCCGCATGGATACGTACCTGTCGCGCGAAAATGCGGATGTGTTCGCCGCCGCGATACAGCCGGTAAATTTGATACACCACGCCAATGCTGCGTCCGGTGAGGGTGGCCAGGGCGGCGCCGGTCACGCCCAGGCGCGGAAACGGCCCCAGGCCAAAGATCAAGCAGGGGTCGAGAACAAGATTGATGGAATTGGAGAGCCATAAAACGCGCATGGCAATGGCCGCGTCACCGGCGCCACGGAAAACCGCGTTGTTCAGAATCAGGAGCAATACCACGCAGCAGCCGCCCAGGGCGATCCGCGCATAACTGGCGCCTACAGCCAACACGGCAGGAGACGCTCCCATGAGCCGCAGCAGGTGCGGCGCGAAATAGAAACAGGGAACACCCATGGTGAGGCCGGCAAGCAATCCCAAGGAAATGGCCTGCACACCCGCCACGGCGGCTCCTTCGCGGTCCTTCTCGCCGACGCGCCGGGCCACCATCGCCGTGGCGGACAGACCCAGGCCCATTCCCACCGCATACATGATGGTCAGCATCGCCTCAACCAATCCCACCGTGGCCACGGACTCCGCTCCCAGGCGCGCCACCCAGAAGACGTCCACGATGGCGAAGAGAGACTCCATCAACATCTCGAGAACCATGGGCACGGCGAGTAGAAAAATCGCCCGCGTCAGGCTGCCCGTGGTGTAGTCCTGGTGCGAGCCGCGCAGTGCTTCGCGGACCGATGCCCAGAAGGAAGATGACTCACGAGTTGTGACGGCAGTGGCCATAAATACCTGGTTATAAGGTTGGGTTCAGAATTCAGCCCGGACCGGGGCCTTGCGTAATCAAAGTGTCACGAATTGGGAACTACCGGGGCATGGTTTTCATAATGATATTAATTTACGACAGGAAGTGAGGCGGGCGCAAGCGGAATCGCGTGAAGGCAGTTTGGATTATTGGATCGCCGCTTTGGCGCGTTGGAGACGGCGGGCGAGTTCCGGCTGGAAGGCCACTGCGGCGGCGGCCAGAACCAATGCGCCCCAGCCGAGGAAGACCGCCCATTGGCCCGTGTTGCCGACTTCCCTGAGAATGACGAGGAGAGGATAGTTGATGACCCAGAGCACCGCGGTGGCAACGGCGGCCATGACGGTCAGGACATCGTACCGCTGGAGCAACCATCCAAGGAAGAGTGCTTCAAGCAGAAAAGCCCACACCATCGCGAGGGGCGGGAACACGAATTCAGCCAAATGCAGGTGAAAGCCTGTGGCCCACCAGATGAGGGCAACGTAGAGAAGGCCGGGAGCTGGTTTCCGATACCATGGTCCGCTGCTAACCCGCCTCCTCGCCATCCACGCTGACGGCAAGCCGAGAAGAATCACCCCAATGACCACGCCATCAAAGACGGCCGCAGACACCGTGTAAAGCGTCCAGGAATAGCTCTGAATGGCCTGAGCCACAGGCAACGGATCAACAAAAAGGAAAACGAACCACGATGAGATCATCCACCTAACTCCACCCGCCATCATAGGGCCCGCGAGTAAGGTCGAATGAGCAAGGATGGTTTCCAAGGCCACGAGGCCCAGCCCCGCCAGCGCTCCGCGCACAATGGCCAGCCCAACGGCAGGCTCGAGTATGCGACCCCGCCACGCCAGCACGTAGCTGGCGATATATTCCGGGGCCCGGCGTCGCAAGTAGTGCTCGGCTGTTGCCAGGCCGGTGAGAATGAGTCCGGAGGCAGCGATTAACTCGAAGAGATAGAGCGGTGCGGGCACGTCGGGCCAGCCCATGGCTGCGTGGACAATCCATTCGCCCGTAAGGCCCAGAAGCACCGCCATCGGCAGGCGCTTCCAGAACCACGGTGAACGGTGGCAGCGTCCCACAACAAAAAGGACCAGCACGATTATGGCAGCCATGGTCCCGGCGAACCATCGGACCTCACCGATGGCAGGAAAAAGGTCGTGGCCAGCCCCCGGGTTGCACTGGACGTCCGTCACTTTCTCCGCCAGAAGGGAGACTTGCAGGCTGGGAGACGAAGTAAAGTAGGCATGTTTCCACCGCCATTCGGCGTTGTAGGTTGCATCCTGATCTCCGCCCGAGTTCTCCTTCATTTTGGACTCCGTTGGGATGGGGCCGCAAAACATCTCGGCGACGCGCTTGGCGATAGCTCGCCGTTCATCCAGAGTCGCGGGCCGGTAGTTCCCAGGAATCCATGCCGGCGGAGAAAGGCGCTCAACCTTACCTTTGCGGTCCACCACTGCCGAAGCCGAACGGGGCTCAAACCTCACGTGCCAGACCAAAGGCTCCGCCGGCGAGAGTGATAGCGGCGCGCCCCTCGCCCTGTAGAGAGGCCCGGCGAAGATCCAGTCCAGGACCCCGTCTGCGTAAACATCCCTTCGGAAGTCGAGCTGAGCCTGCGACTGGGCATCTTGCGGTATCGGCTGTCCTAGCCGCGCGGCTGCCTCCTGGACGACGCGGCGAGCAGTAATGGCGTCGATCTCCAGCCGCATCTTTGAAGCAGGAAACACATCGTCCCGATAGGCGAGGAAGTACACGAGCCCCACGAGTCCGATAAACAACAAGGCCCAGTCATATTTGCCCCACACCAATATATGGGGAGAAGGGGCCGGGTCACCATCCCCTGATTCCGGAATAGCCCGTTCCTGGAGCGCCGCGGCAAGTTCCACCACCGATTGGAATCTCTTGGCGGGGTTCTTCTCCAGGCATTTCAGAATGGCCTTCTCAAGATGCGCGGGGAGCGCGGGCTCCACGTCTCGCGGGGCGGGCGGAGTGTCGTGGATTTGCTTCAAGGCGAACCCGACTGGAGTATCGGCGCGGAAGGCGGGTTGCCCGGTAAACATTTCGTAGAGGACCAGGCCGAGCGAATAGATGTCACTGCGGGTATCCGTGGGCTTGCATTCGGCCTGCTCGGGGGCCATATAGGCAGGGGTACCGAGCATAACGCCGGTGGTCGCGGTCGTTGTCTCCAGGGAGCGGGCGATGCCGAAGTCCATCACCTTCACGTTTCCATCACTGTCGATGACGATGTTCTCCGGCTTCAAGTCGCGATGGACGATGCCCTGGGCGTGGGCTTCCGAAAGCGCATCGCAAATCTGGCTGGCCCACTGACCTCCTTTACGGATGGAGGCGGCGCTGTAACGAGTAAGGAATTGGCGAAGTGTTTCCCCCTCGACGTATTCCATGGAGATGACGGCGGCATTGCCAAAGCGCAGAAGCTCATAGATGCGGCAGACATTTTTGTGCGTGATCTTACGCGCCATCAGCAGCTCGGACTTGAAGCGCTCGATCACCGCCGCGTCGGCAGCGATCTCCGGCTTGAGGACTTTCAGGGCTACCACGGCGCCGGTCTCGCGGTCGCGGGCCTTGTAAACGATGCCCATGCCGCCGCGGCCCACTTCCGCCAGGATGTCGTAGCGTTGGCGCAGGGCGTGCAACGACCCCGCCGGGAGCTCCGCCGGTGTTTCTGCCGAAGCTGGAGGAGCCCTATGCGGCGAGGTCCCTGGGGCGTCCTCGAGCGGGGTCGTCGGGCGTTCGTCTCTTTCCTTGTTGTTGGGCATCGGCAGCTATCGAGGTCTTGCCGGGCGGTGGCCCTGTCCGCGATGGATGAAGCATAACTCGAAAGCAGCCGCGTATCAAATTATCCGTACACGCACTGGCGGCCTTCGTCGGCGTAGGCTTGGACCAAATTGGGGTCGGCGTCGAAGAAGTGGTCGGAGGGGGAGAGAATAAAGCTGCCGCGTTCGCCCGCGGCAGCGAAACATGCGCGCACGGCGGCACGCGTTGTCTCAGGAGGGCAATCGATGAAGGAATGGTACTGGTCGAAGCCGCCGATAATACAGACGCGGTCGCCAATGCGCCGCTTCGCCTCCGCAAGGATGACATCCCCACCCATGGCGGCGGGGGTGAAGGTTTCCATGGCGTCGGGTTTCATGTCGGCGACTCTTTCCAGGATGGGCATCATGCCGCCGCAGGTGTGGTAGACGATCCGCTGGCCGGATTGGTGAGCGAGCGCAATCAGCTCCGTGTCATAGGGCGCTACGAATTTGTCGAACAGCTTGGGTGAAATGACCGTCGACGACGCCGAGCCGCCGCCCAACTCCACCAGATCGATCTTCGCGCCCGCCATTGATTGGATATAGACCTTCTTGCGCCGGTGCAGGATGCGCAGAAACTCGTGTACCCAGTCGGGGTCGTCATAGGTGGCAAGGATGAGCTGCTCGGTGGGGTAGAGGCAGCACGCGTCCTGCCAGGCGCCCGGTTGGCCGTACACGTCAAAGCACGGAATGTGGCTGCGCACCAAGCCGCGCTCGCCATAATCCTCTGCGGCCCGATTCACGCCCTCCACGTCGCACCACGGGGTGGTAACGAATTCGCCGATCAAGTCAATATCGCGCTTGTTCTTGATGGGATGTTCGCTGACCCAGGTGGTCTGATCGTTCGATTGCGTCACCATGGTGAGCGTGCCCTTGGGTGTCACAAAACGGTAACGCCGGGTCTGGTAGGTTTCGTCCGGAATGTCCTCCCATTCCGTCCGCCACTGGTTGGACCAGATGCGGCGCGCTTCCAAAAAGCCGGGCTCGCCCTGTAAGGGATCGAAGTAATCTTGACTGCCGGGAGCGGGCTTGTGCAGCACGATCCAGGTAATGGGGTCCAGGCCGTGGCGATCGAAGAATTCCTGGGCCGAAATCCCGCCCTCATACTTGTCGAGATAATATTGCATAATGTGATGCGTGGTCACCGGCAGGCGGTCGGCCTTGCGATGTTCGAGCGCCGCGACCATTCGTTGTTTAGGGGTCATGCGGGAACTTACCACGAGCGCTTGCGCGCGGGGCGACGTGACTCACGGTAGACGTCAAGCTCCTGGTCAGACAGAGTGGTGCGCCGCGGCAGAGGCTTCTCCGCAGTCTCCAGATCCAGGGCCTTTTGCAGCTTCTGATAGCAAAGGGCGGCCGCGTCTTGAAAGGGCAGTTGCTTTTCCAAGAAGGCGCGGTTGGAAATGCTGAAAATGAACTCGCGGTCTTCCGCCTGTTTGTCAATGACCCGGTAGGTGTAGTCCCGCCCATGCGCTTTTAGTTGAAATCCGACATATTGGATTTGCATAACGGTTTCCTTCCCGGGCTCAAGATGTCCGCCCGCGCCATTGCGACAGCGCTAGGCGCGGGCAGTACGCTCATTGTGGGGTGATTCTTAGAGCTTCTTGACGCTCTCAGCTTGCAGGCCTTTGGGGCCCTTGGTGACGGCGAACTCCACCGCTTCGCCTTCGGCCAGCGATCGGTAGCCTTCCGCCTGGATGGCAGAGTGATGGACGAAAACATCATCTCCGGAAGCGCGCTGGATAAATCCATAGCCCTTCGAATTGTTGAACCACTTCACTACACCTTGTTCTCTTTCCATATTGTTTCAGTGTTCCTTTGTATTGTTGAAGTTTAACTTGTTCTCGTCTCGCAACCGGTCCCCAAAGACAAGAGAAGCCGCAAAATCAATCATTTTGCGGCCTCCGACAATCGTTGTGTTCGGTCACAAAAACTGATCAAGCGTATCCAGTATACATGTTTGGCCATTGTTTTGCAAGGGAGAAAAGCGTGAGGCAAATTCCCATGTCCGAAGCAGAAATTACGGATCGCGACCGCGCCCTGGCCCAGCGCTGCGTGGAGTGCCCGGTATGCACGCGGGCCCGTCGAAACCAGCGGGGCGTGGCTTTCTGGTTCGTCAAGCAGGTGGAAGGCAGCGTCTGTCCTTTCTGCCAAGCCTACGAAAAGGTTTACGGGCGCAAATCTCATGAGGCCGTGAAGCCTCCTGACGGCCCAGCCTGATTCACACTCTCCACCCTTAATGCCCCTTGAGAATCTGCGCGACGTGCAGGAAAAGGCCAGTGGCTTGCTGGACTTGCAGGTCGCCTCTCGTTTCAACCTCGTTTCCGCGTTCCAATCCAAAGACTAAGTTCGTAAGCTCCACCTTGATCCGCAGCTTCAGCAGGTCCTGGTCTTGGAACCAGTACTCATCGGGAGCGCGGACGCCGTTGTGTTCGAGGGTTGCTTTGAAGTCCTCCAGGATTTCGGGTGTGACTTCGAAGGGATCGGGTAATCTGCCGTGGGTGGTCAGATAAGATTCCGCGTAGCTCGTCAAGTAACCGCGTTGACTGATGAAGGCAAACCACGGGTCGTCGGAGTGCCCCGCGATGGCCACATCGGGAGTGATGCCGCCGCCGGCGGTGACCGGGCGGCCGTTGTCAGTGTGAAAGGTGGCGGCAGGGCCCGCAGGGTCAGTGCCGGCCGCGGGCTTCGCGGTTTTCTGCGCGGCCCCAGCGGAGGGAGAGAGAGACGCGAAGGTCAGCGCGGTGCCGGCCAGCGGCCGTTGGATGGATCGTCCGCTGGGTGTGAAATATTGACCGGCCGTGAGCGCCAGGCCGGTCTGCTCGCTGAGTTCCATCACCGATTGCACCACTCCCTTGCCGTAGGTCGGAAGGCCGGCAATGACCGCCCGGTCGTGCTCCTGGAGCGCGGCGGCCAGGACTTCCGCGGCGCTGGCGGTGTCAGCATTCACCAACGTTACGATGGGCAACGCGTAGTGCCGGGACATTTGTGGAGCATGGTAAACCTTCTCCTCCACGCCGCGCCCGCGCGTGGTCAGCACCAAGTCGCCCTGCTTTAGAAAGAGGCTGGCCACCGCGGCGGCGGAGTCCACGATGCCGCCATGATTGTCCCGCAGATCGAGGAGCAACCCCTTCAGGTGGGGTGCGTCCATGCCGTCGAGCGCGGTCGCGACCTCCTCCGGGGTTTTCTCCTCAAAGCTGGCGATGTGCAGGTAGGCGATGCTGGGAGTCCAAAGGAACGCCTTGTCAACAGAGGGCAGAGCGACTTCCGCGGGACGCAGGTTGAAATCCTCCGGCACCAATCTGCCGGGATGAATGACTCCCAGGCGCACCGGGCGCGAGCGTGAGGCCTTCAGCAGGTCGATCAGCGATTGGAAATCCAACCGATCGAGCCGCTCGCCGTTGATCGCCACAATTTCATCTCCGGGCGCCAATCCGGCTCGAAACGAGGGTGAACCCTGCGCCGTTTGCAAGATGAGGACTTTCCCGACCGAGACATACAGGACCGAGCCGAACCCTATCGATTCCCCGCGCGCCTGCTGCTTCATCAGCTCAAATTGATCGCGGTCCAGAAACGCGCAGAAGGGATCGAGGGCCGACAGCATGCCGCGAATCCCCCCGTCGAAAATGGCATGGTCGGGATCGACCGGCTCCACGTAATGCTGCTCGATGGCGCCGTAAATGGCCGCGAACTTCAGAGCTTGCGCGGACACATCGTCGGGCGCGGCCGAAGAAGTCTGTGGATACAGCCCGGGGGCGATGAGAAAAAGCAGGGCAGCGAGAAGAGCGGTGCGGAAAATCAAGGCCGGGACCTTCAAGGCGTCGGAATATCCTCCGTGTTCAGTATAACCCAAATGCAAAATTTGGACGGCGGGGCGTTTGCCGGCGGTTACCCTATAACCAGGTGACCCAGCGGCGACGAAGCTGTCTGTGGCCGTCCCAGGGCGAACGGCTGGGTGGAAATTCTTTTTTCACAAAGTGAAACTCATGATGGCCGCATGGAACATTTTGGGCGTTCGTGCATTTTGTCGCGTGTCAAATTTGGCGGATTAAGTGCTATGATTTCCACCGGTGATGTGTCTCTGCGGAAAATCCCTCCCCGGCCCCTGGTCCGAGCTCGGGAATCATAAGGAGTCCTCATAATGGAGAACGAGCAAGACGTAACACGCCGCGAGTTTTTGAAAACCGCCGCCACCGTAGCCGCCGCCTCGTCGCTATCGGGTTTGGGCGCCCCGGCGATTCTCAATGCTCAGAGCGCCGGCAATCCCGTGCGCTATGGTTTTATCGGAACCGGCACGGAGGGCTGCACGCTGCTCAAGTTTCTGGCCACCGTCCCCGAAGGTCATTGCATTGCCACCTGCGACATCTATCCCCCCAATCTCAAAAAGGGCGTCGAGACGATTGGCTCCAATCCTGAAACTTACACCGAATACAAGAAGCTGCTGGAGCGGAAAGATATGGAGGCGGTGCTCATCGCCACCCCGCTGAACCTGCACGCGCAGATGGTGGTGGACGCCCTCAACGCCGGCAAGCACGTCTTTGTCGAGAAGACGATGTATTTCCAGGAAGAAGAAGCGGAGATGATCCGCAAGGCGATGGCCGACAACCCCAAGCTGGTGTTGCAAGTGGGATTGCAGCGGCGGTCGAGCGTGCTTTACCAGGTGGCCATGGAGATGATCCGCAAGGGGGCGCTGGGCAAGATCATGTTCGTGCGCGCCCAGTGGCACCGCAACAACAACTGGCGCCGCCCCGTGCCCGACCCGAAGTTCGAGCGCCTCATCAACTGGCGCATGTACAAGGAATATTCCGGCGGGCTGCTGGCGGAGCTGGCCTCCCACCAGATTGACATTGCCAACTGGGCCTTTGGCGCGGAGCCTATCTCTGTATATGCCACCGGCGGCATCAATTACTGGAAGGACGGCCGCGAAACCTGCGACAACGTCCAGGCCATCTACGAATACCCCGAAGGGAAGAGGCTGGTATGGAGCTCCATCCTCTGCAACGCCCACCTGGACTTCGACGAGCAGATCATGGGCGACCGGGGAACCCTGATTATCACGCTGGCGAATGGGGAAAAATGCATGTACTACCGCGAAGAAGTGGCCAAGGTTTCCCCCGCCGCCGGTAAGGAAAACTGGTGGGCGGGCGCCACCGTCACCAATCAGGCCCCGCAAGTGGGCATCCCGGTTTTCCCCGATCCGACTGCCGCCAACCAACTTGGCTTCATGGACCGCGAGGTGCGCTACGCCAAACACTGGCTGGCCTCGATGGGCATTTACCAGTATGAAGAGCCCCACGATCCCTGGTGGAGCGAGCTGCACAACTTCCTGCTGAGTGTCCGCGATGGCAAGCCGATCATCGCGCCGTTCGCCCTCGGCATGGCCGACGCCCAGGGCGTCATTTACGGAAACCGCTCCATCGAGACGGGGCAAAAAGTATATTGGCCCGGTGCGGAGCCGCAGAAAGAGGCTGCGAAACCGAGCAAGACGGCGTAAGAGCAGGTGTCAGGGGAACTAAGAATTATGAATGATGAATTATGAATTCTGAGTGTCGGCTGCATTTCATAATTCACAATTTCGAATTCATAATTCCCCCCAGCACCTGGCACCTAAGTTGCCACCCTCATTCCAATCCGCCAAAACGCTCACGTGGCTTTTCATGGGCGCGATGCTGACCATCTCGGCCGGTCCCATGCGCGCCGCCCGCCCGTGTCCCGTGCCCCTTGTCCCTTGTCCCGTATCCCTTGTCCCGTGTCCCGAGTCCCAAGCCCCGTCTCCCGAATCCCGAACCCCGAACCCCGAGTCCGTCCGTTACGAGGCCTCGCACCAAGCCATGGGGACGATTTACACCGTGGTCGCGTACGGCCGCGACCAGACTTTCCTTTCCGAAGTGGTCAACGAGGTTTTTGACGAGATCGACCAACTTGATGAGCAGATGAGCAACTACAAGCCGCAGAGCGAACTCTCCGCCATCAATCGCGACGCCGCCCAGCGCGAGGTGACGGTGGCGCCACAGCTTTTCGGGCTCATTCAGTATTCGCTGCGCGCCAGCGCGGAATCCGGCGGCGACTTTGACATCACGGTGGGCCCGTTGATGAAGCTTTGGGGATTCTTTCGCGGCGAGGGGCGTTTGCCCAGCCCCGCGGAAATCGCGCAGGTGCGGAAGAAAATCGGATATCAGCACGTCCACCTGGACGCCGCGCGCCGCACCCTACGCTTTGATGCGAGCGGAATGGAGCTTGACCTGGGGGGCATTGCCAAAGGCTACGCCGTGGATCAGGCGGCGGAGATGATGCGTTCCAACGGCGTCACCGCCGCTTTGATTTCCAGCGGCACCAGCAGCATTTACGCGCTCGGGTCGCCGCCGGGCGAGCACGGGTGGAAGATCACGGTGCGCGATCCCTTCCACGCAGACAAGCCGGCGGACGTTTTTCGCCTTCAGAACTTCGCCCTCTCCACTTCCGGAAATTACGAGAAGTTCTTCAAGATTAACGGCAAGATTTACTGCCACATCATGGACCCCCACACGGGTTGGCCCGTGCAGAACATGCTCTCCACCGTGGCGGCCGTCCCTACCGGCGTTGAGACCGAGGCGCTGACCAAGATCTTTTTCGTCGGCGGCGTGGAAAAGTCGCGCCAGTACCTTGCCACCCACCCCAATGCCATCGGAATTTTCTATCAGCCCGGCGACAAGCCGCAAACCTTCAAGCGCACCATCCTGCGGTCAAAGACCTTCCAAATTCCCACCGACAGCATCGCGGAACTGGAGCCGTAGCGCCCCCGTTGTTGGAGTCCGCGGCCCTTACCGACCCAATACCACAAACGCCGGATTGCGCAGAGCGCAGCTCTGCGGCTGAGCTTCACTGTGGATTCGCGGTTACCGATTCGCAGAGCTTTGCTCTGCGCAATCCGGCATTCTCAATCCGGCATTCTCCCTTGCGCCCCCATCGCGCCGCGTACTACCATTCCCAACATGCCATCCAAAACATCTGCACTCGCTCTCTTCCTTGCCGCCGGACTGGCGTCGGCGCAGCCGGCACAGAACAAAGCCGGCCCGCCCTTGCACGCCGAATCCTCGTCCAGCATCAACGTCACTACCGCTGCGGATGGCGAGCAAACCGTCGAAATTCGCAACGTCTCGTATGACGTTTCCGGGACTGCGGTTCCCGGGCGGCCTCGCGACGAACGCCTGCTGCTGCGCAACACCACGCGTTCCAAGTGGTTCACGGGCGAAATGGGCGTGGAGTCAACCGTCACCCTGGAGGCTTGGCCGCTGGGACAGGATTTGCGGCAAAAACCGTTGTACAACTTGACGGTGGCGGGCGACGACGGCCACGCGGTCGATAATGCCCTCTTCGTGGTTTTTCGGGGCCTGGGAGAATCTCAGTGGTGGTCGGCGTATAAGCTCGGATCCGGGCAGCATCTCTTTGATACCTACGTGCCGCTGGTGAGCTTCTCAATCTCGCGCGAGACCGAGGAGACACGGTACGTGGGGCTGGAAGCGCCCGGCGACGATAACAAGGATGCGCGCTTGCGGCAGCCCAATGTGGTGGCCGTGCTCACCTACGCCTCCCAGGACCACGTCATTCGCGAAGCATTGCTGACCTGCGACGATCCCGAAAAGGCCACGCTTCTGCGATCCTATGCCGACACCACGCGCACGCTTTCGTTGTTGGAAGACGCCGATCAGCCCACCCGCACAATGAAAATTCGCTTCAGCGAGAATTACCCGTCACCTCCCGAACCCGTGGAAATAAGAATCCCGGTCCGCAACGACGATCTGGATCTGACGCACGCTCAACTACCCCCGCAAATGCACCTGAACGCTTGGCGGCGATAGTTCTCACTTTGCAAATACCGCAAATGCCGGATTGCGCAGAGCGCAGCTCTGCGGTTGAGCTTCACTGTGGATTCGCGGTTACCGATCCGCAGAGCTTTGCTCTGCGCAATCCGGCGCCGACCAATTGCCACTTGTTACTGCCTCTTGGTTTTGCTGAAGAAGACCGCTGGCGAAACGTGGAAGCGCCGGCTGAGCCGTGCGATGTGGTCGCGGTTCAATCGACGCTTGCCGGAAAGAACCAGTGATACTGTGCTTTCGCTACCAAGTTCTGTGGCGATGTCCCGCTGCGAGAGTCCATTCTGTTCGAGAAGAAAGCGGAGTACGTCGACCGGGTCGGCGTCCGGCACCGGGTAGCGCTCCGCCTCGTAGCGCTCAATGAGGAGCGTCAGAAGCTCAATGGCTTCCTCCTCTGCCTGCGAGGGGCGAGGCTTTGCCGTCAGCTTAAAGAGTTCTTCCGTGTACTTCGCGAGCTCCTCGTCCGAGTGGATCAGGCGCGGTGCACCCTGCCGGATCATTTCGGTTGGATTCGCCAGTGCTGTACTCATCGTCTAACCCCTTTATCCCAGTTGGCGGGATTGTCGTACTGCTTATGCGTCAAGAAAGAGCGGATATAGATGTGTCCTTCGGTGATCCTGCCGTCCTTCACGCGCGAATAATGAATGATGGTGACCAGGCGGTAGCGGTTCTGAAGCATATTGAAGATTACATACCCCTTCACATCATCGGCATCCTTAAAAACCTGCCGGACCTCCACGAAGTTCCGCCACCGCGCGGCCTTCGCGATTTTGCGCCAGGCCATGATTTGTTTGGCGGCATCGGGATATTGCTCAATGGCTCGGTTCAGGTGCTTTTCGGTGACGACATGCATGAAGTTTCTTCCCTTGTCCTGCCGCAACCATAACCGTGGCACTTCCCAGGGTACTTTGCAAAATGAAAAGTGTCAACAGAAACTTTGCATTCTGCAAAGCCTCTCCCCGTGTGATTGGATTGCTCTGGGCCTCCGCGCCTCGGCGGTGAAGAGCATTTCATGCAGGACGTGATAGAATCCGCTGTTTAAGGCGGCCTGACGATGGTATCAATCGCTCGCAAGAACCTTTTTCACGACAAAGTTCGTTTCGCGGTGGCCCTGGCCGGAATTTCGTTTGCCGTGGTGCTGATCACCGTGCAACTGGGGGTGTACCTGGCGTTTCGCTCCAACGTGAGCGTGCTCATTGACCACACCGAAGCGGACATCTGGGTTACCGCTCACGGTCTGGAGAATTTCGATTTTGGCCGCCCCTTCAGCGAAAAAAAACTGTATGACGTTCGCGAGGTCCCGGGCGTCATGTGGGCCATCAAATACATGCTGACTTTCGGTTATTGGAAGACTCCCAGTGGCAGCCAGGAAACGGTGCAGATGGTGGGCTTTGATCCCGAAACTATGATCGGCGCGCCGTGGAACATCGTGAAAGGGAACCCGCAGGACGTGAAGTATTTCAACTCCATCTTCTACGACGAAGCGGAGACCAACCGCCTGGGCAATATTCCCATCGGCGGGGAAACGGAAATCAACGACCACCGCGTGCGCGTGGTGGGCATTGTGCGCGGCGCGCGCTCGTTTATCCAGAGTCCTTACATTTTCACTTCCTACAAGAACGCGGTGGCTCTTTCCCGCGTGAGCAAGGGGAACACCGTTTACGTGCTGGTGAAGGTCGCTCCCGGCTATGCCGTGCCGGACGTCAAGCGGCGCATCCAGGAGACGGTGAACGACGTGGACGTTTATACCTCGCGCGAATTCAGCAAGAAATCGCAGGATTATTGGATGATCAACACCGGCACGGGCGTGGCGCTGCTGGCCGTGGCCCTGATGGGCGTGGTGATTGGCACGGTGATTGTGGCCAACACCATTTACACTTCCACCACCGAGCACCTGAAGGAGTTCGGCACCCTGAAAGCCATCGGAGCATCGAACTGGGACCTGTACGCCATCATCATTGAACAGGCGCTGATCAATTCGATTATCGGCTTCGCCGTGGGGATGGCGGTGAGTTACTTCGTGATTCAGGGGATGAAGCGCGGGCACCTGGCCATATTGTTGCCGACTCCCGTGCTGGTGGGAATCTTCATTCTTACGGTCATGATGTGCTTGTGGTCTTCCGTGCTATCGATCCTCAAGGTCACGAGGATCGATCCGGCATTGGTGTTTAAGAGCTAGCTATCAGCTCTCAGCTATCAGCTCTCAGCTTCCAGCCCACGCCCTGGGGAGAGGGTGGCCGAGGAGCTTGGGTGGGTGAGGGGTTTGCTCCTCATGCGCAGATGTGCATACCGCTAGCTGAAAGCTGAGAGCTGATAGCTGAAAGCTGGAAACTGAGACCAGGCGATTCGATGCCCACTGCCACCCAAACCGTCCTCCGCCTCGACCACGTCAGCAAGACTTATGGCGAGGGCGAGTCGTCCGTGGAAGCTGTGCATGACGTCTCGCTGGACTTGGAGGCAGGGAAATTTATCTTTCTCATGGGGCCGTCGGGCAGCGGCAAAACCACTCTGCTGATGCTGATGGGATGCCTGCTGCGGCCCACTGCCGGTGCGGTGCACATCTTTGATGAAGAGGTCAGCTCGATGGCGGAAGCGCGGCTGCCGCGCGTGCGTCGCGACCGCATCGGATTTATATTTCAGGGTTTCAATCTGTTTCCCGCACTCACGGCTCTAGAAAATGTGGAAGCCACGCTGAACCTGAAAGGCTACCGAGGCGAGGAAGGGCGCGAGGAGGCTCGCAAACTGCTGGCGCGCGTCGGCCTCGCAAAGAGGGGGCACCACCTGCCGGAAGACCTGAGCGGCGGCGAAAAGCAGCGCGTGGCGGTGGCGCGCGCCCTGGCCGGCAATCCGCCCATCATTCTCGCCGATGAGCCAACGGGCATGCTCGACTCCAAAACCGGGCGGCTGATTTCTGAAATCCTACGCGACCTCGCGCACGAGGAAGGGCGGCTGGTGTTCATGGTCAGCCACGATTCCAGAATCACCGCGCTGGCGGACGAGATTTTTAATATTGAGGATGGAGTGTTGGGGGGGAGGTAGGCAGAAGGCGGATAGCAGATCGTAGATTTGCGGATTACTACGAAGGATAGCACATGCAGCCCGATCAATTTAGAAGAAGGTTTTCGCGGCTATTTCCGCCGGCAGTTTCGGTTTTGCTCGCGGTGATTTGCATTTGGGGGTCTGCACACGTCTCGTGGGCGCAAGGTGAGGATGATTTGGAGCGAAGCCCAGAAGGACAGCGCTTTATTGCGAGATGGAAGGCTAACAAGGCGGAGCTGATTCGAATCAATGGAAACGGAACGGACTCAAAGCT
>Ga0326727_10013013_pt1 | contig 18689 bp, 15 predicted proteins | sample MB2enrmetagenome_FD_207643 | JGI IMG/M metagenome (GOLD analysis project Ga0326727, IMG submission 207643) | Lab enriched peat soil microbial communities from McLean, Ithaca, NY, United States - MB29MY | ecosystem: Environmental > Terrestrial > Soil > Wetlands > Peat | place: USA: New York...
GACGGCGCACCTCGCCTGCACCCCAACGGCAATCTGCTCTCGCAAACCATTATGAAGCGCGGCGATGTCGAGAAAGCTATCGCCGGCGCCAGGTTTGTCGTTACTGAACGCTATTCAACGCCGCGCCAGGAGCACGCATTTCTTGAGCCGGAAAGTGCGCTGGCCATTCCCATCGAAGGGGGCCGGCTCACGGTTTACAGCGCCGGCCAGGGCGTATACGACGACCATCGCGGCATCGTGGAGATGCTCGGCGTGGCGGATGACAAGGTTCGCGTGATCAGCAAATTTGTGGGCGGAGGATTCGGCGGCAAAGAGGATCTTTCCGTGCAGCATCACGCCGCATTGCTGGCCTGGCATAGCGGGCGGCCCGTCAAGTTGACCCTCAGCCGCGAAGAAAGTTTTCGCGTCCACCCCAAGCGTCACCCCATGGAGATGGAGTACACCACGGCGTGCGATGAGCATGGGAAGGTCACCGCAGTCAGAGCGCGCATCGTGGCCGACACGGGCGCATACGCCTCGCTGGGCGGGCCGGTGTTGCAGCGCGCCTGCACTCATGCGGCCGGCCCCTACCAGATCGAAAACGTTGATATCGAGGGGCGCGCCGTCTACACCAACAATCTTCCTTCCGGCGCATTCCGCGGTTTTGGAGTGACCCAGACCTGCTTCGCGATGGAGAGCAATCTCAATCTGCTCGCGAAACTGGTTGGAATCTCTCCGTGGGAGATACGCTTTCGTAACGCCATCGAACCGGGCGGCGTGCTTTCCAACGGTCAGATCGCCGATGAAGGAACGGCGCTGAAGGAAACATTGCTTGCCGTAAAGGACGTTATCGACGCGCATCCCAATGCCGGTATTGCCTGCGCATTCAAGAACACCGGAAAGGGCGTAGGCGTTACCGATGTTGGCCGGGTGAAGCTGAAAGTGCGGCACGGCGGCGTTATCATCATGACCAGCGCCGCCTGCATGGGGCAGGGAATCGCCACCGTGCTGGTTCAAATCGTGGCTGAGTCTGCCGGAATCTCAAGGTCCTCAATCAGCGTGCACGCACCGGACACCATGGTGACTCCCGACAGCGGCACCAGCACGGCGTCGCGGCAGACCGTCGTTACCGGCGAAGCCGCGCGCCGGGCGGGCGATGCGCTCAGAGAGGATTTGAAAAGTCATTCGCTCGCCGAGCTGGAGGGCAATGAGTATTACCGCGAGTACGATTGCGTTACCGACCCGATGACTTCAGACAAGCCAAACCGGTTCAGCCACGTTGCCTACGGGTACGCCACTCAGGTCGTAATTCTCGACGACGGCGGAAGAGTCCTGAAGGTTGTTGCCGCGCACGATGTTGGCAGGGCCATCAATCTGAATGGCGTCGAGGGGCAGATCGAAGGCGGCGTTGTCATGGGATTGAGCTATGCGCTCACTGAGGATTTTGCAGTCCGCAACGGCGCGCCGGTCGTCACGCTGGGCACGCTCGGCCTGCTGCGCTCCACTCAAGTTCCTCAGATCGATTGCCGCATCATTGAGAAGAACCAGGCCACGCTGGCCTACGGGGCAAAGGGAGTTGGCGAGATCGTCATGATCCCAACCGCGCCTGCCATAGCCTGCGCGTATTTCCAGCGGGACGGAAAATTCCGCAACAGTCTTCCGCTCCAGGGAACTCCATATAGCCGCCGCGCGCGCTCGCAAGCAATGCTGGTGAACGATGAAGGAGTATCGAAACAATGCTGACATCGGAACGGAGCGAATTGGTGGTTGCCTTGTGCCAGGCGCTGATTCAAAGGCAAAGCTATTCCGGGCACGAGAATGGCGTCGTCGAGCGCATGAGACAGGCGTTCGAGGAGTTGAAGTTTGACGAGGTGCTCACAGACGAATACGGCAGTGTGCTGGGGCACATCAAGGGCAATCGCCCAGGTAAAGTGCTGTTGCTCGACGGACACATTGATGTGGTTCCTGTTCCCGATGAATCCAGGTGGACGCACAAGCCCTTCGGCGGCGAAGTGGAGAATGGAAAGGTTTTCGGCCGCGGCGCCTCTGACATGAAAGGCGCGGTCAGCGCCATGATGGCCACCGCTGCGTTCTTTGCGGCTGACACGCAAAGGGAATTCGCCGGAGATATCTATGTCTCCGGGGTTGTCTGCGAGGAGATCTTCGAGGGAATTGCCGCCGGAAAAATAAGCCGGCGCATCAAGCCCGACTACGTCGTCATCGGCGAATCATCCGAGCTGAATTTGAAGCGAGGGCAGCGCGGCCGGGCTGAAGTGGTCGTGGAGACATTCGGCAAGCCGGCGCACTCGGCCAATCCCCGCGCGGGTATCAATGCCGTCTACAAAATGGCCGCGCTGATTGGCGAGATCGGCAAACTCAAAGCGCCGATCCACGAAATTCTCGGCGAGGGAATCCTGGAACTCACCGATATCAAGTCTTCTCCTTATCCTGGCGCATCGGTGGTGCCCGACTATTGCCGCGCCACCTATGACCGCCGCTTGCTGGTGGGTGAAACCAGGGAGTCCGTGCTCCAGCCGCTGCGGGCGTTGATTGAAGAAATGAAGCGCAAGGATGCAGAGTTTGAAGCCGGCGTGCATTTCGCCAGCGATGTGCAGAGGTGTTACACCGGCGAGGAGATTCGCGGGGAGAGATTCTTTCCCGGCTGGGTCTTCGATAAGCAGGACGAATTTGTGCAGGCAGCCCTCATGGGCCTGCGAGGCGCGGGGTTGAATCCGGAGATTACGCAGTACTCGTTTTGTACCAACGGCAGCCATTATGCGGGCGAAGCGGGAATCAGGACCATCGGGTTTGGGCCTTCCCGGGAGAACCTGGCGCACACCGTCGATGAGTACATTGAGATCGATCAACTTCTGAAAGCCGTCGAGGGCTACTACGGAATCCTCGGGGCAGTGCTCCGGAAAGGTTGAACGAATGCGGACTCTTATCCGGAATGGCTCAGTCGTGGATGGCAGCGGGCAACCGCGGTCGAAGGCCAGCCTTGTTGTCGAGGGCGAACTCATCGCCTTGATAGGAGCGGATCTGCTTGGCGAAAATTTCGATCGGGTCATCGATGCAGAGGGCATGATCGTGGCTCCGGGCTTTATTGATACGCACAGCCACTCCGATCTTGAGGTGATGGTCAATCCATACGTTGAGGCCAAGATTCGTCAGGGTGTCACGACTGAGTTGCTCGGCCAGGACGGCATCTCGATGGCGCCATTGCCTAAGCGGTACATCTCGCCGTGGCGAAAGAATCTTGCCGGACTGGACGGCGACAGCGACGATCTGGGTTGGGATTACGAGACTACTGACGGCTACTTGAAAGCGCTTGAGCAGAAAGGCGTCGGCCTGAATGAAAGCTACCTGGTCCCGCATGGAAATGTCCGCATGGAAGCGATGGGGCTCGACAATCGCAAACCTTCCACGCAGGAACTCGAGCGGATGCGGGAGATTGTGCGGCGCGAGATGGAGGCCGGGGCGTTTGGACTCTCTACCGGCCTTATCTATATGCCCTGCGCCTATGCTGAAACCGCGGAGCTGATCGAGCTGTGCAAGGTGGTTGCGGAGTTCGATGGCGCCTTCGTTGTTCATCAACGAAGCGAAGCGGACACTATCCTGACCTCCATGAAGGAGGTTATCGACATCGGGCGGAAGTCCGGGGTGAAGATACACTTTTCGCACTTCAAAATCTGCGGCCGCAAGAACTGGGGCCTCATCGATAGCATGCTCTCGCTGCTCGACATGGCCGCCGCTGAGGGCATACGCACCTCGTTTGACCAGTACCCATACGTTGCCGGAAGCACTATGCTGGGCGCGATCCTGCCTCCTTGGGCCCACGATGGAGGCGCCGACAAGCTATTGGAGCGGCTGCGTAACTCAGAGCTTCGAGAACGCATGAAACAGGACATCGAGCGTGGAATACCCGGATGGGACAATTTTGTGGACTTCGCCGGAGTTGACCAGATCTTCGTCACCAGCGTGAAGACTGAGGCCAATCTGGATCTGGTTGGAAAAAGTCTTGAGGAAATAGGCGAGATTCGCGGCAAGAATCCCCTGGATGCCGCTTTCGACCTGTTGCTCGCCGAACAAAACGCAGTGGGCATGGTCGATTTCTACGGCAACGAAGAGCACGTTGCCCGATTCCTCACCCGGCCGGAACAGAATGTCTGCACGGATGGACTGTTGGGCGGCAGACCTCATCCGCGCGTCTTCGGATCGTTTCCACGCGTGCTGGGAAAGTACGTGCGCCAGGAAAGGGTGCTCACGCTTGAGGACGCGGTTCGGAAGATGACCTCAAAGCCTGCCCAGGTCTTTGGCTTCGAGCGGCGAGGCTTGCTGAAGGCCGGCAACTTTGCCGACATCGTCGTCTTCAATCCTGAAACGATTATCGACAAGGGAACTTTTGTTGACCCCATCCAGTTTCCTGAAGGCATCGAGTACGTCCTGATCAATGGACAGGTGGCGTTGAACGCCGGCAGGTACGGCCACGAGCTGGCCGGAAAAGTGCTGCGAAAATCCCTCAGCCAATAAGTGCCGCGTGCCGAACTTCCCGCCCCGCCAACAATCGGTCCATTACTTCAATATCGATTGCCTACTTCAACTTCGAGGAGGCCCGGACAACCAGCGTTGGCTCCAGCACCGCTGAGCGCGAGCGGCTCGACGGCTTTTCCAGCAGGGCGGTAATCATCTTCGCGGTTCGCTCACCAATCTCTGCGGCTCCCTGATCAACACTGGACAAAGGCACTCGCAGCTTGCCGCTGTAATGAAAGTTTCCGCTGCCGACCACGGCCAGGTCCCTGGGAATCCGCAAGCCGGCCTCGAAGGCCCGGTCCATCGCTCCCACGGCAAGTGTGTCGTTGAAGCAGAAAACAGCATCCGGCCGCGGTCTCAATGCGAGCACGGCATTCATCGCCCTCTTTCCCCGTGTCTCGCCGTCGGAGTCGGCGGCTTCGCCCGACGCAATTACGTAGCCCTCCGGCGTGGTGAGACCATGTTTCTTCAGTGTGTCCAGGTATCCCTCGGCCCTGCGGTTGCCCACATTGGTCAACGGACCGCGGATATGTGCGATTCGCTTGCAACCCTGCGCAATCAGGTGTTCGGTGGCAAGCTCCCCGATCTTGTAGTCATTCACGCCGACAAAGTTCGAGGAAAAACCCGGAAAGCTCCGGTCAAGCAGAATCAACGGCACGCCCGCCTCGCCGATCTTTCGTAGATGGTCGGCGTTCTTCTGGCAGGATGCCACGACGAAGCAATCCAGCCGATGCGCCAGCATGTGCTCGATCTCGTCCTGTTCCAGCGTCGGATCGCTCTCGGACGATGAGACCAGCAGGAAGTAATTCTTCTTGCGCAAGGCAGCGGCCAGCGCCTTGGCGATCTCCGAGAAGAAGGGATGAATCAGGTCGGGTACCACCAGCCCGATCAACAGACTGCGGCCTGTAATCAAACTCCGGGCTGCCAGGTTGGGTCGATAGTTCAGGCGCTTGACCCGCTCCAGAATCCTCGCCTTCGTCTCCTTGGCTACATCCGGGCGGTCGCGCAGCGCCTTTGATACGGTGACGATGGATAGGCCGAGTTCCTCGGCTATGTCTTTCAGTCGAACGACCATACAGAGAGTGTATACAATTCTTGTCTCGTCGCGTGTGATTGCCAGGCTGGAAGCTGCAGCAGTGACAAACTCCCGTCCATTGCCGTGTCCAGGGATGGCGAGACAGGATCTCCGTCCTTTGAGTAATTTCAGTCGACTCCGGGAGGCGAAGCTGCAATCCCGGGCGAACGATTATGCTTGAAACAAGAGGGATCCTGTGACCGAAGCCGGTTTGTACGAACGGATGTTGGCTGTAGCGCTCGAAGAGGCGCGGCTGGGCCTCGATGAGGGAGGCATTCCGATTGGAGCGGCGCTGTTCACGCGCGCCGGGGAACTGGTAAGCCGGGGCCGCAACCGAAGGGTTCAGCAGGGCGATCCCAGCGTGCACGCCGAGACCGACGCCTTTCGCCGCGCCGGCCGCCGCCGCACCCATCGCGACCTGGTCATGGTCACCACGCTGGCCCCTTGCTGGTATTGCAGCGGACTGGTCCGGCAGTTTCGCTTTGCCACTCTTGTGGTAGGCGAGAGCCGTAACTTCGCCGGAGGAATCGACTGGCTGCGCGCAAACGGCGTAGAAGTCATCGACCTCGACAGCCGCGAATGCCGGGAGTTGCTCGAAGGCTACATCGCCGCCCATCCCGAAGTCTGGAATGAGGACATCGGGGAAGAGTAGCAGAACCCGGCAACAGTAGAACCGGTGGCGCAAATTAGTTTTGAAAGGGCGCGGCTAAACAGGCTGCGAAAAAACTCGGTCCTGCCAGGCAAATGGCAAGGTCTTGTATCACGACACGACTTCAGTCGTGCCGCAAGTGCAGCAAAATCATCGAGGGCTTTAGCCCCTGAGGCATGCTTTTCGGGCTCTTCGCGCGAATTCAGGTCTTTTTCTGCAGCCTGTTTAGCCCGTACGTCAAATCGAGCAATAGAACAGCGGGCTTTAGCCCCTGTGGGAACTCCGGCCGCAAACGTGAACTTCCTCAAACTGTCGCCAAACACAGGCTCCATAGACCACGCCGTTAGGACATTTCTTATGCAGTTTTCAATAGCCCCTGAGGGAATCTGAGCTCGAAAACTAGGACTCGTTCATGAATCCTCTAGCGCCTATCGCTCAACCGTGGCCTCGATGTATCCGTGAGGTTCATCGATGGGAACGAAGATATGATTGGGATTGTCCTGGCCAAAGGGGCTCAGGTCTGCCGGCAGATGATGCAGGTTGGGCATGGTGAGCTTGATGCGCGCAATCTCCGGCGCCGCTGCCAGCGCGGCTTTTCCCATGTCGAACAAAGTGTGCTGCACGCTCATGCTGTGGTGCGCGGCAAACTCCCTCAGCAACGCGGCCGCAATGCGCGCGCGTGTCTCGGCAAAATCCGGCGCGGCCGATGCGTAGTCCCATTTCACCGTTGCCCGCGTGCCGAAGATGCGGTCCGTCGCCGGCTTCAGCGTGGTCAGCTTGTCCTTGATATAGCCGGTGAACGCCGACTTGGTAGTTTTCAGAATCGTCAACCCGTCCACTCCCGATGCAATCCGCCATGCGCCGCCGCGCTCTCGCACTGCATTTGTCGTCTGCACCTCCGGCCCGCCCAGTTTGAATGTGGTTGCATCCGGAACCCCGTCCACGATCATCCGCTCCCACGATTTTTCCTCAACCTCCACGCTGACCTTTGCGACCTGCGCATGGTTGTTGAGCAGATAGTCGCCCAACTCCATGGCAAATTCCTCAATGGTTTCCGCCTTCGAGCCGCGAGCCACAAAGTAGACAGTGTTCTTCATAGTGTCGGTGGGTAGCACCTTGCTGTTGTCCGCTTCCGTATAGCTTCGCTCGAAATCCCCTTCCAGCAGCACGTGCACGGTCCACTCGTTGAAGTCGTGCCGGTCTGCGTGCCGCGTGATCCGCGACAGCCGCACCCGCGATTTTCCGTAACGATTCTCGCCCAGTTTAGCCATGAGTCAGCTTCCTCGATAGGTTGTGTAGCTGTTATCGCTCAACAGCAGAGGCAGGTGATAGTGCTCCTTGCCGCTGCAGATAAAGGTGACCGAAATCTCCGGATAAATGCTGTCGCGCCCGTTTCGCGCCAAATATGCGCGAGTTTCAAAGGTGAGCCGGTAAACGCCCTTCTTCGCATCCTGCGCAAGATCGCGGCAACGTCCGTCACCGTCGGTCACGCTGGACGATATTACGTTCCACAAGTAGCGCTCCCGTCTTTCCAGGCGCACCGTAATGCCCGCGGCCGGTTTGCCCAGCACCGCATCCAGCACGTGTGTTGTAATTCCTGTCATTCGATGAGCCACTTTCCCAGACGAATCTGTGTGATCTGGCGTTGTTGTTCGGCTGCCTCATGCAACTCGGTCACGCGCTCGTTGGCCAGCCGTCGCTTGAGGATTTCCAGCATTTCGTCGGCACTTTTTCCGGTGGCGCACACAATGTAAGTGAAACCGTTGCGCTCTTCGTAGCGTGCATTACCCTCGGCAAGTTCAGCCCGCACTTCTTCCGCAGCGCTTGCCGCGGACGATTGTTCCTGCCGCGACCATGCTACCGACCTGGCCGTGGCCTGCGCCGCCTTGCGTTCGCCGATGCGCGGATGGCAGGCGAAGGCCTCCATCCAGTCGGCTTCCTTCATCGTGCTCCACACCCGGTCCGCCGCTTCGCTCAACTCCGCTACGCTATGGATGGGGCGCAGAGCAACCATCGCCGAGGCCCAGCGCCGCGCGCCACAGCAGGTGATCATTGCCTCCAACGCCGTGGCTTCGTCCGCTTTGTTCCAGGCCTCGAGAGTCGCATTCATCGCCGCGAGCCCTCCTGTGAAAGCTCAAGCAGGAATTCGTCAAGCAGATTGGCAGCCACGCGCCTTCTGTACTCGGCGGTCGACCGGATATCGTCGATCGGCTGCGCCTCGGCAAGCAATGCCCTGCGCGCCGCTTGAATTGTCTTTCTTGTCACCGGCTGGCCGAGCAGCTCCGCTTCAGCCCGATAAAGCCGCGTGGGGAAAGCCGCCAGGCTCGCCGCTGCCAGACGAATCTCGCTCACCATGTCACCTTGCAGAAGCGCCGTTGCGGCCAACGCGACCTTTGAAACAGCCATGGCTCGCCGCGTGCCCACCTTGCGGAAGTATTGCTTGTGATGCGCGAATCGCCGCGGCAGATGAACCGCGTAAAGCAACTCGTCGGCAGCCATCACATTGCGCTTATAGCCGCTGTGAAACTCGGCGTAAGCAACTCGCCGGCTGCCGCGCTGCGAAACCATCTCGATCTCCGCATCGTAGACCAGCAGCGCAGGCGCGGAGTCCGCGGCCGGTGAACCGTTCACCAGGTTGCCGCCCAGGGTTGCGCGGCTCTGGTTGGCGATGGAGCCGATCCAGCCTGCCGATTTGGCAATCAGCGGCAGCTCCGCCGTCACGCCGGCGTGCGCGCGCAGATCGAGAAACGTCGCGCATGCGCCAATGACGATGCTCTCCTTCGTGGTCTCGATAAAACGCAGATCGGGAATGCCCCACAGGCTTACGAGTTTGCGCGCGTCAAGCCTGCCTGCTGCAAACGCCACCATCAACTCGGTGCCTCCGGCGATCGGCGTCCACTCGCCCGGCGCACAGGCCAGCAGCTCCAGCACCGCGGCCAGGCTGCCGGGCGCGATCAACTCGTGTGCTTCAGCATTACCCCGCACGATGGGCCTTCTTTGAAACCGATTCAGCAGTTTCGGTGGCAGCGGCCAGCACCGATTCAAAGATGCGCATGAAGCCCGTGCAACGGCAGAGATTGCCCGCCAGCCCCTCGCGAATTTCGGCCATGCTGGGGTGAGGATTGCGCTCTATCAGTTGAGCGGCCGCCATCAACATGCCCGGCGTGCAGATGCCGCACTGCGCGCCCCCGCAATCCAGAAACGCCTGCTGCAAGGGATGAAGTTTGCCGTTCAATGCCAGGCCCTCGACGGTTTGAATGTCGACGCCCTCGGCCTGCAGCACTGGCACCAGGCAACTGTTCACCAACTCGCCGTTCATGCGCACCGAGCACGATCCGCACTCGCCTTCCCCGCAACCTTCCTTGGTCCCGGTAAGGTGCAGGTCTTCGCGCAGCACATCCAGCAGCCGCTTTATCGGTGGCGCTTTAACCTCACGGCCCTCGCCGTTGACGGTGAAGCGGATGGTGGGCCAGGACGCGCTCATAGGGTTGCCGGCTCCTCGATTTTCTGGTCAGCGCCGAACACCGCAAACAAATCTTCAGGCAGCAGTGGAATTGAATGGAAGCTGACGCCGGTTGCATCCTTGATCGCATTCACGATTGCCGGCGCGGGTCCGTCGTGGGGCAGCTCGCCGATGCCCTTTGCGCCATAGCCGCCGTGTTGGAATGGAATCTCCTCAAAATACACGTGAATCGGCGGAACATCTTCGGCGGTAGGAATAATGTAGTTGGTCATCTGGTTGTTGGCCATGTGACCGTTCTGCAAAATGACTTTTTCATAGAGCGCATAGCCGATGCCCTGTGCAATGCCTCCTTCGATCTGCCCGGTGGCGAGCACCGGATGGAGAACCCGGCCCACCTCCTGTACCGCCCAGAATTCTTCCACCTCGGCTGAAAATGTCACCGTGTCCACGGCCACCTGCGCCACGTGAATGGACCACGCATACGATGGATAGGCCTCGCCGTGATATTTCTCGTCGTCCCAGAAGATGCCCGGCGGCGCTTCGTAGCGGACCAAAGATCGAACCTCGCCCTTCGCGGCGCGATAGCGTTCGCAGGCCGCAAAGAACTCCTCGCGCGTGAAGTGCGCGCCTAGGCCGCCGTGTTCGCGGAGCATGCTCAGCAGTTGCAAACCGGCGCGTTCAATCAGCCGCCCCACCACCATCACCGTGCGCGAGGCAACGGTGGGGCCGCTGTTGGGCACCATGCCAGTATCCGCCGCGGCCATGGTGATGTCGTCGTAATCCATCCCGATAGACTCCGCGGCAATTTGCGTGAGCACCGTATTTGTGCCCTGGCCGAACTCGGTATTCGACACCAGCACCCGCACTTTACCCTCAGGCGTAACATCCACTCCCGCCAGCGAGTTCAAAATGCGCTCCCCGGAGCCGGTGAAACCGGAACCGTGATAGAACGCCGCGATGCCCATCCCGCGCTTGACCGCGCTGGATGGATTCTCGCGCGCGAAGCGCGCCCGGCGCGCGTAATAGTCGCTCTCGCGAAGCGCGCGATCGAGCAACTGATCCATCATCACCGGCTCGCGCATCACCTGTTCGGTCGCTGTCGTATCGCCGTCGTGGAGAAAATTCCGTCGCCGCAGCTCCACCGGATCCATGCCCATGGCGGTGGCGATCTCATCCATGTGCCGCTCCAGCGCAAAGATCGCCTGCGGCGCTCCAAAACCGCGAAACGCACCGTACGGCACCTTGTTGGTAGCCCACGACTTCGAGCGTATGCGCACGTTGGGGCACAAATACGGTCCCGCCGCATGCAGAGTGGCGCGTGAAAGTACGGTGGACGAGAGTGTTGCGTACGCGCCGCCGTCGGTCGCAAGTTCGATCTCCATGGCCAGCAGCTTTCCGTCTTTGTCAAGCGCGGTGCGATGCCGCGTGCGCGATGGATGGCGCTTTGTTGTTGCTGCCAGGTCCTCCATGCGGTCGTACACCATCTTGACCGGATGGCCGCTCTTCATGGCCAGCAAAGCCGCGTGCGACGCCAGCGTTGAAGGATAGTCCTCCTTGCCGCCAAACGCTCCGCCGGTCTCGGTCTGCACCACGCGCACTTTCTCGTCGGGCAGGTCGAAAATCTTGATCAGCGTCTTGTGCACATAGTAGGGGCACTGCAGCGAACCCCATACCGTTACGCCGTTCTCCGCGCTCCACTCCGCGATGATTCCGTTGTTCTCGATGTAAAGATGCTCCTGCGCGCCGGTGCGGTACTCGCCTTCGACAATGTGCGCGGCGCTCTCCCACACGGAGTCCACATTGCCTTTTTCGAGCACAAAGCTCTTGAGCAGGTTGTCGGCGCCCCACACAACCTGGTCCTGGCGCTCGCTCTCTTCAATGGTGAAGATCGGAGGCAGCGGACCGTACTCAATGCGTACGGCTCCAGCAGCTTCGCGCAGTTTGTGTTTGTCAGGATGCGCCAGCAGCAGTATAGCCTCATCGCAATGGTTCACCATGCCGTCGGCCAGGCAGGGCTGGTCGGCCACGATCAGCTGAATATGATTTTCGCCGGGAATATCGGCTGCGGTAACAACGGTGAATTCGCTCCAGTCGATTCGGCGATCAAACTCGATGGAGCGAATCAGCCCGCGTGGAATGCTGCTGCGGACCGTAGCTCCGTGCCACATGCCCTCGCGCTCCATGTCGTCCACATAGCGCGCCTGGCCCAGCAGCTTGTCCGCTCCCTCCTTGCGGGGGACGGGAGCGCCAACGATGCGGGTTTTCGCGGTCGTGCTCATGGGTGGGAAAGCCGGAATCGCCGTACGGGTTGAGGCATAGCATACAACGTCGCGGCCAGGATTGAAAGCGCGTGCATTATTGGGCCAGCCGCGCCAGTGTCCGCGCCAGCACGTGCACGCCGCTGCCGATCCACTCCGGCGAAGCATATTCGTCGGGCCGGTGGCTCACTCCGCCGCGGCAGGGAATGAACAGCATGGCCGTTGGCGCAATGCAGGAGACGAAAGATGAATCGTGATAAGCGCGGGCCACCATCTTTTTGTATGTCTTGCCCGCCTCGATTGCCGAGGCTTCAAGCGCCGCTAGAATCGCAGGGTCGCAGACCGTAGGCGGATCGGCGTTCACCAGCTCCGTGCTGATCGCTACGCCCCGCCGTGCGGCAACATCGACGCATGCGCGGCGCAGCGTGTCGAGCACCCGGTCGCGGCGCGGGCCGTCAATGTCGCGGATATCCGTTTCCAGGCGCACCCGCGAGGGAATGCTGTTGACCGCTCCGGGAAACACCTCGCAAACTCCCACAGTGCCCACGGTGTCGATTGCGCCGGTAGATTTTGCCGCCGCCTCCAGCGCCAGAATCAGCTCCGCCGCAGCCGCTAGCGCATCCTTGCGTCCCGGCATCAGTACGCCGCCCGCATGACCGCCTTCGCCCTCGATAAGAATGCGCAGGCTGGCCGGCGCGGCGATATGCGTAACCAGCCCCAGATCGATTCCTTCCCGTTCGAGCAGCGGCCCCTGTTCGATATGCATCTCCACAAACTGATGAAAGCGTCCCTTGGGTAGCGCGACAGATTCCAGCGTGCCGGTAAACCCGGCCTGTGCGCGCAACTCCTCCAGCCCGCGGCCTTCTTTATCGCGCAGGGCGAGAGCCTGTTTCGGCGTCAGAACTGAAGCCATCATGCGGCTGCCCAGGCAGCCGATGCCGAAACGGGTCGGTTCTTCGGCGGTGAAAATCACCAGCTCGATCGATCGCCGCGGCTTGAACCCGAGTTGCCGCAAAACGCGAATCGCCTCCAGTCCGCCCAGCACGCCCACGCATCCGTCGTACAAGCCCGCGTTGGGAATCGCGTCGATGTGCGAGCCGGTGCCTATGGGCGCAAGCTCCGCATCGCTGCCCTGCCAGCGGGCAAAGGTGTTGCCGATCGCGTCTTCACGCACCGTCAGCCCCGCGCTTGCGCACAGGCTTTTTACATAAGCGCGCCCGCGCATGTCCGCTTCGCTGAACACCACGCGCGTCACCACCGGTGGTTCGGCCTCGGAGATTTGTCCCAGCGACAAAAGCTCCAGGATGAGCGAGTCGATTGTGAGTTGCGGATGAGTGCTCATGGATTACGCTCCCAGTGGATGCCTGCGCCAGTCTTTGTAGATGAGGTACTTGGCCGGGCGTTTGCCCAGCGCGCCGAACCATTGCGGACAATAGGGGCCCATCCAGATGAAATCGCCGGCCTCCACCGGATACCACGAGTCGCCGAGCCTGTAGATGCCGCCGCCTTCGAGCATCAGCAGGCCGTGTTCCATCACGTGAATCTCCACCATGCTCAGCGCCGCGCCGGGATCGTAGGTCATGGTGTTCACGGCAAAGTCGTAAGCCGGACCGTCGGGCATCAGGGAGCGCACGCGCAACGCCGCGTCGCCCATCAGCGCCACGGGCGCAACGCCGCTTTCGTTGCCCACCACCATTTTTGCAGCCGCCGTGCCTGGCTGCGGCTCATAGGCCTTCCCGATGACCGCCGCGCGCGAGGCGGCCTGCGCGAGCACGGAATGCGGCGTGCCCTGGGGCAGATAGGCAAATCCGCCCGGAGAGAGAATGTGCGTTTTGCCGCCCGCCTTCAACTCCAGCTTGCCCTCGATGACATAGAGAAAGCGCTGCGTCGGCGTCGGCCCCAGCGACCCCTTGGCAGCGAACTCCGCCGTCATCTGCGTAAAGCGTGCGCCCAGTTGCGGCGCGGCATGGATGACGAACTCCACGCCTTCTGCGCCGGGAAGAGGCGTGCGGATGAACGTGTCCGGGGTTTGAAGCAGGTGATCGCGCTTCAGGCTGCTTCGTGTTGCTCCCAGGTGGTGCATGCTTGACCTCGCTCCAAATTGCGTTGTTCGATTCTAACCAACATCGGCCGCCAATCGCTGCAAGAATCTGCGCCCCACGCGCAACGCGGCCTCCACGTCTTCTTCAAGCACAGCTTCGGCGGGATGGTGGCTGATGCCCCCGGGACTGCGCAGGAAGAGCATCGCCGTCGGCACGCGGGCGGCCATCACCATGGCGTCATGGCCGGCGCCGCTGGGCATTTGCTTCACCGGCATTCCCTCCGCCTCGATTGCATCGGCGAGAAACGAGGTCAGCCGTTCGTCCATGGGCACGGCCGGCTGGTCCAACTGGCCGGTACGCTGCAGGGCCAGTCCGCGACGCCCGGCAATCGCATTTGCACCATCGGCCAGTTTCTCCACAGCGGATGCGCGCACGGCATCGTGCGCGTGGCGCACATCTAAACTCGCCTTCACCGCTCCCGCAATCACGTTGTCCGCATTGGGTTCCACAATCACCTTGCCCACCGTGGCAACCAGCCCATCCGTGGCCAGCGCAAGCGACTCTACCGCGGTGATCCATTCCGCGGCAGCGGCCAGCGCATCGTGGCGCAGGCGCATGGGCGTGGTGCCGGCATGATTCGCCTGGCCGGCAAATTCCAGGGTCAGCCGCGTCTGGCCCACAATTCCAGTCACCACTGCGAGGCTCAACCCTTCGGCATCCAGCTCCGGGCCTTGCTCAATGTGAATCTCTGCAAAACCAGCCGCGCTTCCATCCATCGCGGCCTCGCCAATCCTGTCTGGGTCGAGTCCGAATGCACGAATCGCGGCTTCCAGAGTCACGCCCTCCGAATCCTTCAAATCGAGAAGCGCTCGATCGAAGCGCCCTGCAACCGCGCGGCTCCCGATAAAGGGAACACCGAAGCGCACACCCTCTTCGTCGGAAAATGCAATCACCTCGACGGCCAGCGGCAGCTCGAGATCCCTCGCAATCTGAACCCATTCGAGCGCCATTACCACGCCCAGCACGCCGTCGTATGCGCCGGCATTCGGAACAGTATCGATGTGCGAGCCCATCAGCAGCCGTCTGCTGGCCGTGCCGCGCGGCTGCCACAACCCGCGCAGATTGCCCGCTCCATCCACGCGCACCGCCATCCCCATCGCCTCCATGCGTCCGCGCACGTGCGCATGAACTTTATGCACCGGCGGCGTCAGAAAACGGCGCGTGATGCGTCCCGGCTCTTCGCTCATGGCGGCGATCTGTTTGCATTCTTCAAGTACGCGCAACGCGCTCTCTCTCATAAGCGCACCAACTCTCTTCCGCGCGCTTCGCGAACGAATCCATCCGCGCTGTAGACCGGCTCGCCGCGCAGCCAGGTTTCCAGCACCCGCCCTCGCAACTCCGCGCCCACGTAGGGTGAAAGCTTGTGGCGAAAATGCAGGTGCTCCTCTTTCACGGTCCAGGCAGTGTCAGGATCGAAGACCGCAATGTCCGCGTCGGCGCCGGCAGCGAGCGTGCCTTTTCGTCCTGCCAGGCCGGCCAGCCGCGCCGGCGCTGTGGCCATCCACTCGCCCAATTTTTCCATGCCCAATCCGCGCCGGACCATGGCCGTCCACAGCACAGGCAAGGCTAACCCCAGGCTCGCGATTCCGCCCCAGGCCAGATCCCAGCGGCCCTCTTCACGTCGCTTCATCGCCGGCGGGCACGGCGAGTGGTCGGTCGTCACCATGTCGATCAGGCCCTCGTCGAGCGCTTCCCAGAGCAATTCGCGATTCTTCGCATTTCTGATCGGCGGAGCGCATTTGTACTCCGTCGCGCCGTCCGGTATCTTTTCGGCGCTGAACCATAGATATTGCACGCAGGTCTCCACCGTGATCGGCAAGCCGCGCCGGCGCGCCTCCTTGAGCAGCGGCAAAGCCTGTGCGCTGGCCAAATGCACAATATGGATAGGCGATTCAAACTCCTCGGCAACGCGGATGAGCAAAGCAATCGCCTCCACCTCCGCGGCGTCCGGCCGCGAAGCCAGGTAGATGGAATATTTGCGCCAGTCCGCGTTCGATGCATTCAACTTCTCCGTGGCTGCGTTCACCGGGCCGGCCAGCTCGGCATGCACCAGCAGCGGCAGACCGCTGCCGCGCAGATGACCGAGCGCCGCCCGCAGATCGGCTTCATCGACCCACGCAAAGCCCTCGATCCCGGAGTGAATCAAAAAGCATTTGAAGCCCGGAACGCCGGCGCGGGCCATCGGCAAAAGCTCATCTGCGTTTCCGCGCACCACGCCGCCCCAGGAAGCCCAGTCCACCCAGGCCTCTCCGCGAGCCGCATTCCGCTTGGCTTCCAGCGCATGCTCATTCGTGGTCTCAGGCACACAGTTGAGCGGCATGTCCACCAGCGTGGTCACTCCGCCGGCGGCAGCGGCAAGCGTCGCCGTCTGAAAACCCTCCCACTCCGTGCGCCCCGGCTCGTTAATGTGTACGTGCGAGTCCACCAGGCCCGGCAACAGCAACGATTCGCCAAAGTCGCAAAGGTCGGCGTTCGGCGGCGCTTCGTTCCAGCCCGAAACCGCGGCGATCCGCCCATGCTCCACCAGCAACGTCGCCGGAGCAAGACCGTGTGACGTCAGTACGCGGGTCGAGCGGAGTGCCTGGGCCATTCTGTGTTTACTTTCGCCGTTTGGGGATACCCATAGCAAGTTCGCCGGCTGCGAACTCTGCCTTAATGCGAACCGGGATAGGTTCGATACGCAATGATCTTTTCGTCGATCGGCGTCCCATTCAGATTGGTCGTCTTGAGCACCACTTCAAAGTAGGGAAGCGTGTTCACATGCAGCATATTTTCGAAGCGCGACAACTGATCTTCCGAGGTTATAAAGTTTCCCGCCCCCTCGGTGGCGGCGGAATCGGTGCCTGCGAGAATAACCACCTTGCCGGATTGTTGAGGATTGGGCAGGTAGGCCACTACGCAGTAACCGCCGCTCGAAGGAGAAGGTTGCGCGGCATAAATCTCCTGTTCGCCCGCGGCAGGCGCCTTGTTTTTGATGTAATCGATCGACTTGCTCAGATCGTACTCCGCGGTGAAGTTCAGGCTGCCCGCAAACAGGTCAACCCAGGGGTTTGACTTCCTGGCTCCAATCAAGATGATGTTATCCTGCTTCACCAACGCGGGCGTGTAATCGCGCGCTGAATACAGGTGAAAGTTCTTGCCCGGAGGATCGAGCGCCAGGATGCGCTGAGCCGCGCGAAAGTCTCCCAGGCTGCCGTTATTTCTTTGCATGATCATGCCCAGGTCGACGCGCCGGTCCTGGCTCAGATCCGGTGACTGAATCTTGCTCACATAATTGCGGCTCAGGTAGTCGTTCAGCGGTATCGATCTTTTGGTAATGTCCTCGATCAGCGCGAAAGATGTGTCGGCCAGGATGATGTCGGTACTCGGACGCGCGCCCAGGATCCCCGACCACAGGGAGCCGACTGCTGGAGTACCCTGCCATGCATTTTGAGACCGGTGCAGGGCGTGGTTCTCAGTCCATAAAACCAGGCAGCCGGCAGCAAGAGCCACAATCAGAACTCCCGCAAGCATCAGCAGTCGCCGCTCCACCGTCGCTGCTGTACGCAGATGCGTCTCCTGTGCGTCTCGAGCGGGCAGGGCGCTGGTGCCCGCGCCCGGACTCACTTCTGCAGTGGTTCCTGCTTGGATGGGCGGTTCCACAACACGCTGCCGGAAAACCGGCTTGTAGCTGCCGCGGGGAACTTCCATCACCAGGGTCTCGGCGGCGCCATCCGATTCAAAGTAATCTTCTATGCGCTTGCGCAACTCCGACGCGTTCACGCGCACAATGTTGTCCAGGCTGGTGTCGTAATCTGCCGGCCGCCCGAAGACCTTGGATCCGATCTCCTGCTCGTGAATCTGCTCCAGCCCATCCTTGATCGAACGTTGGCCCACAAAGAGCAGGAATTCGCGCAACCGGGCGGCACGCTTCAATTGCGGACTCGCAACAATGCGTTCAAGCAGAGCCCAGCAAGCCTCGGAGTAGGGCAGTTCCTCTCCAGGCAACGCCGGCTCTGGTACAGGCTTGTTCATTTAGCCCCTGTGCCGCGGGAACCTTACTATGTGCGATGATTCGCGTGTAAATTCAATAGATGAAGGCCCCGACCGGCATTCTTACAGTAAGGAAATTATACGTCTTACAGCGAGGACATTTGCGAATTCCATGAAAAATTCATCCGGCTGAACCACGTCCATCTCTGCTTTCCAACTTGTTTTCCATGCCCATCCTTGCCTGGCTCCTTGACTGTTCTCCTCCCGCCACAAGCCGTGAGTCCCGTGTGAGTTCTGTCAACGAGTGCAATCAAATGACCGGCCAGCGACATCCCTTTCCGTTACGCGCCAAGCCAAATTGCGAAGCCGCGCAATTTCAATACATGGCTCTTTTGAATACGGGTTTGCGTCGCCCGCGAGTCACTGTAATGGTGAAAATGCTTACCGCCGGCTCTTACCGTAAATTGACTTGTCAGTTGAAGCGCCAGGCAAGCACCCTCCTTGGTAGCCTACAGACCCCAGCGGCGGGCGTTCCGGTTGGAACCTTGAACGCGCCGGAGAAGACAACAAGACCCCAGGTCAACAACAACCATGAAAAAGGGAGAACGCATGAACACTGTTTCGGAGATGCCAGAAAACCCCCGGAGGTCGGGGATACTTC
>Ga0326727_10013015_pt1 | contig 18687 bp, 16 predicted proteins | sample MB2enrmetagenome_FD_207643 | JGI IMG/M metagenome (GOLD analysis project Ga0326727, IMG submission 207643) | Lab enriched peat soil microbial communities from McLean, Ithaca, NY, United States - MB29MY | ecosystem: Environmental > Terrestrial > Soil > Wetlands > Peat | place: USA: New York...
CCCGAAAACGTGCTCCAGGAATTGCGTCAGTTGTCTCGGCTGGGCTACAAGGCGGCTATGTTTACGGATGAGAACCTGACCGTCAGCGTCTCCCGCATCGACCACCTGTGCCGCCTGATTATCCAGGATGACCTTCAGATGCGCTTTGCCTTCGAAGGGTTCATAGAACATCTTCCCGATTCGACCCTAGAGCTCATGCGCCAGGCAGGTTTCGACCTTTTCTTCGTGGGAGTGGAAACCGGCTCCGATCCCCAGCGGCGGCGCTACCGCAAACCCGGCTCGGCTCATGCCGTGGCCCAAGGGATGCGGCGGGCTAGAAAGCATCATTTCCTGGTCTACGCTTGGCTCCTCATCGGAGGGCCGGGAGAAACCCGGGTCGACCTGGAGAATACTAAGGACTTTTTGAGAAAAGCCCAACCCCACCTCATCAATATTGGCAATCTTAGAGTTCACCCGGGCTCGCAACTATGGAATGAATTGGTGGGCTCCGGAGAGCCTCTCACCCTTAAGGAGGCCGACAGCCGCAATATCTTTGACTTTCCCGGCCAGGCCGACCAAATTCGCCTGGCAAAACAGGGCCAGGAAATTTATAAGTTTTATTTAAGAAAGCTCTTACTGCGCTGGGGCACCCTGCTCGACCTCCTGCGGCTCATAAAACACAACCCCTTGGTTCGGCTAGTTCTCAGGCGTTCCCTCAAAAAAATTTCCCTGATATTACAAATCCTCAAAACCAGGCATGGCTGATTAACCGTGCCCTCCATTTAGTCTAATCCTGATAAAAGCAAAAACTCCCGCTACGCCTCCATAAATCGCCCATCAAAACCAATTAGATTCTAATTCTGACAGAGTCGGCGTTTTTGAGTACAAGCTACAACGTTGATTACTGTTTAATCAAGCGTTTGATTAAGGTGGGAGCGAGAATTTCTTATCATGCCCGCAGATGGTATGTCCATGTGGCCTCCCTGCGAATTTGAATTGGGCTGAAGCAGTCTCGCGGACGGCAGAATTCCCCTGGATTATCCTTATCCTGGTGCTTATCGTGATCCTTTCCTGGGTCCTGGCTGATTGGCGCGCCGCACTTCTCTCCATTATCAGCCTGGTGGGGATGTGGGCCCTGGGTGCGTGGCTCGGCCCCGTTATTGCCCGATTAATGCAGTATAGAAGAAAAAGGTCTGGGGGTAAAAGGAGAAAGATAGGGATTAGGGGTCAGGGATTAGGGATCAGCAAATGCTTTATTCTCTGCCCGCCCTGAACCCTAAAGCCTAACCCCTTTATTCTTCGCTCAATTGGGCTGCGATGGACTTAGCCACCTCCAGCAATTCCGGGACGGTTTCATACGGCGGCCTGCCGCCCAGGTCGGCTTCGATGATCTTCTCATTAAAGGGAATGAATCCCAGGATGGGCAAGTCCGGCAGGTTCCTTATCAAGAACGCTTCATCTCCTGGACCGCGAATTTTATTGCCCACTACTGCCACTTTGTGCAGACCCAGGTCCTCGGCCAGCTTTTTGACGTGCTTGGCGGTCTCGAGGCTGCGGCGGCCCGGCTCCACCACCACGATGAGCTTGTCCACCCCTTTGGCGGTGGCCCGGCCCAGGTGTTCGATGCCCGCCTCCATGTCCATAACCACCACCTCATCCCGCAACAGTACCATATGGGTTACCAGGGTGCGCAGCAGCACGCTCTCCGGGCAGATACAGCCGCTGCCCCCCTTTTTCACGCCGCCCATGACGATGATTTTGATGCCATCGAGCTCCCGGGAATATTTTTCCGGGATGTCGTCCACCTTGGGGTTCATCTTGAAGAAGCCCCCCATCGTGCCAGGCTGGGATTCGGTGCGCTCCGCCACCATCTCTTTCATCTGGCTGAGGGGAATGATATTATCCGGATCAGGCACTCCCAGGGCCAGGGCCAGGTTGGCGTCCGGGTCAGCGTCCACCGCCAGGACCTTCTTTCCTTGGTCCCGGAAATATTTGATGAGCAGGGCGGCCAGGGTGGTCTTACCCACTCCGCCTTTGCCGCTAATGGCAATTTTCATGGATAATCTCCTGGATCTTGGGTTATTAAAAGGGAGAATAATGGCTGGCCGCTTTATTGGCCGGGCGGATTGGTTCCCGGTTGAGAGACCGGATTGCTTGCCGGTTGAGAGGCCGGATTGCTTGCCGGTTCACTGAATGGTTGGCTGCCCCACGTCCCGGGCGACTGACCGGGTGGCAAGCTAGGCTGGTTTGGGGACATCTGCTGATTCGGAGCGGGATTTGTTATGGGCATGCCGGAGGTGGCATATGGAGGGTAGACTATTCGGCCGGGGTTGGTGGTGGCGGGCCCCTGGGGATAGCTGGTTTGAGACCAGCAAGGAGTTGCCAAACTCAAAAGGAAAATTATGCCCATCAAGCAGGTTGCCCGGGTGACCATAAGATTTACCCCCAGCTCTTTAACACCTTTTTAGCTTAATCTAATAATCAGCAAAAAGAATGTCAACTTCTACCCGCCGGCCAGCTTAATCTTTTAACCGGCGCTTGCTAAGGTTATTGGGAGCATGGACATGCGCCATGACATCGAACCTTTGCCACCGGAGTTAGAAGACGCTATCCGGGCCCGCCTGGCCGCCAACCCTTTCCTCAAATTCGTCGGCATCCGGGTGCCGCGCCTGGGGCAAGGCTACGCCCGCTTCGTCCTGCCCTTCAAACCGGAATTGGCCAACTCCATCGGCCTGTTACAAGGGGGTATGCTCGCCGCCCTGGCCGATGAGACCGTGGCCTTTGCCCTCTACAGTCTGGTCAGGGAAGGTGAAACCTTCAATACCGTGGAAATGAAGATCAACTTCCTGGGCGCAGTGAAAGAGGGCGAGGTTATCGCCGAAGCCCGCATCACCAAGCGGGGCCGCACCATCTCCCTGGGTGAGGCGGAGGTGCGCCAGGGCGACCGCCTGGTGGCCAAGGCTATGTGCACCTACATCCACCTGGCGAATAAATAGGGGCCAGGGGTTGGTTTTTGCCAGATTCCTGCTCCCTGGCCCCTGATCCCTATCGTTTATACCCCACCGGCATTACCAGCAGGGGCGCCTGCTCCCGGGGCAGTTGCAGCACCTGGCTTAGACTCCGGTCGTCGAAGGCGCCCACGATTCCCGCTCCCAACCCCAGGGCCTCGGCCTGAAGAAAGACATTGGTGCCCACGTGGCCTGATTCCATGTGGGTGTACATAATGCCCCGCTCCCCATAGCGGGCCGTGCAGCGGCGGTAAACTGCGGCAATGACCACCATCACCGGGGCCTCCGTCATCCACCCCTGGTGGAGCGCCGCCCGAGCCACTGCCTGGCGCTGGTCTCCCGTCCCGGTCGGCTCCAGGGCGTGCTCCTGGACCCGATAGCGGTAAACCCCGGCCGGCAGGCCCGTCACCCCATGTTCGCCCACCACCAGGTAAATCTCCAGAGGATAGGTGGCCCCCGCCGAGGCCGCGGTCCTGAGGCCCCGGGGATCACTGAGGCCGTCGGCCCCCCAAAGGAGCTGGGAGACCTGATTCAACTCCAGACTTCGAGAGGCAAACTCCCGCACCGTGCGCCGCACCTTCAGGGCCTCCTCCACCGACATGGTCCCTTTATAGGAGGGCGGCGGCAGCTTCACCAACTCCGCGCCCAGACCGGGAGCGCTCGTAAACATCAGGCCCATGATAAACATAAGCATTCTCCGCTTGAGGCTCATAATTCTACCCTGAAAAGTTGCCAGTAGCCGGTAGTCAGTAGCCAGTGAAAACCAAGAAATCAAAGCACTTACTCCCTCTCCCCCATCGGGGGAGAGGGTTGGGGTGAAGGGGCGTAAAGCTTTTCATGCTTTATGGGTGGGCCAAAGGCCCATGAGGAACTACCCTGAAAAGTTCCTTAGAATTGTGGCACCGGCGTCTCGCCCGTGCCTTTATGCGGCGGCTCCAGAGACCCGCCCCACCCTGAGTCTTTATCCTTCCCCGGTCCAGGCTAGCAATCCGCGAAATCGCCGGACCATGGCCCCCTTTTCCAGATGGATGATTAGGTCCGTTTCCTGGCACGAAAGCCGCCGGACCTCAAATACGCCGCTAATCTGGAATTCCAGGGTTTGCCCGCCGCGCAAACGCATTCCGACCTGGGGGGCTTCGCAATAAATGAACAATTGTCTCCCTGAAATATGGCAGGCCACCAGGATGGGCGTCTCTGAAATCACTTCTGCGGCCGCCTCCCGACTCAGCCTTAATTCGTGCCGCCCGGCAAACCCCTCAATCCGCTGGGCCAGCGACCCAGGCTCCGGCAAGGCGATCTCCAGCCGGATCCCTGCTCCTTCCGCAGCCTCCGGAGTTTCCACCACTTCCAATCCCTCCCCTCGCAAGACAAAGGTGCCCCCGTGTTCCCCCCAAAACAGCCGGCCCTGGTTATGGTTTACCAGATGCAGCCTCTCCGCCGGAAAATTTGCCTCCACTCGCAGGCCTTGAAACAGCATAGGATTTCTCCAATTCCCATATTTCCATGACAGGTTTATCCTTAAAGGTAAACCGGCCAGGCGGGCCGCGCCTCAAAAATTTAGGCGCTCAAAAAAAATTTTTCCGGCAAAAATTAGTTCCCGATTGCTAAGTGATATCTACAATTTTCTGTAGATCCCCGCAAGCTCACCGGAACCTTGGTTCATAATCGGTTACATTTCCTTGCTTCCTCCTTGATAATTGAGAAATCGCTTCTTATATTAATAGAATAAGTAAAATTGAATCTATTAAAACGGAGTTAATTTATGGCTTATTCCCCCGTCGTGATGGATCATTTCAAAAATCCCCGCAACGTCGGCGAAATCCTGGATCCCGACGGCCTCGGCGAAGTCGGCAACCCGGTGTGCGGGGATATGATGAGCGTCTATATCAAGGTGAAGGACAACCGCATCGAGGACGTCAAGTTTAAGACCTTTGGCTGCGGCGCCGCCATTGCGGTCTCCAGCATGATCACCTCCATGGCCAAGGGCAAGACCCTGGAAGAGGGCATGAAGATTAGCAATGCCGACGTGGCCGAGGCCCTGGGTGGCCTGCCGGCCAACAAGCTGCATTGCTCCAACCTGGGGGCCGACGCCCTGCACTCTGCCATTCAAGACTATCTGGACCGTAAGGCCGGCAAGGTGAAGAAGGGCGGCGAGGCCGACAAGGAGCCGCATATTAAGGGCATCGAGGGCGGGAAATGCTACTGCCCCTATTGCGAAGCCAAGGTGCAGGAGGAAGCCCACTTCTGCATGTTCTGCGGGTCGGAATTGCCTCACGAACACGACCATTAACGATCTCGCTAAAGGATATCGCCATGGCATTGATTTATCTGGATCACTTGTCTGCCACGCCCCTGCACCCCATGGTCAAAGAGGCGATGATTCAAAACCTGGAGACCGTTTTCGGCAATCCTTCCTCTGACAATCAGGTAGGCCAGCCGGCTGCCGCCGCCCTGGAAAAAGCCCGGGGCCAGGTGGCGGCCCTGATCAACGCCGCTGACCCCAAAGAGGTGGTCTTCACCTCCGGGGGCACCGAAGCCAACAACCACGCCCTCAAAGGCGTGGCCATCGGATTGCGGGAGAAAGGGCGCCACCTCGTTACCTCCAACATCGAGCACAAATCCGTGCTCAATTCCCTGCGCACCCTGCGCCTGCTGGACTACCGGGTCACCTCCCTGGACGTGGACCAATACGGCCTGGTGGACCCCGCCGCCGTGGAAAAGGCCATCACGCCGGAGACTATCCTCATCAGCATCATGCTGGCCAATAACGAAATCGGCACCATCGAGCCCATCGCCGATATCGCCAAAATCGCCCAGAAGCACAAAATCGCCTTCCATACCGACGCCGTGGCCGCCACCGGCATCATCCCGGTGGATGTCCAGAAACTGGGGGTCAACCTCCTGAGCCTGGCGGCCAACCAGTTCTACGGCCCCTCCGGCGTCGGGGCCCTTTATATCCGGAAAGGCACCCCCATCTGGCCGCTGCTGGATGGCGGCCTCCAGGAGAACAAACGCCGGGCTGGCACCGAAAACCTCATTGGCATCGTCGGGTTGGGCGCGGCCGCGGAGCTGGCGGCCCAGGAGATGCCCAAGAGCCTGCCGCGGATCAAGACCCTGAAAGACCGCCTGTTGCAGGGCATCGTGACCCGCATCCCGGAAGTCAAGGTCAACGGCGACCCCGAGCATTGCCTGCCCCATCTGGTGTCGATCTCGGTAACCTACATCGAAGGCGAGAGCCTGATGATGCTCCTGGAAGACGAAGGCATCATTGTCAATACCCGCTCCGCCTGCGCCTCCGGGTCGCTCCGGGCCTCCCATGTCCTCATCGGCACCGGCCTGGGCCACGCCCTGGCCCAGGGCACCCTGGTCTTTACCTTGGGGTGGGACACCACCGAAGCCGACATCGACCATGTGCTGGAAGTGATGCCAAACATCGTCCAGACCTTGCGGGACATGTCACCCATCTACAAGAAAGAGCACGCCGTCGGCTAACTCGGGGAAAGGACCGGCACCTGGCCCCTTTCCCCAGCTTCCGGCGCTGCTGGTCCAGATCTTTGTCTTTAAGGATGATTCCTTCCGGTAAGACCCTCCGGGTGATGCTCATCCCTCGCCTTACGCCCCCGAGCGCCAGGCCTTCGCTGATATGCCTTGGGCATCATGGGCATGTCGCTTAACTTTTTCCCTGCTACATGATTATCGGACAGGGCTGGCATTGATGGGAACCGGGGACAGGTTGACTAAGGCCAGATGATTAACTTAAACAAAGTCCCAATATTGTCGGAGCAAACCACTTATGGGGTTGAAAGGCGACTATTTTAAAGAGATCGACCCGCAATTAAAGGAACAGACCGTAACGGTTGGTAAACTATTTTTCGATTGAGAGGGCCCTTGCCGAATGGGAACTGTTGCCATAAGTTTTCTCGAAGTTTTACTCATGATTACGCTGTTTGCCGTATTGATGATTAGCATCATCGTGATTTTGATCCTGGTGTTGCGCAAGCGCCACACTAAGGTTGTGACTTTCGACCCCATGCATATTTCCGAGCTCGTCAAGCTAATCGTTACCCTGGGTTCGTTTATTACGGTATGCATCACCCTTATTTTGTTGGTGCTGCAAAATCGAACCATCGTGACCCAGACGAATTTATCTTTGGAAATGGCCAAAAGCCAGGCATTCGGTTTGAGTACCAGCCATACGCTGTACGCCGATGAAATATTTATCAAAAACCCTGAGTTGCGCCCGTATTTCTACCAGGGCAAAGACATTGAGAGCACCGACCCGCTATATGGGAAGGTGCTGAGCACCGCCGAGTTTCTCTTGGATTATTTCGACTCGGTGAAAATCCATTTGAGGAAATTTTCCACAATATATTACGCTGAAGAAAAACTCTGGGATTCCAACGCCATCACCACGTTTGCCGCGAGTCCAATAATGTGCAGGTTCCTGGAGGCCACGAAGGATTGGTACAGCGAAGATCTTTATAAGTTGAAGGAAGCCGGGGAAAAGAAGCGGCGCCAGGGGAATATGCCGCAGAATTGGCCCTTTAAGGATGATTCCTTCCGGTAAGACCCTCCGGGCGATGCTCCATCCCTCGCCTTACGACCCCGAGCCCAGGGTCTTCGCGGATATCTTTCCGTGAATCGAAAATTCCTTCAGCCATGACTCCACTTCCAGGCAGGCGGGCATTCTAGGTTCTCTGCCGAAACCTGTCAGCATCCAGGAGATTCAGGACTGAGAAAAGCAAGGGTTTGCTTCCTTGAGCGCTCCCGGTCTGCCTGCCCCTGCTCTTTAATTTTGTTTGCTTTCTCTCAAAAGTTTTACCCTATTACAGGCCTTGAGAAAGGGGCAGATCGGCCCCCTTGGCCTCGTGCCCTGGCGAGGGGCTGACAAAACAGTTCCTGCAAGCCATCTATATACGGTTTCGGGATACCATGAGGCTATTGGAGGGCGGTCTAACCGAACCTGCTCACCATCTAATCACCGACCTGCTCACCAAAGTAAAAGGAGGCCAAATTTTTGACCTCCTATCCTCGGAAACCTTTGGCGGAAGTGCATGGGAATCGAACCCACCTGCCGCCTTCCTCAGACGGTACACCGGATTTGAAGTCCGGGGGCCCCACCAGTGAGCCTGGCACTTCCGCAGGATTAGCTCGCCGCTGAATACCCACGTATCGTTGCTATTATATCATAGGCTGGCCGGCAAGGAAAAACAACCCGAGCCCGGCTGGTTTTATCTAACTGGATTAAAAAGTTCTTGGCCCTCGTTAATTCCGGTTTCCAGGCTCCCGCCTGGGAACCGCCTTTGGTGTGAAGCTCCGCTTTGCTCGCTGGAGCAAACAATCCTAAAGCCAAGGCGGAGCTTGGCGTCCCCAAGCCGGAGCTTCGGAGCGAGAAGGACGGCGGGCTCTTTATCACCGGGCAGAAGCCTATGCCACTGAAGCCTGCTTTATTTATGAAGCTTTCAAAGTTAACTAAAAGTTAGTGAGATACTAAAGAAAATGAAAAAGACCGCCAAAGCAGCGGGGTTTTTGCACCGGCTGGAAAGCCTTTACCACCACCTTCTCGGCAGGGTGGCGAATTAACCGGGTGAGGCCCGCCCTGCAGGGTTAGCCGTATAATATTAGGGAAAATTTTCACTCACCTTGCCGGGTGACCATGGCGGACCTATTTTTTAAAGAGGCTCTTTATGGCCCGGCGGCCTGTTACAAATTCAGCGCGCCGGCCAGGTTGTGGACCAGGAGAGACGGACAGGGGTTATATTTGGGTTATACTATTGTAAGGGGCAAATTCGTCAATTTCTGGATAATTTTTCAGAAGTGTAGTAAAATAAAGAAGATTTATTTCTTTCCAAGCCAGGTTTGGGGGAGATTCTGGTTCCCAAGTTTACCTTAAAAACCAGAAGCAAAAATATTAAATCAAGAGGCGCAGGCGGGAAGCCGGTGCTCCCCTGAAAACGTGATGAAAATTTTCCAACCGAAACCCGACCGCCTGGAGCACTACCATTGGCGGCGCCGCTGGGCCAGGCGGCTGACCTGGCTGCTATACGGCCTGTTTTTCACCGCCTTCCTGGGCGCAGCCGGGGCCGCGGGTTACATCTATTATTATTTCCTCAGCGATCTGCCGGATTTCACCGCGGTCAAGGATTTCCGGCCCCCGGTGGTGACCCAGATCTTCGCCCGGGACGGGCAGCGCATCGGGGAGTTCTACTCCGAGAAGCGCCTCGAAGTGCCTTACAGCCGCCTGCCCCGGCATCTGGTCCTGGCCTTTGTGGCCGCTGAAGACGCCCGCTTCTTCGAGCACCCCGGGGTGGACATCTCCGGCATCGTCCGGGCCTTCTTCCACAACCTGGAGGCCGGCCATGTGGTGGAAGGCGGCAGCACCATCACCCAGCAGGTGGTCAAACGCCTGCTGCTCACTTCCGAGAAGAGCTTTGCCCGCAAGATCCGGGAGGCGGTCCTGGCCTACCGCATCGACAATTACCTCAGCAAGGAGGAAATCCTTAATATCTATCTCAACCACATCTTCCTGGGGCATGGGGCCTACGGGGTGGAGGCCGCGGCCCAGGAGTACTTCTCCAAGCACGTGGAGGACCTGAACCTGGCCGAGGCCGCCATCCTGGCCGGCATCCCCAAGGCCCCCAGCCGCTACGACCCGTATAGTAACCCCCAGGGGGCCAAGGAGCGCCAGGCCTACGTGCTCCGGCGCATGGCCGAAGTGGGCTTCATCAGCAAGGCCGATGAAGAGGCGGCCCTGCGGCAGTCTATCAAGCTGAAGCCCTACCGCCCGGAATGGATCAAGGAATGCGGTTATTATAACGAACATGTCCGGACCCTGTTGGAAGACCGTTTCGGCAAAGACACGGTCTATAGCATGGGCCTCAAGGTTTACACCAACGCCGACGTGGAATTGCACAAGACGGCCCAGGCGGCCATCGAGCTTGGCATTGACGGCCTGATCAAGCGCAATGGCTACCGGGGCCCTTTGCGGCACCTGGCCGGCAAGGAACTGGCGGCCTACCAGGCCCGGCAAGTCAAGTACTACAACAAGTACCTGCCCCACCAGGGCCTGTCGGTCCCGGCCCTGGTGGCCTCCTATGACAAGAAACGCCAGGGGCTGAATCTCCGGTTGGGGGACCAGTGGGCCTTCTTGCCCGAGGCTGGCAAAGGGGGCCGGGGCGCCTCCGGGGACCTGCGCCCCGGGGATGTGGTGCAGGTGCGCCTGCTGAGCCGGGACCGCCGCAGCAGGGTCTGGACCACCGAGCTGATCCAGGCCCCCATGGTGCAGGGGGCGGTGTTCTCCGAGGAGTTGAAGACCGGCAAGGTTAGGGTGCTCCTGGGCGGCAAGGACTTCGGCGACAGCACCTTTAACCGGGCAACCCAGGCCCGGCGGCAGCCGGGCAGCGCCTTCAAGCCCATCATCTATGCCGCCGCCGTCGACCGGGGCTACCGGCCCGATTCGATCCTGTTGGACTCTCCCATTTCCCTGCCCGGCGGCAAGCGTGGCCAGGTCTGGAGCCCGCAAAACTACGACCACAAGTTCAACGGCCCCATCCCCTTAGCCACCGCTCTGGCCCATTCCCGCAACGTGCCCACGGTGCGGCTGATGATGTCCATCGGCATTCCAGCCACCGTGAAGATGGCCCAGTCCCTGGGGATCACTACCCCCATCTTCCCCAACTACGCTTCAGCCCTGGGGGCCTCCGAAGTCACCCTGTTTGAGCTCACTCGGGCCTATTCGGTCTTTGCCAACCAGGGGATGCTGGTGGAACCGGCCTTCTTCGACCGCATTGAAGACCGGGACGGCCGGGTGCTGATGGATTTTCAGGTGCAGAAACAGCAGGTGCTCAATCCCGAAACGGCCCAGATCATGGTTCAGTTGATGCGAGGGGTGGTGCAGCGAGGCACCGCCACCCGGGTGCAGGTTCTGGGCCGGCCCATCGCCGGCAAGACCGGCACCACCAATAATTTCCGGGATGCCTGGTTCATCGGTTATACGCCGTCCTTAATCACCGGCGCCTGGGTGGGGATGGACGACGAACACAGCCTGGGGCCCAAGGAGACCGGCGCCCAGGCGGCGGCGCCGATTTTTATCGCCTATATGAAGGACGCCCTCAAAGGACAGCCGGCAGAGGACTTCCCGGAAACTCAGACACCCACCACCCTGGCCAAAAAGACTGAAGCGGCCCAGGCTAAGGACGACGAAGCCGCGGACAAGGATGAGTCTTTCTATCCCGAAGAGGAGGCCGTTCAGCCGCGGAAAACCGACCGGCCCCGGGCCTCCAGCCAGCAATTCTTTAAAGAGGACCTGGAAGAATAAAAGGCGGTTTTTGGTTTTCGGTTTTTGGTTTTCGGTATATAAATTTAAATACATGGTGGGGGCGTGAGGGTTGATCACGCCTTTGCCGTTCCTTGTCCTAACGCTAACGATTTTCTAACCGAAAACTGAAAACCAAAACATATATTTTCTCATCAGGAGCAAATAATGAGGCAGATTGAGGTGGCACAGGTCACCCAGGCGGTGAAGGAGGCGGCCATCATCGCTAATTACGAAGCGGGAGAAGACCTTCTGCGGGCCCTGGCCCGAGGGGCAGAGGAAGAAGAATCCGCCGCCGGCCGGGAGATCTTCCGGCAATTGCTGGAAAACGCCCGAATCGCCCGGGAGCAGCGCATCCCCATATGCCAGGACTGCGGTCTGGCCGTGGTCTTCGTGGAGCTGGGCCAGGACGTCCACCTGGTGGGCGGCAGCTTCGAGGAGGCCATCCACACGGGCGTGCGCCAGGGCTACGGCGAGGGTTATCTAAGAAAATCCCTCTGCCATCCTCTGACCCGGGCCAATACCGGTGACAACACCCCGGCGGTGATTCATACCGAGATCGTTCCCGGCGACCGCCTGAAGCTCACCGTGGTCCCCAAGGGCGGCGGCAGCGAAAACATGAGCCGGGTACATATGCTGAAGCCGGCGGAGGGTTGGGCCGGCATTAAAGAAAAGGTGGTGGCTACGGTGCGGGAAGCCGGCCCCAATCCCTGCCCTCCCATCATTGTCGGGGTGGGCATCGGCGGCACCTTCGAGTGGGCGGCGCTGCTGTCCAAGAAGGCCCTGATCCGGGAGTTAGGCCGGCCTCATGCTGACCCGGAACTAGCCAAGCTGGAGCGGGAGCTGCTCCTGGCGGTCAACGATTTAGGCATCGGCCCCCAGGGTCTGGGCGGCCGCCTCACCGCCCTGGCGGTGCATCTGTTAATGCAGCCGTGTCACATCGCTTCCCTGCCGGTGGCGGTCAATATCCAATGCCACGCCTCCCGGCACCAGGAAGTGGTCCTGTAAAGGTGAACTATGTCCAAAACCGTAAAGCTCACGCCGCCGCTGACCGATAAAGACGTCCTGGACCTGGAGATCGGCGACAAGGTGCTCATCTCCGGGGTGCTCTACACTGCCCGGGACGCGGCCCACCGGCGCCTCCTCGACCTGCTGGAGGCCGGTCAGCCCCTGCCCATGGAGCTCAAGGGGCAGATTATCTACTACGTGGGTCCCTCGCCGGCCAGGCCGGGACGGGTCATCGGCGCCGCCGGCCCCACCACCGCCTATCGCATGGATTCCTACGCCCCCACCCTCATCCGCCTGGGCCTGAAGGCCATGATCGCCAAGGGCAAACGCTCCCCGGAAGTCATCGCCGCCATGCAGGAATATCATGCGGTTTACCTGGGGGCCACCGGCGGAGCCGGGGCGCTCATTTCCCAATGTATCAAGGACGCCAAGGTCATCGCCTTTCCCGAGTTGGGGCCGGAGGCCATCCACCGCCTGGAGGTGGTGGATTTGCCCACCATTGTCATCAACGATTGCCAGGGCCGGGATCTATACGAAGTCGGGGTGGCCCGGTATCGGCGCGGCGCCACCCCCTGAGAACTACAGCCCGCAAGGGTAAGGAGACGGGGGCGCGGGCTCCGGTCCCCGGTTGAAAAGGAAGTCGGCATGAAAGTCCCCATGGATCTGGCAGACGTAGCTACCCGGGTGAAAGAAAAGTGGCAGAAATTCAGGGATTATAACTTCGGCAGCCTGAAGGACGACGCCCTGATAACCTTCTACGACCTGGCCCAGGAATATGAGACCATGGAGAACTTCTACCGGGTCACGGTTTGGGTCGTCAAGGAGTTCTTCGGCCTGGGTTGCCGCCTCTATCTAACCTGCGGCGAAGAGCGCCTGGAACTGGTGTGCGACAGCGAACACGGGGTTTATCCCGAAAAGCCCCTGCCGCCCCCCTATGTCCGCCTGGAGAGCAAGCCCTATGTCGCCAACCGCTCCTGGCTTATTCCCATCCGGGGCAACCTGATCCTGGTAAGTCAATTGCCCTTCTATGCCAAGGACCGGATCATCGGTTTGCTGGAATTTTACCCCGGCGACTCCATCTCCCCTTCAAACAAGTTTTTCTTCGAGAAGTACGCCAACCGCCTGGGTTACAACCTGCACAGCAAGATCATCGCCTGGCAGAATATCCAACACATCCGCTTTATCAACAGCCTGGTGGCGGACATCGAACACAATGTCATCATCCCCAATATTAGCCTGGCCCTCTACCTGAAGCACCTCAGGGATAAAATCAAAACCTTGAAGGAACTGGACTGCCTCTGCCAGGCAAGGCAGCCGGAATGTCCTCCCCTTAAGGAGGCCCAGCAGCAATTCTGGGATCTCATCGGGGAGATGGAGGCCGATTACCAGACCCTGGAGCAGAATTATAAAGGGATCAGCCTGTTCATCGAGTCCCTGTTCCGGCAGTCCCATTTCCAGAAGGGGCATTTTGTCTTACGGCGGCGCAGCTGCCGGGTCTACAGTGAAATCATTCAGCCGCAGTTGCTGCTCTATTTGCCCAAGCTCCGGGAGCGCCGCATCAAGATTGACACCCGGGCCGGGGTGATGCCCGACGAAGACCTGCCCCTGTCGGTGGATAAGGGCTTGATGTCCCAGGTTTACGCCAACCTGTTCTCCAACGCGGTGAAGTACGCCCGGCGCAATTACGAGGGCCGCAAGAACCTGGCCTATGGTCGGGACCTGCTCCCGGACTATTTCGGCCCGGGCAAAGATGGGGTTAAATTCAGCGTTTTTACCACCGGACCCCACATTCCCCCGGAAGATGTGCCCCATATCTTCGATGAAGGCTACCGGGGCACCAACACGGCTGGCGAGGTGGGCACCGGCCGGGGCCTTTTCTTTGTGCGCAACGTCATCGAAACCCACGGGGGCGAGGTGGGCTATGAGGCCACCCCGGGGGGCAATAATTTTTACTTTGTTCTGCCCTTGGTGACCACCCCGGAAGTCCCACCCCTGGCTGAGGAATTGACTAGCGCCCCTGAGGCCGCCATCCGGTGACGGTGCGCAACCTGGCCCTGCAGCTCTACCACTGGATGCAGCGGGTGGAGGAACTGAAAAAGGCCATGGCGGAACTGGCGCCGGAGGCCCTGAAGGAGCGCCTCCGTCTGGAGACTGAGCTTTCCCAGGCCCGGAAGCAGGTCGAGCATTACCGCAAACTCCTGGAGGCGCAGAAAGAGAAAGTGAAGATTTGAGGTAAGGCGGCGAAAGCGGCCCTGGAGGCGCTAACCGGGGAACCGCCGCGCAATGCTGATTAAGTAAACAAAAAGCCCCCGAAGTCCCCTCCTATACCCTTATCTGCAAATTTAGCTGCTTTATCGGCAATTTTAGGGGAGTTTTTTGGCGAGGTTGGGTCATTTGACCCGCTCTTAATCCCTAATCCCTGCGGTTGATCAGGGCCGCCAGGAAGCCGGCCCCGAAGCCGTTGTCGATATTGACCACCGCCACCCCGGTGGCGCAGGAGTTGAGCATGGCCAGCAGGGCCGCCAGGCCGCCGAAGGCGGCGCCATAGCCTACGGAGGTGGGCACCGCGATCACCGGCCGATCCACCAGGCCGCCCACCACGCTGGGCAGGGCGCCTTCCATGCCCGCCACCACCACGAACACGGTGGCCTGGCTCAACAGCTCCTGGTGGGCCAGCAGCCGGTGCAGCCCGGCCACCCCCACGTCGTAAATGGGTTCGGCCCGGTGGCCCATGATCCGGGCGGTCAGCAGTGCCTCTTCGGCCACCGGAATATCCGAGGTGCCGGCGGAGATTACCACGATCACCCCCCGGCCCCGATCCGGAACCTGGCCCCGGCTGAGGGTCAGCACCCGGGAATCGGGGTGATATTGGCCGTGGTCAAATTCGGAAAGTAGCCCCGCGGCCTTCTCCCCGTCCAACCGGGTCACCAGGATGTGGTCGGTCCTTTGGACCAGGGCCTGTAAAATCCCCCGAATCTGCTCCAGGCTCTTGCCTTCGGCAAAAACCACCTCTGGGAACCCCTGACGCAACTGACGGTGGTGGTCCACCCGGGCGAACCCCAGGTCCTCGAAGGGCAGGGTCCGGAGCCGCTCCACCGCTTGCGCGATGGAGAGCCGTCCTTCCTTAACCTCGGTCAATAACCTTTCTAAGCTCTTGATATCCATGAAAAATCCTTTATTAACGGGGCAAAAGGGGAAAAGGGTAAATGGAGAAAAGGTAAAAAACGGCGATGTTTGTCTTTCCTTTTACCCTTTTTTTCCCCCCTCCGTTATTTGTTTATCCGCCGTCATCAACCTGCCTTCCCGGGTGACCCGATATTGCCGGCCGCCCCATGTGACCCGGTCGCCCAGAAAGCTCAGGGCCCAAAGGCCGAAGGAGAGGAGGTCCTTCACGGGCAGGAGCCAGAAATCCTGCCGGCGGAGGTGGCCCCGCAGCCAGGTCCACTCCGACAGGCCGGCCAGGGTCCAGCGCAGGGCCAGGGTGGCGGCAAGCCAACCCAAAGTCCACCGGGCCGCCCCGCTGGCCCCGCAGAGGATCAGGCTGTAGACCAGAGCGTGGGTGATTCCATAGGCCAGGTAGCCTTTCGGGCGGCAGATGCGGTAGGTCCGGGCCCAGCGCAGTTGGTGCACCAGGTAATCCCGCAGGCTCAGGGCCGGGTTTTGGGTCTCAATCACGTAAGAAAGGACCTTCACCCCCAAACCGGCTTCGGCTACCCGGTAGCCCAACTGGTAGTCATCCGCCAGGAAATCGGCCAGGGGGGCAAAGCCGCCGATGGTCTGCCAGGCCTGGCGGGTCAGGCCCATGGCGGCTCCCAGGGCGAAGCGGATGCCCTCCACATAATGCGCCGTGGCCACTGACGGGATAAAATCCGCGGCAATGGTCAAGGCCTCCAGCTTGGCCCCGAGGGTGGGAGCCGGCCCGAACCGGTAAAGGCAACTCACCAGGCCCATCCCCGGCTCCTGCAAGGCTGCGGCTACCCGGGAGAGGAAATCCGGCCCCACCTTGACGTCAGCGTCGGCAATGACCAGGAGATCATAGCGGGCCCGCGCCTCCATCTGGCGCAGGCTGCTGATCTTCGGGTTCAGTCCCAGGGTTTCGGAGCAAAAAACTAGCTCGATTTCCGGCTCCGGGTGGGCCTCCCGCAAATCCTGCAGCAGGGCCACCATCTGCTCCTCGGGGTCTCGGACGCCGAAAATTACCTGATAGGGTTGATAAACCTGGGACAAGAAACTCTCTAAACACTCCCGGGTGGTAGCCTCCAGGCCCTTCAAGGGCTTAAAGACCGTAATGCCGGGCCCGGCGGTGGCCGACGGCGGGGAGGCGGTGGGCTTGAAGAAGCGCCACAGCGACACCAGGGCCAGCAACTGGTAGCCCCAGGCGGCGAACAGGAGCAGGAGAACCAGAAAAGCCAAAATCCCCATGTCAATCAGGAGGTAAACCGGGGCGGCGCAAATTTCCTTGAATTTATGGGCAGAAACGGACTGGCCACCGGCTCATCATATCATGAAGCCATAAAAATAACAGACTCTACCGGGGAAAAGTGGCGACTTTCCCGCCATTTGCCTTGCCCCAGGGAACTGGAAAAATTCGGCTGCGGCGGGCGCCGGCCTTAATCCAGCCCTGGGGTTTTGCCGGAAGACCGGGCGGCGGCCAGACCCGAGGGTGGCAAATTGTCCCCACCCCATCTTACGCAATTGCCAAGCGGCGAAAATTTTCATATCATTAGGCAGCCGGAGGGACGCCGGGAGTTCCCGTCCTCCGGGCTAATAAAGGCAATCAAGAGGGCCCATGAAACCAGGCGGCAAATTGGCATTGGCGTTTTTCGGGTTGCTGGCGGGCTGCTGGTTGGCGCTATCGCCCGTTTTGGCTCAGGAGGAGGAGGAGGGTTGGCAAGTTTCGGCCAAGTCTTTCGTCATTATGGATGCCAAGACCGGCCAGATTTTGCTGTCCCTTAACCCCCAGATGTTTTGGCCTCCGGCCAGCACCCTCAAGGTCATGACGGCCTTGGCAGTGGTGCAGCACCTGAAGATGGACGACCCCGTGCCGGTGAGCGACTACGCCGCCTCCGCCCCGCCTTCCAAAATCAAGATCAAGCCGGGAGAAAGCTATACGGTGCGGGAGATGCTCTATGCCCTCTTGCTTTCCTCTGCCAATGACGCCGCCCGGGCCCTGGCCGAAAAGGTGAGCGGCAGCGAAGAGGAATTTGCCCGGCAGACGACCCGGGAAGTCCGCCAGATGGGGGCCTACCGCACCACCCTGGCTACGGCCAACGGCCTGCCGGCGGATAATCAGTTTTCCACCGCCGAGGATCTGGCCAAATTGTTCAGAAAGGCCATGGAAAACCCGGAACTGGCCAAGATCATGCAAACCAAATACTACACCCTTAAAGGCGACCGGGAGCTGCGCAACCATAACCGTTTTCTGTTCACCACCCCCCTGGCGGTGGCCGGCAAGACCGGCTTTACCAGGGCCTCCAAACATACCTATGTGGGGATGTTCCAGAAAGATGACAAGGCCATCATCGTCTCCATGATGGGGAGCTCCAAGAAATGGGCCGACTTGCGGCCTCTCATCGAAAAGGGCTTTGAACTGGAAGGCACCCCCATTGCCAAGCTGCCGCCCGCGGAAGAGAAACTCTTTTTCGGCAAGAATGGCGCCGTCACGATCGCCGCCCGGAAGTCTAAACGGACCAGAGTGGTGATGGGCTCCGCCGGCTGTATTCCTAAGAAAAAGTCCCTTAGCCGAAAAAAGTCCAGGCCGAAAGAAGAAGATACCTGAAGCGAGAATTTTAATGGCAGTCAAGGGGTTGTTTAATAAGGTCAAGAACCTCCCTACCCGCCGCCGCTTCGTAGTTTCCACCATCAAGAAGGGGGAGGGTTGCTTCGAGACCGCGATCTTTGAGGCCAATTTCTTTTATCTGCCCCGCCGCTGGTCCCGCCCCGACCTGACCGTGGAAACTCCTACCAAGGACGAGGCCTGGGAGCTCCATTACCGCCTGACGGCTCGTTTGGCCCAAGAATACCCCCCCAGGCTCTTTAAGGAATACCACGCGCCCCCCGTCTGATACCGCCTCGCCTGGCGCGCCAGTTCCGGGCGGGCCTCCGGGCCGGGTAAGGGGCGCCCGGGGCGCCTTTCCTCCTGACCGTTAGCCGCGGCCCTCAAAAATTCAGATCCACGCTCTTCACCCCCTCAATGGCAAAGACCTCTTGCAAAACCTCCCGGCTGGGATGTACGGTGCGTACCCGCAGGCGGAAGCTGGCCCGGACCTCTTTGTGCTCCAGGTCCTTTCTCAGAGCAAAATTGACGATCTCGAATTCATGGCGCTGGATGACCTCCTGAATGCGATTGAATTGCTCGGCTTCATCTTTGGAAACCAC
>Ga0326727_10013018_pt1 | contig 18685 bp, 15 predicted proteins | sample MB2enrmetagenome_FD_207643 | JGI IMG/M metagenome (GOLD analysis project Ga0326727, IMG submission 207643) | Lab enriched peat soil microbial communities from McLean, Ithaca, NY, United States - MB29MY | ecosystem: Environmental > Terrestrial > Soil > Wetlands > Peat | place: USA: New York...
ATCGATGCTATCCACGCAAAAGACCTGGATCTCGCCATCCTTGATGCGGTGACGCAGGGAGTGGATCATCCCATGATCCTCGTACTCGAAAAAGCGCTGCTTTCTTGTCGGAAATACGAGGAGCCGCTGGCCGCCGGGCTGGCCAAAGACGAGCATCTCCATATCACGCTGGAGGATGGGGCTGTACCGTTTGTGATATTCGCGTTTCACGGATTGAAGAGGAAGCCGCTACGAGGATTGGGCGTCAAGCCAGGCGCGGACGTGCGGGGTCCAGAGCGCATAGCCGGCGGGGCTCATGTGCAGGCCGTCCTCGGTGAAGAGTTCGGGGCGGGAGCCGCCGGCGGGGCTGAGCATGAGAGGGAAAAGGTCGAGGAAGGTGACGTGGGGAAAATCGGCGGTCGCGGCCTGGATGAGAGCATTGGCGCGGCGGATATTGGAGAGATTCCAGAACCGGATGGGGCTCGGTTTTATCGAGATGTAGGCGATGGGCAGGAGCGGGGCGTCTTCGCGGACCCGCGCGATGAACTGGCGGAACACAGAGAGGAGCTGTTCGGGAGTCACCCGCTGGTCGAGATCGTTGTCGCCAGCGCAAAGGACGAGGGTCGCGGGATGCAGGGGAATAATGACGCGGGGCAGAAAGTGGAGGCATTCCGCGAGCGTGGAGCCGCCGAAGCCGCGGTTGAGGACAGAGACGCCGGGGAAACATTGGGCGAGGTTCTCCCAGAGGCGGATGGAGGAGGAGCCGTAAAAGACGTTGGCGCCTTGCGGAGTGGGGGATTTCTCGAACGCCTGGATTTCGGACTCGAATTCCGGCCAGATGTTGGTCATGCGCGGCGGGTCTGGGCGGTGGTGATTAGCTCCGCGATGACTTCGGCGCGCGGCCTTGCGCCGAGATTTCCCTTGCCGTGGACACGGAGGCTTACGGCGCCGGCCTCGAGATCGCGCCGGCCGAGGACGAGCATGGTGTGGACCTTCTGCTCCTCGGCGCGGAGGACCTTGCCGTTGATCTTGTCAGTGCTGGCGTCGATGGAAACGCGGATGCCGGCGGCGCGCAGCTCGTCGAGAATGGAGCGGGAGTAATCCAGTAGCGGTTCCTCGTCGCCGATGGGCAGGATGCGGACCTGGAGCGGCGCGAGCCAGAGGGGGAAGTTGCCGGCATAATGCTCGATGAGGAAGCCGATGAAACGCTCGTGGGTGCCGAGCGGAGCGCGATGGATGCAGAGCGGAGTGGCCTCGGTATTCTCGCGGGTTTTGTAAACGAGACCGAAGCGGCGCGGGACGGCGAAATCGACCTGGTTGGTGGCGATGGTGAACTCGCGCCCGATGGCGCTCCAGACCTGGACGTCGATCTTCGGGCCGTAGAACGCGGCTTCATTTGGGACTTCGACGAAATTGATGCCGGAGCGCTGAAGGACGCCGCGGACCATGTCCTCGGTCTTGCGCCAGAGGGCGGGCTCGTCGACGAATTTCTGGCCGAGTCGCTCGGGGTCGTGCGTGGAGAAGCGCATGAGGTACTTCTCGATGCCGAAGATTTTGAAGTACTTGAGGTACATCTGGTTGACGGCGTTGAATTCGGACTCGAACTGGTCCTCGGTGCAGTAGATATGGGCGTCGTTCATCTGCATCGAACGGACGCGCATCAGGCCGAAGAGTTCGCCCGATTGCTCGTAGCGATAGCAGGTGCCGTATTCGGCAAGACGCAATGGCAGGTCGCGGTAGCTGCGAGGGACGGCGGCAAAGAGCTTGTGGTGATGAGGGCAGTTCATCGCCTTGAGGTAGTAGCGATCGCCGAGGCCGGCAGAGTCCTCGAGTTCCATCGGCGGGAACATTGACTCAGCGTAATAGGGAAGATGCCCGCTGGTAATGTAGAGTTTCTCGCGTGCGAGATGCGGGGTCCGGACGCGGTCGTAACCGGCAGCGAACTCGGTTTCCTTGGCGAGTTTTTCCAGCTCCTCGATGAGGACGGTGCCGCGCGGGAGCCAGAGGGGAAGGCCGGGGCCGACGTCGTCGTCAAAGGTGAAGAGTTCGAGTTCCTTGCCGAGCTTGCGGTGGTCGCGCTTCTTTGCCTCCTCGACCATGGTGAAGTAGGCGTCCATCTCGGTCCTGTTTTTGAAGGCGGTGCCGTAGATGCGCTGGAGCTGGGGATTTTTCTCGTCGCCCTTGTAATAGGCGCTGGCGACGTGGGTGAGTTTGAAGGCGCCGATGTTTCCAGTGCGCATGACATGCGGGCCGGCGCAGAGGTCCATAAAGTCGCCGTTTTTGTAGATGGTGATTTCTTCGCCCTCGGGAATGCCCTGGATGATATCGAGCTTGAACTTCGAGGGTTCCGGGCGCGGGCCGAGCGCGCCGAGTGCGCCGCTCTGGGCCATCTTCAGGGCTTCGTCGCGGGAGAGGGCGATACGCTCGAAGGTATGGTTGGCCTTGGTCTCCTTTTTCATTTCGGCTTCGATTTTCTCGAAGTCCTCGGGGGAGATGCGGTGGGGAAGATCGACGTCGTAGTAAAAGCCGTTTTCCACGGGGGGGCCGGCGGCGAACTGTGCCTCGGGCCAGATGCGAAGGATGGCAGTGGCGAGGACGTGCGCGGCGGAATGACGCAACCGTTCGATATCGGACATCTGCGCGCGCTGCTCGGGGGTCTTACGGTCTTCGGACATAAGGGAAAAGTTGAAAGGGGCGAGTGGAATGTAAAGAGAAATGCCCTGGGGACTTCGCGTGCCGGCTTCGCGTCAGAGCCTATTTTCCTACTCCGGCTCCCGTAAGCGGACCCGATGCGGCTCGACAGTAATCAAGGCGCCCCGTCCCAGCTCTGTTTCGTGAGTTGCGAGCACTTGAAGACAGAAGGCAGCTTCCTGCGCAGGCGACAAGCCGACCAGACGGACAATCCCAAAGCTTGGCATTTTGTCGCGTATGGCGAGTGTCCCGAAATCTTTGTCGCGGGTGACGACGGCGCGGCATTCCGCTTGGGCCAGTGCAAGGATTCTTCATCACCCGGATCCCTGCCCCAATCGCCGACAAACACTATGTCATGCCCGGCTCCGCTCAACTGGCGTGCAAGCTTCTGGCCGGCACATGCATCCACCAGCAGCCTCATGTGCTGGCTTCGTGCAGCGTCGGTTCAAGCCGTTCCCTTCCGACCATTCGAGCGGCATAAAGCAGACAAGCCTGGATGTCCTCACGCTCGAGCCATGGGAAGTCTTGAAGGATATCCTCCTGGGTATGCGCCGCCGCCAGCATGCCCAGCACATGTTCTACAGCCAGCCGCCTGCCACGGATGATAGGCTTCCCACCAAGGATATTTGGGCTGTAGGTGATTCTTTGAAGCAGCCGGACGTCGTCCATAAGGCGCCAATATCGTCGATTTTCCAAGGAATGAGAAGGCGGAATCTTTTGCGACCCCGGCAACTATTTCAATGCGGAGAGCTTTTTGAGGTCGAGCCGGGCCAACCATGTCTCGAGTTCGGACGCGGGCTGACGGGTGGTCTCGACCTGGACGAAGAAGCGGCCGCCGACGATGACCCAGAGGACGCCAGTCTGATCGGCGTAGGCAAAGTGCTCGAAGCCGGGGAGGCCGGCGACGGTCATCGCCTTGTCGTAGCCCTGCGGAGTGTTGCTGGGAATGCTCCACATGGCCTTGGTGGCATCCTGGAATTGCCGGTTGTTCGCGGAGTCGATGATGTTGATGGTGGCGGTCGGAGCGTTGTCGGCATCGCCTTTGACATAGGTCCGGCTGACGGTGGTGATCTGGAAGCCTTCGCTCTGGCTGGTGGAGCCCTCGGGTTTATCGGCGCTCCAACCGGCGGGAGCGTCGGGCAGCAGCGGGATGAGGCGGGTGGCGTCGACTACGGGAGCACTCTGGGCGGCGACGACCGGAATGGTGGAAGGGCTGGGCTGGGCAACGCCCTGGGCGCGAAGGCAGAAGGGCGCGAGAAGCAGCACCAGCACGGCAATGGCTGCGATGTCCACGGGGTGGGATGTTGGAGGGCGGAAAGGGGAAGTCAAGGAAAGGCTGGAGGCTGAGGGTTGCAGGCTGAAATTTACCACAGATTTACATTGTGGGTTCGGGAGGGTCGGGTGATTCGACGACCTCCGGCTGGAGGGAGGAGAAGGGGCCGAGTTTGACGACTTGTTTCCAGACGATGGCGACCAGAAGGACAGTGAGAACGGTGGCGATGCCGCCGCCGACCACGGAAATGATGGGGCCGAACCATGCGGCGGTGACGCCGGACTCGAAGGCGCCGATTTCATTCGAAGTGCCGATGAAGACGTTGTTCACCGCGGAGACGCGTCCGCGCATGGCATCGGGGGTGAGGAGTTGGACCAGGGTTGCGCGGACGACGACGGAGACGTTGTCGAAAGCGCCGGAGAGGCCGAGCATGATGGCGGAGAGCAGGAACGAGCGGGAGAGGCCGAAGACGATGGTGACGAGGCCGAAGCCGATTACGGCGAAGAGCAGGATAACTCCCGGGCGCTGCATAGGCGGGCGATGGGCGAGGATCATGGCCATGGCGATGGCGCCGATGGACGGGGCGGCGCGCAGCCAGCCGAGGCCGGCTGGACCGACGTGGAGGATGCGATCGGCGAAGATGGGTAGCAGGGCGGTGGCGCCGCCGAATAGGACGGCGAAGAGATCGAGGGTGATGGTGGCGAGGATGATCTTCGTGTCCCGGACGAAACGGAGTCCGTCGAAGAGACCGCCGAAGCCGGTGGGACGGGCGGCGGAGGGCTCGCGCGTGCCAGGGGTGGGAATGAGGAAGAGGAAAAATGCGAGCGCGCACGCGGCATCGAGGGTGTAGATGAGCCAGTAGGGATTGTGGACCAGCAGCAGGCCGGCCAGCGCGGGACCGATGACGGAGGAGGCGCCGAAGGCGCTGGAGTTCCATGTGACGGCGTTGCTGAAATGTTCCGCCGGTACGAGATTGGCCATGAAGGCGCCCCGGGCGGCCCAGCCAAAGGTGCGCGCGACGCCGGAGAGGAATAGGAGGAGAAAGATCCATCGCACGTCGGCGGCCCGGAAAGAGACCCACGCCAGCGCGACCGAGGCGCACAGGGAAATGAGCTGGGCGACCATGAGGACGGTGCGCCGGGAGAGGAGATCGGCAACATGCCCGGCGGGAATGGCCAGACCGATGACGGGCAGGGCACTGACGAGCCCGATGAGGCCAAGCGCAAGAGCGGACCCGGTCCGGCGGTAAACCTCCCACCCAACCGTGACGCTCAGCATCTGGCGTCCGATTACCGAGAGGAAATTGCCGGCCAGGAAGAAGCGGAAGCTCCGGGAACGGAAGGCGGAATATGCAGAAGAGGCGGGCACCGGAAGAGAAAAGCTAAAGGCTAAAGCCTGGAGGTTAAAGCGGGGGATGGAAAAAGTTCTTTGAGGCGCACCGGCGGGTCTGCCTAAAGTGAGGGAGATGCCCCGGGTCGCTTTCTCCCCATCCCTCCTTCGCTGTGCGGGGCTCGGCGAAGCGATTTCCTTCTATTTGATCACGTGGGATCGAACTCCGCGTGTAAAAGGCAGGTATGACTGGATTTTCCAATAAGTCGCTGCCGATGACGGAGACAGAGGCGGAAAAGGCGCGCAGGCTTTTGTGCGAGCTGGGGGATTTTGTGCGGGATGCGGTTGTCAAGGGACGGGTGGGGCAGGAGACGAGCGAGCTTGCAAGGGTGGCGCGGGAATCGGTGGCGGATACAATTTACTCGATCGATACGCTCAGCGAGGAGGCAATCGTGGAATGGCTGGAACGGCATTGGCCCCGGGAATGGCCGATGGAGCTGGTGGCGGAGGGATTTGACGAGCCGGAAATGCGGCTGTTCCCACGGGGGACGGGGCTGGAGGAGACGCGGTGGCGATGCGTGATCGATCCCATCGATGGGACGCGGGGAATCATGTACGACAAGCGGCCCGCCTGGGTGCTGGCGGGACTGGCGCCGCAGCGGAGCAAGGAAACGCGGCTGCCGGATGTATTTGTGGCGGCGATGACGGAGATCCCGACGAGCAAGCAGTGGCGCGCGGACCAGATCAGCGCGGTGCGGGGCAGGGGACTGCTCACGGAGGGAATCGATGTGCGGAACGGGACACGGGAGTCGGTAACCCTCCGAGCATCGGAGGCGCGGGACTTCCTGCATGGGTTTGCGTCGACGGCGAAGTTTTTCCCGGCGGGAAAGACGACGGCAGCGCGGCTGGAGGAGGCGCTGTGGCGGGAGTTGTACGGCGGGACGGAGAGCGTGGTCATTTTCGACGACCAATATATTTCGACCGGAGGGATGTTTTACGAGTTGCTGGCGGGGCATGACCGGATGAACGGCGACCTGCGGCCGATGATCCTGCGGCAGGAGGGAATCGAGCTGACTCTGGTGTGCCACCCGTACGACGTGTGCACGTCGATGCTGCTCACGGAAGCGGGTATTATCTTTGAAAGCCCCGTGGGCGGAGTCGTGGATGTGCGGCTGGACCTGACGAGTCCGGTTGCATGGGTGGCGTACGCTAACAAGGCGCTGGCGGAGCTGGCGCGGCCGGTGCTGCGCCGGCTGGTGGAGGGGTTGTGAGAATTCGTGTCGATGGACGAAAGCTGGGGCGGCTGGCGGCGGCGCTCATCCGGGTGATCGGGTGGACGCTCCGGATGCAGATCGACGACCGGTGCGGAGTGCTAAATCGGGATTACAAGCAGACGATGATCTGGACATTCTGGCATAACCGGATGTTCGTGGTGCCGCTCCTGCGGGTGTGCGCGCCGCATCGGACCGGGGCGGTGCTGACGAGCGCGAGCAACGACGGCGCGATCATCGCGGAGGTAATGACGCGATTCGGGCTGAAGAGCGTGCGGGGATCGAGCTCGCGACGCGGAGCTACGGCGCTGCTGGCGCTGGCGGGGACGCTGGAGGCGGGCGACGACGTGGCGGTAACGCCGGATGGGCCGAGAGGGCCGCGCTATCAATTGGGCCCGGGTGTTGTGTTCCTGGCGCAGCAGACGGGCGCGGGGATTCTCCCGATTCACGTTGAATATTCGCGGGCGGTGCGCTTGAAAAGTTGGGATCGTTTCATGATTCCGCTTCCCTTTTCGAAGGTGCGGGTGATTTGTGATGACCTGATCTTTGTCGCGCCCGAGGCGGATATCGAGGCGGAGCGGGCAAGGATCGAACAACGAATGCAGCCGACCAGCCCCTGATTCCCCCCAAACCATGAATTTAATCGACGGAAAAGCCATTGCCGAGAAAGTCCACGCCGAGTCTCGCGCGGGGACGGATGAATTGAAAAAACGCGGGATCACGCCGGGGCTGGCGGTGGTGCTGGTGGGGGATGACCCGGCGTCGCGGGCTTACGTGCGGGCGAAGGCGAAGAAGTGCCTGGAGCTGGGCCTTTACTCGGCCAAGCACGAGTTGCCGGCTGAGACCTCCCAGGCGGATGTGGTGGCGCTGGTGCGGCAATTGAACGCGGACCCGGCTATCCACGGCATCCTGGTGCAATCGCCGCCGCCGAAGCACATCGACGAGGCGGCAGTCGTTGCGGCGATTGATCCGCGGAAGGACGTGGACGGGTTTCATCCAATGAATGTGGCTAAGCTGACGATGGGGGAGCCGGGGTTTGTGCCATGCACGCCGCTGGGGTGCCAGAGGCTGCTGGTGGAAAGCGGGATCGAGATCGCTGGAGCGCGCGTGGTGGTGCTCGGGCGGAGCATGATCGTCGGGAAGCCCCTGGCGCTGCTGCTGATGCAGAAAGGGAAGGGGGGAGATGCGACGGTGACAGTGGCGCACTCGCGAAGCAAGGATATGGAGGATATTACGAAAAGCGCGGATATTTTAATCGCAGCCATTGGGCGAGCAGGGTTTGTGAAAGCAGCGCATGTAAAGGAGGGGGCGGTGGTGATCGACGTGGGCATCAACCGGGTCGACGATCTGGCGGACAAGCGCGGCTACCGGTTGGTGGGGGACGTGGCGTTTGATGAGGTGGCGCCGAAGTGCCGGGCGATTACACCGGTGCCGGGCGGAGTAGGACCGATGACCATCGCGATGCTGATCGCGAATACGCTGGAAGCGTGCAGGCGGATCGAGGGAAAGTGATCGGCGGACCATTCCAGGCATTCGCCAGTAAGACAGGCCACAGAAAAGTAAAATGAAAACGAATTCCCTTCGTTCGTTGAATTTCCTCGTGCTGGCGCTCGCCATTCTCCCGATGGCGCGAGGCGCAAAAGTCACCACGAAAACCGGGGAAGCCCAGGACCGGTTTGGAACGCTGGCCTTTGCCGCGGAAGAACTGAAAGAACTGGGAGCCCGCGTGCCCGGGAATCAGACCGTCGATTTTCAATTGGCCGTGGACGCTTCGCTACCGCCTTTTGGTTTCGCGATCGAGCGGGAGGATAACGCGATCGCTTTGACCGGCAATGGTCCGTCGGAAGTCTTGTCTGCCGCCTATACGGCGCTGGAAGAAATGGGTTATCGGTTCGAGGTAACCGGTCCGGTGGCGCCACACGCGCTGAACCTGAACGGGGTGCCGGAGGGGCGCCGGGTAATTACCCCGGCGATTCAGCGGCGGGGGATTCGCCAGCACATCAACTTCGACATGGATGTGTCGTGTTATCCCGTCGCGGAGGCAAAGGAGTATATCCGCAACCTCGCGCGGCTGCGGTATAACTATATGACCTTTCATAGCTACCCGTGCCATTGGACGCGGGACCGGTATGAGAACCGGTCGACATTCGCCGATTTCGCGGAGTGGATGAAGGCCTGCAACCCGAAACCGGAGGAACTGTTCACCGGGGCTTACTTTTATGGAGGAGAGTACAGGGTCCCGAATCATCCGATGATCCGGCCGTACGTGCGGTTCAATAAGGAATATTTCTGCGCCCCGGAATTTGAGGATGTGATCCATACCCAGCCCGATCGCGGGGAGAAGGCGCAGGCGTGGTTGCGGGAGGTGATGACGGAAGTGAAACGCTGCGGGATGACGCTGCATTTTTCCACGGAGCTGAAGCAAATAGACGACCGCTATAACGAAGAGTTGGCGAATCGGATCTTGTCGGATTATCCGACGATCGACCTGCTGGAGTTCAATAGCCAGGAAGGCGGCGATTTCAAAAATCCGAAGGCCAACCAGGAGATGGCGGAGACGATCATTACCGGAACGGATGACGCAAAGCTGAAGGCCGGCTATTCAAAACTAACAGAGCCGCTGTGCGAGCAGGTCCGGAATTATGCGAACTGCATCCGGGTGATCCGGCGCCTGCAATCGCAGGGATGGGAGAGAAGCCATGGTGTGAAGCTGGTGTGCGGAAGCTATGCGACTGCGCCTCCAACGATCACGATGGAGATGGCCCTCGCGGAAAAATACCTGCCGGCGGACCAAATCCTTACGATCATGCCGTGGTACGGGAGCATCGGGGTCAACGCGAACGTCCGGGCATCAGTGATCAAGCCGGAGATATTCAAGCGGTTGATCATCAATAGCTGGCTGGAACTGGATGGCTTCATGATGCTCCAGCAGCAGGCGGCCAGCGGCTTCTACGACCTCGCGCAGTATGTCACCGGGCAGACGGGGGGGCAGGCTCCTTACGGGATTGTCTGCAACCAATGGCGAACCGCGCCCAATGCGCTGAGTTTCCGCTATCTCGACGAATTGGGTTTCGATACAGGGCTGGCTCCGGATCGATTTTTCCGGCAAACAGCCGGGAGCCTCGGCATACCCGGCGCGGAAGCCGATAAATTTGCCAGCGCGATGCAGACCATCGATGCCATGGGCGATGTGCGGCGAATGCCGGGAAATCTCGGATTCGCCATTGGCTGGGACTTTAGCCCGGCTGCGCATGACCTGGGCAATGTAGGCTGGTGGGGCCGGAAAGATCTGGAATCTACCAGGGACCGCTACGCTCAGGCCCACGAGCAATTGCAGGAGTGCCGCACGCGATGCGATCAACCGCACGGCCGGGCGGTTCTCGACGAGCTTCTCAACGGCACCGCCTGCTCGGTCGAGCATCTCGACGGGATTCTGGAACTCAAGACGATCGCGGACAAATATCTCGTCTCACGAACGGGGAACGGGGTGATGCGGAATGACCTATCCGCGCAAGAGGAGGCGGATGTCAGCACCTGTGCGTCGAAGGCGGATACTCATTTCCAGAATTACCTGAAATTACTGGCTGGCCGCGTCATGGACCGCGGCGAGGAGGGGATGCTGATCACCTATTACTATGGCCCGGTGATGTACTGCCATAACATCCGTGCGTTTTACGGAAAGCAGGGGCAATATATCGAAAGAAACGCGACCGGAGACGTGGTGCTGCTACCGCTGGCTTCCCAGGACCAGAAGGCAGGAGGACAATAATGACAGGCGGCGGGAACGCCCCGTAGCCTAGGGAGAAAGCACGATGGCTGCGCCGGTATTCAAAGTCAGGGATCCGGACAAGGAAATGGGTTGATTTGTTCCGGAGGTGCGCAATGTAAGAACGCCGCCATTGATGGTCGTGGGGCCTGAGAAGGTATCTCCACCATTGAGGGTAAGCGTGCCGCCGGTATAGGTATTGGAACCGGAAAGAGTGAGCGTGCCGGTGCCGATCTGGGTGAGGCCGCCAGTACTGGCGCTCCCAAGGCTTGAGCCAAAGGTGACGTTCTGGCCGTTGGTATCGATCGAGATCGCGCTGCCGCTGCTGGCGATTTGGCCGGAATAATCCGTTGTATTGCTGTTACCATATTGGAGTACACCGCCTCCAAAGGAGATTGTGCCGCTAGTACCCAATGCACCCGGATTGGTAAGCGCAATAATCCCACCGTTTATGGTTGTGCTTCCCGAGTAAACACTGGATCCGGAAAGCGAGAGGGTGCCACCGCCGGTGATGGTGCTGCCGCCGAGGGTGATTGTGCCGCCATTATTGAGCGAGCCATTCACCTGGAGGATGCCTCCAGAGACCGTGGTGCCCCCTGAATAAGTGCTGGATCCGGAAAGCGTGATGGTGCCGGCGCCGGTTTTTGTGAGCGATCCGGAACCGGTGGTCGCGCTGTTATCGGTCGTTACGCCGGAGCCGGACGTCGACGGCGAGTCAAGGAAGACCCAGCCGGTGCTCTCGTCGCTGAACAGGAGGCCGGCTCCCAGCGCCTGGTCCTGGAAGACGACGCCGGAGAAGGTTTCGGTCGTGCCCGAGATGGAGACGGAACCGGAGTAAGTGCCCTTCCTGAGATCGAGTTTGAGGGCCGAAAGCTGGGTGGATGTGGAGGAAAGCCCGGTTGAAGAGAGGGTGACAGGGATGGAAGCCAAAGCGGTGTTCCCCTGGCCGAACACGAGCGTGGCGTTGTTCGATAAAACCGGGAAGGGAAGGAGCAGCCCATTCGTGCCGGTGCCCGTATAGAGCGATCCGATCAGCGAACCCGCGGTGGATGTCCCGCCGCCGATCTGGCTGGAAGCGCTCAGGCCATCGCAGTCGCTGATGCCGGCAAGTGTGCGAAACTGGACGACACCGGAAATATTGGTCGCATTCGGACCGCTTGAGCGCGCGTAGAAGGGGAAGGCGGAATTACCGTCGATATACGCGGAAGTGGTGAACGGCGCGCCGGAATCGAAGCAGCCCTCGATCGTGACTCGCCCGGAGCGGCTGACGCGCATGGTGCCGTAGCCGTAGCCTCCGGTTCCGCTCGCGGCGGGAGGGAGCAACACCGTATAGCGGCCGGCCTGTGGAGCGGCGGCATCTTTGCCGTAAGGGCTGCGGCTGGCGCTAAAAGGGGTACTGGATCCCATCGAGGAGACGGTGCCGGATACTCCAACCGTGGCGAGGTCGAGAGAGAGATCGATCACGATAGGCATCGGCCCGCGAGCGACCTTGATGTGGGCGCTCTCATTTCTCAACCTGGCCTTGAGCGGATATGTGTCGCTGCCGAGGAGCAGCTTACCGGTCAGCATGCCGGATTGCGAGATGTCGAGTGTGATCAGACCGGAGCCTTCGAAGGCGGAGTTGCTGGAACTGACGAGGGCGTTGTAAATGCCGGCGGAACCGACGTAGACGAACTGAATGGTCTGTGCACGGAGACCGGTTGCGAGGAAGCCAAGCGCCAGAAGCAATAGGCAACCGAACTTTAAAAATCTCATATTACCTCAGCGTACTGCGCGAATCGCCGGGCGTAGCGGACTGAGCGAGCGATTTTTTAGCTACAGCAGGGAGAAGTTCAACGAAATAATTGCGCGGTTACGCAAATGTTACGCTGCTAGTTTTACATAAATGGCCACCGATGGCCGCAATTGATGGGTAATGCTGGTTAACGTGGCCGTTTTTTTGAGCTACGCGATTACCGGTTACTTCAAATCGCGCTGGAGGAACATGGCGGAGCCGAGGATGAAGCAGGTGACGTCGAGGCCGAGGAGATAGCTGTAGTCCTCCATCATTTTCCACCAGGGCGGGTAGGTTTCGTAAATGTGCATCCAGGTCGATAGATGGGTGGTGATGAAGTACGGGTGGAGGCTCTCGAAGCTGGGGATGCTGCGAAAGATGAAATCGACGAAGATGACGGAGAGGGTGACGATGCTGGCTGCGGCGGGTTTCATGTTACAGCAGGAGAAAAGGAAACCGAGGCTGCTGATGGTGGTCATCGAGACGGCGAGGAGGGGAATGGCCAGCAGGTAAAGACAGATGCCGCGCGCCGGCGGAATGAGGGCAAAGATGCCGGCCTCCGGGGCCATGACGAGCAGGCCGCCGTAGCCGCGATAGGCGAGGCCGGCAAGGAGTGCTGTGAGGCCGATGAACTCGATCAGGGCGAAGGTGTAGATGACGTTGGAGATGTATTTGAGAAGGGTCACGCGGATGCGCGAGACGGGGCGGCAAAGGAGCATCCGCATGGTGCCGTCCTCGACTTCCTTTGCGACGAGATCGCCGGCGACGAGAGCGAGATAGAGCGAGCCGAGGAGGGTGGTGGTCCAGAGGAGGACCATCATGGCGAGCGTGGCGCCGGAGTAATAATCGTCGAATCCGTAACCGTTTTGCTCGATGATATGGCGCATGTGAGCCTTCGGCTTCGGAAGGCTGAGGAAGAAGAGGATGACGCCTTCCATGGCCAGGAACGCTGCGAAGCCGATGTAAGTCCGTTTGCGGGAGAACATCTTCAGTAACTCGAAGCGAAGCTGGGTCAGAAAAAGCATGGTGGCTAATTTGAATCGGGCTTCTGCACGATCTGGAGCCGTACCTCTCCGTCCAGGGAGGTGTGCGAGGCGATTACCGGAAGTTGCACCGCCTTGAAGTGACTGCGAAGAAAGCCATCCCCCACGCCTGCGCTACCAGTGGCGGCGAGGAACCTGACCCGGTCGCCCGCGAGCCAGCAGCGGATATGCTGTTTCCCATCGGATTCCATCGCCACGCCGGCGCCGTCGGCTCCGCTGAGGCTGGCAGAGAGGATGTTCCGTTTCGTGCTGCGAAAGTCATTGGTGCCGCCCGGAGTGCTGTCCAGTTCCCACGGCCATGGAGGGCGTTCGCCGGGTTTTGCGGGGGGCCAATCGGCGTCGCGCCGTAGCGCCGTTGCGCTGCCTTTGGGTCTGCCGATACTCCCCCCGGGATACTCGCTCCATTGGGCCAGGCGATCCCATTTCAAAAGATCCCAGGATCGATCTATGTCAAAGGTCATGCCGATTTCGCGCGGGTCGATGGGTTTTCCCGCGTGTGTGAAATGGTAATCGACGAGCAGGCCGCCGGCCGCGTCGAAGCGGAGAGTATATTGCCCTGGACTCTCTGCCTGTTGCCCGGAGGCGATCACTTCCACGGCGTCCGGCAATTCCTTTGCTTCGACACGCGACGCCTTCCACGAACCGTAGTCTGGTTGGAGTTCTGTCGGCACCCTCGTGATTTGACCGCCGACCACGGGCTCGAGCGGCGTCACTCCCAAAACCGGACCGGCAAATAGATGGGTTGAATTGCCGATCTTTACGGAATCAATCATTCCCGACTTACGGTTGACGATCCATCGAATCCGGCCGGCATGGACGATGATTGACTTATCATCCTGCATGAGATCGGGCTTTGAGGGAGCAAGCGGCGGAACAGAATAGGTTCGCGAGAGGGACCCCGCGTCGGCGAGCGGGAAGCGGTAGGCATCGAGCAGCATTCCGTGGGCGTCGGTGAAATTTAGGTCCAACTCCGCGGCCCGCATCGCCTCACCGCCGGGATGCAGTTCGATCGCTCCCTTGGAATGAGGAGCAATACTCGCCGTAACGGTTCCAGTGGCTTTGCCAAGGGTCCACTCGATCTTGATTTCGTCAAGGTTGGTAAAATCAAACCGGTTCTCGACTGGGATTTCGAGCGATGCGTCATTAGCCCGACGAGTCAGGGTTTGCTCTTCGATATGGATGGGGGAGTAAGCTTTCTTCACCTGCCAGAACTCGGGCTTTACCCGCCTCCAGCGATCGACCAATCCCCACTCACCGTATCCAGCGAGGATCATGCCCGTATCAGGATCCGGAATGCCATTGTATTGTTTCTGGTCGGGATGGAGATAGAAGAGATCGTCAATCCACGACCAGATCGCCCCGCCGAGGCATGCCTTGCTCGCAACCATGGCATCGTAAAAAGGGGCGATCGCTTCGCCGTAGTAATCGCGAAGACCGGGGTCGGTCAGTATCTCGCGTCGGTTGTAACAATTAATGTGGGCATACTGATCGTAGATGAACGGCTTTGCGTCCGACGCGTGGGTTGCCGGGTGATCAAGCTCCGGATAATGTTTTGAAACGATCGACGCCGTGTTGGACTCCCATGAAAAACAGGTGGTGCGGGTGGGATCCGCCTGCTGCACCAGCCGTTGCATGATGGCAAAGTTACGGCCCCAAGTGCACTCGTCCCCGATCTGCCAATAGATGATGGAGGGATGATTGTAGTTATGCTCAAGGGCCGCGAGGGCTGGAACGATGAAGTGACTCGTCAGCGTGGGATCATTCGCCTGCTTCGGGTTTACCCAGACGAAAGGAAACTCCGACGCGACGAAAAGGCCGTTCTCGTCGCAGAGATCGAGAAACTCCTCGGGGTCGGGATAGTGGCAGGTAAAGACGAAGTTCATGTTGCATTCGCGCATCCGTTGCACGTCCTCGCGCCATTCTTCGATCGTATTGACACGTCCCGCATGGGGATCCATTTCGTGGCGTTCCACGCCCCGTAGTTTGATGGGGCTGCCGTTCACGAACAATTGATTGCCTTGGAGTTCGACCTGTCGAAAACCGATGTGTTGTTTTAGCATTTCGGTTGTTATCTGGCCCTGGCGAAGGTCAACCGAGAGCGAGTAGAGATGGGGGTGCTCGGGATCCCATTTCAGCGGCGCAGTTACGGGAATGAGCAACTCCTGCTCGGCGGTGGCGCCTGCTTTCAGTGCGGGCAATTTGAATTTGGAGAGGGTTATAGGCACATCGCGCCCGCTCGGATCGGAGAGACGTAGCGCCAGGCTTGCCTCGTCTGCGTCCCGGCTGGATTCATTCGTCACGGTCGCTTTCACGGTCAGGACCGCGTTAAGGTAATCCTTGTCGAACGCGGTCGTCACAAGGAGACGCGAAATGTTCATCTCGGGAACCGCGAAGAGATAGATCTTGCGCGTGATGCCGCCCAGGGGATGCTGGGCATAGGTGCTCATGAATGAAAGCGTGTCGGCGATCGTGTCGTTGCGCACCTTTACAGCGACGGAGTTTACTTCGCCGGGTTTAATGAGACCGGTAAGATCCATTTCACTCGGTGTGAAGCCGCCTTCGTGAGTGATGCCGGCTTCGCGGCCATTCACAAAAACCTGCCCTTGGCTGTAAATGGCGTCGCACTTGAGCTTGATGCGCCTGCCCGCCCAGTCCGCGGGCACTTTCACCGTGCGGTAATAACCGGCCCAGCCATTCCTGGGAACGTTGAAGCCCTGCATGACCCACTCCGCGGGCACCTGAATCGTGTGCCAGCCCATTGCGCCCGGCGGCGCCGGCTTCAGGCCGAAATCCTCGGGCGGGGTCGGGTTAAATTGCCATTCTCCTTCGAGATTGACCTGCAATTGATCGATGGCGCTTACCGCGACGGGACGGGGAGTGAGTCGCGGTAGTTCCAGCGGCGGAATGGGCAATGTCGCGGGATGAAGGTTGGTTGGGTTGCTCGAAAGTATCTCAATGGTTTGTACGACGGGATCGGGACCCGATGGGGAGTCAATCGTGAGGTACAACGTGCCGTCGACCAGCGCCGTCGCGAGAATTGGCCACTGCTTCACGACGGTTTTTCCAGGAGGGAGATGGAAGGCGGGCTCGAGGACGGTTTCATTGGCGCTTATTGATTCGATCCGTGGGACGTCGCTGAGAAATGTCATGCGCACGGCGTAATCGGCGCCGGGCGCGAGCCCCGCAAACGCCGCCTGCAACGGTTTTGCGAAGAGCACATCCCGGTCTTTCAGATCATGCGGAACCGTTGCGGCCGTAAAGTGATAGACCTCGCACGGCATGAAAGCCTGGGCCGCGGCTTCGTGCGAGGTATCGATTCGACAGACGACGTGATCTGTGGCCGCGGAGGCGGAGATGGTCAGGGATGCCAGCAGGGCCAGGGAGATTGCCAGGGGGTTCATGTGAAAGATCAGGGGAGCGTTGATGCGCCGGGAGCGTCGACCAGATTGAGATAGATTTCCTCGAGGCTTTGTTTGATTGGTTCCACGGCGCGAACTTTGATTCCGGAGCGGACCAATACGGCGACGAGATCGGCGATGTCGTGGCCATTGGCAACGGTGAGGATTTTGTCGGAAGACAGGGTGAACTCGGGATAGGCGGTGATGATGCTGGAGGCTTTGTCCCACGGATCGAGATCGAGGCGGTAGCGGATCGCGTCGCCGGTGAGGTCGGTCCATTTACCCTGAAAGATCATGCGGCCCTGATTGAGGACGGCGATGCAATCGCAGATTTGCTCGACCTCGGAGAGAAGATGGGAGGAGAGCACGACGGTCATCCCGTGGTCGCGATTGAGCCGGAGGATGAGGTGGCGCATCTCATGGATGCCTTCGGGGTCGAGGCCTTCCGCGGGCTCGTCGAGGAGGACCAGCTCCGGGCGTGGAAGGAGCGCCTGGGCGAGGCCGAGCCGCTGGCGCATGCCGTGGCTGTAGACGCGGACGGGATCGTGGATGCGCGACTCGAGGCCGACGAAGCGGACGGTCTCGAGCAGCTCTGCGTCGGGAAGGCGGCGCGTGTAGGAGGTGAAGATGCGGAGATTCGTCCAGCCGCTAAGGTAATCATAAAAAGCGGGCGCCTCGAAGATGGCGCCGACGCCCTGGAGCGCGCGGAGGCGATGCTCCTGGACAGAGATATCCCGGATGAACGCCGTGCCTGAGGTCGGATGTACCTGGCCAAGGATCATGCCGAAGGTGGTGCTCTTGCCGGCCCCGTTATGGCCGAGCAATCCGAAAATCTGGCCGCGCGGGATGTCCAGGGAGAGCTCATGAAGAGCAGGCCGGGAACCAAAGGTCTTTGAGAGGCGATCCAGGCGGATCATTGAGAGGTGGAGAAGATCATGTCCTGCGAAGCGTGGCCATCGGCGTAGAGAAGGTTGACCTTGTTCAACGTATAAGGATGAAAGGCCTCCTTGTCCGAGAGCACGGGGATTTCGGAATTCTGGCCGTTCTGGGGCGTTAGCAGGAAGTGAAGATTTGCGATGGACTGGCCGTTCAGGCCGCTGTTCCAGAAGTAACTGGTGCCGGTGGAAGCGGCGAGACCCTTGTTGTCCGCAGGACATGCGAAGACACGCGGGTCCGTGACGTAGGCGTTAAGGGTATTGTCGATCGCGGCTGCTGCCTGGGCCGTGGAGGAGCGTGCGGCGACGAGATTCGGCATCATCTGGTTGTGCTCACCGAGGTAGAGATGGAGCGCGGCGCCTAGCTGGCGGAGATTCGAGATGCAACCGGAGGCCCGGCTGGCCTGGACGACGCGGGAGGAGACGGGGAATGCGAGGGCGGCAAGGATGGCAACGATGGCCATGACGACCATCAGCTCGACAAGGGTAAAGCCCTCGCGAAGGCGGCTCATGGGTGCTGAAGGTTGCGCTGCATCTGTTCGATGAGCGGGGCGAGGTCGAGCTTCACGTCGGCATTCGCGTCGCGGTAGAAAGACTTGAGACCCTGGTCGATGACGTGTTGCGCGATGTTGGAATTCGCGCCGGGAGGCGGGCTATCGCCTTCGTGCTCCTTCATGCGGGCGAGCGCGTCATTGACGATCTGTTTGCGCCGGGCGGGGTCCATTTTATTGAAGGAATCCATGAGCTGCTGGAAGCCGGTCGGCAATGTCGCGTCCAGGTAAGCGCCCTGTTCCTCAGGACTCAGCTCGTGGAAGAACCTGCGCGCGGCGCCGTCGCGGTCGAGCTGCTGGCGCTCGTCGAAGCTGAGGCGGTTGACCATGTTTTCCATGCGCTCAATGGCTCGCGCCCGGGCGTCGCCCTGGAGGCTGGCGAGATCGACACCGTGGGCATACATGGCTACGCTGGTGGAGGTGGGCCGGCTGACGTTCGCAAAGTGAATGACGACGACGGCGATAATCCAAACGCCGGCGATGAGGCCCGCGGTCTTCAGCCAGAACTTCATAGGCGGGATTGTTGCATGGAAAGGCGGGATTTAAAACAGAAGGAAGCAAAGGCGGGGAGGGGAGTCGTTAGAGGAGATCGATCTTTCCGAGCTCGGCGGCTTTGAAGGTCTGGGGGAAAATCTCGCGGGCAGCGGACATTTTGGCAGCGTCGAGTTGCTCTTC
>Ga0326727_10013020_pt1 | contig 18683 bp, 14 predicted proteins | sample MB2enrmetagenome_FD_207643 | JGI IMG/M metagenome (GOLD analysis project Ga0326727, IMG submission 207643) | Lab enriched peat soil microbial communities from McLean, Ithaca, NY, United States - MB29MY | ecosystem: Environmental > Terrestrial > Soil > Wetlands > Peat | place: USA: New York...
TCGGAATGAAAACATCAAGATCAAGCGTATCTTCAAGAGCCCTTGCCGCATGATCCGTGTTGCCGGGAACGTGTGCAACGTCACCTTTTTCGAGGAGAATAGGTTCCTTTGTACCTATCTGAAATTCCAGCTTGCCGCTCAGAATATTTGTGAATTGTTCCTGAGGGTGCTTGTGTTTCGGGATGACGCAGCCTTTCTTCAGCGTGATCATAACAAGCATAGCTCCCTCTCCGACAACGAATTTCCTGAACAGTAAGTCGTGGACCTTACGACTCGGTAGATCATCCCATTTGTAGAAACTCACACGAAAAATCTCCGATAACGCTTGAACGCTCTCTAGTTATAACCTCTCCTTTGAACCAAGACGAAAGACGTGTCCTGTAGATCAAATAGCAAGTTTTAAAGTGGTTCGACGATTTCGAGTCACAAATGGTGAGAGCTGCCTTGGAAGGAAAAATGAAAGCGATGGTGCTTCACGACTGGGTTTCAAAATGGGGGAACAATTTGAAGTCTGAAGAAGTAACAATTCCCAAATTGGGACCCTCAGACGTCCTAGTGGAGGTAAAGGCATGCGGTGTCGGTTTGAGTGTTTCCAATTTCATGATGGGTGCTATTGGCAAGAACCCTACGCTTCTTCCCAAGATTCCTGGCGACGAGATTACAGGAGTAGTTGCTGAAACGGGAACCGCGGTTCAGAACTTTGCTAAAGGAGATAGAGTAATCGTCTACATTTTTGTGACGTGCGACCATTGCAAGTATTGTCTAAGTGGCAAACAGGATCTTTGCGTTAACTTTGGTGGGTGGATAGGGAGACACCTAAATGGTGGGTACGCAGAATACGTCAAAGTCCCGAGCAACTGCCTCTTCAAACTCCCGGACGAAGTCTCCTTCGTGGACGGAACTGTGATCAACACCGCATTGGCAGCGTCGGTCCACGCCCTTGAGTCACGTGGCCAAATGCAATTGGGAGAAACTGTGATGATCATAGGTGCGGCAGGGGGCGTGGGTGTTCACATGTCCCAGCTCGCAAAGCTATACGGCGCTCGAGTCATAGGCGTTGACGTGGATGACGACAAACTCAAGAGGACCTCAGAGTTTGGTGTTGACGTGAGGATAAACGCTTCAAAGTCTGATGTGGCGGAGGAAGTGAAAAAGGCGACTGCCGGCCGAGGCGCTGATATAGTTGTGGACCTAGTCGGATCTTCCAAAACAATGGGCGACGCGCTCAATAGCCTTGGACGAGCAGGAAGATTCGTTAACCTTACTACACATCCAGGATCGAAAATTGAGGCACCTTCAGGAAAACTTGTCTTGGAAGAAATAGTAATAACAGGTTCACGCTACACCACGAAGCACGAGTTCCTTAAAGCTCTGGAACTAATTCGCTCGGGACGTGTGAAACCGGTAATTTCACAGAGCTCTACCCTCTCAGAGGTTGAGAAGCTTCACGTTCTTCTCGCAGAGAACAAGCTCCTCGGCAGAGGAGTTATGGTTTCGTAAGTTCTCCGCTTACGTGTGGAACGTACTGGCATTGGACGATCTGCCGGCTACATCCACTCGATGTAGTCTGCTCATCCCACCGACGGCAATCAACCCGCTTCCATTATGGAAATCTATCCGCAATCGTTGCGAGGAAGTTATGCAAGTAGCAGACTATTCTAGGGATGTTTCGAAGGTTTCCAGAAGGCCGCGGAACAGTAATGCTGCTGTGACTGATCGTCTGTATTCAGCCGTGGCTCTGACATCTGTTATTGGCGAGGATTCTGACGCCGCTTTCTCTGAGATAGACCAAAGTCTCTCTTTGGTAAGCGGAGCAGCCTTCAGCAACAATTCAGCGCCTTTGGCTCTTATGACGGTAGGGGCGACTGCGCCTAGGGCTATTCGAGCATCTGTGACAACCTTACCGCTACTCTTTTTCAGCCAAGCAGCTACGCTCGCAACAGAACATGCCTGAGCATTGCGCAGACTAAATCTCTTGAAGAAACCTCTCTCTTCAGGAGCTACCGGTCTCACCTGGATCTCTTTTATCAACTCGTCGGGTTTCATGATTGTCCGCTTCGGCCCTAAGAAGAAATCCTCTACGCTCACTGTTCTGTCAGCATGAGTACTGGAAACTACGATGTTGCCGGTCTGAGCGTAAAGAGGTGGAATTGTGTCACCAGCTGGACTGCCGTTGGCAATATTTCCGCCTATCGTTCCTAGGTTCCTAACCTGAACCGAAGCCATGTTGCTGATTGCCTCTGCGAGGATGGGCGCGTGTTCCGTTAAGATTCGATTTGAGAGGCAGGTGGAAAGTGTCGTCAACGCGCCGATGTGTATCAAATTGTCATCGCCCATTCTAATGTATTTCAGCTCTCCAAGCCTCGATAAATCCATCAACGCATTTTGTTCAATCAGACCATTCCTGAGCGCGACCATTACCTCTGTGCCACCCGCGACGATCCTGACCCCTGATCCTTTGTCAGCAAGTACCTTCATGGCTTCGTCGCAAGTTGAAGGTGTGTAAACCTCGATCTGCGCATATGACAAATCCATCAGCCCCTAACCAAGCTTCACCCTGGCGTTCTGCGCCGCTTCTACAATGGCTTGGAGTATTCTCGGATAATTCCCACATCTGCAGATATTTCCACCCACGTACTTGCGTATCTCACCGGCGGAAGGGTCCGGGAATTTTTCGAGTAGACTCTTGGCCGACATGATGATGCCGGGCATGCAATAGCCACACTGGGGCGCCCCGACCTTGGCGAAAACTTCCTGCACGATGTCCAGTCCATCTTCACTTATCAGCCCCTCAACAGTTGTAACGTCCCGGCCATCCACCTGGGCAGCGATCATCAGGCAACTAGTCACAGGTTCCCCATCGACAAGAACCGTACAAGCCCCGCATTCGCCCGCCTCGCACCCCGGCTTGGCTCCAGTAAGACCTAGGTCGTCCCTGAGCACCCACAGCAATGGTTTAGCGGGTGCAACCAATACTGAAACCTGTTCGCCGTTCAACGTGAACTTTACAAGTTTCTTGGGCATGCTAGAAGTCTCCTTAGCACATCAGCCACCATCGATGACTTGCCCGAGGAATACGATGTCTCCATCTGTTAATGGAATCTTCTTGGCCTCACGAATTGTGAATAGCTTTCCGTTTATCGTCACGAAAGTTGCTCCGTTGAAATCTCCACTATCTAGGTAGAAGTATTTTCTCACTCCGTCTCCGCACACTCTTACGAAGGCTTTGATAACATCTAGGATCGTACCCGCTTCCAACTCAAGTCTCTCTTTGCTAGCCGGGAACAGCAGCGAGGCTTTAACTAACGGCATCGCGAAACCGACTCCTCTAACTCCACCCTCTCACCGGTTGCTGTCGTGCCATACTTCAGCATGCGCCAGACACGTTCCTTCGTGATCGGCAACTCTGTCATCTGTACACCTGTCGCGTTGTATATGGCAGATGATATTGCGGGCGGGATTGATGAGGGTATGACTTCTCCGATGCCTTTTGCCCCGTAAACCCCGTACTTTGATACGTCTTCGATGAAGAGCGGGTTTGCTATTTCTGGAACATCTGCCATGGTTGGAAGCAAGTAGGTTGAAAAGGACCCGTTTGCAACTCGTCCCTTGCTATCAAACAGTACCTCCTCCATCAAGGCTGTTCCCAAGCCGAAGATTGTTCCCCCAATTACCTGGTCTTCGGCGATTGCAGGATTCACTATCTTGCCCGCTGCGACCGCTGGCCAAAGCTTCGTCGCCTTAACCTCTCCCGTCAAAGTGTCGACCTGAACCTCTGCTATTGTAGCGGAAAATGAGTATGTCAGAAAGGCTTGTCCCGTTCCAGTCTCAGGATCGAATTCTTCTCTTGGAATTTCGACTCGGGCTGAGATGTTTAGGGGCATCTCCTTCTTGTGGGCGATCGATACGGCTTCATTCCATGACATGGCTCCGTGTGTAGTCACATTTCGAATCTCGCCGCTCACCATAGTTACATTCTCCACATCACAATCTAACTGCTCGGCCCCGATACGCAACACAATTGCTTTCAGGTCTCTGCAAGCTTTGGCAACCGCGAGACCGCCGTGGGTCAAGCCTCTTGACGCGTGAGTGCCGCCAGTCTCCGGCCATACACTACTCCCGGTTCTTACTGAAATCATGTTGACAGGCAAGCCGAGAATCTCTGAGGCGACCTGCGCTAGGGCTGTGTTCGTGCCTTGCCCCATCTCTACGATGCCGGTCTGTATCGTCACCTTAGCATCTTCGCCAACAATTACGTTTGCGCTACTCCAATCAACAATTTTGCCTTTCTCTTTGCTCGGTGAGCCCCAGCCTATCCCTATGCCGTGCCACGAACAGCCTACTCCGATTCCGCGTCGAACAGATGATTCCTGCCCCGCGTTAAGTTGTCTCTTTCCGCTCCAATCAGCGGACCTTGCTAATTCTTGCAAGGTTCTTTCAAAATCTATACCATCATCAATTCTCTGTCCTGTCGTGGCAATAGAGCCAGTTCTTAAGATGTTTCTGAGGCGAAGTTCGAGCGGAGACATGCCCAACTTCGATGCCAGAGCGTCCATCTGGCTTTCAGCGGCGAAGGCTGCCGTTGTACCGCCGAAACCTCTGAATGCCCCAACGTAAACCTTGTTCGTGTAAACGCAATAGCCCTCTAACTCAACATTCGGTACTTCATAGGGTCCGGTTATTTGTGCAGCTGTTCTCCAGAGTACTGATGGGCTTCTTGTTGCGTATGCCCCTGAATCGATTATCACCTTTACCTTTGCGGCGAGCAAATCGCCTTCAGCTGATGCAGCTGAAACATACTCTATAATTGCAGATTCGCTCTTCGAGTGTCTTTCGAGTGATTCCTCTCTAGAGTAGTGCAGAAGGATCGGTCTCTTCAATTTGTGAGTAGCGAGCGCAACTTGGGAAGCAAGTACGATACCCATGTCGTTCTTTCCGCCAAAGGACCCGCCAATGAACGGCTGAACTATCCGGACGAGATCCGTCGGAATGCTTAGAACTCTTGCCACATTTCGCTGAACTACGTGAGGGTTCTGCTGCTGCGTTATGACTGTAACTCCGCCGTCTTCTTCGGGTATGCCGATTGCGCTTTCTCGCTCAATGTAGCCGTGGTCCCGTGGTGCAATCTTGTACTCGCCTTTGACGACCACCGCAGCTTTTTCTAGGACGGTCTTGGCGTCGCCCTTAGAGATTTTCATGTTGAACGCGATATTGCTCCCGGATTCTTGATGAATCAAGGTGACACGTGTTTGAAAGGATTGAAGTGGATCAACGAGCATAGGGAGGGGTTCAATTTCTATACGGACCTTATTCGACCCCTCCAGCGCGCTTTCTGGATCTCTTGCAACGACCAGAACGATTGGTTCAGCATAATATCTGACTCTGTCGGTGGCTAGAACAGGCATCTCCGGGATGTAGCCGATTAGGTTCTCGCCGGGCACGTCTTTCGACGTGATGAAATCAATGACGCCTGGAACTTTCTTCGCTTCACTTAGGTCTATTCTTCGGATGATTCCGTGTGGAACTTTGCTGCCAACGACTCTCGCATGAAGCATTCCCTCGAATTTCATATCTTCCAAGTACTTGGCTTTCGCGGTAACCTTATCGACTGCGTCAATCTTCGCGATGTTCTTACCTACGCAGAAATATGCATCCGTGTCAGTCACAGTCTCCAAGAATGCGAGTTCACTTCTTGCTCTAGGCAACTTCGCGTCGTCCTTGGATAGCTTTCCCTAGCGTAAATGCCTTCCCGAACCGCGAGGCGGTGACTTGAAAATCTCTTTTGGCGTGGCTCTAGAAATTTCAATCTTAACCTTAAGGTTCTGTTCAGCGTCGCATGGAGGTAACAACTAATCAGATGCGGCCAAGCGACACCTCAACGTTACAATAATTAAGACTTCGGCTCAACGCTCGTTCGCGTTGCCGACGCCAGATCTAGCACAACTAGAGTTATCGGTTTAATGTAGAAAAAATGTGTAAAGTGTCATCCTCATGGGCCGAGGATGGCACTCGCTTCGATTGGCCGTTTAGTTGTTTGTTGGGTTTGTCATTTGGGAGGTTTGCTCAGTTCACTCCTTTGAGCCGCCACCCAGGTAGTTGAAGGTGGATGGGAAGCCGTACCCGAATTGGAAGGCCATCATGTATCCCCAGCAGACCCCGGAAAATCCGAAAGCGATGACCTCGGTCCAAGCCCAGCCTGCGAAGTAGAAGGCTAGCATTTCGATTGCTCCGATGACGGCAAAGATGAGCAGGCCGGCGAGACCCATTGCGGGTTGCTTCAGTTTGCGCCACGGATAGTTTTCTAGGAACACGAACATTCCAGGCGCTATTTCAGACCACAGTGCAACCCAAGCGAGGTAAGGTAACGATCCGTATGGCACTCCTATAGCCATGAGTATTGCACTCATAATGAAAACGCCGACGACCAGCACCAGCATGCCATAGACACCTTTTGCTGGTTGCGTCATGTTTCTCGTCCAAAAGACTCCCATACAAAGGAAGTACCATCCTGCTACGGGGAACCACCAAGCTGGAACTGAGAAGGGTGCTAGACTAGTTACGTTGAGAAACGTGGGCAGGCTGACCATAATGTAGGCTCCGAAGTACCACAAGCCGGCGTTCAGGAAACCTGCGAGTGGATTCTTCAGGTTCTTCATGTGCATGTTCTCAAAGAGGAAGTTGGTCACGAGGAACAGGAAGAAGGTGTTGAGTATCACTGGGAATGCATAGGTGGAAGGCGGGTAGTTCGCCCATACCATGTAGTACCATTGGACTACTCCGATTACAAAGGAAACCGCACAAGCGAGGATTCCCTGAATTGGTTGCTTTAGCTTGTGGAATGGCCAGTTACCCATCGAGCCTATCCAAAAGCTAGCGAAACAGGCGAAGAGTACGACAGCCGTGACCTGGAACCAATTCCAACCTACGAGGAATCTAAGGATGAAGTACAGGGCTGCCATGCCGATCCATTCGATGACCCAGCCGATTACGCCGAATGTTGGCTGCTTCTTGTAGGACGGAACCTTAGCTGCTTCTTTTGACATGTTTTCTACTTCCCTAGGAAATCGACGGTTCCGGTATTCCCGTCTACCCTTAGGCGGTCACCGCTCTTGATTAGTTGTGTTCCAACGCTTGTTGATGTGACGCATGGTATACCGAACTCTCGCGCCAGTATTGCTGGGTGCGCTGCGTAGCCGCCTGCATCTGTGACGATTCCTTTGAGGTTGGGGAAAAGCTGTGTCCAAGCAGGATTAGTCAATATACAGACGAGTATGTCTCCAGGTTGGACGCTGTCGAAGTCTGCTTGCGATTTTACTACTCTTGCTGGTCCCTCAGCGACGCCTGGTGCGGCTCCTAAGCCTTTGATTTGCGTAGCGCCTTTCGGTACTTTCTGTCTTCTGGTAAGCTTGTCGGGGAATCCCCAGAGCGCCACAATGTATGGTTCCTCATAGGCTGACCATTGAGTTGCAGTGCCGATCCAGTCGAGCGGGGTCAGCTTGAACTGTTCATCCCATTCCTTCCTTCGCTGTGCTATCTTTGCTTTGGCGTCGAAAGCCTTAGGGTTCGATGCAATCTCTCTTAATTCGTTGTACCTAAGGAAGAAGATGTCATCGGGCTCCTTGATCATGCCGAGTTGCTTTAGTTTCTTTCCAATCTCTAAGAAGACCATCCTTACTCGCGCGTGCGATCCTTGGTCGAAGTAGAAGTGATGGTTGGGAGTGAGAGGGCACATGTTCAAAGCTAGTTTCAGAGTGTCCTGAAGTCTTTTCTTGTCTTCTGGTTTCTTTACCCTTGAATACATTGCCGCGATCGCTTTGTCTTGTGTGTCCTTCGTTCTCTTGATGTCTTTGTTATAGTCGTAGTCCATCGCTAGGTATGATCGGACTAGCTGGATGGCGGCAGCTGGCTTCTCTATCCATGTTGGATAGATGAGCTCATGAGTGTAGGGTGAGCATTTGTGGCCGTATACTTCCAAATACTTTTTCATGTCACTTAAGAAAGTCTTTCCTTCGCTTGAGCGTTCAAGGTCGCTTAGAATGGCGTCTCCGGTCTTGCTTTTTGGTTCCTCAAAGGCCTTCCGAAGGGAAGCACTCTTCTTGACGCGTTCCTTCATCTTCCATAGAGCTTGACCTGATTCCCAGTTTATGTCTTCAGTCGAGGTTAGGATCTTGCCTACTTCCTCCTCATCGACTTTCCCGAATACCTCTTGGTACACGCCTCTGAAGGTGAGGAACGCTTGTAATTGTGCGAGGTTCAGGATCCAGTGGAGTCTGAAATGCCTTTCAAATATGTCATAAGTATCTTCAAGCACAACCATCAGCTCTGGCAACGAGCTCTTTTCGAATGGGAAGTTGTCTAGGTATTCGAGATTCTTCTTTACCTCGGGCAGTAACCGGTTATCCCACCATTCAAGGAAATGCTCTGCGTAGACCGGCATTACCATGTTGTAGTATGCTCCTGCTTTCTTTGCCTCTTCAGCGTCGCGTGGGACAACTGCGGTGAAGCAATAGCCGTTGACGATCTTGCCTGGCCACTCTGTGGCAAACGGCACCCAAAATCGTCTGAACATATATTCGCAGCCTCTCGTCATCGGCAGAGGTGCATCCCACCATGGGGCAAAATCCACATACATCGGAGACATCGGGGCTGGGCAGTGGAGATCGTCATACCACCACAACAGCTTCTTCTGATCCTCATTGTCCCAGTGTATGGGAAACTTCTCGTCGGACAGGACTTTATCGATAACTTTCGAACCTAAAACATACTCTTCTTTGCCAGACACTTCAAATCACAAGGGTGAGTTAGGGTTCGGTGCGAATTTAAGACAATGCTATATACAGTAACGGTTTCTTCTGACGCAATATTCGTCTCGATAGATTCCGCTCCGTGAACTTTTCGTAGGGCATCAATGTCAAATATCAGGTCAGAGCGTGGATTGAGCAGCAGAAATTGTTTGTGCCAAATACTCAAATATTCCATGAAGCTTTCGCGCACATAGAACTCTTCAATCTCTCTGGTAGCGATGGCATACGGAATTTTCACTATTTTGGTATGTAGACGGTATCCGGAAGGCATCCGACAAAGACGCGGTTGTAGTGATCGATGCCACCCGATTCTCATGCACAGTAATCACTGCTCTGGCCCTCGGAATAGAAAAGATCGTCCCAATCGCGAAGGTGGAAGACTACGTGCAGTATGTCGATGATAGATCCAAGGTTGTCCTAGCGCTGGAGTACGACGACTCGACGAAGCCGCCGTACGCTGATATCGGAAACTCGCCAAGAGGTCTATTGCAAATGCAATCAAAAGGCGAACTGAAAACCAAGAATCTGATGGTTTCAAGAAGCTCTTCAGGGAGCCAACTAATGCACACAGCGATTTCTCTCGGGCTGAAAAACGTCATAATAGGCTCTTTTCCCAATGCAGTGGCCGTAGCTAACTACCTGGTGACCAAGGGCTTCGAGCGTGTTGGTATAGTATGCGCAGGGCTTAAGCGCACTTATTTCGCATTGGATGATTACCTAGCTGCCGGCTCAATTGCCTCAGAGATTTTGAAGCTGAAGCCGGATGTCGTGATGGATGAGGAGCTATTCGGTGCCCACTTGGCCTACGAGGGTACGGTAAGACTGGGTCTCTCTATGGGAGAAATGATACTTACCAAAATGAAAGTAAGAAAAGACCTAGAGAGAGTTGGAGAGACACAGGATGCGTACATCGCGAGCGAAGTAAACAAGTACTCGGTTGTACCCGTCCTAAGGGAGGGCCATGTGGAAGATGCCCTGAAGGAAAAATAGGGCTTTCCCATCTCCTCCTTCTTCTAGAACGCTAACAAATGTATTCGTCGGTTTTAGCAAATGTAGGGTTAGAACGCTCTCATTTCCTAGATGAGGTAGATGGCGACTTGCTTTACTCTCGTTGAAGTTCTGGCAGTACCTTTTCGAAGTAGTCCAAGGATCCGGGGTTAGCTATAGCATCTTTATTCGCGACCGGTTTCCCATTGATTATGTTTCTGACGGCGCTCTCGACTTTCTTCATATTGAAAGTGTAAGGAATATCGGGAACCTCAAGGATCAGAGCGGGAACATGCCTGGGCGAGGCTTCAGCGCGCAGTGCTTGGGTTAGCTTAGATTTCAATTCTCTAGACAGGCTGTATCCCGGACCTAGCTTAACGAATAGGATTACGCGTTGGTCTCCTTTCCAGTTTTGGCCGACGACTAGGCTATCGGTGATCTCTGGGAATTTTTCAATCACGCTGTAGATTTCTGCGCTTCCAATTCGCACTCCTGAGGGCTTCAAAATATTGTCGGAACGCCCTAGGAACGTTATCCCATGTGTGTCGCCGTGCATGATTATGAAGTCACCGTGTCTCCAAACGTTTTTTCCTGCGGGCTGATAGAAGTTGAAGTAGGCTTCTCTGTATTTCTCATTCTTGGGATCGTTCCAGAAATAAAGTGGCATGGATGGGGATGGTGCCTCACAGACGAGTTCTCCTTCTCGATCGATCACAGGGTTGCTGTTTTCGTCATAAGCCCTGACCTTCATACCGAGAGAGGGGGCACTTACTTCACCCGCATAGACTGGGACTGTTGGATTTCCGCATGCGAAGAGAGAATTGATATCAGTGCCCCCTGTGATAGAATTGAAATGAAGGTCTTGCTTAACCTCTCGGTATATCCATTCGAATCCTTCCGCAGACAATGGCGAGCCGGTCTGGGATATCTCTCGTAGGGACGAAAGATCGTAGGTCATCCTAGGCTTTGCGTCAACTCGCCTTAGATAGTTGATGTAGCTGGCACTGCAACCGAAGATAGTAATCTCTTCATCCTGTATCAACCGCCACATCGCACCCCAATTCGGGAAATTGGGGTTTCCGTCGTAGAGTATTATAGTGGGTCCGACCGCCAGCGAACTCATCAGCCAATTCCACATCATCCAGCTTGGAGATGCAACGTAAGTAATCTTGTCGTTAGGTTTTAGATCAGCATCAAGTATCAGATCCCTCAACTGACTAAGAAGCACGCCGACTCCTTGGGCCATGCACTTCGGTTTCCCAGTTGTTCCCGAGGAGAACATGATGAGAACGGGCTGATCAAATGGTAATTGTTCGAAACGAATCTCGGACCCTCGTTCAGAAGATATGATTTCGTCATAACGTACGAAATTCGATTTTTCGCTGATCTCAAGGTCTCCTCCAACATACGGGACCACTACCACCTTTTCGAGTGAAGGGATTCCGTTCGCAACTTCCTCGGCGTTTGGTAGGGTATTGAAAGTCTTGCCTCCGTAGAAGTAGCCGTCTGCCGTGAGCATTACCTTCGGCTTGATCTCTTGCAAGCGATCCAAAACTGTAGCAGGTCCAAGTTCAGCGCCACAAGATGCCCAAACGGCTCCGATACTTGTGGCGGCAAGCATGCCCACAACCGTCTCGATCAAGTTGGGCATATAGGCGCACACTCTGTCTCCTACGCCTACTCCCACCTGTCGAAGCCAGGTTGCCACAGCTCCTACCTTGTTCCACAATTCTGCGTAAGTCATTCTACGTGTTTTCCGAGTTTCTCCTTCAAATACGAACGCACAGTGATCGGTCCTGTACCTCAACAGATTCTGTGCGAAGTTCAGTCGGGCACCCGGAAACCATCTTGCGCCAGGAAACTTTCCGACATCGTCGACCACTGCGTCGTAGCTGTGACTGCTGATGATGCCTGCAAATTCCCACATCGCAGCCCAGAAGTCAACTATGTTCTCGGTAGACCAAGTGTGCAGCTGCCAATAGTTCTGGATCTCGAGCCCATATTTTCTGTTCACAAAGTCGATGAATCTAGCCATATTCGTTTGTGAGACGAGTTCGGGTGAAGGCTTCCAGAGCAGTTTTCCCATGAAATTTACCCTCTGAAATCTTCCTGGAGAATTTCTCATTCAGAGATTAATTGGTCCAAGACTTAACCTAGCTTGCCCTTCATGGTTCCCTTCAACTGACGTTTAAAGGGTAACTCAGCAGTCCAACCCCCTTAAAGAAAGAAATGGGAAGCTTCTGCAAGTCATGGGAGCCGCTTTCTTCTGCCCGATCAGCTCTATCTTCGGATCGCCGTCTAGACTTCGGTCTCTCACAAGAGACACGTCTCCCTAATGTTGAGGATGGATACAGTCTGGGGAATTAGGGTATTGTAGGCGTGTGCGGTCCTCGTTAGCACTCAACCAAGGTTTAAATGGCGGTGTGCCTCACCGCTTTCACGAACGGAAACCGTGCAGACGATAAAGAAGTTCTGCACAGCGAAACTAGAACGCGGTTATCCCGAAACGTGGAAGCTTAGCTGTTCTGTTTTCTGAAAGCGGTTTGCGTAGGAAACAAGAAATTAGAATGCAAAAATTCGAAGAACTCCCGATAGCGGGAGAAATAGTTCAGAGCCTGAAGGAATTTGGTTTTCGGGAAATGTTCCCGATTCAGGTTGCCGCAATCCTTCCCCTATTAAATGGTAGAGATGTGATTGGGCAGGCAAAAACTGGTACAGGCAAGACCGCAGCCTTCGGCATACCCATGGTTCAGGGTGTTGATAGATCGCTAGACGCGGTTCAAGGCCTTGTTCTGGTTCCCACAAGGGAATTGGCAGTTCAGGTTGCATCCGACCTCGATAGGTTTGGGAAGCATCTTTCGGTCAAATCGCTCGCAGTCTACGGCGGCCAGCCGATTTACGGTCAGATGGAAGCACTCCAAAGAACAGTTCACATCGTAGTTGGGACTCCAGGTAGGATAATTGACCATCTCTCGAGGGGAACCCTACTCCTTGACAAAGCGAGATTCGTTGTTCTCGATGAAGCCGACCGTATGCTCGACATGGGCTTCATAGAAGATATTGAATTCATCTTGGGCCGAACATCTCCAGACAGACAGACTGCGATGTTCTCTGCAACTATGCCAGATGAGATCCTTTCTCTAGCTTCAAGGAACATGTACAACCCTGAGAAGATCCTGGTCAGCAGGGACGAAATTGCAGTTGAAGAGATCGAACAACTCTACCGGCAGGTGGACCCAGAGCTCAAGTTTCAGGCTCTGTGTGACATTATGAACCAAAAGTCGGTCGATCGGGCTTTGATCTTCTGTTCAACCAAGATCGGGGCGGACCGCCTCGGATACAAGCTTAGCAGAGTACGAAGAGACGTGGCAGTAATACACGGCGACCTCACACAACCTCAACGTGAACGGGCCTTAGAAAACTTCCGCAAAGGCCGAGTTCGATACTTGGTAGCCACTGACGTTGCGTCACGCGGCCTGGACATCAGCGGTATAACTCATGTGGTAAACTATGACGTGCCCAGCGACCCGCTGCTTTACTTCCATAGAATAGGCAGAACAGGCCGCGCAGGAGCAAGTGGCGTCGCAGTGACCTTGGTCTCTCGCCGCGAAATGATGGACTTAAGACGCATCCAGAGCATGACTAATACTAGGATGCATGAGTTACCAAATCAATGGAACCGTGGACCGGCAAGAAACACGGCGACAGACCTCCATCGAGTTCCCTTCGCTCACACAACCCACTAAAGCTAACATTGAATAGATACACCACCAACCTGAATCCCAGAGAGTGAAAAATACGCCAAGACAAATTAGAAACAGAAACGTTCGCTCAGAGATGAAAACCTTAGAGTGTTTACGCTGCCATAGAATGGTCAGACTAGACGAATACAAATCCCACCTATCCACTTGTGGCGTTGCCCCGCAACCCACTCCGGCTCCACCTACACCCGACGTACCCCAAACAAAACAGGAAAGCTAGAAACATCATCTCCCCTCTCAGCGTCGGTACTTTCTTACCTTCTCATATCCCAAGGCAGTCCCTCCAGATCTAGAATATTTTCCTAATCATCCCTGATCGTTACGACAAGGGCCGCGCTGGGTGTGTCGGCAAAGCCCTACGTACTATTCAAAATATGCTAATTAGCAGTCATCGGTAAGCTAAATGCTGGAGGCCTTCAGGTCGGGTTCACTAAGACAGTTAGGAGAGCTTGAGGTAATTCGAATAATAGAGCGCTTTCTCGGTACGAACCCGCGAACCGTTGTTGGATTTGGCGATGACGTTTCTGCAGTTAGGCTTGCCAAGCATCAGGTCGCCGTACTCAAGACCGATATGTTAGTCGGAAGCACGGACGTCCCGCCTGGAATGAGCATGAGAGACGCCGCTCGAAAGGCTGTGGTAGCAAACGTCAGCGATCTGGCCGCAAAGGGAGCTCGGCCCATTGCGGGACTCGTTGCCATCGGGTTACCCTCGACTCTTACGAAGAATGACGTGATGCAGCTTGCTGCCGGTTTGAGTGCTGGCGCTAAAGAGTATGGGTTTCCAATCGTCGGTGGCGACACTAACGAATCAAGCGATCTCGTGATATCGATCGCATTGTTCGCCGTCATGGACGAACGGAGGATGGTCCTCCGCTCTGGCGCGAAAGTCGGAGACATAGTCGCCGTCACAAGCGGCTTTGGGAACGCGTCGGCTGGATTGAAGGCGCTACTGGAGAAGAGAATTCGGCCGGACAAGTTGCCCCACGCCTTGGCTAAAGCGGTCTACCATCCCCGAGCCGAATTAGAGTTGGGCCTAAGACTTGCCTACTCAGGAGCGCTCACTGCCTCAATAGACTCAAGCGACGGCCTAGCCTGGAGCCTACACGAATTATCGAATATGAGTAAGGTGGGAATACAGATCCAACACGTACCGATCAGCGAAGCCGCGGAGAACTTCGCCTCCAGCTACGGATACAACCCCACTGATCTAGCGCTGTATGGGGGAGAAGAGTACAACCTCGTAGTCACTGTCAGATCCAATCGGCTTCAGGTTGCGCAAAGGGCCGCACGTGGAAGGTTGAAACCGATAGGCGTTACAACTCCAAGACTTCGCGGCGTACGCCTCGTGAAAAATGAACATGAGGTCAAGATAGCGATGAAGGGTTGGGAACATTTTCGACACTAGAAATAAGTTAGAAGGTACAGAGAGGAAGATCGAGACGGCGCCATGACGAAGTTCAGAGTACCATACTACCAACAGAGTGCAGAGTTTACTTGTGGACCCGCCTGCGTTCTAATGGTAATGAAGTATTTCCAACCAAGCTTGGAAATGGGAAGGCCTCTTGAGTTCGAAATTTGGCGCCAGTGCAATATGATTGGCATAAAGGGTGCCGACCCCTATGGATTGTCGGTTCCGTTGATAGATGCTGGCTATGAGGTGCGGCTATTTACTAAACGTAAGAGAACTGTTGCTCCCTCTTCCTGGAAACGAAGATTACTCAGACACTTTCCCTCGGAAGAAATCGAACTCAGCTTGTTTGGAATGAACCAAAATCAGAAAAGAGCTCTCAGCAGGCACCTCAAGGTTACATTCAAACGCCCGACTGTGAGCGATGTCGTGCGAGGCGTTCGAGAAGATTTCGTTCCCATATCCCTCGTTCACATGGGAGTTGTGCATTCTTTGAATATCCCGCATTGGGTAGTGGTCACCGATGCCGACGAAGAAAGCGTAGTTTTCAACGACCCGTACCCCCCAAAGGGTCGAAAAGAACTCAGACTGTCGCACAAACAATTTCAGAAGATTCTTGACGACATATCCACTAGGATCGGACTCAGCCCTTCAATTCTCTTTGTCCGAGGAAGATAACCAAGTTTTCGCTTCTCGTGTCTGCGATTTCAACGCCGCAAGCAGTAGAAAGAGATTAGAAACTTGCGTGAGGGCTCTACCTGACGGTTAGGCTGGTCGGTGAGTCCGGCAATAGCGCCATATTAGCGGACGAGGTTCTTACGTACGTCTCAGATGAGATTGGAAACTTACACCTCTCATCCTACCGCTCGTCAGTTCGGGAATGATCAACTGCTTGACATGGGTCATCCACCCAACGTCAGGCTAGGGGGACAATGCATACAGACGTCGTAAGGTTCGGTCCCGCAAATCGTACATTTCAGGCATTCATCATCCCCGTACGCATCTCGGCATTCGGCGCATCGTCCAATTGTATTTCCTAAGTCTCTTCACCTCCACCCTTAATGATCGAAAGGTGAGGTTGCATGAGTGGATCTCAGGTGTAAGTCGCAGTGTACGCAGGGCGTGAACTCAGCTGACCCACAACGCGAGCACGGTTCGCACACCCGATTCCAATAGTCGTGACAACTCTCACACCAGTTTGAACTCGATGCAGGGCTAGCTTGACTAGTAGAGTTAACGTCGTTCACATCCGGAAACGCGAAGCCCTGTTCGTTTCGGTTAGAAACCATGTTGACTCACATTTTCTTAATCCGATCAGTGCGTCAGCTCGAGCACTGCCACCTCCTTAGATGAGAGCTCGACGCCTCTTCCGAATGCCTTGCTATTGAGAGCGGTAGCCTTAGGGTACCGGCTCAGGATAGCAGCTAACAACGATTCCCTGCTTACGACCTTCGTTTTCTCGGCCAAATACCCCAACATGAATATGTTGGCGACGACGCGTCTTCCAAGTTCTTCTGCGATACTCAGTGCCGGAACTGAGAAGAGCTTTCGGTTCTCAACGGGGCATGTTTTCACCATGCCTTTCTCTACGATTATAGTCGCATTGGACGCCGTAGTCTTCCAGTTATCGTCAAATCCGTCTTGTGAAAATGCCAGCAGAATATTGGGTTTGGTCACAAGAGGGTAGTCGATTGGCTCGTCCGAAATGACCAAGTCTGCTCTTGACCATCCTCCTGTTATGTATGGGCTGTAGTCTTCGGTCATCACAACTTCTTTCCGTTCACGAAGGGATGCAGCCTCTCCGATCAGGCGACCGGCAGAAATTATTCCTTGGCCGCCGAGGCCGTGAACTCTAATTTCTTGCCGTGTCATTTCGATCGACCCGTCGCTCCTTCGATAAACTTCCGTTCTGCTTCGTCATACGGGGGCTTCTTGATGTCGACAAAGTTGCCTACTACGATTGGATCGGGCGCTCTCATTGAAAGAGCAATCTTGCTCAGGTCTGCTTTGTCGTCTACTCGTGAACAGCTTCTGAAATACTGCATCATTGCCAATGCGTCGTCGAAATTATTCAAATCCCCGAAAGTCGGAGGACATGGCGAGACTATTTCGATAAACGCCAGACCTTGGACGTGAAATGCCCGTATCATCGAATCCAGCAATTGCCTCGCGTGTAGGGCTGTCCATCGAGACACAAAGGGCGCTCCAGAAGCCGCAACTAAGTATGGGATGTTGAAGGAAGCTTCGAAATTGCCGTACGGAGTCGTTGAAGTCCTTGCACCCATTGGGGTAGTTGCCCCGAATTGCCCGCCCGTCATTCCGTAATTGAAGTTATTTACGCAGAAGATGTTGAGGTCAACGTTGCGTCTGATAGCATGAATTAGGTGATTGCCGCCTATGTTGAAGAGGTCACCGTCCCCCCCAATTACAGTAACCTCGAGATCTGGATTCGCGACCTTGATGCCCGTCGCAAACGCAATAGCCCTTCCATGAGTCGTATGATATGTATCCAGGCTCAGATAGCCAGGGATCCTCGCAGTGCAACCAATCCCTGAAACAACTACATGTTTGTCCTGCGGAATCCCAGAACTTCTGATAGCTTCAACTAAGCACCCAACCACGATTCCAAGCCCACATCCCGGACACCAGATATGTGGTAGCCTATCAGCGCGCAACAACGCGTCCTTTGGATTCGTTCTGGTTACTGGCTCGATTTCGTGGATCGTTTCAAGTTGAGTCATTCTATAGTCCCTCCAAGGCCGCATAGATTTTCTCAGGAGGAATCAAAGCGCCGGCGGGATGAGGCACACCTATCACAGGGCAACCCGCGTACTCACGAACGACATGTTCCATTTGGCCATAGTTTATTTCAGGAACGATCATCGCTTTCGCGCCGGCGCCAAGAGCCTCGATCTCCTTCGCAGGGAAAGGCCATGCAGTAATCAGTCGAAGAAGGCCGACTTTCTTTCCAGCTTGTCGTGCTTCTTTGACGACGCGCAACGCCGACCTTGATGTCGACCCGTAAGCTACGATTATCACATCCGCGTCTTCAGTAAGATAGTGTTCAACCTCAACTAGGTCGTCGAGGTGGTTTCTGATCTTCCCTACGAGGTGATTCAACATTCTTTGGGAGTCATCGTTCCTCAGCGTCGGGTATCCGCGTTCATCGTGGGTGAGGCTGTCGACATTAATGTGAAAACCATCACCGGCCACAGTCATGGGTGGGTAATCTTGACTGTAATCGAATGGCAAGTAGTTGCTGTCCGACCTCACTGGTTTTTTCCTATTCACTACTTCAATCTTCTCAATTGGAGGAACGACGAGCCTGCTTGTCATGTGAGCTATGACCTGGTCCGCCATCAGGAAAGTGGGGGTTCTGTATTTCTCCGCCATATTGAACGCCCTAATGGTGAGGTCAAACATTTCCTGAACGCTGTTGGGACAAAAGGCGATGACCTCATAGTCCCCATGGGATCCCCACCGGACCTGCATCATATCGCCCTGACCAATGAGGGTGGGTATGCCTGTGCTGGGCCCGGCCCTTTGAACGTTCACGATCACGCACGGCGTTTCGGTGATGACGCCTAATCCTATGTTTTCCATCATTAAGGAAAACCCCGGGCCCGATGTCGCCGTCATGCTCTTGACACCTGCATTCGACGCACCGATGACAGACGCGATGCTACCAATCTCGTCCTCCATCTGAAGATAATGCCCTCCGAC
>Ga0326727_10013021_pt1 | contig 18680 bp, 13 predicted proteins | sample MB2enrmetagenome_FD_207643 | JGI IMG/M metagenome (GOLD analysis project Ga0326727, IMG submission 207643) | Lab enriched peat soil microbial communities from McLean, Ithaca, NY, United States - MB29MY | ecosystem: Environmental > Terrestrial > Soil > Wetlands > Peat | place: USA: New York...
ATGCGGCACCTCATAGCAATACTCCTGCAAAATGAAGCGGGCGCGCTGACGCGCGTTACCGGGCTGATATCCACTCGCGGCTATAACATCGAGTCGCTGTCGGTGGCCCCCACCAACGACCCGACGGTGTCGCGCGTCACGCTGGTCACGACCGGCTCCGACCCCGTCATCGCCCAGATCAACGCCCAGCTATTGAAGCTGGTCGATGTCGTGGCGGTGGAGGACATGACCAGCGGCGATCATCTGGCCCGCGAATTGCTGCTGATCAAGCTGCAAATCGCGCCCGAACACGTCGAGGCCGTGGCTGCGCTGCTGCGCCGCGTCGGCGGCAAGGCGCTGTCCGCCAACCCCTCCAGCTTCATCGTGGAGCTCACCGGCACCGAAGCCGAGATCGGCGAATTCATCGCCAACGTCGCCGCCTTCGGCGAGATCGTCGAAGTCGTACGCAGCGGCGTCTTAGGGATGTCGCGCGCGAACCCGCGCCTCCACTCGGTGCGATAGCGCTCGCCATGTGGAACATGTCTGTAAGCGCTTCGCGGTCCTAGCTTGTCGAGGATTCTATTTAAGCTATGCCTGAAATCTTAACTTATGACTGAACTCGAATTCACACCGGAACATGCATCCGATCCCAACACTCGCCGTGTAGGGATTCTGGTGGGAGTGGTCGGGATTCTCCTGTCGATGGTCACCATTGCCTCGCACCGCGCGCATACCCAAGCGGTCATTCATAGAACCGAATCGAACGACGCCTGGGCGTACTACCAGGCCAAGAAAATCCGCGAACACACCAGTGAGGTCGCGGTGACCCTGCTGCAGACCCTGGGACCGGACCCCGCCAAGACCGAGGCGCCGATGCAAAAGTTGGAGGCGGCGCGCGCCAAGTACGCCGCGGACGCCGAGAAAATCCAAGAGGATGCCAAGCGGAAGGACGAGGAAACTCACCTCGAGGAGCGTCGTGCGCTGCGCTACGACATCGGCGAGGGATTGCTGGAGCTGGGCTTGGTGCTGTGTTCCTTGTACTTCCTGGCACGCAAGAGCTTCTTTCCCATTTTTGGCGTGCTCTCCGGGGTCGCCGGCACCGCGATGGGTATTTGGGGCTTCTTGCTTTGAGGAAACCGCTGGCATTGTGCGGCGCCGGGACGCTCGCGGCGTTCTGCATGATGGCGGCGGCCGGGGCATCCGCCGACGGCTCCGGCGAGCCGCCGGCAGGCCCTCGGGTAGAGGCGCGCTCCGCGGACCTGCTGGCGGTGGGGCTGGTGCGGGGCGATCGGATGACCATTCACCTGAGCCGTTTGATCGACAATGCCCCCGTACGGGACGGCGCGGTGACGGTAGTGCTGCGCGGCTCGGCGCATCCCACGGTCGCGGAAACCGACGGCAGCTACACGCTGCAGACCAAGGACCTGACCCTGCCCGGCGAAGCGGCGGTGGAATTTCAGGTGGCGCAGGCGGCCTCGCGGGAGAGCCTCAAGGGGACGTTGCAAATCAGTGCCGGCGGCCCATCGAAGGAGGGGAACAATGCCCGGCAGCTGTGGTGGTGGGTGCTGAATTTCGCCGTGTGCATCGGCTTCCTGTGGCTCATATCACGGCGACGCAAGACCGCGCAAAGCTAGAAGCTTTGCATGGTCTGCACCAGAAACTGGACTCGTGAAATCCCCGCGATATCGTTGAGCGGAAACGCGAAATCGACGTGCAGCACATTGCCGAGGCCGGAGCGGGTATTGCCGAGCCGCAGGCCGAATCCCACGTCTCGCAGCAACCCCGGATCGCTGTTGCCGATGACGCCGCTCCCCCAGGTGCGGCCCACGTCGGTGAAGATGGCGGCACCCACCCGGGCCAGAACAAAAGGATACCAATCTGTGAAGACTCGCTGCTCCACCGTCAGCAGCGCCCGGGAGGTGCCGGACTCGTATCTCAGCGGGTAACCACGCAGGCCGTTATCGCCGCCGAGCAGAAGCTGCATGTCCGGATCCAGTGAATCGGTGACGGTGCCCGAGAGCGAGGCATACAGCAGCCAGTTCTCTCGCCAGCGCCAGTAGTACTTGGCTCCCGCGTCGGCGATCAGATTGCGCGCCCGGCCGTCCTCGACGCGAGAGGAGAAATCGCTCGTCAGGAACAGCTGCTGCCGCTCGTTCAACTCGATTCCGCGCAGCGCCTTCGCGGTCAGCATGATGGCGTTGCGATCGGCGCCGTAGGCCTCGTTCGAGTAACCCACTTCGCCCGCGATCTCGGAGCCGAAGTACAGATCCTCGGTTCGGCCGATCTCATTCTCGTCGCCGACCCTGGTGTATTCGTCCTGAAGAAAATCGAACCCGACGAAGGGGTAGGATAGAGTCCGTTCCGGCGGCAGCTGCAGCGCAGGCGTTGCGGTACCCCGTGTGGGCAGGAATATACTGCGGTCGTAGCGCATCCCGAAAGTGAAGCGCTTGGTCCAGCCGTCGATCAGGCCATTCGACACGCCGCCGCTCAACTCGTACGAGGATTCGTTGTCGTTGAACTGATCGACGATGTTGCCCAGGTTGTAGCGGGAAACGGTGCGATCGTAGCTCAGCGCAATGATCCTCGTGCTCCACGGCGCATCCAGGGAATAAAAGGGGCGTATGACCTGCACCGAGCGCTCCGTGCCGTCGCTCGAATCGACATAGGCGAGAGCCGAGGTCCAGCGGGAGCCGAACACATTGGGGTCCGTCCATGCCACCGTGTCGCTGGTGCGATCGACGGTGCTGCCGCGCGAGACCTGCAGCTCCTTTCCCCAGCCCAGTATATTGGTGTCCTGGAGGTTGAAACTGGTGCTGTTGGTCCCGCCGGCGCGCCCGATGGAAACGCCCGGACTCAGGGTCCAGACATCCTTGGTGATGACCTTGATGTCGACCACGCCGTCGGCGTAGTGCACGGGCACCACCCGGGCGTCGTATACGTAAAGAAGCATGCGCAGCGCCCGTTCGGTTTCAGCGAGCTTGCGCGCGGCGTACTTCTCCCCGGTAGCGAACAGCAGCTGCGCCCGAATGGTGTCGTGCTTGGTGCGTATGTGCAGACGGTCCGCGAGTCGAAACAGTCCGTTCTTCTCTCGCGCATCGCTTTCGTCGAATATGTTGCGGGTATCGATGTCGATCTGGCCGATGACGGCTCCGGCCGCTTCCATGGCCTCATCGCTGGGCAGATCCGCCGGACGCGGCTCTTCGATGTGGGTGTGTTCCTGATCGTTGAATCGTGCGGCAAATCCGGGTTGACCGATCGCCGCCGTGAACAGCGTGAAGACGAACAGCCGGCCACCGTCGGATAGCTTCATCCCATGGCGCGGCTACAACGCGGCGTTGTCGGTCTCGCCGGTGCGGATGCGCAGAACCCGCAGGATGTCGGTCACGAAAATCTTGCCGTCGCCCACCTTGCCGGTCTTCGAAGCGCCCACGATGGCTTCCATCACCTGATCGACCAGTTCGTCTTTGACGGCGACTTCGATGCGGGTCTTCGGCACGAAATCGACGACATATTCCGCGCCGCGGTAGAGTTCCGTATGGCCCCGCTGGCGCCCAAAACCCTTCACTTCGGTGACCGTCATCCCCGATACGCCGATTTCGGAAAGCGCCGCACGTACGTCGTCGAGCTTGAAGGGCTTGATAATGGCAGTAATCAATTTCATTCTAGACTCCGTCAACGTTGGGCCGTGTCAGCCATACTATTACGATTGTACGCAACCGGCACGGCCCTGTACCAAGGAATCCCATGATTTCCACCATTCTCATCATAGGCGGCGGCCAGGCCGGCGCACAGGCAATCGACACCCTGCGGCGAGAGGGCTTCGGCGGCCGTTTGGTGTTGATCGGCGACGAACCGGAGCTGCCGTACCAGCGGCCGCCGCTGTCCAAGAAGTACCTGTCCGGCGAGATGGCGGCCGATCGCCTGCCGTTCCGGCACCGGTCCTTCTACGACGAACATCGAGTCGAGCTCAAATTGGGGCGGCGGGCCGTGCGGCTCGACGCCGCCGCGCGGCAGGTGGAACTCGCGGACGGTGAGAAGTTGACCTATGACCGGCTGTTGCTCGGTCTCGGCTCGGAAGCGCGCCGGTTGACCTGCCCGGGAGCGTCTCTTGCGGGCGTGCGCTATCTTCGCAGCCTGGCGGATGTGCCGCCCATTCAAGCGGGCTGCAAACCTCAGGCACGCGTCATCGTCATCGGCGGCGGCTACATCGGCCTCGAGACGGCGGCGACCTGCCGCAAAATGGGCTGCGAAGTCACGGTTCTGGAGATGGCCGATCGCCTCATGAATCGCGTGGTCGCCCCCTGCGTCTCGCAATACTTCGCCCAGGAACATCGCGCGCACGGCATCAATATCATCTGCGATACGCGGGTGGTTCGCCTGGAAGGCGCCGGACAGGTCGAGCGGGTGGTCTGCGCCGACGGCAGCAGCCATGCGGCGGATATGGTCATCGTCGGCGTGGGAGCCCTCGCGACGACGGCCCTTGCAAGCGAGGCGGGGCTGGCCTGCGACAACGGCATCGTGGTCGACGAATACTGCCGCACCAGCGATGCGGCGATCTATGCCGCGGGCGATTGCACAAATCATCCGTCGCCCCGCTTCGGCGGGCGGGTGCGCCTCGAGTCCGTGGACAATGCCTTTGAGCAGGCGAAGACCGCGGCGCTCAACATGCTGGACCGGCCGGTGGTCCATGACCGGGTGCCGTGGTTCTGGTCCGATCAATTCGACAATAAATTGCTCATCGTCGGACTCTCGCAGGGCCATGACCGGCAGGTGCTGCGCGGCGACCCGGCCTCGCGCAGCTTCAGCGTCTGCTATCTGAAGGGCAGGGAATTGCTCGCGGTGGAAGCCATCAATCATTCCAAGGACTACATGGCGGCGCGCAAGCTCATCGCCGACCGCGCGCTCTTGAACCCGGAAAAGCTGGTCGATAGCGGCCTTGCGCTCAAAGACGCCGTTTGATGCGCAGGATGGTGTTCATCGAGCCCGACGGCCGACGGTCATGAGTGCGAACTCTTCGAACAGCAGCTGAGCCGCCAGCAGCACCGTATTCGTGGTCGGATCGTATTGCGGCGCGACCTCGACGACGTCCGCTCCGACGATGTCCAGGCCGCCCAGCGCGCGCAGCAACGACAGACCCTCGCGAGGCGTCAGCCCGCCGACCTCCGGCGTGCCGGTACCACAGGCGAAGGCCGGATCGAAGCCATCCACGTCCACCGACACATACACCGGTCCCGAGCCGACCACGGCGCGCGCCCGCTCCGCGATGGCCGCAACTCCCGCCTGGGTGAACTCATCCATGTACACCACCGTCATGCCGGACACATGCGAGAACTCCCAGAACATGTTCGAGGAGCCGCGGATGCCGATCTGAATCGTGCGCTCCGGATCCAGCACCCCGTCCAGAACAGCCAGGCGAAACGGTCCGCCGTGGTGGAACTTCGACCCGTCGTACGCGCCCATGGTGTCGCAGTGGGCGTCGATGTGGATCAGGCCCACCGGCCGCTCCCGGCCGAGGGCCTTCAGAATGGGATAGGTGATGGAGTGATCCCCACCCACGGACAGCGGGCGTACGCCCTGCGCGCACAGTCCCGTGTAGTAGCGCTCGATGTCCTCCAGCGATTGCTCGAGGCTGTAGCGGCTGCGAAACGGCACATCGCCCACATCGGCCGCGCGCACCGTCGCCGCCGGCACCTCCTTGAAAGTGGGATGGAAGGGTCCGATGCGCTCGATGGTGCGCACCGCGCGCGGTCCGAATCGCGCACCGGGACGGTTCGACACGCCCAGATCCATGGGCACGCCGACCGCCGCCACGTCCAGTCCGGCGGCGCTGTCGGCGGCCGGCAGATCCAGAAAGGTCGGAATGCCCGCGTACGAGGCCGGTCGCTCCTGCCCGGGTTTCTGCACGGCCAGGGCCGCACGGTGCAACACGGGGTCCGTGGCATCGAATGCACCGCCGTTCAGGTAGCGCTTGCGCAGCGCCTCGAGCTTGGTCTTATCCATGGGATTTGTCCTCAGTCATGAGCCTGAATTCGCGCGAGAATCGGTGAACCACTGCCCGAAATCGCCGAACCGCAGCGCGGTTAATTACATTAACTTCGTGGCCGCGCGTTTGCAATCACCGGTATGTTGTCAAAGCGAGGGGCTTTTGCCATATTGATTTATTTTTGAGGGAGTACGAGATGCCCGGCGGCGCGCGCAAAGCGGCACACCTCCCCACTCGCTCGTTGATACTCAACGAAGTGGAACGCCTGATCGTCCGCAAGGGCGTCTACGGGTTTACTCTCCGCGATGTGGCCGAACCCCTCGGCGTGCAGGTGCCGGCCATCTACAAGCACTTCAGGGGCCGCGACGACGTCCTCATCGAGTTGTCGCGGCGCTTCATCGACGGCTTATCGCGCCAATTTGCGCCGGTGCACCGAGCCGGTGCGGACCCCGTCGCGGTGCTCAAACGCCGGCTCGAGGAGTTCGTCGACTTTCACCTCGGCAACCCGGCCTACGTCCGCCTGTCGCTGGTGGACTTCGCCACCCCGGAGGGAGGTATGGAATATCTGTCGCTCGCCTCGGGCGGGCCCTTGCACGAGAATCCGCGCTCCGGTCCGCTGGCCGTCATGCACCGGCATCTGGCTGCCTTGCTCGAGGCCGGCGCCGCCGCTCGCCAGTTTCGGGCCGTCCAGCCTCTCGATTTCTACCGCGTCGTAAAATCGGTGCTGTTGGTCCGGCTCGTCTTTCCGGACGATGCCCTGCTCAGGGGAAAACCATCGCCGGCCCAGGTGGCGGAGGTCAAGGCGGGCTTGTGGGATATCGCGCGCCGCTACCTCGCGCCCGGCGCAGCGTCTCCTCGCTGTCGGTGATCGCGGCAATCTCCCGACTGATTCAGTCCTCGGGCGCCCATTCGCCGTAAATGCCCTCCGGCATGAAAAGGTGCGTGACGGCATAGCGCCCATGCCGGACAAAGAAGTAATCAACCAGATTGACGGACGTCCACGGCACCAGCAGGTAGAGCATGATGGTCAGGACGGCAAAGAGCAGCGCGATGGCGCTCGAGTTGATGATCAAGCTGACGGCCACCCAGACGGCGGCCAGAGCAAGTATCGACGCGTGCCGCAGGGCGGCGGGCAGGTGCTGCAGGCCGCCGAGAGAACTGACGGCGGTGACCACGGTCAACATGCCGCTGTAGGCGTTCAGTCCCATGACGGCGGCAATGATGGCGCCGGGCGCAGTATCGCGCGGCAGATACCGGGAGTAGTCGGACACGGAAGGAGCATAGGTGATGTTGTAGCTCGCGCTGGCCGCGAATTGGGCGATGAATGCAACCCAGGTAAAGTGGCCGGCGGCCACATGTCCCGCGGGAACCTTCCCGAGCATGATGGCCAGCGTCAGGAAGGTATAGAGCGGCATGCTCAGGTAGAAGCACCAACGGAAGGTCCGGTGAAGCCAGTCATGGCCATAGACGGCCAGGACGGTTGCGATCACGGCGGCTCCGAGGGTGGTTGCCGACTCGTTCCAGCCCAATATGCCATGCAAGCCCTGGGCGGTGAGCACGGTATCGGCGACGTTGAACCCCAGGAAGGTGAACAAGGTGCCGATCAACACCAGCGTGACGCCTCGAAAGCCGAACTGGGCCCGAGATTGAATCATCTGCGGCAATCCGAGTTCCGCGCCCTGGGAGGCGTGAAAGGCGACGAACAGCGTGCCGAATAGGATGCCGAGGGCGCCCGCCACACTGGTGGCCGCGAAGCCCAGCCCCATGCTCGGGCCCACGAAGCCGATGGCTATCGTAAAGAAGTGGAAATTGCCGAGAAACCAGAACGGGCCCTGATCGATGACCCGGCCGTGGCGCTCATGCTCGTGCACATAATCGATGGATTTCGATTCGATCGGCATGCGCGATTACTTGGAGGACAATTCCCCGAGATCGGCGTGCATCGGCGCCTCTTGTTTGACATGGTCACGTTGCATTGTTATTTTCCCCCGATAGGTTAATAAGATTAACCAGAAAAGCGCATGGGGAGCAATACGCAATGAGAACATCCCGTCGTGCAAAGGGGCACGTGGCAGCGGACTCGCGGCGCGCGCCGCGACCATGTAACAGCCGGGCTTCAGTGGCCTTCGCGGTGCTCGCGGCCTTGTATGGCACGGCCTCGGCCGCGGACGACAACGCGCTGCAAGAGATCATCGTCACCGCGACGCGCCGATCGGTGTCCGCTCAGGATATTCCCGCCAGCATCACCGCGATCACGGGAGTTTCGCTCGACCAGGCGGGAATCGCCGACACGGCCGATCTGGCGCGGTCGCTGGCCGGCATCAATGTCACCGACAAGGGCCCCTTCGGCGGCGTCAACGGGTCGGCACTGATCATCCGCGGCTTGAACAGCGACTCGACGTCCGGCGAATTCATCCAATCCTCGCCCATCGTGCCGCCCGTGGCCACGTACGTCGACGACACGCCGCTGTTTTTCAATCTACGCCTGCAGGATCTCGACCGGGTCGAAATCCTGCGCGGGCCGCAAGGAACCCTGTACGGGTCCGGCTCTCTGGGCGGAACCATCCGATTCGTGCAAAACGCCCCGGACCCCTCGGGTTTCGACGCCAAGGCCGAGGCCGGATTGAGCAGCACCTCGCACACGCACGCCCTCAACGAGGACGTGAACGGCATGCTCAACCTGCCGATCTCCGAGACGCTGGCCTTCCGCTTGAATGCCGGCTACACCGATGAGGCGGGCTTCATCAACCAACCCAACCTCTATGCATTGAATTCCGCGGGCGAACCGATTGCGGCGCAGCCCGGCAATCTATTGAGCCCGCCGGAGACGTATTCCAAGGATGGCACCAATGCGTACCGATATCGCTCGGCGCGCGCTTCCCTATTGTGGAAGCCCAACGACGATTTCCATGCTCAGCTTTCGTACTACTACCAATTGTCGGAAGCCGACGGCTATCCCTACTCCGCGCCGTTCTATGGCGTGGACTCGCTGTCATCGACGGACTACGTCCAGGACACGACCAACGATCGCATCGATCTGGTGGCATTGACCATGGAGGGCGATCTCGGGTTTGCCACCCTGACGTCGAACAGCTCCTGGGCGCAGCACCGCAACCTCTCGGAAGGCGATGTGACCTCGCTGTACGACAACTTCTCGTTTTATTCCGAGCTGTACGGCGCGAATCCGCGCGTACTCGTCGTGGGCCACCAGGGATACGATGACAAGCCCTGGGCACAGGAAATCCGGCTCGCGTCCAAGACCGGCGGATCGTACGACTGGGTTGGCGGCGTCTTTTACAAGAATGAGCCGACCACGATTCAGGAGCATGATTTCTACCCGGGGTATTTGGACTATTTCAACGCCTGTGCGCCGGTGTATGGCGCCGGTAACGGCGTCAACCCCTCGCAATGCGGAATCGGAGAGACGGCCTACACCCCGGGCTCGCTCAACACCATCGACGGCATTCCCATCGTCAAGGACCAGGCATACATCGGTGACTTCGAAACCAAGTACACGGATCTGGCCGCCTTCGGCGAGTTCACCTGGCATATCGCTGCCGACTGGAAGCTGACCGGCGGCACGCGCCTGTTCAGACAGACGGTGTCCCAGTCGCAGCAGACGGGACTTCTATTCGATGGACCGGCCTACGTCGCCAACGAAACCCAGAGCGACACCTGGCGTAAGGCACTCTGGAAAGTGAACCTCGCTTATCAGATCGACGCCACCAACCTGGCGTACGCAACCTGGTCGCAGGGTTTTCGGCGCGGCGCCGTGAATGCGATACCGCCCACCGAGGCGGCCGTCGGCTACGTGACCAACCCCGGGCTCTTCAGGGTGTCGCCGGACACCGCAGACAACTACGAAATCGGCATGAAGGGAACGGTGCAGAACCGCTTTAGGTATTCGGCTGCCGTCTACGACATCCAGTGGCATAACGTGCAGCAGAGCGCCTTCCTGACGCCGCTGGCGCTGCCGGGGGCCATCAACATCGGCGGGGCCTACAGCCGAGGCTTCGAAACCGAGCTGTTCTCCGTCTTTACTACTCATCTGTCCGCACAGCTCGACTACACCTACGATCAGACGAAATTGACCTCGCTGAACCCATTGGCGCTCACCGGCCTGTCCGTGCCGCCGCCCGCGATAGGATCTTCGCTGCCGGGTACGCCCAAGAGCACGGCGGCGGCCGCGCTCGAGTATGGGCATGTGCAGGCCGGAGAGGGAGAGCTGCGCTTCGCGGTCAATGCCCACTACCAGAGCTCTCTCATCCCGGCACTGTCGGCCACCATACCGACCGTGGCCGGCTACACCATGATCGGCGCGCGCGCCAGCTACGCGCAGTCGCACTGGCTGTCGACGATCTATGTCGACAATCTGACCAACCAGCTCGGCATCAATTCCTACACCGACCCGATTCAGTGGGGAAAGAACTATCAGGCGCTGGTATCAAGACCGCGAACCGTCGGTCTCACCATCGCTTATTCGTTCAAGGAGCTGTGACCGGGGGTCCGTCGGCGAGCCTGCTTTAATCTTGATGGCTCTTGAGAATCTGGCGCATTTGCGCTGTTATGAAGCGAGCCACCTTGGGGGAGCCATGCTTGTTCCTCAGGCGGAAGGTGAAAATATGAACCGATTCCTCGTCGCCATCGGAACCGCGTTGGTCGTTGCCGGCCTGCTCTGGCCCTGGCTCAAAAAGCTGCATTTGTTTCATCTTCCCGGAGACATCGTCATCGACCGCCCGGGATTCAAGTTCTTTCTGCCGATCACGACCATGCTGATCGTGAGCGCGGTCCTTTCGCTAATTGCGTGGTTGATGCGGCGGTAGACGGGGGCATGCTCGGCATGCCCCCATTGCCCCACCGTCCTTTCGGACCGCGGATACCCCAGGGGACTAGTGAATGGCGAGCTGCTGCGGCAAGCCGTAGCTTGCCCCGCCGTTGGCTACGGCGCAATTGGTCAGGGTGGCACCGCCGCTGCTGATCGTGCATTCGTAGATGTTGTAGTTATCGTCACTGACGTAGGCATCATTGCCATAGATCGCGACTGCGTTGGGCGAGTAGCCGCCGGTCGAGGACTGAGCGCAACTGGTCAGCGCGCCGAGGGCGCCCACGGTGCACACATTCACATTCCCGTTTTGGTTCCCCACATAGGCGTAGCCGCCCGACAACGTGATGAACTGCGGATTGTGCCATCCGCTGCCGGTGCTGTTGCAGCCCGAGATGCTGCCGTCGGCATTGGCGACGCACACGTACACCGAGGAGTAGGCGCTGTAGTAGGCATGGCCCCCGCCGACGGCAATACCGGTGGCGTAGGTAATGCCCGTGTTGCTGCAGTTCGAGAAGCTGAGGCTCCCGCCGCTGCCGATCTGGCAGGCCATGGTGGTGCCATGGATATTGGCGGTGGTGACGTAAAGGTAGTTGCCGCTCACCGCCACGGCCCACGGGTAAAAAAAGCCCGTCACGGCGCTGCAGCCCGAAATCGAGCCATCGCTGTTGGCGGTGCAGACGTCCACCGCGCCGTTATCGAAATCGGTGATATACGCGACGTTACCATAGAAGGCGATGCCGGTCGGCGAAGCGGAGCCGCCGCTGGCGGTCGCCGCACAGGATGACGGGGCACCGCCGGTGCCCAACGTGCACTCATCGACCGTGGAGACCAGGTTCGTCACGTACAGATGGAGCGCGGTGGCCGCATAGGGGATGTTGAGCGTACCGGTCTTCGCAGCGCCCGCATTGTCATCGTATCCGTAATTCAGCGTCACAGTACCGCTGCCGGTTACCGTTGGGGCGTAGGTCAGCATGAGTTGGCAGCCGGTGCCCGTACTGACGGTGGAACATGAGAACGAACTCGAGCCGCTGCTCCAACCCGTGGGCAGCGAGCTGAGACCGCCGGTCACACTGAACGACGTGGCAGGATTGCTGTCGTCGGTGGTAAACGTCACAGTCACCGTCGTGCTGCCGCCGACGGTGGCATTGATCTGTCCCGACGGGGAGTCGGCGGCAACCACATTGTTGTTGCTGGTGGACGCGTAGGGAATATTAGCCGATCCGGTCTTGGCCGCCCCGGCATCATCGGTATAACTGTAGTTCAGGGTCAGCGTGCCGCTGCCGACCATGGTCGGCCCGTAGGTCAGGGACAGCTGGCACGTCGTTCCGGTGCTGACCGTCCCGCATGAGAACGAACTCGCCGCGCTGCTCCAGCCGCTCGGTAGCGAACTCAGTGCCGTGGTCAAATTCAGGCCGCTGGCGGCGAAGCCGTCGTCCGTGGTGAAGGTGACGGTTACGGGCTGGCCGGCCGAGCCGACGACTCCATTGATCTGCCCGGTGGGAGACGTCGTGGCTACGACGTTGTCATTCGTCGTAGCGGTGTAGGGAATATTGACCGTGCCGGTCTTGGCGGTGCCGGCATTATCGATGTAGCTATAGGCGAGCGTCACCGTGCCGCTTCCCCCCGCCGTCGGCCTGAAGCTCAAGGGTAATTGACAGCCGCTGCCGGTGCTGGCGCTCGCGCAGGCGAAGCTCGACACAGTGCTGCTCCAGCCGGCCGGCAAGTTCGCGAGATTCGAGGTGAGCGCCAAGTGGGTCGCGGTATTGCCATCATCCGTGGTGAACGTGACCATCACCGCTTGGGCGCCGTTGCCCACCGTCGCGGTAATCTGGCCCGCGGGCAATGCGGTGCCGACGACGTTGTCATTCGTCGTAGCGGCGTAGGGAATATTGACCGTGCCGGTCTTGGCGCCACCGGTGCTGTTCGTGTAGCGGTAGCCGATGGCCAGGGTACCGGAGCCCAGGGCGGTGGGCGCGTATTCGAGGTTCAGCACGCAGCCGCTGCCGGTGCTCACGTTGGTGCAAGAGAAGCTCGATGGACCGCTCCACCCGGAAGGCATCGCTAACAAGCCACTCGTGACGGTGACGTTGGTAACGGCCATGGTGCCGCTGGAATTAAAACTCACACTCACGGTCTGTCGACCGCCTATGACCACGGCGGCGGCCGAAACCGATGGAGTCGCCGTTACCGTGTCCGTGCCCGAGATTGCGCCGGGGGGGCCATCCCCGAAGCACCCTGCCAGGTTCAACAGGGTCGGCATGCCGATCACCGCGATGAGCGCGAGTGAATACAGGCTTTGGCGCGTCCGGGCCAAGCCCGGGAACGAGCCTTCACGGGAAATAAACATCGAATTACCTGCGGGTCATTGCTGCATCCGGCAGCAGCGGGTCCCCCGATTTGACTCGATCGACGTGAACGGCGGACGTGACCTATTTCACATAAGTCGACGCAGGATGGAATTCAGAAGAATTATTCGTGCACCGGTCACATTTTGGACATTCCGATGAGCACCGGCATCCGCGCAGCTACGCGCTCGTCCGCGCAGCCACGCGCCGAGGGTCCGCGGCCATCACCCGCCCGCGAACGGCGCTACTCGAAAACGACCAGCAAATCCTTGGTGTCGACCTGCTGGCCGGGCCGGGTCAGGATCTCCTTGATCACGCCGTCGCGCTCGGCGCGCACGGTGGTCTCCATTTTCATGGCCTCCAGAGTCACCAGCACCTCGCCCTTGCCGAGCTTCTGTCCGGTGTGCACGGGCACCGTGGCGATGGTGCCGGGCATGGGGGCGCCCACGTGGCCGGCGTTGCCCGGCTCGGCTTTTCGCCGCGGCGGCCGCTTCGCCACCTGGCTGCGGTCCGCGATACGAATCGGACGGGGCTGCCCGTTCAACTCGAAAAACACCGTGCGTGTGCCGTCCTCGTGCGGATCGCTGGTGGTCACGTAGCGCACGATCAGCGTCTTGCCGCGCTCGAGATCAACATTGATCTCCTGCCCCGGATCCATTCCATAAAAGAACACGGCCGTGGGCAGAGCGCTCACATCGCCGAAGGCTCTGCGGTCGGCCGCATAGTCGGCGAATACCTTCGGGTACATCAGGTAGGAAGCGAGCTCACATTCGGTGATCGCCCGGCCCGCCTTGGCCTCCGCCTGCTTGCGCTCCGCCTCGAGATCCGCCGGCGGCAGCAGTTCGCCCGGGCGCACATCGAGCGGGGCCTTGCCGCCCAGCACTTTCTTCTGCAGATCCGCGGGAAAGCCGCCGACCGGTTGGCCGAGATCGCCGTGAAACAGGTGCACGACGGAGTCGGGAAATGCGATCTCCACCGCCGGGTCGAGCACGGCCTCTCGCGTGAGCCCGCTGGTGACCATGGTGATGGCCATGTCGCCGACCACCTTGGAGGTCGGCGTGACCTTGATGATGTCGCCGAACATCTCATTGACCTGGGCATAGGCATGCGCCACTTCGGGCCAGCGGTGCTCGTCGATTCCGAGCGATCGCGCCTGCTCGCGCAAATTCGTGTACTGCCCGCCCGGCATGCCGTGAACGTACACCTCGGAGGCGCCCGCCCGAATATCGCTTTCGAATGCGACGTAGCCGCGGCGCACCTGTTCCCAGTAGGCTGAAATCACGCGCAATTTGTCCGGATCGAGCCCCGGATCGCGCGGGCCGAACCGCAGGGCTTCGACGATTGACCCCAGATTGGGCTGTGAGGTCAGGCCGGACATTGCGTCGATCGCGCCATCCACCGCATCGGCGCCGGCCTCGATGGCGGCAAGCACGCTGGCCGCCGCGATCCCGCTCGTGTCATGCGTGTGAAAATGCAGCGGCAGGCCCACCTCTTCCTTGAGTGCCTTGACCAGCGCCGCCGCGGCCCGCGGCCGGCACAGGCCGGCCATGTCCTTGATGGCGAGCACGTGAGCGCCCATGGCCCGCAGTTCCTTGGCGAGATTGACGTAGTACTTCAGGTCGTACTTGGTCTCGCGTGGGTCTGCCAGATTTCCGGTGTAGCAAATCGCCGCCTCGCAGAGCTTCCCGGTGCCGCGCACCGCTTCGATGGCGACCTTCATGTTATCGACCCAATTCAGGCAGTCGAATACTCGAAACACGTCGATGCCCGCCTCGGCCGCGTGCCCGACGAAGTGCCTCACCACATTATCGGGATAATTGCGATAGCCGACCGCATTGGCCGATCGAAACAGCATCTGCAGCAACAGATTGGGCATGGCGTCACGAAACGCGGCGAGACGAGCCCAGGGGTCCTCCCGCAGGAAACGCATGGCGACATCGAAGGTCGCACCGCCCCAGCATTCCACCGAGAACAGCTGCGGCAGGAGCGAGGCGTAGTACGGCGCAATGAGCGCCATGTCGCGGGTGCGAAATCGCGTCGCCAGCAATGACTGATGCGCGTCGCGCATGCTGGTGTCGGTCATCAGGACGCGCGGCTGTTGCAGCATCCAGTCGGCGAACTTCTCCGCTCCCAGCGCATCCAGCTTCTGCTTGGTGCCCACGGGCGGCGGGGCCAGGGCGATCCGCGGCAGCCGGGAAAACACGGGCTGCGTGGGCCGGGCCCGCCCTTTGACTTCGGGATTTCCGTTGACGATCACGTCGCCGATGAAGCTCAACAGCCGCGTCGCCCGGTCGCGCTTGCGCGGGCTCAGGAACAGTTCCGGAGTTTGATCGATGAATTTGGTGGTGTAATCGGCGGACGCGAACCGAGGATGCGTGATCAGCTGATCAAGGAAGCGCAGGTTGGTCACCACGCCGCGAATCCGAAACTCCCACAGGGCGCGGTGCATGCGCGCAATGGTCTCTTCGGCGGTCGGCGACCAAGCCGTCACCTTGACCAGCAAGGAATCGTAGAAGCGCGTGATGATGGCCCCCGAATAAGCGGTGCCGGCATCCAGGCGTATGCCGAAGCCGGCCGGGCTGCGGTAGGCCGTGACGCGCCCATAATCGGGAACGAAGTTGTTCTCCGGATCCTCGGTGGTGACGCGGCATTGCAATGCGTGACCGTTGACTCGAATGTCCTCTTGCCGAGGCACGCCGCTCTCCGCGGTGCCGATCCGCGCGCCGGCGGCGATGCGGATCTGCGCCTTGACCAGATCGATCCCGGTCACGCACTCGGTGACGGTGTGCTCCACCTGAATGCGCGGATTGACTTCGATGAAGTAGAACTTTCCGCTGTCGGCGTCCTGCAGGAACTCGACGGTGCCTGCGGCGCGATAGCCCACCGCGCGGCCGATTTTGAGCGCCGCCTCGCACAGATCGACGCGCTGCGCATCCGTCAGAAAGGCGGCCGGGGCGCGCTCGACCACCTTTTGATTGCGGCGCTGCACCGTGCAGTCCCGCTCGTACAGATGCACCAGGTCGCCGTGGGCATCGCCCAGGATCTGCACTTCCACATGCCGCGCACGCCGGATCAGCTTCTCGAGGTACACCTCGTCCTTGCCGAAAGCCGCTTTGGCTTCGCGCCGCGCGGTCGCCACGGTCTCGATGAGATCCTTGTCGTCTTCGATGACGCGCATGCCGCGGCCGCCGCCTCCCCAGCTCGCCTTGAGCATCACCGGAAAGCCGATGGCGCGGGCCATGGCGAGGACCTGCGCATCGTCGGCCGGCAGCGGCGGCGTCGCCGGCATCACCGGCACTCCGGCGCTCGCGGCCAGATTGCGCGCTTCGACCTTGTTGCCCAATCGGCGCATGGTGTCGGGCAAGGGGCCCACGAAAATGATGCCGGCGGCGGCACAGGCTTCCGCGAACTCGGGACTCTCGGACAGGAAGCCGTAGCCCGGGTGAATCGCGTCGGCCCTGGCCTCGACGGCGACGCGAATGATGTCGGCGATGTCCAGATAGGCGTCGATCGGGCCCTTGCCCTCACCCACCAGATAGCTCTCATCGGCCTTGGTCCGATGCAGCGAAAACCGGTCCTCCTGCGAGTGAATGGCAATGGTGCGAATGCCGAGCTCGGTCGCGGCACGCATGACTCGAATGGCAATTTCACCGCGATTGGCGATGAGGAGGCTCTTGATAGCCCCCGTCTTGGGAAATGGATTCATCGTTGATTGATGATAGCCTTGCGGCGGGTGAGCGACCAGAGGAAATCGATGAGATGTTCGGGCTAGCGATTCACGGCGGCGCAGGTACTCTGCCGCGCGCCGAGGCAGGCGGCGAGAAGGAATTGAGCTACCGCGCCGGCCTGGCCGCGGCGCTCGAGGCCGGGTACGCGGTGCTGCAGGCGCGGGGAACGGGCCTCGATGCGGTGACGCGCGCCGTGATGGTGCTCGAGGACAATCCCCTGTTCAATGCGGGCCGCGGCGCAGTGTTTAGTCTCGACGGCCATAACGAATTGGACGCCGCCATCATGGACGGCAGCACTCTCGAGGCCGGCGCAGTCTGCGGCGTGACCCATATCAGGAACCCGATCGAATTGGCGCGCACCGTCATGGAGCATTCCGAATACGTCATGCTCGCCGGCGCAGGGGCGGAGGAATTTGCCCTGAGCCGCGGCTTTTCGCTGGTGCCGCGCAGCTACTTCTACACCCCGGAGCGCTGGAGCCAGCTCGAGCGCATCCGCGGCGGCGATGCCGGCCTGTCGGCGCTGACCATTTCCCATGTGGGCACGGTGGGAGCGGTGGCGCTGGACGCGGACGGACGGCTGGCCGCGGCCACGTCCACCGGCGGCATGACGGGAAAGCGCTATGGCCGCATCGGCGATTCACCTATCATCGGCGCGGGCACCTACGCGGACAACCGTTCCTGCGCGGTGTCGGCGACCGGACACGGGGAGGTATTCATTCGCGCCGCAGTGGCGCACGATATTTGCTCGCGGATGCGCTTCGGCGGCCGCACGCTGAACGAGGCGGTGCGCGAAGTCGTGCTCGAGGAACTCCCGGGGCTGCGCGGTGAGGGCGGAGTCATCGCGATCGACGCCCGGGGCGAGATCGCCATGGAATTCAATTCGGAGGGCATGTTCCGCGCCAGCAAAAGAGAGGGCGAGAAGGCTCAGGTAGCCATCTATCGACCGGATTAGGGGGAACTATTCATGAACGATTGAAAAGCGCAAAGAGGCCCCTCTGAGCCTTCGGCCGTACGTGCATAGTCCAGGCTAGCCCGCGGTCTGCTTGCGGCGCCGGTTGAATCGGCCGGTTCGCAAGCTGTGGTATTCGTCTTCCATCACGACCACGCGGTTTCTGCCCTGCTCCTTGGCGGCGTACAAGGCCTCGTCCGCAAGCTGGATCAACCCCTCGTAAGTGCGATTTGCGGCCGGGAGGTTGAGGGCCGCGCCCACGCTCACCGTCAGCCGGCTGGCCACTTTGGACGCTTCATGGGGAATATTGAGTTCCGCGATGGATCGCTGAATGCGCGTCAGCACCTCGGCGACGTATTCGCGGCTGGCCTCGTACAGCACCACCGCGAACTCTTCGCCGCCATAGCGAGCCACGAAGTCCAGGGGCCTGCGCGCGCACTGGCTGAGGGAAACGGCCACGGCCCGCAGGCATTCGTCGCCCGCCTGATGTCCGTAGCGATCGTTGTAGTCCTTGAAGCAGTCGACGTCCACGAGGAGCACGGCCACACGTTCCCGTTCGCGCACGGCCTGCTGCCAGACGCGCTGAATGTGCTGGTCGAACATCCGGCGGTTCTGAATGCCGGTCAAGCCGTCCCGGGCCACCAGCTCGCGCAGCAAAGAGGCTTCCAGAAAGTGCATGCGGCTGGTCCGCTCATGCATGTAGGCGATCGAGGCACCGAACACATTGGCGGCGACCATGGCCAGCGCGTCGTAGGCGAACTCGTGGGCCGGTAATTGCAATACGGTGCCCGCGGCAAGATAGATCAGCATCACCATCATATTCGCGGCGAGCGCGTGATAGAAAATGAGCGCACCCATGAAGTAAATCAGA
>Ga0326727_10013022_pt1 | contig 18673 bp, 8 predicted proteins | sample MB2enrmetagenome_FD_207643 | JGI IMG/M metagenome (GOLD analysis project Ga0326727, IMG submission 207643) | Lab enriched peat soil microbial communities from McLean, Ithaca, NY, United States - MB29MY | ecosystem: Environmental > Terrestrial > Soil > Wetlands > Peat | place: USA: New York...
TTCCCCCTTCGAGAAGGCTTACCTCAAAGTCGAAAAAGCCCTCGATGACGTCATTGCTTTAATGGCCGCCTGAAGCCAACATCTGAGAGATATTTTAATGAGATTTTAAAATTAAGAATCTAATCTTCTTCGTTCACTTGGAATTGATTAGTTCAGATTAAGATTATGATCAGGATTAAGATTAAGACTAGGAAAGCCGGGCCGGGGACCCCCTCAGCAACCGGCCCTCACGCCGGGCGGTAGCTTTTAACCACCCACTCGCTCAAAACCTTGTCCGGCGCCTCGACCGCATCCTCGTCAATCAGAAATTCCTGCCGCCCGGTGTTCTGAGCGATGAGTTTGAGGCCGAATTGGAAGTCCTTGAAGCGCGCCGCGCACAGGTCGCGCACCGGGACCGACTGCTCCAGCGCCAGCGCCACGAGCCGGTCGGCGGCCCCTTCGGTGAAACGGATGCTCAACTTGTGGTTGTCGCGGAAGCGCCCGGCGAAATCATGCACCAACTGGCGCGCCACCACCCGCTCCTGCTTCTGGTGCTCGGCCAGCAGCTTCCTCAATTCCCCGGCCGGGTCGTCCGCCAGCTCGCCGGTGACCACGAAGCGGCGCACCAGCGTCGAGGGCAGCTCGAACTTGAAATCGCGGAAAATCCGCTCGCATATCGTCATCAGGCCGCGCGCTCCGGTCGTCTCCTCCCCCGCCAGCTCCGCGATGCGGCGCAGCCCGTCGTCGCGGAATAGGACCTCGATCCCGTAGGCGGCGAAGGTTTGTTCATATTGGCGGATGATGCTCCCCTCGGAGGTTTTGAGGATCGTGAAAAGGTCCTCCACGCTCAAGGGATGGCACACCACCCGCACCGGCAGCCGTCCGATGAACTCAGGCTCGAATCCGAACTCGATGAAATCGCGCGTCTGCGCTTCTTCCAGCACCAACGTCTCGGCCACGCTCCGCGCGCTGGAGGCGGCAAACCCGATGGAGGCCTCCCGCACCCGTTTCTTGACAATCTTTTCCAGCCCGTCAAACGCGCCGCTGACGATGAACAGGATGTGCCGGGTATTGATGCTGGCCGGGGTTTTTTTGCCCCGCTGCGTGAAATCCATCATCGCCTGTATCTGGCCGCTGATGTCGTTGGGCGAGCGGGCCGGCACCTCGGTCTCCTCCATCAACTTGAGCAGGTTGGTCTGCACTCCCCGTCCGCTGACATCCCGCCCGTTGAGGTTGGACGCCGTGGCGATCTTGTCAATTTCATCAATGTAAATGATCCCATACTGCGCACGTTCCACGTCGCCCTCAGCCCGGCGCAACAACTCCCGCACCAGGTCCTCCACGTCGGCCCCCACATAGCCCGTCTCGGAAAACTTGGTCGCGTCGGCCTTGACAAAGGGCACGCCGATGAGGTCGGCGGCGTTGCGGATGAGGTAGGTTTTGCCCACGCCCGTCGGTCCCAGCAGGATGACGTTTTGTTTGGCGTAATTGGCCTGGCCGCGGCCTTCGCGCGCCAGGCGCACGTGGTGATAATGGTCGCACAGCGCCACGCTCAGCACCTTCTTGGCCTCCTCCTGTTTGATGACAAAGCGGTCCAGGTAGGCCTTGACCTCGCGCGGCTTTTTCTCGAAATAAAAGTCCTTCCCGCCCTCCCCCTCGGTAGAGGGGGCCTCCGCGTCCGCCGCCGCGTCGGCCTTGGGCGGCGCCGCGCCCGTCAAATGCTGGCGCATGAACTCCTGCAATTGCCGTTGGAACTCTTCCGGCGACGGTGGCCCGTTGGAAAATTCTTTTCCCATACTGCCTCCAGCTTAAACAAGTTCCTTCAAAGCGCAAACAAAGTAGTCAATTGGCAGGCAGCGACGCCCCGCTGCGCCGTCCGCTTCAAAGCGCAGTCGTGAAAGCGCCGGAAATGTCTAGGGGTTTCCCCGTGGGGTAAACACCCCATAGCAGCGCCAATGTTCTCATTTTATGGTCATGCAATGAACGACGATGAAAGTCGCCCAACGGACGCGCCTGCGGGCGCGCCACTGCGACCGCGAACCTGTCCCTGCCATCGGATTCTCGTGGCGGACGATGAAACCGCCGTACGACTGCTGATCAGCGCCGTGCTGGTTAATTCGGGCTACCACGTTGATGGCGCCGAAGATGGCGCCCTGGCTTGGGCGGCCCTTCAGGCCAAACCCTACGACCTGCTGATCACCGACCATAACATGCCAAAGATCACAGGCATCGAACTGGCCAAGAACTTGCGTTCCGCCCGCATGGCGCTGCCGGTCGTTCTGGTTGCAGGGACATTGCCTACGCACGAACTGGCTCAAGACCCTTCCCTTCAACTTGCGGCCACGCTCTTGAAGCCCTTTGCCGTCGCCGAGTTGCTCGACACGGTGGAAAATGTCTTGCGCGCGACCGACAGTCCCCGCGAGCAGAACAATCCGCCGCCAAACTGGAAGAACCAGCCGTCATCTGTTGGTTTACGGTTTTGAGGATTCCGCTCCGCAGTTCAAACCTTAGCAGTACCCGTGCCATGTCAGATGGGGTAAACACCCCATATCTCGCCATCGGTTTTTCCCCTAGTGTCGCCTCGTGTCTGACTTTGCTGTGGGTCTTGTTGCGGGTGGGTTCGTGGTAATGGATGGAGTAGCTGTGGGAGACTCCTCGGGTGGGTGACAGTTCAGTTTGCAGCCCGGCCAGGTTCGTGCCTGGCCGGGTCCAGACTGCCCGGAGGGATTGAAAATGCCGTTGTTTTTCTCAATATGATATGTCAAAACGATTAAGAATTGGCGTTGTCGGTTGCGGCTCCTGGGGGCCAAATCTGGTGCGCAATTTTCGCTCCCTGCCCGATTGCCAGTTGAAGATGATTTGCGACATCAGCCCGGAACGGCTCCAACAGTTGACCTCGCTCTATCCGGAGGTCCAAGGGGAACTGGATTATGACCGGATGCTCAACGGCGTGAACCTGGATGCCGTCGTGGTCGCCACCCCGGTCAAGTTGCATTACCCGATGGCCAGGGCGGCGCTGCTGGCGGGCAAACATGTTTTCGTTGAGAAGCCAATGGCGTCCTCGTCCCAACAATGCGCCGAGCTGGTCGCAATCGCCCGACATAAGCGATTGGTCCTGATGGTCGGCCATGCCTTCCTCTATTCTCCCGCCGTGCGCAAGATCAAGGAAATCGTGGACCGGGGGGACTTGGGTGAAATCCGGCACGTATCCGCCCGGCGCCTGAATCCGGGCGTGGTCCAGAAGGACATCAACGTGGCGTGGGATTTGGCTTCGCACGACATTTTCATCATTCTTTATCTGCTGGGACAATTTCCCATCAGCGTCAATTGCCGCGGCGGCGCCCACCTGACCCCGGAGATTGAAGACGTCACCTCGATGAGTTTGACTTTCCAGCAGGAGCGCTCGGCTATAATCCACAGCAGTTGGCTGGACCCGCGCACGGTGCGGGAACTGACCATCGTCGGCAGCAAGCGGATGATCCTCTATGATGACGTGGCCCCCCAGCAGAAAATCCGCTTCTTCGACGCCGGCCCGGAGCGCCCGGCCCATGACAACGCGTTCGCCCGGTTCCACCCTCCGTATTTCTACGAAGACAGTTATTCGCCGTACATCACGCAAGGGCAACCGCTGAGGACCCAATGCCGGCATTTCCTGGACTGCATCCAAAACGGCAAGGAACCGTTGACCAACGGCTCACGCGGCATGGATCTGGTGAAAATCCTTGAAGCCTCCTCAGCGTCTTTGAAGCTCGGCGGCGGTCCGGTTGTCCTGCGTCGAGCGGAAGGTGCCCGCCTGTCCGTCAACCGCCTTGGCCGGGGCTTACGCCGCGCGAACCGCAGTCCCCTGCCCCGCCGCCAAATCAGACCATAAACGATTCTCCCTTTCCGCCCACGCAGCGCAGTCCCTGCATGAACGAGCGTAACCCGCTCGTATCATCCGTTCAAAAAGTCTGTAGATTTTAACCAAGAAAATTCCCGGAAGATGTGGTTTAATCTTGGACGATAAATCCTGCGGCTGATATGAACCTGAAGTGGAGGCGGGGTTCACCAGCCGCTTTGGGCCGGGTTGGAAGAGCGGGTTTCGGTCAAAGTGAAAGAAGAACAGAAAGAACGACGAAGATGTACAAGAGTGTTTCTTGCAGGAGCGCGTTGGGCTGCCTGATGCTGACCCTTGTTGTGGCAGGCCCGATAAACCGCTCTTCCGGCCAGGCTTACCTGGACAACCAGACTATCTGGTCGGACCAGGACCCGACCCAGGAGACGCGGCGTTCGGACCACTTCCGGGTCGTTTTCGGCCATTACAACAGGGATGAGAGCTTTGGCGCGACGCTCGAGCAGTTGGCCCAAGGGAACCTGCGGGAGTTTGAGTGGATGTGGCAGCGCTGGGTCGTGGAGGATGGCCTCTTCAATATCAATACCTCCGCCCTCATACCCAACCCCATGCCCGGAGATTACCGGGCCAATTTCTGGTTTCTCCTGACGGAGAACGACGGAGGGGGCGGCGGATCGTACAACAGCATGGATGCCAATGGCTTCTTTTGGGCCATGGATAGTGCCGGCTACGCCTCGTTTGATCCTTATTCCGGGGCCGTGCCGCATGAGTGGGGGGACTGCTGGTGGGGCACCGCCGGGGGCTACCTCGGCTCGGCCGTGGGCGGCAACTTGGATGAATGCATGGGCAACTGGATGATGCTGCAATTCCTGAACTGGTATCCACAAGCCCCCGACTATCTCGCGAATGGCATGTACACGCCGATACACGGACGGGACTACTTCAATTCCTGGCCGATCTTTGAAATGGCCATCCAAACCCCCGGCTACGGCTACCCCTATATCAACTTAATCTTCAGCGAAACCAATGCCACTCCACAACAGCAGGTCAACGAATACTTCATCAACCGGATGATCCGCCTGGATCCTTCAGGGTCGGCGGACAAGCGGGGAGCCGTGAACGATCTGTGGGGCGAAATGGCCAAGAGGTTGGTTACCTGGGACTTTCAAAGACAACAATGGCTGGCGCAGGCCAACAGCCAGGATGGTCAAGGCAGCACCGATCCCCAGGCGGCCTGGAACTTTTACCAGCGCTGCCGCACGCCGCTGGTTCAGATGCCTGGCACGCCCGGCTGGTATCGGCCGAGCCGGGAACATCTGCCGCAGGAGTTTGGCTGGAACATCATCCCCTTGCGGGTCACCAACGGGACCACGGTGACGTGCAATTTCCAGCCGCAGTGCGACCCCGTGCGTGGGTCCGACTGGCGAGCCTGTTTTGTGGCGGTGGACAACAACGGCGGGGCCAGCTACTCAACCAAGTGGAACACGGGCATCAACTCGTTCACGCTTTCGGCCGACCAGAACCAGCTTTATCTGGTGGTCATCGCCACTCCCCTGCCGATTGGAACCGAGGTCATGTCGGACTGGTGGGCGTATTTGGAGTTTGCCGGGCTGCAGTTTCCGTATGCGGTGTCCTTGAGCAACGCGGCCCCCATGAACGTCGTGTTCCAGCCAGGGGTGTACACCTGGAAGAACCACACTAATACAGTGGACGGCACCGTGTGCAAGAACATCGCCAGCAGCGCGACGGTCACGGCCACGGCCTACGTTAGTTCCAATGCGATGGTTCTGGACAGCGCCCAAGTTCTCGGCAACGCGCAGATTCTGGATTATGCCGTCGTCTGCAACAGCGCGGAGGTTTCCGGCAACGCGGTGGTTTCCGGCCACGCGCTGGTGCAGGACAACGTGCAGGTGTATAACTCTGCCAAAGTGCGGGACTGGGCCGTGGTGCAGGGCTATTCGCAGATTTACGACAACGGCAAGGTCATTGAGCACGGCGTCATTGAAGGTGGCAGCGCCAGCAGTTATACCCAGGTCTATGGCGACGCGGTCGTCAAGGGCACGAGCTGGGCCTATAACCCCTGCACCTTCAACGGCTGCCTGATCTTTGACGGCGACTCTGCCAACGGCAATGGACTCAACACGCCTGCCTCCTATGGCGTCCACTTCGGGTGGCAATGGGGGGAAAATCCCGCCATTTTCCCCGGTCTGACAAATAACAACTACCAGTATTGCGGCCTGACCTTTGAAAACACACAGTTCACCGAAAACAACAAACAGTACGGCATTTCCAACAATCCGGTGTTTGCGGTGGACCAATTCGGGATCAACCACGGCTTCCTGATCAACGGCTGCCGGGCCGCCGTGGATACGGGCGCCAACACGCGCGGAGGCTATGTGCTGCCGCTCAACGGCACTAACCAGTATGTGGAGCTGCACAATTCGGTCAACGATTTCAACGACACCACCATCGCCGTCTGGTTCAAATGGGCCGGCGGCGCCAGCGACCAGCGGATTTGGTCCCTGGGCGACGGCGCCAACAAGGTGATGTATCTGACGCCCAATGACAGTGACACCGGCGACTTGCTGTTTGTGATTACCGATGGCAACACAACCAATTATCTCAACGGCGGGGTCGTGCCGGCAGACGTCTGGACCCATGTGGCGGTGGTTTTTGCGTCGGCCTCCAGCAACAGCACGTTGTATGTCAATGGCCTCGCGGTGGCTACCAACAGCGCCATCACGCTCTTTCCGGACAGCCTCAACGCCCCGCTGATGGCCAATGCCAACTATCTGGGCCGGGGCTACGCGGGCAATTATTTCCAAGGCAGCGTGGATGATTTCAGGGTCTTCATGAGGTCCTTTGCGGCCAGCGACGTGGCGGCCCTTTATGCGACGCCCGCGCCTGCGCCCGTCACCCCGGTGACAGACACGCCCCCGGCCACGCCCACTTGGCTGGCGACGCCTAACGCCATCAGCGACAGTGCCATCACCATGAGCGCCACCCCGGCCGCCAGCACGCTGGGCTGGAGCGAGTATTACTTCGCCTGCGTTTCCGGCGGAGGCCATGACTCGGGCTGGGTGTCGTTCAACAAGTACACCGATGTCGGCCTGACTCCCGGCGCCGCTTACAGCTACACGGTGATGATGCGCGATCAGAGCGGGCATATCACCAGCGCCTCCTCTCCCGCCGGCGCCAGCACTCTGACATCGAGCATCAGCAGCGGGGCCGCCAGCTTCGCCTACGGCCCGGTGGGCATCGCCAACGGGCAGATCACCATGACAGCGGCCACGGTGACCAACGCCAGCGGCAAAACCGAGTACGACTTCACCAGCACATCGGGCAGATCCAGCGGCTGGCAGGCTTCCTCTTCGTGGACGGAAACCGGTCTCACAACCGGCGGTTCCTACACCTACACGGTGACGGTTCGCGATGGCCGCGGCAACACCAGCGGCGCATCGGCCGGTGTCTTGGCCAAGGCCGCGGACTACGCCGCTCCCCTCTTTCCGAATTTCCAGCAGGGCCAGTGGGCTACGATGCCTTACCCAACCATCTCCAACAGCATTTCGATGACCGCCGCAACGGCCACGGATCCCAGTGGCGTTCAGTATTACTTCCACTGCGTGGCCGGAGGAGCGCCCGACAGCGGGTGGCAAAGCAGCCCCACTTATGTCACTCCGGTCCTGACCAATGGCTCCTACAGTTTCCAATATATGCTCCGGGACTTGTCACCCCAGACCAACCAGTCCGGGTATTCCACCACCTATACTGCCACAATCAATCCGACCACCGGCTATCAGCCCTGCACGTTTGGCCAATTGACGACCTTGCCGGATGATGACCTGGTCACTTTCACCGGCACGGTCATCGGCGTCAATGCCAACAGCTACGTGGTCCAAGACACCAACAGCGCGGCCACGATCATCGTCGAGCCTGACACTTACGGCGAGGCAACGGACCTCGGCATGGCCTTCGCGACCGTGAGCGTCAGCGGGCACTTGTACACCTTCACCAATAGCGGCGGCCGGATCGTGACCTATGCCAATATCGCGGCGGTCGGCCTTCCGCCTTACAGCATCTCCGGCTCGGTGACTAACCTCAGCGGGTCTGCGCTCGCCGGCATCACGGTTTACTTCTCGGCCACACCCAATGCCTCCACCAACCCGGCGGGCACGGCCCTGACTGACGCCAACGGCAATTACGACATGCCGATTCTAAACGGGACCTGGTATGTCTGCGCCGGGTCGTCCAATTACATCACCTCCGCCGATCAAATGGTCGCGATGAACTCCGCCAATGTGACAAACATCAACTTCGGCCTCTCGGCCAATCCGACCGTGTCCGGCAAGGTGACGGACCTGTCGGGCGCGCCCATTGCCGGAGCCAGTGTCTTTTTCTCCCTCACGCCTAATGCGGCGACCAATCCGGCCTACATTGCGACCACTTCGGCCTCCGGCCAGTACACGCAGGTGGTTGAAAACGCCGCTTTTTACGTCTGCGCCGACGCGAGCAATTACCTGGGGAGCACGGACCGGATGGTGACGGGCAGCGCCAATAACGCCGTCGCCGGCATTGATTTTGCCCTGACTCGACCCGCTCCCCGCAATGTGCCGCAGACCAACCAGTTGCTCTTCTCGGTGGTTGCCGGAAGCCTTCCTATCAGCGGGCCAATAACGTCCTGGCTCACGTATAGTCCGTCAGGACTCCCTTTTGTGCCGATATCCGGAACTCCCGCCGTTCAGCAACTCGGCGGTGTGAACTGGGAGCAGAACTCTTACGCGGCCGGCACAGGTTTCCGGCTGGAGAACCCTTCCGTTCCCAACGGCCAATATACCAGTCCCATTCCGCTCGGCACGGGTGCTACCGTCGTCCTTGCGGCCAAACCGGTTCGCATCGGAACAGACGAAAACTGGAATTCGATCGTGGATGTTTTCTTCAATCAGCTCTCTCTGGGCGTCATGAATGGCGCCGGTGAGATTTGCGTCGGCGTCAACGACAATTCCGGCGCCAATAATCCAAACCCCAATAATGTGTATTATGGCCCGGCCATTCCCAACGGTCAGACGACCATCATCAGTCTGGTGGTTTCAAATAGCGGCAGGTTCGTTGTCTATACCAACGGCGCCCCCGTCTGGACCAATACGGCCAGCTTGCCGAACACTCACGCCTATACCCAACTGACCCCGGGAGCGCGGACGGACGGTAATGTGGACAGCTTTGCTTCATACATTGACATCGGGCGGGAGGATCCGGATGGCTGGTCGGCATACAACGGCAACATTGGCGACGTGTTTGTTTACACCAACGCGCTCGACAATGCCGACCGCCAGCTACTGGAGAATGACCTCATCACCCGCTTCAGCACCAACGCCACACACACGATTACGGCGACTGCGGGAGCGGGCGGGAGCCTTATCCCGGATGGAACGGTGACGGTTCTTTCCGGGAGCAATCAGAGTTTCACGATTGCTCCTTCGGCTGGGTGGGCTGTGACCAATGTGCTTGTGAACGGCGTCTCGCAGGGTCCCATCACCGGCTACACCTTCACCAACGTCGTCACCAATCAGACAATCTCGGCCGCCTTTGCCCCGATTACCGAAATTATTACCGCCTCGGCAGGCACCAACGGTTCCATTTCCCCCGCCGGAACCGTGGCGGTGGACCAGGGCGCCAACCAGTCCTTCACCTTCGCCCCCGACCCCGGCTACATGGTCAATGCCGTGCTTGTGGACGGCGTCTCGGTCGGCCGCGCCAATGGCTACACCTTCACCAATGTGCTCACCAACCATACGATATCGGTCACCTTCCAAGTGACGGTGGCTTACACCATTGTCGCCACGGCCGGGACCAACGGTTCGATCAGTCCGGAGGGGGATGTCCAAGTCCTGCAGGGGTGGAACCAGACCTTTGCCATCACGCCAAATGCAAAAAGCATCATCAGCAACGTCGTGGTGGATGCAGTCAGCGTCGGCAAACGAAGCGCTTATACGTTTACCAACGTGGTCGCCGGCCACACCATTTCCGCCAACTTCACCTATACAGGCCGGAACATCCCGCAAACGTCCGCTCTGCTCTTCGCGGTGGTCACCGAAGGCCTCCCGGCCAGCGGCCCGGCGGGCAACTGGATGACGCTCCTTCAGGGGATTGACCCATCTGTGTACGGAGAAATTCCTTTCGTGCCAATGGCGGCTCCCGGCTCCGCCAACGGTTTTCCCACTGTTCCAACGATGTGTGAATTCAACGGGGTGAAGTGGGTGCAGAACTTTGAGATCAACAGCACCGGCTTCCGGCTGCAGGACCCCAACGTCGGCTCTCCTTACGCTTACACCTCTGGCATTCCGCTCGGCACCGGTGCGACCATCGTCCTGGCCTGCAAACCGGTTCGTGTGTCGGGAGACTCTCAACCGTGGCAGAATATCGTGGATATTTTTTACGATGCGCTTTGTCTTGGCGTCCACAATGACACCGGCCAGATTTGCGTCAAGGTCGCCACCCCCGGTTCAGCCCAGAATCCCACCTACAACACCACCCAAGCCATTTCCAACGGACAGACGACCATCATTAGCCTTCTTGTGTCAAATACCGCGCCGGTTGGCGGCGTGTCCAACGGCGTGTTCGTCGTCTTCACCAACGGCGTCCCCATCTATACCAACGCCAGCGCGTTGCCCGGCGGCTTTTATGCGCTGACCCCGGATTTGCCCGGAACCGGGACCTACGCCGAGTACATCAACATCGGGAAAAACAACCCCGATGGCTGGCCCTGTTTCAATGGATATATCGGCGATGTGTTCGTTTACACCAACGCGCTCGCCGATGCCGACCGTCGGCAATTGGAAGCCGATCTCACCGCCAAATTCATTGACTACACGATCACCGCCTCGGCCGGCGCCGGCGGAACCATCAGCCCGAGCGGAGCGGTTCCCGTCAGTCCGGGCGCCAATCAAACCTTCACCATCACCCCGCTGGCAGGCTGCGCCCTCACCAACGTGACAGTGGACGGTGTTTCCCAGGGCGCGGTCACCGCCTACACCTTCACCAACGTCACGACGAATCACACCATCAGCGCCACGTTCTCCACCGTGCCGTTGACTCCGCCAACGCTGGCCATTTCGGCCAATGCCCAGGGCGGCTTGGACATCACCTGGGCTGACCTCTACGCCGGGCAGTTGCTTTGGTCGCCGACTCTTGGTCCGGGGGCCGTCTGGACCCCCGTGGAAGCCGCTCCGGGGCATGCCAACAGTTTGTTCACGATCACCGTGACGCCGGGCGCGCGCACCGCCTTTTATATTCTGGAGCAATAATCACCCGCGGTTCCGAACCCGTCCAACCCGGCCAACGGTTCCCCCTCTCCGCCCCCAGCTTCAACGGTCCCGCCAAAGCGCCAACAAAGTGGCCCGACACTTGTGCGCGCCTCCGTTCGTCATCCCACCCGGAGGGTGGTTGGAGATTAGCCGGGGCCAAGCGTAGCGCCGCCCCCGGAAGCCACCCCCCAATACATTTCATGCGCCCCGGCAGGGGCGCGGGATTCCGGTCCAAACGCGGAGCATTGCCCGCCCCATCTCGGCATGATGAATTAGGCGCGCTTCCAAACTTGTCCAAATCGGCGAACGATTCTCCCTCTCTGCCCTGCGCCTCTCCCCCCGGCCCACGATGACGCCTCAAGCCTCGGGCCCCGCCAATCGTTTGAGGGACTCGGCGAAATCGTTTCCAGCCGGTGGCGCGCACAGCCGAAAAACGGTTCGGTTCTCAGTCTGGCTTCCCTCACCAAGCGGAATGTCGTCGCGCTCGACAAACTCCTTGCCCAAGACGGACTGCAACTTCTCGCCGTCGCCGTAGAAATACTCCTGCAGCAGCGGCACGACCTTGTGCTCCCATGCGAAACGCAGGTCTTCGAGGCTTTGCAGCCCCATGAAATAGCTGTGCCCAATCTGATGGTCGCGGTCGAGCTGGGCCTCCAGTTTCTGGTTCAGCGACGTCAGCAGCTTGTCGAGCGGCACACCGGCCACCTCGACCAGCCGTTCCGGCTCCGGCATCAACTCCACAAACGTGAACCGCCGGCGCAACGCCACGTCCAGCAACGCAATCGAACGGTCCGCCGTGTTCATCGTGCCGACAATCAACAGATTCGGCGGTACGCCAAACTCCTCACCCGAATACGGCAATCTGACCGGAAAACAGTTAAGCTCGCCCAGCCGTTTGTCCTTCTCGATCAACGTGATCAACTCGCCGAAGACCTTCGAGATATTGCCGCGATTGATTTCATCAATCACCAGCGCGTAGGTGTGCTTGTCGTCCTGCTGTGCCCGGCGGCAGAGACGCTTGAACACGCCCTGCTTGATTTCGTAACGCACTTCACCTTCAACGTCCGACTCGATCATCGGACGCAGCCCCTCGACAAAATCCTCGTAGCTGTAAGACTGGTGAAACGTGACAAACTCCAAATAACGAGGGCTGGCTTTGACGCTGAATTTCAAGCCGTTCACCTTCGCCCGCAACAACCGCTCCAACTCTGCCGCCTCTGTCTCCTCCAGCTTGAACAAGGTTCCTTGTGCCCGATGGCGAATCGGCTCGGCTTGCTTGAGCACGGGATTGTCTTTCAATTCCGCCCAACCAATGGGCGAGTCAATCCGTTGCACCGGTTCGAGCTCGAAGCTTTGCGCCTCGCCTTCCCGAACAAGCTGTTTGACGCGCGCAATCGCCGTGAGTTCCTTCTTCGGCCAGGCGGTGTAACCGAAGACCAAATCACCCTCTCCAATCTCTTCATAGTTGCGTTGAATTCGGCCACGGCTGAAGACCTCAGCTTTTTTGCGAAACAGTTCCTCCCATGTCCATCGGGCAGGACTTGCCGTCACCCACCAATATCGGATTTCCTTCTGCTCGCCCGCTCCCTCAACCAGCGCCGCCAGTCGCTTCAGTTTGTCTTTATTGTTCTGCTTGAGTGCCTCCGCGTACTGTGCTGCCTCGGCACGCCCGATGTTCTTCGCCAGCAACAACTGCCGCACCTCGTGCAGTGCCGACCACGTCTTTCCCGTCCCCGGTGGACCATAATAAATCCAGTTGGGACTACGGTTCATGTCGAGTCGGGTCGGGGGCAGGGCAGTTTTTGTCCCTTCCGATGGCATCTCCGCGTCGGCGACCGGGGGGAAACAGTCGTAGAGAAAACGCATCATTTGTTGCGTGTCGAAGCCGGCAAATTCCGGTTGCTGCCGAAGAAACGTCAGAAGCTGCCGGTTTTGCACATGCAACCCTCCGTTTGCCTTGATCCCAAATACACCGTGAAAATAGCTCAGGTGACGCTCATTAGCGATTGGCAGGAATTGTTCGGGGAAATAGAGGGATAGCGGTTTTGAGCGCAGGGAGTGGGCACTTCCAAAATATTCCTCACCGATTTTGTCGAGTGTTTCCAACTGTTCTTCCTCAACGGCGCGCACCAACTTGGCTAGCCCATCTTTGACGACGGATAGCGCCTCCTCTGCACTGTTCACGCCAAGCACTTTTATCCACTTCCAGTCATGATTGTCTTTATCCCACCAAACCCAGAATTTGCTTACACCACCGCCCTTAATGCTGCCCAGTTCCCTCGTTTTGAACTCCAACCAATAACAAAAGCTGTTTTCAGAGCCTTCTCGCCCGAGCGCATATTGCTCCAGCGTCAATTTACCCAATCGCTCCTTCGGGAATCTCCGGACAAACTCCTCGCGCAACTGGCGCGAATCCTCAGGCATCGTCTTGGAGTTTTGCGTCAGCCAATCGCGCAAAGCCACCTGCCAATCTTTTTGCTCGTTCATGACTCAATCTCCGTGTTGTTCGCCGATAGTAATACGTGTGCCAGTTCATCGCGAAGCCCCATCTTCTCCCGCATCAGTTCCAGTTTCAAATCTACCGTGCGCACTTCCAGCCGGTGCGGCAAGTCGGCATCAGCGCTGAAATCAACGGCGATTTTCTCAGCGAACTGAGGATAGAGCAAGACGACGCGCTGGCAGTCAAACCGGTGTGAATATGCATGCATCTGCCGAGCATCCTCATCGGAGACCCACTTTTGGCGATCCGCTGTAAGTTCTTTGTATTTCGTGTCGATGATGAGAACACTGCTTCCCTTCTTGTCCGCGAAGCGCACATCCGGATGCAGCCAAAATCTGGGCTCGCAAGATTCATACCACAGACAGGCACGGTTCTCTCTTTGCACGTGCATATCCCATCCCGCTTGTTCCTGCCACAGCTCACGCATTTCACGGCGGATAAACTCGGCGATGAATTCCTCAAACAGCTCATTCATGTCGAACATGAACGCGAAGGCTTCGAGCCTGCCCGGACTCGGTTGCGGTCCTGCGCCTGCCCAGAACATCCGCGCCAGTTCGAGCAGTGGGCGATACAACTGTCCGTTGCCCGCGCGCCGGTGATACCGTTGCATCCATTGCGCGGCTTCGAGGAAATCTTTCGGTCGGGGCTTGACGTCTGCCACATCGGCGAAGGCCGAGCGCAACTGCGCCAAGTGGCTGCGCGTTTCGGACCACGTTGCCCACCGCGATAAGCGTAAGACGGTGGCATTGAATACACGATTGGGCAGATTGTCCTCGGTAAACTCGTCGTAAGCCACGTCGAACCGGTCGCGCCGCCAGCCGTCCGAACGTTGTGCTTGCGCCGCCACCAGCCACCGGCCCTTCATCACGTCAAACCGCGCCTCGACTGAGACATAGCCGCGCAACAGTTCACGGCGCACGGCGCTCCAAAGCCGCCGGGCGAAAATCCAGTAGAGGATTTCCGAGAGCGGCGCGGCTTTCTCGGTCAGGCGTGAGATTTCCGGTTCGGTCACTCGCAGCTTGCCGGTGTAACTAAGCAGGTAGAGCAGGTTCGCGGTGGCTTGCCGCTCGCACTCGCTAGCCGGCAGGTCAGCACGGTGCATTTTAGGCAACACTTGCACCGTCCGTGGTCCGAGTTGCACGACGCCGACGAAGGAAGTAGCCGTGACTTCACCGTGCCAGCCGACGTCGAACATCTTCTGGCGATTCAGATCAGGACCACGCAACTTTTCGACGGCGTTTGTCTCGCTGTCGGACAGCGGCTCGCGGATGGCCTCGTGCTCGAAGACGGAGATCGGTTTCATGAGTTGCCGCCAGTATGCACGGGCTATCGCGTCCAGATCAAGAACGGTCGGGAAGCATTACGAAGGTATCCCTTATGCCTGAACTACTGATCGCATCTCCCATAGGGTCCTGCCATAATGCAGAAAACCGCTCGGCAGTTCCAATGTTTCCAACGGAAACCTTTTTGACGGAAAACAACACTTTTTTGGCGCTTTTCCAGTTTTTGAACCCAGCGAGCATGGCGGAATAAGCTGTCAATCAGCACCTTGCAATTTCCGTCGCCAAAAATCAGCCCGTTTCGGCAGAAAAACCGGGGTCGGACAGGAAAAAAATAGCACTTTTTTTTGCCCTTCCCCGGTCTTTTTTTGCTTTTTCCAGTTGCAAGCTCTTGATTTACAGCCACCAACCGTAATCAAAATCCTCCCCAAAAAATCGTGCCTAAAACACTACCGTAGGTTTTTTGGTCGGGCCGCGATGTGCCAAAATCACCGCATGACAGTCGAAATGACAGCCCGGCATGAGAGCTTCCGGGGAGCGCGTGCGTCTCGCGCGCCGTGGTTGGCGTCCCGCCAAACACCCCCGCTCATGTATTCTGTTTTTGTGCCATCTATTTCCTCAGAAATGCAAAGGCGGCAAGTTTTGCCGGTGACACCCTTGGTCTCCCGGCGCCTCGACCTTTCTTGGCAAGGTCATCGCGCTGCGATGACCGGACGGCCGGCGCGCCGTCCCCACCTGATCAAACCTAATCAAACCTAATTGCACTTAATTGCACTTTCAATTCTACGGCGCCGGCGCCGCCTTGGGCGCGGAGGGCAGAAATTGCAGGCGCGAGAAAGCCGCTGGATCGAACGTCGCCCGGCCAAAATCCGGGCTGGCCGCCGCCACGCCCTCGGGCCGCCAACTCAGGAGTTCAAAGGTGAGCGCGCCGCCCCGGACGAATGTGGCGTGGGCGTTGGCTGCCGGCCCGCCCGGCGTCTGGCCCTGATGACGGGCGAACTCAATGGCGCTGATCTGCTCCACCGGCAGGATCGTGGTGCCGCCCGTCGTCACGAAGGTAATCCGGCCGTTGGCGATGGAGGCCACCGCGCCGACGGCCTTGCCGCCCGATTCCAGCGAGACGACGTCGTGCGAGGGGTCGGCGGCGCCGGCCGCGGCCTCCTCGATCACGCCGTTCCACCTGGAGACGCGGAAATTACTCATCTTGACAGAGCCGCTCATATTGTTGACAAAGCGGACGCCGGTCCCCTCGCCCGCGAAACCGCCGGGGTCCCTCCAATCCTTGACCAGCACGCCGTCCAGGAACAGGGCGACCCGGTTTTCGGCCTTGTTCATGCGCAAATCCACGCGCATGCGGTCCTTTTGCGCCAGGGCCTGGACGATGAGGTAATCGCCCAGCGCGCGCAAAGGCGCTTTCTTGTGGATGGGGGTGAGCGAAATAAAGGCCGATTGGGTGAAGCGCAGGCTGTAAAAGCCGCCGAAGTCCGGGCCGTTTTCCTTGTCTGTCAAGAGAATCGGCTGGAGCGAATCGGTGTAAAGCGCCACGGCCAGGTTGAGCTGCCCCCGCCAGGCCAGGTCGAACTGCACCTGCGCACGGTCCGGCAGCTTCACGTCGCGGGCGATGGACGCCGCCTTGTCGGCGTAAAAGGCGCCGTTGCGATAAACCCAGCGGCCCGAATCCAGCTCCAGGCCCTTGACGGCGTTGCCTTCCGTCCAGCCTTCCAGGCCCGTCGGGCCTTCGAAGACAATAGGCGTGCGGGGATTGAAGGCCAGGGTCTGGAGCGCGCGGCGGGGGATTCTCAGTTTGCCCGCGTACCAGGTGTCCAGGACCAGCGCCTCGGCATCGCACGAGACGAGGTTTCCCGCCAGCTTGTCGCCGTTGGCCAGCCAGAGTTTGCAAGAGTCAATGGCGCCGCCGGCCGCCGGGCGCGGGGCAAAATCAATTTGCGCCACGTTCTGCGGCTTGAACTCGATCGGTGCTTCGGCGTCGGCGTGTTGCCAGCGGATGACCTCGCCGGGCTGGACTTCGAGCAATTTGCCGTAGAGCGAGTCGCCGTTGCGGAAGCAGAGGTCGTCGCCCGGCGTGTTGGTGGCCGGAGGCGCAGCGGGATCGGCCGCGGCCGTGGCGCCGAGCGCCGCCAGGAGGACCAAGGCGATGCGGGAAGATTTACTCATCCAGTTCATCAAACTCCTTTGCGGCGGTGATCACGCCCTCGGCCTTGGGGCGGTCCAGGTTGAACTCTATTTCGCGCACGGCGCCGGACTGGAAGGCGAGCGGACCGAAAATCGCGCTTTGGCCGGAAATCGTCCGGTCATCCCATTTCTCCAGTCGAAAGGAAAGACTGCCGCCGCCGGGAAAATGGGCGCGGACGACCCACGGGCCGGGCGGTTCGGCCGCAGCCGGCTTTTCGGCGAAATCCATCTCCGTCACCCGCGAGAGAGGAATCTCCAAATCCGTTCCCGACAGGGCCAGCCTGACCTTGCCGTCCTGGATGGCTTGGATTTTCCCCGCGGCGCGGTCCTGATTGACGAAGTGAAGAGCGTCGGTGTTGGTGGCGGGGACGAAGCTCTCCGGCTCGCCGCGGCCCTCCCACTGGCTGATCCTCAGCCGGCTCAACTTGACGGTCCCGCCGGCGAAGGGGCCGCTCTGCATGAAAAGGACTCCCGTGCCGGCGCTGCTGAAGGAGCAATCCTTCCACGTTTTGATCAAATGATTGTTGACAAAGACGGAAGCCGTCCCCGCTTTCTTGTCGCACTGGATGGCCGCGTGCATCGGGCTTTTTGCGGCCTCGGGCGGCAGCGGCGCGCCGGCCGTGCCGAAAAAGGCGCTCATGTTCTGCGCCTGGCGGAGGTTGACCTGCTGGGGCGTCAAATCCACCACGCAGCAGCCGCCGGGGAACTCCAGCCGGTCGCGGGCGCCGCAATAGACGCCGACCTGCAAGTTGAAAGCGGCGCCCCAGGCCAGGTCAAACTCCACCGTCGCAGAATTGGTCAGACCGAGGTCCCGTCCCAGCACGCCGGCCCCCGAACCCACGAACGCGCCGTCGTGAAAGGTCCAGCTATCCGGGGAATTGTTGACAATCATCCAGCCCCCCGCGCCGTAAGGCCCCTCATAAGCAACGGCGTAATTGCTGGACAAAAAAGTGATCGAGCGCAACGCCGGGCGCGGAATGACCATCTGGCCGCCGAACCAGGTCCTGATGCCCAGCCGCTCGTTGTCCAGCGTCGAAATCCAGCCGTAGAGGTCGTCCCCGTTGGCGAAGACCAGGTGACACGTCGGCGCCAGGCGGATGTCCTGGGCGCGCGCGAAGCGGATGAAGTTGACGTGATCGGGGCGGAAATTGATGGCGTTGTTCGCCTCCGGCGTCACCCAGCAAAGGCCCTGGGCGGGGTCCATGCGCGAGAGTTGGCCGTGCAAGGCCGAGCCGTCCACAAATTCGAGCACGTCGCTGCGCGTTTCGGGAATCAACTCCGGCTTGACGGCGGGGCTGCCGCCAATGAGCGTGTTGGGGCCAAAACGCACGATTTGCGCGGCCGCGCCCAGCGGCAGGCAGAATAGCAGCAACCAAGGCAGGGCGGATGTCATGTTCTTGGGCAACTCTCCCAATCTTAATCCTAATCCTAATCTTAATCCTAATCCTCTTCGCGCGAGCGAGATTAAGATTAGATTCTTAATTTTAAAATCTCATTAAAATATCTCTCAGATGTTGGCTTCAGGCGGCCATTAAAGCAATGACGTCATCGAGGGCTTTTTCGACTTTGAGGTAAGCCTTCTCGAAGG
>Ga0326727_10013024_pt1 | contig 18671 bp, 13 predicted proteins | sample MB2enrmetagenome_FD_207643 | JGI IMG/M metagenome (GOLD analysis project Ga0326727, IMG submission 207643) | Lab enriched peat soil microbial communities from McLean, Ithaca, NY, United States - MB29MY | ecosystem: Environmental > Terrestrial > Soil > Wetlands > Peat | place: USA: New York...
AACAACACCTTCGCTTCCTTGTGCTCCAAAAGTGACATCCGTGTCTCTCCATTGGTCTTTCAACGAAAACAACAGGATGATAACATATTGGGCAAAACGGTAACAGTAGAAGTAGGATAGATCTTGGTCCCGATGACGACGGGATGATCCTGCCCGATCTGCCAGCGAATCCAGCCGAGCAATACCGGGATGTCTTTCTCGAACGTCGCCTCGGCAACGCTGCGGATGCCGTCCGGGGATTGAATGCGGCTGGGTTTCGGAGCGGCACGCTGCCACTGCTCGTACGAGAGCGACAACGCATCCAGCGCGGTCGGGATGTCGTGCTCCCACAGGTCGGGGTGTGCGGGTTTGCCGGCCTTGTTGATCATGTACTGCGGGATGTAGGCGCCGAAGTAGAGTGCCGCCATTTGGATGCTCGCCTCGCCGCACCACCCTTCCGGCGGTGCGTCTTTGTCCGACGGGCGATCCGGGATCGGCAGGCGGTGCTCCCGCACCGTCTGCCCGGTCGTGGGGACGGGGGCGGAGAAAACCTGCTTCATTCCGGTGCAGGAGGAGAGCCTGAGGCAGCAGAGGGCGAGGAAGAGGAGTGTAACGGAACGGATGGGGCAGCGCATGATGAGAGCCTGGATTGCCCATTTCGACGCCGCTGGGGCACGCTCCCAGCGACGACTCCGTTATGCTAGGCGATCTCTCCGAGGTTTGCAAGATAGGAAGCCCTTTCGCAAGTCTTCTGTCCCGTTGCCACGAGGCGGTTGAGCGTCAGTGTTGCCGCTGAAGCGTGAGGGCAGCTTGCGCAGCTCGTGCGCCGTCATGTGCGTCGTGGACTGCCCCTGGTCGAAACGGCGCCAGTCCCTCGGCATCTTCGCCTCCCTGGAGGATTCTTCGCGGCGCTTGACAATGTCGGGAACCGCGACGAAACTGAACGTCCTGACGCGCGCATGGCGGGCTCGCGGTGGCCATGAGGACAGCGGGTCCCCTTCCGTGGGGATGGTCATGACCGTGATCGCCACGAACGCTTGGGCAGGCACGTTTAGCGGCGCGAGGCGGGTCGCTGACGTGTTGAAAAAGGAGTCATGAAATGCGAACGCTGCGAATCGTAACGGCTTTGACGGCGTGCGTGCTGGCGAAGGCGAGCGTTGGCGCGGCAGAGCAGCCGGCGGCGGCAAGTAGCCTCACTGCGGTTCAGACGTTGACCGCCGCCGATTTTCCGCCAGCGGAACCCGGGAAGAAGGCCTTCGTGCCGCAGCCGGGCGGGCAATGGAGTTGTGCGATCGTTGCGCATGGCCCGTGGGTCTATGCGGTCCAGTCGACAAGCTACATCCTCAGGTTCAAACGGGATACCGCAACCGCCAGACTGCAATACCTGGGAGCCGTCGCTTTTGGCACGCTTGGGAAAGAGGCCATGCAGGTGCGGAGTTTTTGCGTGCGGCGCTTGGCCGGCGGCGGGGCCATGCTTTACCTTTCTTTACTCTCGCACGCCGGCGTCATTTCACACTGGTATTCCGTGGATGCCGCCAGCGGCGGCTTGACACGGAAGAGCCCCGACGGGGCACACGTGCTCATCGGCTACGAGTTGCTGCCGGACCAGAAGCACTATTACGTATACACGGGCGACAATTCTTTCGGGTGGTTCGAGTTTGCACCGGACGGCGCTCCGGTCGAGAAGGGCCGTGTTGCCTGCCCTGTTGCCGCCCATTATGACGAGTATCTGGTCGCGTCCCAGGACGGTCGGAGCGTATACCGGTTTGCCAACGCGAACATGAACATTGAGACGTACAAATGTGATCCCGTGACGGGCGCCGCCGCGTACGACACCTCCGTCGCCCTGAAGGCCATCCTCACCGCGGACGGGTCTAACGGGGCCAGCGGGCTCGTTGCACTGCCGCCCGACGGCCGGCACGTCTATGTCTTCCCGAATACCGGCAACAATCGGGGAACGCGGTACTGCGTGTTGGCACGAGACGTGACTACCGGCAGGCTCACCGCTCCGTCAAAGTGCAGCTTGGCAGCTCCCCAATTTGCAGGGATGGCAGGCTTGGGATGGGGGAGTCGCGAATACAGATTCGCATACGACGCGGACGGCAAGAGCGGCTATTTCATTTCGCTGAAAGAGAAAGGTTGGGCAGCCGCCGATTTCGGGCAATTCAACCGTGACTCGGCCAGCGGGGCCCTAACGCTGGCCGCGAGCCGCCCGGCATGGGAAGTGGGCGCCGACCGGTTGTTCTACGATCCCGCATGTGGAAATCTCTACACCATCGGATCAAGAATATGCGCGTTCAAGACATCCGCCGCACCTTTTGCAGCGCCTGCCTGGGATCGCCCATCGCGGTTCTCGCTCTCGACGTCGATCGCAGGAAGGTCGTCGGTTCCCCGTCCAGAACCGGGTTCTTCGGGCGGTCCTGGCGTTCTCACTTGCTCGCAGTTGCCGCACCATAGACGCTCCGATTGAGGCCCGTTCCGGCTGGGGACCTTGCACGCGCCGCCCGAGTTCAGTAAACTGTCCTGCTGGGCATGTCTTGTAAGGACGAATCTCCAGCAACGAGAGGGTATGTACATGATGCGGCGACGCGAATTCATCAAGACGGTGGCGGCTGCCGGGACCGGCTTGCTCGTTCTGCCCAGCGGCGCGCGGGCAGGCCAGAAATCTCCCGGCAACAAGCTCAACATTGCACTGATCGGCGTCTGGGGTCGCGGCACTGCACACTACGACTCGCTGGGCGAAGAGAACGTCGTCGCGCTGTGCGACGTGAACGAAAGGCGTCTGCCCGACGCCGTCAAGCGGTTCCCCGGCGCCACGACCTATGTCGATTGGCGGAAGTGCCTCGACCAGAAGGGCCTTGACGCCGTGGTCATCTGCACCGCCGACCACACGCACGCCTTCGTCGCCAATTGGGCACTGAACCGCGACCTGCACGTGTATTGCGAAAAGCCGCTGGCAATCAGCGTCGAGGAAGCGCGCGTCGTCCGGGCGAATTGGCTCAAGAAGAAAGACAAGTTGGCCACGCAGGTCGGGATGCAGCGACACGCGATACCGAACTTCAACCGCGTGCGCGAACTGATCCGCGACGGCGCAATCGGCAAGCTGACCGCAGCCTACGCCTGGGGCAACCGCCAGATTCGCCGCGACGGCTACCTGAAGGCCGCAGGCCAGCCGCCCCAGGATTTCCACTTCGATCTCTGGCTCGGCCCGTCGCCGGAGCATCCCTACAATCCCGGCTATTTCTCCGGCGGGTGCGGCATGAACTGCCTGTCGTGGAACATGTTCTGGGATTTCGGCGCCGGCCAGATCGGCGACATGGGCAGCCACACGATGGATCTCTTGTGGAACGCCGTGGATGCCACCCTGCCCACCAGCGCCGAGGCGAAGGGGGAGAAATACAACCCCGACGTTACGCCGGTGACTTGCGAGTCGCACTTCGAGCACCCGGCGAACGACTGGCGCGGCCCGATCCGCGTCAGTTGGTACCAGGGGGGCGCGATGCCGCCGTCGCCAAAGCACTACCTCGATCTGAAGGCCATTGACCACGGCGCCATGTTCAAGGGGTCGAAGGGATATGTCGTCTGCGACTTCGACTCGCGCATCGTGTTGCCCTACGGCGACACCGCCGACCTGACCTACTACAAGCCGCCGCCGCCGGACAAGGTGCTGCCGCCCCTGGGCCATTTCCAGAAGCAGTGGCTCGATGCCTGCAAGCACGGCGGCAAGACGGCCTGCGACTTCGAGTACAGCGGCAACATGATCGAGCAATTGCTGCTGGGTCTGGTGGCCTACCGGGTCGGCAAGAAGATCGACTACGACGGGGCCGCCGGGCGCGTGACGAACTGCCCCGAGGCCAACGAACTGTTACGCCGCCACTATCGCCCCGGCTGGGCGCTCGACGGCTAGCGTTCCATCAATCTTCCACTGACGGGTGCCACGGTTGGCTTGCCCAACCGTGTTTCCGCACTGCTGGGCAAGCCAGCAGTGGCACCCAACCCGCCAATCGGAAGTTGACGAGGCACTGGCTTGCCCCTTGCGCAGAAGCGATCTACACCCCCTCGACGATGACACCGCGATAGTCGGCCCCTCTGAAGCGGTGTTCGCGCACCTCGCGATAGGCGGGGCTCTCGTACCACGCCTTCGCCGCGTCAAAGGAGGGAAACTCCAGGATGACCACGCCCTCGACCTCAGGGCCTTCGACCACTTCGTGACGACCGTAGGCGGCCAGCACCGTGACCGGGTGGCCGCTCAGGGTGTCGCCAACCTTTTGCGAGTAGGTTTCAAGCTCCGCTGGGTTGCGGGTGCTTTCACGGGTGAAGACCATGTACGTTGCCATTTTTCCTCCGAATTCGTTGCGACTGTGGACCGGTCACGCCGAGGCCAACTCGCGGACCCGGGCAACGTGCCATTGTACCTTCACCCTGCGCTCGGAGCGAGTCCCGGGCAACGAGGTGCGTACAAGGCGTACGTCGGCTTATGCTATCCCTCGATGCCGGCTATAATAGCGGTTGCTAGGAACAGGGAAAATGCCCGATCGCGTCCAGCCCGCCATTGGCCCTTACGTCCGACGTCCAGCGGTATGCCGGGACTACGATCCCCGAGCCGCTGATGTCGCCCGACTGGTCGCCGCCCTGGTTCACGAGCATCTCCCCCAGATCCGCGCCGAACACGTCGGCAGCACGGCTGTCCCCGGCTGCGCCGGGAAGGGAATCGTGGACCTGATGATCGCCGTCGCTGACGGCGAATTGGAGAAGGTGAAGGAACTTCTCGACGGGCTGGGGTTCCAGGGGCAGATTGGGCGCGATCCGTTCCCCGAGACCCGTCCGCTGCGGGCGGGATCGTTGGTCCACGACGGCGAGACGTTCCTGGTGCACGTCCACGTCATCCCGGCGAGTTCGCCCGAAGCGGACGAGATGCGGTTCTTTCGCACTTGCCTGCGCGCCGACCCGGAACTGCTCCAGGCTTACGTCGCCCGGAAACGGCAGATCATCGCCGGCGGGGTGACCGATTCGCTGGAGTATTGCCGGATCAAGGGGGAGTTCATCAAGAAGGTGTTGGGGTAGGATCACCCAGCCGCCTACGCCCACAATTCCCGGAAGCGAGGGTTCCGCCGTTGCCCGTCACCGTCAATTCCAAAACCAGAACCAGCAGTCCTCGATCAACTGGAAATTGGCGGTATTGGGCTCCAGTCAGGTTGCGGGCATCCCCTTGCCCGAGATCGTGCAGAGTGGGAGTCTCCGTCACCACGGATTCAAGCAGGGCCGTCAGCTTCCGGTCCTCGGCGATGCGGGGCAAGTCGGTCTGGGGATCGATCGGCCCCAGATTTCGCAGGTCTTCGGGCCGGAGGTCGACCGGGCCCGTCCATTCATTCTAGCTCCGGCCGGCCCGCGCTTGCATGGCATCCATCCGAATTAGCTTCGGCGGCGGGAAGTTGGGTGCCATGCCCACGCTTGCCTGGGCATGCCCGGAAATCGGCCGAAACTCGAACGTGCCCGCGCAAGCGTGGGCACGGCACCACGATTTGGCAGCTTCCGCACCAGAAGCGAATCAGGATGGCCCGTCACATCGCCAGCCGCTCATCCGGCTCACGCGGCGTGCCTGGCTTCGGCGGCCCCGCGCCCTCGACGGCCAGGAAGCGGTAGTTCAGCACCCGCGGGCCGTTGATCTCTTCCGCCCGCACCCAGAGCGTCTTGCCCAGCAGCTCCCGCCCGTCGGCGAGGCGGTAGACCTGGCGGTCGCGGCCGCGGGCCAGCCCCACGATCTGGCTGGATTGGCGGCGGCGGTCCGGGGCCAACACCGCGCACTGGAAGCTCACCGGCCGGCCGCCCTGGTTGACCAGCGTCTGCTCGACCTCCAGCTCGCCTCGCTCGTTCAGCCGCGAGGTTGCTTCCACCATCACGTCGTCCGAGCCGACCTCCAAGGGCCGCCAAGCGCGGAAGCGATAGGGGTGGTCGGCCTGAAGCTGGAACTCCATCGCCACAACCTGGCGCCCCGCCGTGACATCCACCGGCAGCGCAATTTCCAGGGGCCATTGCTGCGATTGGCCGGCGGCCAACTGGAACTCGATCGTTGAGGGCTCGACTTGCCAGCGGGTCGGCGGCACCAGGGTCACCCGGCCGGCAACGGCTGCGGCGAAGCTGTTCTTCAGACGCAGCAACGCGTGGTGCGGCGTGGCCGGGATGCTCGGCAGCCGGGCCGGCTCGATGACCGCGCTGAACTGCCAGCGGGTGACCGGCTCGTTCAAGCCGGTCAGGAATGACGGTAAGGGGGCCACGCGGATCGTGGACTGGCGGAAGGCTGGGCCGCCCTCCGCTCCAACCGCCGCCGGCGGACAAGGGCGGCTCGCGCCCCAAACGTCCACCTCGCGCAGCTCGTCGCCCAGGTAGACCGTCTCCCCCAGCGGCCGATCGTTCCAGACGGCCGCCACGAGTTCTCCCGGTCGCTGGAAGAGCCAGGCGGTACTTCCGCCGGGCAGGCCCATGTGGCCCAAGAGTTTCGCCCCGCCCAGCATCAGCGCAGTGCTCCGCCAAGGCAGCAGCAATTCTCCGGGGCCGCCGTCCGCGTGAACCAGCCCGCGCTCAGGATCGAACGGGTCGGGACAGAAGATCCCCTCGGCGCCATGGGCCTTGGCGACAACCATCCGCCGCACGAGGTCAGCGGCGCGGGCCTCGGTGGGGAAAAGGGGACCGGGTGCCCCTTTTCCCTCGGCAAGGGCCTGCAACGGGAGCCAGCGGGCGACGCCCGCCGCTTGCGTCGCGTCCAATTGCGCGGCCAATTGGTCGGCGGAACTCGGCTCAGCCGGCAACAGGCTGAAAAAATCCCAAGGCGGCTGGACGCTCGGGCGTGTGCGGGCCGGCGCCGGCTGCCGCGAGTCCCAGGGGATGCCGACGTGTACGTTCTGCCCGATCCGGCCCAACGTGGTTTTGGCCTGCGCGACCATGCTGCGCACGGTGTCCGGGGCGGCAAGGTTGGGACCGTCCATCCAGCTCGAATCTCGATCACCCCCAAGTTGCCACCAGGCGATCCGCGGGCCGAGCCGGCCCTGGACCCGTTCCAGCGAGGCAGCCCAGGTCTTGGGATCGCGGCCGAACAGCTCCATCGCCGTTTGGGCCGGGGGCGGGCATACCAAGCCAATCAGGCGCATTCCGTGCTGGCTGAGCCGGTCGCTGAAAGCCACCAAGGGCTCGAGCGGCGGCGACTGGGCACCGACGGCCTCGCCGTTGGTCCCGACGGCCTCGCCGTTGGTCCCGACGGCCTCGCCGTTGGTCCCGACGGCCTCGCCGTTGGTCCCGACGGCCGGCGCAAGAGGGAATTTCACCCAGCCGACACCCGCCTGACAAACCAGCTCGCCCAACGCCGCAAGCGGCAAGGGGCGGTCGCCGTGCGGCAGGCTCCAACCGAACTCGCTGGCGGTCGCTGCCCGCTGCGGCTCGATCACGGCAAAGGTTAACTCCGCTTCTGCGCCCGCGGGTCGTGCTGAGGGCAGGGCCTCATCCGCGGGCAGCGGGGTGTCATGAGCGGCTTGCGACTCGTGGCTGGCGGGTCGTGCGTAGAGATGCGTGTCCTCGACGACCGTTGCGCGGACGCGGTAGAAGCCGGGTCCGGAAACGGGGAGGTTCCAGGAGGCCGTGCCCACCGTGCTCTCCAGGGCGAGAAATTGCGTGTGGCGGGCCAACTCCCGAGAGCCGGCGTCCTGTAAACAGAAAGTGACCTCCGCCCGATGGGAGTCGAGCCCGGAGATATTGCAGGCGACGTGGATGTGGTGGAAATCGTCGAACAGCCGCAGGGCGGCGGCGGACGACGGGGCGGCCTGCTCGGCGGTCAGGCCCACGCGCGGCAGGCGGCCCAACCGCAAATCGCCCAACCACACCGTCCCGTGGAGGTCTTCCGCATCCGCGCCGGGCTGGACGTGCAATCCGATCACGGCAAATGCGGCACCGGCGTCGGGAGTCAACGGCCCCAGCCGCACCGGCCGCCAAGGGCCGGTCGAGCGGACCGGCTGCGAGTGGAAACGCCCGAGCGGCGCCCGCTGGGCGCTCAGGAACGTGACGGACACGTAGGCCTGGTCGTGCGTGAGTCCTTCGGCCCGCAGGGCGGCTTCCAGCAGGTAGGCGGAGGCTGGGCGGACGGGGATCCGCGGGCTTTGGGCCAATGCGCTCCCGCCGTCCAGGTCGACGCGGAGCGAGCGGCCCCCGCCCGGCGGCGAGTCCTCGCAGATGCGGATGCGGACGTAGCGCGGATACCCCGGCCCGCGACCGCGGCTCCACCCGTCCGGCCAGCCGTCGTAGTCGCGGTCCTGCGAGGGCTCGAACCGGCAGCAGAACACTTCGACGGCTGGGCGGGCCGACGCCGCCCGGGCCCCCTCGGGTTGCCCGGCCGGGCAAGGCTCCGCCGCCGGTGCGGAAGCCAGCAAGCCGATCAGCAAAGGCAGCAGGGCGGTCACTGGGCAAGCCGCTCCCATCGCTGGCGCTGCGGGCCGGTGACCAAGAGCAGGGCCTCGCGGCGGGCGGCCTCCTGGATCACGGCGCGGCGATGGGCCTGTGCTTGACGGCTGTCGTCGGGCCACCGCCACGGAACTTCCGCCAAGGCCTGCCGCGTGGTTTCGCTCAAATGGCGGATCTCCGCCTGCTGCGCTGCGATTAGCCCCAGCGCCTCGGCCACCTCCGGCAGGAGAAAGACCTCCGCGCCTGGCACTTGCCGGGCAAGGTCGTGGAACACGCCGGGCGCCGCGTCGGCGCCGGTCGCCGCCGCCTTGCCCGCCTCGCGGGCAGTCTCCACGTCCACGGGCTGTCCGTGGAGCCAACCGCTTATCATGGGCCGAACGTGGGGCCAAGTCATCGTGGCGAACACCAGCACCGCCAGGACCAACGTGACCGACAGCACGGTCAACGACAGCCCGGTGAAGGTCCCGGAGCTGTCCTGCGGCAACAGGACGCCCACAATGCGCGATCTCCAGGAGTTGATTCGCGCCTCGTTCTGCTGGGGGATCTCGCGGAGACGTTGCAAGCCCAGGCGGAACTGGCCCTCCGGCCCAGCCCCATCCACGTCCGCCGGCTCGTTGCGAAGAATGTAGGTGACGCGGACCTCGTACCAGACAGAGTTGGTCTTCAGCAACCCGATGCGGTTCACCCAGAGTTTGCCGGGGTCGCCGGTCAGCACTCCCAGGCCGTCGGCCGACTCGTTCACGAGGATGACTGGAACCTCGGTGGAACCGAATCTGAGCATTGCGCGTTCCGGGCAACCGGTTACGGTGGCCCGGTACGATCGGCGTTTGTCTTCGCTTCGCCCCATGGGCAACATCCCATCCTGACACAAGAAATCTAGCACGCGGACGCGGCTTGGGCCGGGCATCGCCCCGAACAGGGGGTGCCTAAGAGCGTGTCCTAACCCGGATTTTTCGCAAATACGGTACCGCAGGCATTTAGCCTGTGCTGCCGTATTCGAGCCGAGGGCCCGAACTCGGCGGGGCCGGAGAGCCGCGCCGAACGGAGTCCCGTGATGCAGAGAGGAGAGGCTTTCCGCACGGCCCCTCAGTTCGCCTTGGCCACCTGGCGGAGATTCACTAGGTCGGTGGTGACGTTGAACACCTCGTCGAGGTAGAAGTCGCGATCGATGGTGTTCTGGTTCGGGTCGCCGAGTTTCTCGAGGGTTTTTTCTTCTTCCTTGTCGGCGTTCAGCTCGGCCCGCTCCTTGAGGAACTTCGCCTCGTTGAGCGTGACCGTTTTGCGGGCCTTCTGCTCCTTATAATGGGCGATGTTGCGGAGCACCTTCTGGAACTTCTCCGAGGCCGCGCAGCGGTCGGCCGAGAGGCGGCGGAGCTGATCGACCACGACCGGGTTGATGTTGCCGAACCGCTTGAACGGCTGCGCGGCGACCTGGTCGAAGGGCAGGGGGTAGTCCAGGTCGGCCTCGCCCACGTCCAGGTGCGTCGAGAGGCAGGGCAATTCAACGTCGGCCAGCACGCCGCGCTTCTGCGTGCTGTCGCCCGAGGGGCGGTAGAACTGCTGCATGGTGATCTTCAGCTCGCCCAGGTTCGGGGCGTTGGGGATGCGGAAGAGCTGCTCGCCCAGGCTCAGCAGGCTCTGCACGGTGCCCTTGCCGTGGGTGGCGTGGTCGCCGACGATCAGGCCGCGGCCGTAGTCCTGGATGGCCCCGGCCAAAATCTCGCTGGCGCTGGCGCTGAACTTGCTGATGACCACCACCAGCGGCCCCGACCAGGAAATGCCCGGATCGAGGTCGTAGTACGGGGTGATGCGGCCGTCGGCGTCCTTGACCTGGACCACCGGGCCGTCGTAGAGGAACAGGCCGGTGAGGTTGATGGCCTCGGTGAGCGAGCCTCCGCCGTTGCGGCGGAGATCCAGCACTACCGCGTCCACGCCCTTGGCGTTGAAGTCTTCGAGGATGCGGCGGACGTCGCGGGTGGTGCTCTTGAACTCGGCCACGCCGTGGCGGGCGCCTTCCATGTCCATGTAGAAGCTGGGCAGGTCGATCACGCCGATCTTGTAGGGCCGCCCGTCGGCACGCCGCCCGGCCTCAAAGATCTCGCCGCGGGCCTCGCTGTCCTTCAACTCGATGGTGGCCCGCGTGATCTTGATGATCTTCGGCTGCGGGTCCTTGGCGGAGATGACCTGCAGGCGGACCGTCGTGCCCGGCTTCCCGCGGATCAACTTCACCACGTCGCGGAGTTTCATGTCCACGATGTCGGCAATTTCCCCTTTCTCGCCCTCGCCGACGCCGATGATCTTGTCTTCGACCTTGAGTTGGCGATCCTTGTCGGCAGCGCCGCCCTGGATGAGCTTCTTGACCACGGTGTAGCCGTCGACGCTCTGCAGCGAGGCCCCGATCCCCTCCAGTTGCAGCCGCATCATGATCTTGAAGTCGTCGACCGAAGAAGGCGACATGTAGCTGGTGTGTGGATCGAAGGAGCTGGTCAGCGACGTCAGGTACATCTCCAGCAGCTCCTCGTCGTCGGTCTGGTGCATCCGCTTGGCGAAGCTGTGGTAGCGCTGCGTGAGCCGCTGCTGGGGCGTCTTGCCGTTGCTGCGGTCCGGCTTGCCCTCGACGCTATCCGCCTTCAGCACCAGGAAGTCGTACTTGATCCGCTTCCGCCAGCGGTCGAAGGCTTCCTCGGGCGTCTTGGCGTAGGTAAGGGAATCCTTGTCGACCACCATGTCCTCGTCTTTGCTGAAGTCGTGCGGGGTGGCCAGGATCTGGTCGATCATCCGCACCCGCTCGTCAACCCGCGCCAGGAAGGTCTGCAAGACCGTGTACGCAAAGCGGATGTCGCCCTTCTGCGCCTGCTCGGCCAGCACGTCCTTCTGCTTGGAGAACTCGTCGATGTCGGACTGGTAGAAGTAGAGCTTGATCGGGTCCAGCGTCTGCAGGAAGGTCTTCAGGCACCGCTGCGAGATTTCCTTGTCCAGCGGGTGCCGCAGGAGGTGCTCCCGACGCAACAGTTGGGTGACGACCATCGCCACATGCCGGTCGCTATCGGTGGGGCCGGCCAAGTCCGCCCAAATGAGCGGCGTCAAACCCGAGACAAGAATTCCGAGAAAGAGGAGGGTGACAGTAACCTTGCGGTGGGGGAGAAGACGCATGGGGATCATTCAGGGGACCTCTAATCCGTGGGAAAGACTTGAGACCAACTAACCAAAGGCTGGCAATGGCCGGAATCTTTCTATCCTACCGCCGAATCCGCCGGAAAACAAGATCGAGCCGTGCTACCCTTTCTCCGGCATGCCTATCCTGACGGCCTTGCCCGGTTTACAATGTGTCGATGCGCTGGTTGCTCGGGTCTGGTTTGCTCTTGATGTGCCTGCTGCTGCCGTTGGGCGGCTCGGCATCTGGCCAGCAATGGACGCGGTTCCGCGGTCCCAACGGCTCCGGCGCGGCCGCGCCGGCCGGCATCCCCACTACCTGGACCGATCGGGACTACAAGTGGCGGATCGAGTTGGCGGGCGAGGGGCACTCCTCACCCGTCCTTTGGGGCGACCGCCTCTACGTCACCGCCGCGGACGACAACGCCACCCAGCAGGTCTACTGCCTCGATGCCGGCAACGGCCAAGTGGTCTGGCGGAGGCAGCTTGTCTGCAAGGTCTGCCCCAAGAACACTCTGAACAGCTTCGCTACCTCGACCCCGGCCGTCGATTGCGATCGGCTTTATCTCGCCTGGGCCACGCCCGAGTGCTACATCCTGGTGGCCCTCGGCCGGGAGGACGGACGGGAGGTGTGGCGGCGCGATTTCGGGCCCTTCGTGGGGGAACACGGCTTCGGGGCCTCGCCGATCGTGTACGAGGACCTGGTGATCGTCCCCAACGATCAGGACGGCCCAAGCTCGGTGATTGCGGTGGACCGTGCCAACGGTAAGACCCGCTGGACCACCCCGCGGAAAAGCCGCAAGGCCGGCTACTCGACCCCCATCCTTTACACGCCCCTCGACGGCCGCCCCCAGTTGATTCTCAGCAGTTGGTCCCACGGCCTGAGCAGCCTTGATCCGCAAACCGGGGCGGTCCGTTGGGAGCTCGGCGTGCTGGACCACCGCACCGTGGGTTCCCCGCTGCTCGCCGCCGGACTGATCTTCGCCGCCTGCGGCGAGGGAGGCGGCGGCAAGAAAATGGTGGCCGTCCGACCCGGCGATCCGGACAAGAAAGTGCAAGCCGCCGTGGCCTACCCGATCGAGGGTAAGCTGCCCTACGTCGTCACCCCCGTGGCCCACGGCAACCTCCTGTTCCTCTGGGGCGACCAGGGCATCGTGACCTGCCTGGATGCGCCGACGGGCAAGAGGCTCTGGCAGGAGCGGGTGCCGGGCAGGTTCTTCGGCTCTCCGGTCTGCGTCGGCGACCGGCTCTACGCGATCTCGCGGGGGGGCAAAGTGGTGGTGCTGGCCTCTGCCGAGCAGTACAAGCTGCTGGGGCTCTCCGACCTCGGCGAACCCAGCCAGAGTACGCCCGCGGTGGCCGGCGGCGTCATGTACCTGCGGACCCGCTCGCACGTCATGGCGCTGGCCGGGCGGTAAGGGGTGTCCCGGCTATTCTATTCTTGCATGGTTGCGAGGCGGTGCCGGGGGCTTGCTACCGCGTCGAAACAAATAAATGCCTAGCGCAAGGAGCAACAGGCCGGGAACGAAACTACCGATGCACTGCTGCATCTGGTCGGTGTTCCGAAGATCATATTTCGTCACCGCCAGTTGGATGGCAACCAACAGAAACAAGGCGGCGAGGATACCCACGAGGATTCCAGTGATTTTCATGAGATCACCTTCCAACGCACGGTAAACACGATCAGGGCCGGCAGGGACCCGGAAGCCTGCTATCTTATTATTTCGCCCACCGGGCGTAGAGCGCTTCGATTGCCTCGGCCGGCGTTTCCCCGTCCCACACCGCCACGCCGTATCGCAGATCGAGGTCCTGGCCGGCTTTCAGCTCCATCGGCTGTTTCCACAGGTTGAGCGTGGCCGAGAGGTAGGCGAACGGCGGGCTCATGGTGAATATCTTGTTCGGGTGGCGGGGATTCTTGGGATGGTCGAAGATGGCCACGGTGACGGGCTTGCCGTCGGCTTTGGCGGTGTAGGCAGCCCACTTGGCCGACACCAGCCGCTCGCTGCCGCGGATCACTTCGCCCGGCTGGCCGGCCGAGTTGAAGAACCGCCCGCCTTGGTCCATTGAAACCAGAAATCGCATGCCCAGCCCGTAGTAGTGGTGCCCGTCGAGCTTCACCGATTCTACGCCTTGTGCGGGGCTGAGGCGAGTGTTCCAGGTCAGAAGGGTTGCCGGCCTGGGCTTCTCCAGCACCGCCACCTTGATGGCCCGCCGCTCGGTCAAGAGGGTTTTTGGCCCACGGGGATTGATCCACTCCAACTGCTGGGTGAGCTCGGCCATGAGCGCGCCGTCCTCCATGCCGCCGCCGGACCCTTCACTGCCCTGCCGTTCCTGCTTTCCGGCCCCCGCCTCCTCGGCCCAGAAATCCACGCCGTCCACGCCGACGGCGAACATCAGGCCATGATGATGCTTGTGGTCGGCGGGCGAATCGCGGAGGATCTGCACGCCGCCGGGCGTGCTGAGCCCCTTGACGTAGGGCTTCAGCGGCGAAGGCGTCAACATATATTCAAGCACCTCCTTGCCACCGATCGTCGCGACTAAGCTGTCGTGTGATTGGACGAGGCGGTGTGAGACACCAACGTCGCCCAGCTCCGTGTGGACAAAGGCACCTCCACCAATGCCACCACCTCCGTTTCCGGCCGCTGGAGGGGTGTCTGTGCCGGCGGGCGCGGGATGCGTTGCGGCGATTGCGGCGAGTACGGCCAGGGCCGCCAGATAAGGGTGAGTCCGGCTCATTGCAAGGCTCCTTTCGGGTAAGGGTATCCGGCACACTCTGCGCGCCGATGGCCGACGGTACACCGACCATGCCGACCCGGCTACGCACGGTACCCGGCGCCGGATACCTTTTGTCACCTATATTGCCTATCTTGACGCCACGTGAGTCTGCGTAACATGCCTACGGCCTGGAAAACATTTCTGATTATACAGATTCCTTCGAGTTTGCCGGTTAAGCGGACGATACATGGTACGCAGACTTTTCCGGGGGGATGGTGGTGCGCCGATGCCCTCTATTCAAAAGGGAACTGTTGTGTACCGGCAACACGTCTCTCTCGCCTTCGTCTTTGTAATCGCCGTAATCGCCATGTCGTTGTCCGCGGTGGGTGCTTCGCCGTCGGGGTCCGCAAGTGGTCTGGATCTCTTCCCGGACGACGGACCGGGCTCGGCGTTGACCGGCCTGCTGCGGCACAACGCTTCGGACCAGCGCGGGATCGCCCCTTATATGCTGGTGGACCGCTGGGGAGTGGTCCGCGGATACGTCAGTGCCAAGCCGGGCCTCGAGTTGGAGCCGTACCTTGGCCAACAGATTACCCTAAAAGGAACGATGCATCGACTGCCCGCCGGGGACATGCCGCTGTTGGCGGCGGAAACGGTGGGTTCGGGCGGAAAGTCCGTCGCGGTGGCAAACTATACGACGGGCCCTGCCTTCAGCGGCTCATCGGCGGTCCGGCAGGTCGAGCACCAGGACCCGCTGCCGACTCCCAAAGCCGAGCCGCCATGGAAGCCGGCGCCGGCGGTAGCGAACTACACGCCGGCCTCTGCGCCCGGCGGCTGGTCGGCGGCCCGACAGGTCGAGCAGCAGGAGCCCGTGCCGGCTCCCAAAGCCGAGCCGCCGTTGAAGCCGGCGGCGGATGCGGCAAGACCGTTGGAGCCCTTGGCGGCCCCGCCGCAGCCCTCGATGTTCCCGCAGCGCCCGATGGCCTTCCCGCCGCCTTCGGACTTCGGCGGGGAGCCGATGACAGGAGATCCCTATCTGGCCGAGCCGGGCTATGGACCGGCCTATGGACCCGAATGTGGGCCGTGTGGGCCAGGTTGTGGGCCGTGTGGGCCAGATTGCGGGCCGGGTGGGCCAGGTTGCGGCGAGTGGTGTGGGCCGACGATGTGCCGCCGCTCGCCAGGACTGTGGGTCGACGCCGACACCCTGTTGTGGTGGATGCGCGGCATGCACGTGCCGCCGTTGGTGACCACGGGGCCTGGGCCTACCTCGGGGGGGACGCCCACGGCCGCCGACTCGGGTGGGCCGGGTGAACCCCTGACCCAAATCGTGTTCGGCGATACGGACATCAACGACCGGCTCCGCGCCGGCGGCCGCATCCAGTTCGGCCTGTGGCTGGACTGCTGCCAGAGGGTTGCCCTGGAGGGCGAGTACTTCGCACTGGGGCAGGACGGAACCCACTTCCGCATGTGGTCCGACGGCACCCCAGTGCTCTCCCGCCCCTTTTACGACATGAGCTCGGGCGTGCCGGTGCCGGCCATCGAGAGCATCGCATCTCCGCGCTTTGCGGCCGACAGTATCGACGGCGCCGTCAGCGTGGACGCCCTGACCCGGTTTCAAGGGGCTGGCGCCAGGCTGCGCTTTTCCCTGTGTCGCGCCGATGCCTGTTGGAGTGACCCCTGCTGGAGCGGCCAGACCTTCCACGACAGCTATCGCTCCTACTGGACTCTCGGCTACCGTTTCCTGCGGTTGGACGACCGGCTGGGAATCACCGAGCAGTTGACGTCCACGGTCACCGGCGGCCAGGGGGCCTTTCTCATCCAGGACGATTTCGGCACCACCAACCAGTTCCACGGGGCCGAACTCGGACTGCAATTCGAGTGGCAGCGCAATCGCTGGTCGTTGGAATTCGCGCCGAGAATCGCGCTGGGCAATACCCACGAAAGCGGCCTGGTGGACGGATTCACCCGCACCACCGACCCCACCACCGGGGTCCAGACGTTTGCCCAACCCCCAGATCAAGGCGGCCTGCTGACCAAGAGCACCAACATCGGCGTGCACAGCCGCGACGCCTTCGGTGTCGTCCCGGAGCTGACGCTGAAGTTGGGCTATCAGGTGACGCCGCACACGCGGGCCACGCTGGGCTACGACTTCCTGGCTTGGAGCGATGTGCTCCGCGCCGGCGACCAGATCGACCTGCGTACCACCGCGCCCGGGACGGCGCCGACCACCGCCAATCCGGCCTTCCCGTTCCTGGGGACCGCTTTCTGGGCCCAGGGGCTGGACCTGGGGCTGGAGTTCCATTGGTAGTGAATTTGCCGAAGGTGCCGGACCGATAACTGGAGAATGCCTTTGGGCGAAACCAAGGCGAGGTGTCCGCGGGCGGGCACCGTCCCCGAGCCATGGTCTGGCGGGTGTCCAAATAACTTGAATAGTTGCGGCCAAACGTATTAGTCTCTCGGTCAGGGAGGAAGGAGAGTTGCCATGTCGTCCCAGCGTTCACCCCGCTTGTCGTCGTGGTTCAGTCGGTTGGCCGGTCTTGGGGGCTCCCGGTCCGGTCGGTCGCCGGCAAAGCGCCGCCCTTCGCGGCGCCGGCCGCTCGGCCTGGAAAGGCTTGAAAGCCGCACGCTCATGTCCGTCAACGTGCTGCCCTCGATCGCCGGGACCGTCTTCCAGGACATGTCCCTTAGCGGCGCGCCAACGGCCGCGGACCCCCGTCTGGCCGGCGTGACCGTCAATCTGTGGCTGGACGGAGGCGACGGAAAGTTCGAGGGCAAGTCCGCCGGCAGCGACGACACCCTGGTCGGCACCGCCACGACCGACGCCAACGGCAACTACAGCTTTGCCAATCTCTCGCCGGGCACCTACTTCGTCCAGCAAACGCCCGTGCCCGGCCTGGCATTCGCCGGCGGTCAGGGCGTCCTGACCGTCACCATCGCCTCCAGCGACGAAGGAGGGCAAGCGGGCACCGTGATCGACTCGTTCAATGCGACGCCGCAGATGGTCAGCGATTCGCTGTTCGGCGGCCGCACCGTCTCGTCGGCCGCCGGCATGAACGTGCCGATCGTCGGCGGCACGGGCGTCGCTTCGACCCTGGCGGTCCCCGGGGTCCTGGGCGGCTACCGCACCCTGTTCGTCCAGCGGACTTCCCTGGGCGGCGCGATCTCGATGGACGCCGACGCCAACGCCCCCGGCGCGCTGGAGTTCGACTCCAACGCCGCCTCCAACGGCATCTACTGGGTCGCCTGGGACGGCAACGGATCGCAGATCCTCAACCCGACCGGCCTGGGACAGGTTGATCTGACGAGCCAGGGCACCGACACCGGGTTGACGCTCACCCTGGGCGCCGACCACGACAGCGGTTACGTCCTGCTGAAGGTCTACTCCGACGCCGCCGATTGGTCCCAGGCGAGCGTCGCCATCCCCAACACCACCGACGGCAGCCTCGGCCAGAGCGTCTTCGTTCCCTGGACGAGCTTCAGCGCGGGCGGCGGCGCGGGGGCCGCTTTCACCAAGGTCGGCGCGGTGCAAATGGAGATCGACGGTGTCAGCGCCATCGATGGCCAGGTGGGAGCGATCTCCACCGCCGGCCCGAAAATCTTCACCGAGAACTTTGCCAACGATGCCGAAGCCGACCTGGCCGTCGTCAAGACCGCCTCTCCCAATCCGGTCGTGGCAGGCCAGCAACTGAGCTACACGCTGGCGGCCACCAACAACGGGCCGTCGCCCGCCACCGGCGTGACGATCACCGACCCCTTGCCGGCCAGCCTGACCTTCGTTTCGGCCACCAGCAGCCAGGGCACGGTGAGCTGCGACAGCAGCGGCACGCTGACGGCGAGCCTCGGCTCCCTGGCCAACGGGGCCTCCGCCACCGTCAACGTGGTCACCACGGTGGCCGCCTCCGCTACCGGCACGGTCACCAACACCGCCACGATCAGCGGCGACCAGACCGACCCCAATCCGGCCAACAACACCTCCACCGTGACCACGACCATCAACCAGCCGGTCAAGCCCCAGGACTACCCCGACCTGGCGATTGTGAAGACCGCCACGCCCAGTCCTGTGGCCGTGGGGGCCAACCTGACCTACACCCTCGCGGTGAGCAACGAGAGCCTGACGGCCGACACCGGCGTGACGGTCAGCGACCCGCTCCCCGCCGGCGTGACGTTCGTCTCCGCCACCGCCAGCCAGGGGACCGCGAGCATCAACGGCAACACGGTCCAGGCGAGCCTGGGCAGCATGGCCGCGAATGGCACCGCGACGGTGACTATCGTCGTCAACGTGACCTCCAGCGCCGGCAGCACGATCATCAACACCGCGACGGTTGCGGGCGACCTGACCGAGGCCACCCTGGCGAACAACACCTCGACGGTGGTGACGC
>Ga0326727_10013027_pt1 | contig 18667 bp, 17 predicted proteins | sample MB2enrmetagenome_FD_207643 | JGI IMG/M metagenome (GOLD analysis project Ga0326727, IMG submission 207643) | Lab enriched peat soil microbial communities from McLean, Ithaca, NY, United States - MB29MY | ecosystem: Environmental > Terrestrial > Soil > Wetlands > Peat | place: USA: New York...
GGGATCGGCCTTCTTGCTTGCTTTTGAGCGGCTGTGACCAGGCAACTCGTCCAGCCCAGTGACCGCTTAGAGCGTTTTCGGCTTAACTGTTTACGATCAAAATGAAGCTCTGTGCTCTCCCACCCATTGCGCAAAGAACGCACAATGGATGGGGCACCCAAAGTTTTGTTAACACTTGAACTGAAAACGCTATAGCCGCAACTCACAATTCGAGCTGTTGGCGCCAACTGCCAACTTGACTGCGCCGGAATGGCAACAACTCCGAGCGCCGACTACTTCATTTCCTTCGCCGCCGATGCGATGTAGATATCCACATTCTTCTTGTCCACGAGCGTGGTGCCGGTATCTACAAACACCGGGTATGGCGAGAAAGAGTCGGTCTCGTAGTCCTTGTTGAGCTGCTTGGGCGGCGCGTGGAAGACTTCGTCCAGGCCTTTTAGCCCAATGTAAGCCATTGTGAAGGGTTTTTGCGCGATCGTCGCGTCGATCGTGCCGGCCTTGATTCCGTCCAGCGTATCCTGATTCACGTCCCAGGCAACCAGCAACCGGTCGGTCATCTTGGACCGGTTGATCGCGTCGGCGACCACCTTGCCCGACGCTGATTCCAGACAGACAAAGGCATCGATCTTCTTTGCTCCAGTCAGCGCCAGGAATTCCCTGGTCTTGTCGAACGCGGCGCTCGCATCGCCCTTGATGTCCACCACATCCACGATCTTGATGTCCGGCCGGCTGATGAAGATGTCCTTGAATCCCTTCAGCCGCTCCTCCGTATTGGGCTGGCCGGCAATGGTGAAGAAGACCACGTTGCCTCTGCCGCCCAGCTTCTCAATTACCCGCCGGCCGCCCAGCCGTCCGGCCTCCAGGTTGTTGGTTCCGATGAAGTAGAGCCTGCGGCTGCCCACGGCATCGGAATCCATGGTTATCACGGGAATCCCTGCGTTTACAGCCGCATCAATCTCCGGCTGTAGCACCGAAACGTCGGCTACAGAGATCAATATGCCTGACGGACGGACCGCAATCGCCTTTTGCAGCTCAGCCAGCTCGGCCTGCGGATCGTAACCGTCAGGCCCCACCACGCGGGCTTTCACCTCGTATTGCGCCGCCGCCTGTTTGAAGCCGGCCGCCGCGGTCTGCCAGTAGGGCAACGCCGTATTTGCCGAAATCAGGTAGTAAACCTCCTTTTTCGAGTGCCTACCGCCGCACCCCGACGTGAACGCGACTCCCAGCGCCAGGACGACTAACACAATCTTCTTGATTCTTTTCATGTTCGCCTCCTTATTGACCGGAGGCTTCCATTTTTGCCTCTCGGCTGCGAACCAATCTACCACCAGTTGCCCAGACTAGCGAAATCGTTGCACGATAAGTACACGGGCTGCCCAATGGGGATGTCTCCGGGACGAAACGCCGTCATTTGTCCATTTATGGAGCGAATTTACGGATGGAAAATGGTGCTCACTTAACGGAAAAACCGTCTCATTGGCTATGTCACCCCCACAGGCAAGACGGTAGAGCAGCTCAACAAGCCGCGCTGCTGCCTGCTTGAACAGTGTCCCAGCGTTGCCTTCGTGATCCTCGCTACCCTTTCGCATTCGAACAGCTTGCTGACTCGCTGAGAGAGAAGCTGTACTCGGGCAGGGCGCCGGCCTGGGCGGCCATGCGGAAGAAGACCTTCATGGCTTCAAGACATTCGTCGTCGAGGATGTAGTGGATGTTGGTGGTCAGGTAAGTGTGGATGGTCTGTTCGGAGAGCGGCATGCGGTGGGACCACTCGGCTACCAGCGCATCAATGTTCTCGAGGCCGTGGTCGCGGGACTGGATGAAATCCTCGGCAACACTTTCGTCCAAAAGACTGCCGGGCGCAGCGCCCCAGACAGCGGAGACAAAAGGCAGGCCGGTGAGGGTGTGCCACTCTTCGGCGAGATCGTGGTAAATCAATTCTTCGCCGGTGCGCTCGAAGCGGTTGGCGCGCTCTTCGAGCGCCATCAGCGCGGGGTCGCCGATGAGGATGGCGGCGTCGGCGCGTTCGAGCATGGAGTCGAGATCAGCGACTGCCGGAAAGAATGGCACATCCGGATTGCCCCAGTGGCGAAAGAGGATGCGCGCGTGGGCCAGGGTGGTGCGGCTGGCCATGTCGGCGGCCACAGAGCGCAGTGCATGGAGCGGCTGGCTGGCGCGGCGCACCAGCAGCAGGGAACGGACTTTGCCCTTCGATGCGATGGTGCATCCGGGCAGGATGCGCAGGCCGGGGGTGGTGGCCAGGGCGGCGATGGGAATAAGGCCTATGTCGGCTGTGTTCGAAGCCAGACGTGTGGCGCACTCGGAAGGCAACATGCGATCAATCTGATAGCGAAGGGCGAGCTGCGCATCGAGCGGCGGATGCTCGAAATCCCACATCAAGGGCGCTGGGTTAAGGAAGCCGATGGCGGCAACGCGCAGACGAGCTGGGGCATGGGGATTCACTTGCTCCTAGAATACCGCCATGCGGGAAATATTGCGTACGGCGCGTGCGGGTGGAATCTGGAGCGTCAATGGGGGTGACCGTTCTCTGGCTTGACTTCCTCTAATGAAGGGAGATAAGGTGGGCAAAATCACCAAAAAGTGCAGACTTTGCTTTCCTGTGAGGAAAATAGGCCTGTGCCGTTTTCGGACAGACAAATTGAGCGTTCTGATTAAGTGCATTTTGTCAGACAGACATTCCCTCAGGGGCTAAAGCCCGCGTTGATTTTGCAGCCTTTGCGGCACGACTAAAGTCGTGCCCTTTCAAAACATGGATCTATTCAGTGGTGTCTTAGACGATGAGCACATTGCCCCAAGAGACGATAGGCGCGACAACCCCTGCGCTGGATGAGGAGCGGCTGGCGTGGCTTGCGCTGGCGCTGGCGCCTGGGCTGGGCCCGAAGCGGATTCTGGATGCGGTCAAGAACCTGGATTCGGCCAGCCAGATATTCACCTTGCCCCTGACTGCGCTGGAAGGGCTGAAATTTCCCGCCGAGGCGGCGCAGTTCATCTTTGACGGCAAGGCGCGCCAGGCGGCTGAAGAAGAGTGGGCGCGGGTTGCGGCGCAAGGGGCGACGGTGGTCACCTACGGTAGCCCGGAGTATCCGGAGCGTCTGAAGGAGATTTACGACCCGCCGCCGGTGCTGTGGGTGCGCGGGCCGGCTGCGTTGCTGAGCAGGCCGGGAATTGCGATTGTGGGCACGCGGCATCCGTCTCCGTACGGGGCGGGGATGGCGGAAATTTTGGCGCGAGACTTGGCGGTGCGGCGGCTGCTGATTATCAGCGGTATGGCGCGGGGCGTGGACAGTTGCGCGCATAAGGGAGCGCTGGCGGCGCGCATGCAAACCGTGGCTGTGTGGGGCACGGGCATCGACGTGGTCTATCCCAAGGAAAACAAGAAGCTGGCTGAAGAGATTCTGGCTCTGGGCGGGGCGATTGTAAGCGAGCTGCCGATGGGGACGTTTCCCGCGCCGCAGAATTTTCCTCGGCGCAACCGGATTTTGAGCGGACTGAGCGTGGCCGTGCTGGTGGTGGAGGCGGCGGAGAACTCAGGCACGCGGGTGACGGCGCGCTGCGCCGCCGAGCAGAATCGCGATCTTTTTGCGGTGCCGGGAAATGTGACCAGCAAGGGATCGTGGACTCCTAACACGCTGATTAAACAGGGGGCAAAGCTGGTGGCCACTTGGGAAGACGTGTGGTAAGATCTGCCCTCGCAGGTGCGGCTCGAGTTGGAGGATGAAGCGCCGGCTGCATCCAAATCCGAGGTGACCGCATCTCTCTTGCCTGAGCAGACTCTGCGGCCCGAGGAGGCCATGGTGCTGGAGGTTCTGCGCACCGATGAGAGCTTGCAAATCGACGAAATTCTGGAGCTGGTGGAGACGCAACTGACGTCTTCCGAGGTTTTTACTGCGCTTTTCGAGCTGGAGATCACGGGCCGGGTGCGCTGCTTGCCGGGGAAAAATTACGTGCGGACGATGTGAAAAGGCAAGGGAATAGGGAACAGGGAATAGGGAATAGGCGAAGTGCCGAGGGTTGACTTAGAAAAGACTCTTCAGGTTGCGCCGTCCGTCCACGATTCTCACGATTTCCGCGGTGTTGATGTCGTCCTCGTCGCTTTCGGGATGAGTCTCGTAGAGGATGAGGTACTGCCCTTCGATGAGTATGCGGGTGGTAGGACGAATGTCAGGACGCCGCACGCCAAGCCGCGGGTATTCGGTAAGGAGTTTAGCCTTTGCTTCGATGGTATTGAAGATTCGTTCCGCGGCGGATGGATTGTCGAGACCGATGCAGGTGTAAATGTCGATCAAATCTTCACGGGCTTGCGGAGTCCAGACAAGATCAACTGGCAAGGGCCGGGTCTTCAGAGGCACTCGCCAATCTCTTTTTGGCATCTCTGCGCGCAGCGCCAAAATCCGCCGGCGTGGCCGCACCGCTGGCCTTGCCCTGGTCCCAAAGCTGGCGCAGGCGTCTCAGGTCTTCATCGCGCAGCTCTCGTTTAAATTGCCAGTCGCGGATTGCCTCGCGGACGATCTCGCTGGTGGTGGCATACTCGCCGGTTTCGACGGCGGCCTTGAGGGCGACAATCTGCTCACCGGTCACGGCGACGCTGATTTTTTTAATATCAGGCATGGCGGAACCTCCACCTGTCATGGGGGCATGATTTGCTACTTCTTGCCGAAGTATAGCAAATAACTACGGATATCGCCTTTCGAAGCACCTGATTTGATGGGGTTTTGCAGGGATCTTTTCTCATTCCTAAGGAACCGGAAATGGGGCGAAATGAGATGAAAAGATTTGTTGTGAGTGGAAATGAGGCGGTGTTCCGTGGTAGTGTCCAACATTTGCGGGCGGATTCTTCCCGGTGAGGAAGAGCGGCTGGCGGCGCAGGCGGAATTTGAACTGTTTGCGAAGACAACGGAGCTGGCCTCTGCGGAGTCAAAGAGGCCAGACAGGATAGAGTGGGGTTGGAATCAAGGATGGGAATGAGCAAATCACTGGTGATCGTCGAGTCGCCCGCCAAGGCCAAGACGATTGAGAAATATCTTGGCGCGGGCTTTGAGGTGTTGGCCTCGGTGGGGCACATCATGGACCTGCCCAAGAACGATTTGGGCGTGGAGTTGGAGAATCGCACCTTCGAGCCGACGCTGATTGTGTCTCCGGGCAAAGAGAAGGTTGTCGCGCAGCTAAAGAAGGCCGCGGCCAAGGCAGACGAAATCTATCTTGCGCCTGATCCTGACCGCGAGGGCGAGGCGATTGCGTACCACCTGGCGCTGCAATTGGGCACGTCGGCCAAAGAGCGCAAGAAGATTCAGAGAGTGACCTTCAACGAAATTACGAAGAAGGCCGTGCAAGAGGCATTCAGGCATCCCAGAGACCTGGATCAGAACCTGGTGGACTCGCAGCAGACGCGCCGCGTGCTGGATCGGCTAGTGGGCTACCAGATTTCGCCGCTGCTGTGGGATAAGGTGCGGCGGGGCTTGTCGGCTGGACGCGTTCAGACGGTGGCCGTGCGGCTGATTGTGGAGCGCGAGCGGGAGATTGGCGCGTTTGGACCGGTGGAGTATTGGACGCTGGACGCTGATCTCCATCCGGAAAAACAGGCGGAGAAAAAGCTAAGGGCGCGGTTCGTGGGCATCGACGGCGAGCCGTCACGCGTGGCCACGGGCAAGGACAAAGAAGGAAAAGATCAGTTTGTCGCCAATGCGCTACCGGATGAGAAGCAAATGAAGGCGGTGATTGCGGCGCTTGACAAAGCGCAGTGGTCACTGGCTTCGGTGCAGGCGACAGAGAAGCAGAGGCGGCCTCAAGCGCCGTTCATCACCAGCCAGTTGCAGCGGGACGCGGCCAGCAAGCTGGGCTTCAATGTGCGCCGCACGATGGGCGTGGCGCAGCGGCTTTATGAAGGCGTTGATATTGGCGCAGAGGGTCCGGTGGGCCTGATTACTTACATGAGAACGGACTCGCCGCGCATAGCGCCGGAAGCGATTGAAGGGGCGCGCGAGTGGATCGGCAAGCAGTTGGGCGCAAAGTACCTGCCTGCGTCGCCGAATGTGTACAAGGGCAAGAAAGCCGCGCAGGATGCGCACGAAGCGATTCGACCCACGGATGCGTCGCGCACGCCGGAGTCGATTGCACGCTACCTGACCGAGGAGCAACTGAAACTCTATCGGCTCATCTGGCAGCGATTTGTGGCTTCGCAAATGACGCCCGCGATTTTTGATGTGACCACGGCGAAGATTGCCGCCGTCAGCGCGACGACCGGGAAAACTTACGACTTCCGGCTGAGTGGCTCGGTGGTGCGCTTCGACGGATTCCTGAAGGTCTATGAAGTTTTGGAAGACAAAAAGGATGACGACGACGAATCCGCCAACAAGCTGCCGAACCTGGACAACGTGAAGCGGCTCGAATTGGAAAAGCTGGACCCCGAGCAGCACTTTACGCAGCCTCCTCCGCGTTACAACGAAGCTTCACTGGTAAAAGAATTAGAAGAGCGGGGCATCGGGCGGCCTTCGACTTATGCGTCGATTATCAACACCATCCAGGACCGCGAATACGCGACCAAGATCAGCGGGCGTTTTTATCCCACCGAGATTGGAATGGTGGTTTGCGACCTTCTGGTGGAGAGCTTTCCGTATATCTTTGACATTGCTTACACGGCCAAACTCGAAACGGAACTGGACGAGATCGAAGAAGGCACGGAGAAGTGGACCACCCTGCTCAACGGCTTCTATGGCTACTTTGAGGATGAACTCAAGGATGCCGGCAAGAATATGCGCGACATCAAGCGCATGGAGAAGAAGACAAACGAAAAGTGCGACCTGTGCGGCTCGCCGCTGCTGTTGAAGTGGGGAAAGTTCGGCAGCTTCTATGCCTGTTCGGCTTATAACAAGAAGGATAAGTCGAGCTGCACATTCACGAAGGAAAATACGGCGGACAAGCCGGACATGAATACGCCCGAGGCGCAGGACGTAGGCGAGCAGGAGGAGTACTGCGATAACTGCGGGCGCGTAATGGTGCTGAGGCGCGGGCCGTTCGGAATGTTCATGTCGTGTCCGGGGTTCAACGAAGATCCGCCTTGCAAGACCTTCCGCAAGCTGAGCAGCAAGCAGCAGCAGAAGGTGGCCGCGCCCAAGCCTACGGGCGAAGATTGTCCGCAGTGCGGCAAGCCACTCGTGTTGCGGCAGGGGAGTTATGGGGAGTTTGTTTCCTGCTCGGGATATCCCAAATGCAAGTACGTGAAGCAGAACCTAATTGAAGGGATGAAATGCCCCAAGTGCGGCGTGGGCGACCTGGCCGAGCGCAAGGCGCGACGGGGAAATATTTTCTGGGGATGTACCAACTATCCCAAGTGCGACTTTACCTCGAATAACAAGCCGGTGGCGCAGAAGTGTCCGGAGTGCGGCAGTCCGTATCTGGTGGAGAAGACGCTGCGGTCGGGGATTTTCCTCGAATGTCCGAACAAGAAGAAGGCGGCCGAGGAAGAGGTAGCGCCGAAGAAGCGAGCGAAGAAGAGTGCTGCGCCGGCGGCGGCGGAAAGCGCCGTGGTGTGCAGCTACTCCAAGAGGATTGGGGACGCGCCGCCCCTGCCCACGGCCGAGACGCACGGGCCGGTGGTGGAGGCGGCTTCGGAACCTGTGGCAAAGAAGGCCGCGAAGAAGGGCGACAAGAAGGTGTTGCAGACGGTGTGACGGAGTACCGGCGCTTGTCACCAGGCGCCGGAGCTGCTTGCGGATATTTGATCTTTACCGGAGCACAATGGGAACTTCCGGATGGGCGACAATGCGGCCGGAACCCACCAGATCACTTCCGCAAATCCAATTCCCTGCTAGAATCTCTCCCGACGGGAGAAGACATGCAAAACATGAGGCAGATATTCGGCTGGCTCTTCGGGCTTTGTTCCATCATTGCTTTCGGTGTCGGCATTCTTTTCCTTCGTCGGGGTATCTTCTACGACGTGGGGTGAGGCGTTTCAGTACGGTCATAGCGTCCTGTGCCATAGTTTCGCTCGCTCTCATTTTTGCGATGGCGTGGTGGACTACATGGAAGGCCAGACCCACGGCTCGGGCTTGGGGAATCACTGCGAGTCTGGCGAATTTGCTCGGCCCGCTCTCCTTGATGTACTTCCGTCATCAGCCGTTAACCGAATCTAGGTGGAAAGTGATTGCTTTTAGTATGTTTGCTCTCATTTCCTTCGCTTGGCCAGATAGTAACGAGGACTCTCTCGGCGCAGAACGTTCCGGGGAGGACGATTCTACTTCCCAATAGGCACGCTGCCCAGCATTCGGGGTAGGATGACCGGCTATCCGGAAGTTACTGCTTAGAAACTGCCGAGCTGCCGACCACTCGCCCGGAACCTCATCTTTACGCTTCCCGGAACGCCGTTTGCGCAGGTATGCTGAATCGAATTGTGCTGCTCTCGAAAGGAGGATGGGATGCTTTTTCAAAGACGCCAACTGATTCGAACCCTGTCATTAGCTTTTGGGTCGAGCTTCATCTTGAGCCGGGACCAACTCGGCATCGCTGCGCAGACAGCCACGCAGCCAAAGGTTTCCCCTCTCCCTGCGGGGACTGCTGTGCGTGATGGGATCGCTGGAGGAACGAAGATGGAAAAAGTGACGGGTATTGGAGGATTCTTCTTTCGAGCCAAAGATCCGAAGGCGCTGGCGCTTTGGTACGAGCAACACCTGGGGATTTTGCCCATACCAACGAGCTACGGGGAAACCGGGTGGCAGCAAGAGGCGGGACCGACCGCTTTCGCGCCCTTCCCGGAGACGAGCAAGTATTTCGGGGATGCCGAGAAGGTTTGGATGCTGAACTTTCGAGTCCGGGATCTCGATAAAATGGCGGTCCAGTTGGAAGCTGCGGGAATCACGGTCAAGATTGATTCGCAGTCTTATCCCAACGGCCGGTTTGCCCGCCTGAATGACCCCGAGGGGAATCCCATCGAATTGTGGGAGCCTAAGAGTGCAGACGGTAAGGGCTAGGTTGCAAAGCGGTTCAGGACTGTTTGTGAAAGCATCCCTCAGGGCCTAAAGGCCGCGTTGATTTTGCGGCATTTACGGCAGTCAGGGCTAAAGCCCTGACCTACCAGTCGTGCCCTAAAAAGAAACAGGATTGCGGCGATTTTGCAAGTCAAACAAACTGAAGGCATAGCGCGCAAAGTCTCTTTGGATCAAGTGCGGCAAGTTCGCCTCCGCTGCGCGGAGTTGGCGAGTTGGCAAGTTGGCAAGCGAGATAGGTCGACTCAAGTTTCATTCCTTCGCGGGTCGGCAACGCCGGTGGACGGCTGACACAAAGCAGGTTATGAAACAGTTTCTCTACGGCTCTGCTTCAGCCTGCATAAAAATAAATTGAGAATTCGTTGAAATTCTTCCGCACAGTTGCCGATAGGGCGTTAGCCAAGCGTTTATGACTCTGAAAGGAGCCCTATCGTGTCGATATCTGCCGTCTCATCTGCTTCGCTCTTGGAAAGCTCGATTGCATCCGAGGTAAGCGCGGCCATAAAGCAAGCCGCGGTGAGCAGCACCGCTACCAGTACGACATCCACTGCCGCAAACAACACCAGCACCAGCAGTTCGCTCGATGTCCTCACGCAGGACATGGTCGCGCTGCTCAAGGATCTGGCTTCTGGAAACGTTACCGGAGCAAAGTCCGATCTCGCCAAGCTCAAGGCGGACATAAAGGCCCAGGAACCCGCGGAGAGTACCAGCAGTCTTACCAAGGACGTGACCTCGCTTCTGAAAGACCTGACTTCAGGAAACACCTCCGCGGCGAAGACGGACATCACCAAGGTTCAGAAGGACTTGCAGAGTGAGCAAGCTTCGTCTGCTTCCAGCGCGCAGACCAACAATCCGCTCGATGCCTTGATCTCAACCATCACCGCCTCGTTGAATTCGGGAGGCATCCAGAGCGCATTGCAGGATCTGGCAAGCTATCTGGTGCAGAACGGGCAGGGCTCGGGAAGCCTGGTCGATGTCTCTGCATAAAGGGTGTTTCATCAGGGGCTGCCGTGGTTTCCCACCCATTCCGCAAAAGACGCGGAATGGATGGGGCACCCAGGTTTTGTGGCTCGGAGGGATTTGAGCGCGGCTTCGTCGCGCTGATTGATTTCTTAAATATATATATGGCGGCATCCGGTCAAAGTACTAGCTTCTTGTCAGTGGTTATTTGGGTGGGAAGTGCGGCAGCGGGCGACTGGCGATTGCTATTTGTGCTGCCTGGACGCCAACTCCAGAAGACAGCCCGCAGCGCGCTCCGGCTGAATCCGTTAGTATGAAGCAGCGGAGAAACCCACTGATGGAACGGATGCTTGCGACGCCGGCGGATGCCGAAATTATTCTCAGGCTCTATGAGCTGCGCACTGAAGCAGAGATGCGCAAAGCGCGCGCATGGATGACGGGAGAATTCTGGCCGGCCACTGCCGAGGAATTTTTTGCCGTGGCGGAAAACCCCGCCGACCCGCACAACGCGTGGCTGCGCCAGGTGCTCACTTATTGGGAGATGGCGGCAGCAATGGTTCTGCACGGCGCGGTTTCAGCAGAGCTGTTTGTGGACTGCAACGGCGAAGGTTTTTTCCTGATGGCCAAGTTCGCGCCCATTCTGGACGGAATCCGGGCGAAGAATCCGGGGTTCCTGATGAAAACGACGGAGCTGGTGAACCGGTTTTCAGCCGCGACCCAGCGTTACGAAGTGGCGCTCAAGAACATTGAGGCTCGGCGCAACAGCCTGCCAGGGCGGCAAGAGGCGCACGGCCAATATTCCTACCCGCCCAAGCCCTGACAAAATGCCCTTGCCGAATTCCGGCGCGCGGGAGCAAGATAATAATTGTTCGAGATCCCCAATTCCCCTGGAGGTTTCAATGAACCGTGTTTTCTCCCTGCTGATAGTTGTCTTTGGCCTGACCGCATACGCGGTTGGCGCTGCGCATCCCATGAAAATCAACGGTTGGGTTTCCGACTCGATGTGCGGCGCCAAGCACACCGGGACAGGAAAGGCCTGCGTGAAGAAGTGCATTGAAGGCGGCGCGTCGCCGGTGTTTGTGGACGAGGCCAAGAAAGCGGTCTGGACCATCGACAACCCCGGTGCGGTGAAGGCCTTCTATGGCGACCACGTGACCATCACGGCCACTACGGATGCAGGCAAGAAAAGCGTTCACATCGACACGATTGCCGAGGCCAAATAGAACCTTCCGGAGTTCCGAAAGCAACGGGACTCGCCATGCCGGGGAATCTCTGCTATTGTCGTATCCGTTACTCTCGCTGGAGCCGCTTTTGTGGCCGATAGAGGGTAGAAACGGATGTGAGCGGAACAACCCATGGCACGAGCAATCTGGAATGGCAAAGTCATTGCCGAAAGCGAAAAGACGGTGACCGTCGATGGGAATGTCTACTTTCCTGAAACCAGCCTGAAGCGGGAGTATTTTCGTCCCAGCACGACGACCTCTCTCGACCCCGCGAAAGGGCAGGCGCGCTATATGACGCTGTTGATCGACGGGGAAGATAATCAGGACGCGGCGTGGTACTACCCTGACCCCAAGCCGGCCGCGCGCAAGATCAAGGGATGCGTGGCGTTCTGGCGGGGCGTGGATGTGGAGCCCTAACGGACGCCATCGAACGTTCGAATGACCGCCGGACACAGAAATTCCGGAGGGGCATGTGATACATTTGCCCCATGAACCTCAAGGGCTTGGCGATCGCAGTTGCGCTGCTGGTTCTCATGCAGACGCCGGCGGCGGTTTGCGTTCAGACAAGCGGCCACGCCGGAGCGAATAAGCAGAGTTCGCCTGCTTCGGCCCCTTCCACGGCCGCGCAGCCAGTGACCTCCAGCCCCGCGCAGAATCTCGATAGCGGAGGCGGCGCCGGCAGCGAATCCGTGCCGCACATCACGGTTGCCAATCCTCCGCCCACGCCACTGGAATGGGCTTTGCACGACAAAATTGCCTGGGCCGCCACAGTGGTGCTGGCCATCGTCGGGTGGGGCGGCATCCTGCTGGCGCTCTCTCTGCTGAAAAAGATTGACCGCCAAACGGGCTATGCGGAAACCGCTGCCGAGGCTGCTGCGATGAGCGCCCAGGCTGCGTTATTAAATGCCAAGGCTCTCATTCATTCTGAACGGCCCTGGGTTCTGATGACCGTGGAGCCGTCGCGGAGCGCGGAAAACAGTTTTTCGGTGATGGCCACGAACCGCGGCCGCACTCCCGCCAGGATCATCGCAACCATAAGCGGCAGCAAGGTTACCATCGACGAGAAACACCTTCCCCGCGTCCCTGAATATAGAGAGCAGAAAACGGATGCACCAAGCTCTCCCATCATTTTGCTCCCCGGTGAATCCACGCCCATCAAGCCTTTCTGCCGGGACGACGTGAGAGGTCTTTGCGACTCGGAGGAAAGGTTCAGGCGCATCGAGACCTGGGAAGAAAAGGTTTTTATCTACGGAAAGGTGACTTACAGAGATTTGATTGCGCCGGAGGACAGCCAGGAGCACGAAACAAACTGGTGCTGCTGGTATATTCACGGGCGGCAAAACAGCGGGCTGGTGATTGCCGGTTCGCCTGAATACAACTCGCACACTTAAAGCGGCGCGGTTCGCACAAAGATCACGGAGCGATCGTCTTCGTAGGTCATCTTCCAGTCATGCAGGAGCGGCAGGACATGAGCCATCGGGGATTGGCGGTTCAGCAGGCAGAAGCTGATCTTGTACTTCTCAAGAAGCGCATTGGGATCGCTTTGGAGCGTGGCCCACTTTCCAAATTCGCCGAGAACTCCGGACCACTCGTAGATATCGGTTCGGCCGTCGATGAATACCGGATGCTCCGGCGCCGCCCATATCAGGTAGCCTCCGGAAGCATAGTCATTCAACATGGGCCCCGCGAGGTGATTGGCTTTGATAAATTCCACGGCTTTTTGAGGGCTCTCGCTCTCCGCCTGCTCCGCCAGGTTCCGGCTGGAGGGGAAGGCAAGGAAAATCGCCAGCAGGGAAACCCCGATCATGACGGCGTTGGGCCAGATGCGATCGGCTTCCGCGTCGTATCCTTCCCAGCAATCCGCGAGCAGGCGCGAGAGAACGGGCGCGGCCAACATGCCAAACAGGAAAAGCATCCTCATGTGGCTGACAGCCATCCATGTGCCAATCGCCAGCAAGAGCAGCTCATCGAAAAACAACTCGGACCGGCGGACGGCCACCAGGAGAAAGATGCTGAGCAAGATGGCCAGCAGCGCCACGCCGCGTTCGTCGGTCATGTTGAGCGGCGCCCACTCGTCCACGTTGCCGAGCAGGATGTGCATGTGCAGCATGGTGTCGAAAGGGTAAAGAATCTGCTTGATGCCCACGGGGTTCAGGAACAGCGCCGCCACCGAGAGAAACAGCGAGAGCGCCAGCATGGCCCGGGCGCGTGGATTCCATCGCGGCGCCACGAGCGAGCCTGCCTGGAAGCTGAAAAGGGAAGTGAAGAGGATGGCGGCTGCCAAAACAATTCCAAGGATGAAAGACCCATGGCAGTTTATCCAGAGGGCGAACAGAATGGGCAGCCAGAAGAACCAGCGGGGACTGCGTGTGCGCCCGAGGTGGATGACCACAAGTTCCGCTACCAACAAAAGGTAGGAGATCATCTGCGGCCGAACGGCAAAGCCAACCGTGGCAAAGAGCCAGATGATCATGGCTCCCAGGAAAGCTACTTTCGCATTCCCGCAGTAGAGCGAGCAAAGAACATATCCTAGGATGAGGACGGCGGCGGTGAGCAAACAGAGCCAGAACATCAGGCCCGAAAATCCGGCCCATTTCCAAGCGCCGTAAATGGCCACTTGCGCGAGCCATTCCTGCGGTACGACGGCCTGATGATTCGTGGTGTAGGAAAAAGCATCCGTAAGAGGGATGGTGCGCGTGGTCCAGATGACCTCACCCATCTTGAGGTGCCACCACATATCGAGGTCGGCAAAACGCGACCGGACGGTCAGCACGGCCAACGCGGCCAGAAGGCTCGCCAGCATGACGGGAAACGAAAAGCTCCTATGCAAAATTCGAGAGAGTGCGGAAGGAGCTTTGTTTTCTGCCAGCGGGGCTGCCGTACTCAAGCGGACTCCACATCCCGAAGGTTCTGCTCAAAGGCCGCGTCGGGTTCGCTAAGCCTGATCAACCGATGCAAATAAGCCCTGGAGATGCAGAGGCTGCGCGCCGCCAGCGTTTTATTCCCATTGTTCTCGCGAACAGCGGTTTCGGCCAGTTTCACCTTATAGTCGCGTAGCTGCCGCTCGAAGGAGCCGGCGGGATGATAATCGCCGATATCGACGATGTCGCTGATATCACCGTTGTCGCCGGAGTCAACCTCGGGCTCCTCGGAGTTCAAGCTCAAATCTTCCGCGCGAACATTCTTTTCGGGCGCGAGGATGATGGCCCGTTGCATCACGTTTTCCAGCTCACGCACATTGCCGGGCCAGGGATAACTCTGGAGCATCAGCAAGGCTTCGTGATCGATATCCTCCATCGGCTTCTGGAACAGTTGACCATACTGGCGCAGGAAATGCCGCGCAATCCTCGGAATGTCCTCGGGATGGTCCTGAAGGGGTGGCGATTCAATCTGCATGACGTTAATGCGGTAGAAAAGATCCTGGCGGAATTTTCCCTCGATCACCAATTTTCCCAGGTCCTGGTGCGTGGCGAAGATCAGGCGCGCCCGCAGCGGGATGAGCTTGTTGCTACCCAGGCGGTTGAACTCCATCTGCTGCAAAACGCGGAGCAGCTTGACCTGCGTGAACAGGCTCAGGTCGCCAATCTCGTCCAGGAACAGAGTGCCATCGGCGGCCTGCTCGAAGTAGCCTTCGCGAGCTCCCACTGTTCCGGTGAAAGCGCCTTTTTCATGGCCGAACAACTCGGCTTCGATGAGGGTCTCCGGGATGGCGCCGCAGGAAACCGCCACAAACGGCCGGTTGGCGCGGGAGCCGAGATTGTGGATGGCGCGAGCAATCAGCTCCTTGCCGGTTCCGCTCTCGCCGGTGATCAGCACCGAGGCGTTGAGGTTGGTAACGCGATGGACCAGTTGATAAACCCGCTGCATCTGCGGACTCGATCCAATGAGCTGGTCGCAGGTGCCGGGCACTTCCAACTGCTGCTGCACGGTCTGCAGTTGCTGCCTGAGCGTGGAGTTCTCAAACGCCCGGCTGAGCATCGTCTTGAGGTCGCGAATGGAGGGCGGTCTGCGGCAGTAGCCGAAAGCTCCGGTCCGAACCAGTTCAAACGCGGTGGAACGAAGGCCATCGTCCGCCATGACCACGGCGGGAACCTTGGTTGCAATCAAGCGCTGGGTGCAGCCGATGCGGTCCTGCAGCGTGTCATGGTTTGAATGCAAATCGAGAATCATGACATCGCAATCGCCGGCTGCGCGGAGCAGATTCATCCCATCCTCATCCGGCTCAAGCAGGACCTCGAAATCCTTGCCAAGGGCTGAGGAAAGCAGCGTGTGAAGCGTGCGGTCTTCCGAATATAAACCAATCTTGATCATCACTGGGCCCGTTTCCAACAACTAGCTGTCAAATCACCAACGGGCGAACCGTCAGTTGCCAAACCGCCGGCTGCAAACCGCCGGCTTGTTAATCGGCTCCAGGGAGGAAGCGGAGGAGTTGCGATTATTCCTTTCAATTCCCGGCAACGTCGCAGACAGATGCCTGGCGCCGGGATCATGCTACCTTGAGAAAATCCCAGCCGACGATAAAGCCAAACAGCCTCTGATTGACAATTACCGACTTTGCCCCCAATCTTATCGGCAGGTGATGTCCGTGTCGAGATCATTTTGGTACTCTTTTGTTCAACGCGGACCATTTCAGATACCTCGAGCAGCGAGAGGCTGAATGCCTGCGGGCAGTACAGAGTGTCCATCTATCCGATTTAAGAAAATGAGCCCGATTTGACGAAAGGAGTAAGCTTTTAATTTCAAAACAGTTAGCGTCGCTTTAGCCCCTTTGCAGTGAGAACGGAACGAAGTCTGTGCCTCTGATCGTCGATTGAGACGAGTCACTCTCATGTCACTTTAGAGTATCATGGGAAAATCATTAGTAACATGGAATATGGTTACTAATTGTTCGGATTTCCTGTGGGAATGTGGCAGGAAGGTATCCTTTTTCGATCTGTGGACTTGCATTGCGATTCGAAATGTGGGGTCGGCTGTTTCCGGCGGGAGATTTCGGCGGGTGTAAACGACTCGCTTCACCCGGCGGCGCATCTCCGTAAACATCCGTGTACACCCAGCTTCGCAAATGCCGTGAACTCTATGATTCCGGTAGATTTTTGAGCTTTTTTAGTTTGGCGCGCCAATTGCAGCAAGTGGTCACGGAATTGCTATAATGCAGTCTCCCGGAGGTTAGGGAGAAGGAATGCGGGAAAATGCACTCATTTGCATGGTGGCCAACGCTGTTTGTGCTTTGCGTGGCTACATTCACGGATTTGCGCAGTGCCCGCATCCCCAATTGGCTGGTGCTTCCATTTCTGCTGGCGGGGATTGTGCTTTCCCCTTTGCGTTCTGACTTGCAGGGGAACGGCCACGGTTTCGGCTGGCACGGGTTTGGGCAAGGTTTCGCCGGTCTGGGTCAGAGCTTTGCGGGCCTGGGCCTTGGCTTTCTGGTTTTCGGTTTGTTTTTCTGGCTGGGCGGCATGGGCGGGGGAGACCTGAAGCTGTGCGCTGCGCTGGGGGCCTGGATAGGTCCGATGCAGTTGTTTTTCGCAATGGTGTACGCCGGCATGGCAGGAGGAATCATGGTGCTGTGCTGGGCCGCGTTAGGCGGGTTTTTCAAGGAATTGTTCACCGGCGCGGGTGATCTTGTTTTTGGCTTGAAGCAGCGCGGACTGAAGCGCGATCCGGAGCTGACCCTGGCCAATCCGCTGAAGCGCAGGATGCCATATGCTCCGGCGATTGCAATAGGAACGCTGTTGTCTTTTTTTGCGCGTTGAGAATTTGGAGCTAGGTAGCATGTCCAACTGGCAGTCGTCTTACCAATTTTCGTCAAACCCGCGAGGAAAGTCACAAGCGGAAGGGGGCAACAATCCCGTGAATTCAGACTCTTCGCACTATCTCGATGATCAATATCCGGACTCGTTGGGCAGCGACATGCTGTCGATTGCGCTGATCGGTCCGGACGAGGATCGCCGCAGGGCGGCGGCCACCGCGCTGGCCGGTTGCCAGGGCGGAGAAATCCGCGAGTTCTCGTCGTATCCTCCCAGCCTGGACGATGTGCCGAAGCTACTGGAGCAGCATTACGACGTCATCATCATCGACCTGGACAGCAACCCCGAATACGCGCTGGAGCTGGTGGAGAGCATATGCGCCAAGGGCGCGGCGACGGTGATGGTCTATTCGATGAAGGCCGACTCGGAGCTGCTGGTCCACTGCATGAGAGCGGGTGCCAGAGAGTTCCTGACGCTGCCCTTCTCGCAGAGCACGATGGCGGAGGCTCTGGTTCGGGCTTCTGCGCGGCGGCCGGCCACGCGGGCTCCGAAGAAAGCGAGCGGAAGGCTGCTGGCGTTTCTCGGCGCCAAGGGCGGCGACGGCGCGACCACGCTGGCCTGCAATTTCGCGGTAGCCATTGCCAAGGAGTCAGGCGAAAGCACTTTGCTGATCGATCTCGATCTCCCGCTGGGAGACGCCGGGCTCAATCTGGGGGTGGTGGCCGAATATTCGACGATCAACGCGCTGCAGAATTCCGCGCGGCTGGACTCGAGTTTTCTTTCCAAGCTGCTGGTCAAGCACAGTTCGGGAGTCTCCGTGCTGGCAGCGCCCGGCAAATTTCCCTCGTATGATGCCTCCGCAGAAGCCTTCGACAGGCTGATATCAGTCGCGCGGCAGGACTTCGAAAACGTAGTCATCGATATGGGTTCTAGGCTGGATTTGATGGGGACGAGCCTGTTCAAGGACGGTTCCACGGTCTACCTGGTCATTCAGGCCGGCATCGCCGGACTGCGCAACTCGAATCGCCTGATCTCGCAGTTTTTCTCGAGCGGAATTCCCAAGCTGGAGATTGTACTGAATCGGTATGAGCCTCGCTCCATGGGCGTTGGCGAGGACCAGATCACCAAGGCTCTCACCCGTCCGGCGCAGTGGAAGATCCCTGACGACTCCGACGCCGTGCGGCGCATGCAGACCACCACGGTTCCGCTGGCGCTGGAAGACTCGCCCATATCCCGGTTGATCAGGCAGATGGCCCGGGCCGCCTGCGGCCTGCCGCCGGTCCAGGAAAAGAGAAGGGGCTTCAGTCTGAAGAGCTTCAGCAGGGGCTTTTCATCGAAGTCTTCCGACAGTGATGAGTCGTCACTGACACAGCTGGGGCTGGGCTCCGATACGGAAGACGACACTGAGAGGCCCGAGCCCAGGGCGAAGAGTCCTGAGAGAGCTGCCCCCCCTGCTCCCGCGGCTCGCGTGCTGACCTCGGGAACGCAGAAGCACGCCACTCCACACGTCACTCCAATCGACAAGCCGGAGCGCCCGGCTCGCGCAGAGGCGAAGCAGGAAGCGCGGCAGTCCGCTAGCGCCGCGGGCCAGCCGGCAGAGCTTGAAACGCGTACTTACAAAGGCGCCACCTACGTGAAGGGCGCGGACGGTGAATGGCACCTGAAAGAAGCTCCTGCCGCCAGCGCTGCCAAGCCACAGGCTGGGCCGGAAACACGCGTCTACAAGGGCGCCACCTATGTA
>Ga0326727_10013028_pt1 | contig 18664 bp, 19 predicted proteins | sample MB2enrmetagenome_FD_207643 | JGI IMG/M metagenome (GOLD analysis project Ga0326727, IMG submission 207643) | Lab enriched peat soil microbial communities from McLean, Ithaca, NY, United States - MB29MY | ecosystem: Environmental > Terrestrial > Soil > Wetlands > Peat | place: USA: New York...
CTGCTGCGGCACAGAAGATGATTGCGCTCTCGGGCCAGCGTGGGGTACCGGTGATCACGGTTGACGACGAGGTCATTGTCGGGTTTGATTCTCAGCGGTTGAATGAATTGTTCGGGACATATGCGGCAAACGAGACCTACGATGTTCTTATCGTTGGTGCAGGCCCGGCAGGGCTGACCGCCGGGGTATACTGCGCACGCAAACTCTTAAAAACCCTCATTGTTTCGGATACGATCGGTGGTCAGGCGCTGGTGTCATGGGCGATCGAGAACTACATGGGCTACCGGATGATCACCGGCGAAGACTTGATGAAGAAATTTGAGGAACAGGTGCGGACCCTCGATATACGGCTGGAACTTGACCGGGTGAGCAGGATCGCACCCGATGAAGGTCTTTTCGCGGTGACGACTGTTTCCGGGGTCACCCTGAAGGCAAAGAGCCTGATCCTGACACAGGGAAAGCTGCCCCGGAAGCTCGGTGTGAAGGATGAGGAGAAGTACCTGGGCCGCGGCCTGTCTGTCTGCTCGACATGCGATGGTCCGCTCTACAAAGGAAAAAATGTCGTGGTTGTCGGTGGCGGGAATTCCGCGCTTGAGACAGCAGTCGAGATGAGCGGGATAGCCGCGTCTGTGAGCCTGATCGTCCGCAACACGATCAAGGCGGATCCGGTGTACATCAAAAAACTGGAGGAGAAAAAAAATATCACCGTCCATCTCCATGCCCGGATCACGGCGCTTGCAGGAGATCCGTTCCTCCAGCGAATTACGATAACAAGTGAGGGGCAGGGTGATCAGAGTATTGATGTCGACGGGGTATTCATCGATATCGGGTGGACCCCGAATACGGAGATCCTTGATGGTCTGGTGGACTTAAACGACCGGGGCGAGATCATCGTGGACGTGGACGGCCGTACGAGCCGGGCCGGGGTCTTTGCTGCGGGCGACGTGACATCGGTGAAAAGCAAGCAGATCATTATTGCGGCCGGAGAGGGGGCAAAGGCGGCGCTTGAGGCGTTCGAGTACGTGATGAAGACGGGGTGATCTTTTTTTACCGTTGCCTCTTGGGCGGGCCGGGCGTAGTTTTCAATCCTTGTTCTCTTGGATGATTCGCTCGAAGCGAGCTCCTCCTGCCCGGGTGCCCCCCGGAGCCCCATATCCGCATTCTTTTCGATCCCACGTCTGCCAGCACCTCCCGGGGAAAAATCCGACCGCGGGAACGCTGCTATTTAGTGCCTTGCCTCTCCGACGTGAAAATGCCGTTTTGATCCTGAATGAGGGCCTGTTTATGGCCTATGAGTGCGTCCCGGCCGGAAAATGAAGGTGATCGGAGCCTAAAACAGGCCCGGAAAACCCGGTGTCCCCAGGTGTCCGGGACCGGACCCGGATTACCCCCGGGCAGGGGAGCCCCCACGTTTAAATAATCCGGGATGAATATCAACTGGTACGTATGACGGAAACGCTGGAGACCGTGGTCAGGAACAGCGACCATCTTGATATCCCGCAAAAAATAAAAGAGAGCCTCCGCATCCGGGAAGGCGACCGGATACGCTGGACCTACGAAGGCGACCGGCTGGTCGCAGTAGTGATCAAAAAGAAAAAAGGGAAACTGGCCTCGCTTGTGGGAAAATTCAGCGGAGATGCAACAGACTCCGTAAAAACGCATAACCTCACCGGAATGCATTAAATGGATGCGTTTGTCGACTCCGTGGTTCTCATTGGCGCATTTTACCGGAACGATCAGTGGCATGCACAGGCCGCTCCCATCGTCAGCGAGATCGACGCCGGATCCGGACAGGCTTTCATCACCGATTTCATTCTCGCAGAAGTTCTCAACTTTCTCCACCAGAAAGCGGGTCACGCCGCGGCGGTAGAAACTCTTCTCGCACTGGAAGCGGCAGAGAATATCAACCTTATACGGATAACCGATACCCAGTTCGCAGCCGGGAAAGCATACTTTGAAAAATATTCCCGGCTGTCTCTTGTCGATGCACTCACGGTCGCATGCATGAAAGATCTGGACATCACCCGCATATATTCATTTGATTCCGATTTTGACGGGATAGAGGGGATTATCCGTCTTACCTGTCCGTCAGGCAACTGAAAAAACATCGTGAGCAACCGCTTTTGCCGGGAGAATCCTTGGCATGGGTGGTTTTTCCAGGAAATTCTCCCCTGCCCTATCCATACTCTTATTTTGACCGGTTGCCTAACACCTTAACAATCAGGGAAGTGGACGAATGCCCGGACAGCTTTCATCGCGACACAAGAATGGCAGTGCAGGAAAAAGCAGTGCCGTAAAAAAACTTGCCGCAGCAGCACCGGCCATCCGCAGGAAATTCGGCGTGACAAAGATCGGCCTGTTCGGCTCGTTTGCCCGGGGAGAGCAGACAAAAAAGAGCGATGTCGATGTGCTTGTTGACTTTGCACCGGGAAGCGCCACGCTCCACAACTTTATCGGGCTTTCGGATTATCTTGAAGCACTGTTTAAGCGCAACGTGGATCTCCTGACAGAATCCTCGCTCTCGGACCTGATCCGGCCCTATATCGAGCAGGATGTGATCTGGATTGAAGGATGACCGGATTCTCCTGATCCATATCCAACGGGAGATCCTTTTTCTTACAAAAATCAGCGCCGGCCGGATGTATGAAGATCTCTTGAACGACGAATATTATGCCCATGCGGTGATCCGGGCAGTCGAGGTGATCGGTGAAGCCGTAAAGAACCTCTCCGCACCGCTCAAAGAGGCTCATCCCGAAATTGAATGGCGGGAGATTGCCGGCATGAGGGACAAAGTGATCCACCGGTATTTCGAGATTAACTGGCAGATCGTCTGGAATGTAATCACCGTGGATCTCCCGGCAATAGAACCGAAGATTGCCGCTCTGAAAAGAGAGACCGACACCGCTTCCGGTACGTCATAGCCTTCCCGCAGGATACTTCAGATCTGGTACTGCCCGGGTAAGCCCCTTTTAAAAAATATCAGACACCTGTTGATACCCACCCGGAATTTTCCTGTGCGAAAGTTCCCGGGCCGGAAAAATTTGGCTTTGAAATTTTTAAAAACCGGAATGTTCCGGAAATTTTTGCGCTGTACAAACTTTCGCGCCCGAAAATTTCCGGAAGATCGCTGCGAAATCCGGAAAAATCGCATTTTGTTGCAGGTATAACGACGGAGATGCCGAAGATATTAGAAACTGATCCGGCCGATCGCGTCACGCTCGTACGGCTCGAAAGTTTTTTCGATCAAAAATTTTTTGGTTCGAAAGTTTGTACGACCGGATCATTTTTGCCGCGAAATTTTTTTGGCCGGATTTTTTTCGGCTCGAAATTTGAAAAACCAAAAAATTTTCCGGTTGAAATTTGAAAAGTCCAAAAAAAGTTGGCACGAAAGTTGGAAAAATGCAGACACGATCTGCAGGATCTTTAAACCTTCATCGTAAATCTCACAATAGTGCCTAGGTTTGGGGGACCGGAACCCCTTACTTTTTTTGGCCGTGAAATTTCCCTGGCCGGAAAATTTTTGCTGCGAAAGTTGAAAATCGCAAAAATTTTTGGATTGAAATTTTCCCGGCCGTATATTTTCCGGTTCGAAACCTGAAAAATCCAAAAAAGTTCCGGCCGAAAGTTCTAACGGCCCGGATTTTTTGGACCAAAATCTGTTTTGCCGGAAAATTTTGGAAACGCACAGATTCTCATAGGGAGATGGGCCGGACAGCGTATGCACGTGCAGGATTTCTCGTATCCTGCAGCCCCCTTACACCAGCCCTGCCCCAAAAATGGGGGGCGTATGCGATGCCATGGGAATTACCTTTACATACATCCCCCCTGTCGTCTCCTATACTGGTAATACGGCATCATCGCAACCGGGGGATGCCCACGCGGCGGGGGCGGAGGCGTGCCGGAGCCCCCAAAAGCGTCCCATCTCCTCCCGGGTCACCGTCGATCCCACCTCCTTCAAAGCAATTTTTCCGACGTAAACTTGAAAAACGCTCATAGCGGCCACCGGACGGCCGATCTCCCTATCAGATGACGTGCAGGTAGTTCCCGGGAACCCTGCTCACAGAAGCCCGCTATTGTGCACGGTTTTATTCTGATTAAAACAGGCATTTCCTGAAAATACCGGTTTTAATCTGGAATCGTTTAGTGGTGTTGGCACCATTTCCTGTGGAGAAAATCACGCGGGATTTTATGGTACCTGCCCTCCGTCGGAGAACCGATCGTCCGGGACATACCGTTTCTTAACCAGTAGACAAGACCCCTGTAGGGACGACACCTGCAAGAGCATTACGGAGAGACAATCCCGGTAAGGGAAAGAACACCATCGATAAAAAAAAGGCTCTCACTCGTTCTTCTTTTGCGCCAGCCGGTCCTTCTCCCGGTACCCTTCAAGCAGAACCGTCATAATATTTTTCACCGGCTTATCCGAGTGGCTCGCGATATGGAACTCGCAGAACGGGCAGGAGGTGATCACGATGTCGGCCCCGGTCTTCCGGATCTCCTCGCGCCGCTTCTCCCCAAGGGCCGCCGCCTCTTCGGGCACTCCCGACTTCACCCCGCCGCCCGACCCGCAGCAGATGGCAGGCATCTCGACAAGATCGACCACCTGCCGGATCAGCTGGCGTGGCTCGTCTTTGATGTCCTGCCCCCGCATCAGGTGGCAGGGGTCATGGTAGGTCGCTTTGATAGGGAGCCGGGCCGGGGGTTCGATCCCGTACTTCGTGAGCACCTCGTTAATGTCCAGCACCGTAAACGGCGTCACGTAATCGTTCTTGAGGGTCGAACCGCACCCGGCGCACATGGTCATGACCGTCTCGATCCCCCGGGACCGGAACGCGTCGATATTGCGCTGCCTGAGGGAATCGGTGATCGCCAGCTGGCCGGTCCGGATCAGGGGCGAGCCGCAGCAGATCTGGTCCCGGGGGATGATCACCCGGATGCCGTTTCTTTTGAGGACTTCGATCGCATCGAGCGCGGACTGCTGCTGGCGCAGGTTGTACATGCAGCCGACAAAGAATCCCACGGTTGCTTTTGCCGGCCCGTTCGGCTCGATCCTTTCACCGACCTGCTCCATGAACGTCGGTGTGGTCCGGACGACACTCCTGCCGGTCTCTTTGATGAGTGCGGCGACTTCCCGGTGCCGGGGCAGCGTGAACCCCCGCTGGTTTGCGAGTGCTCTGAGTTTCTCGATCGCTTTCCCCGGGATCTTTATCTTTTTCGGGCAGGTTGCATAGCAGGCTTGGCAGCTCGTACAGTTAAACAGGCCGTCCCGGATCGCGTCCGGCACCCGGTCGCCGGTATCGCGGGGGTCAAGGGCAAGCCGCATCTCCTGCCGCATCGCGGTCGGCCCGAGAAATTTTGTCACGTCCATCGCCGGGCAGATCGAGACGCAGGCAAGACACTCGATGCAATCCCGCAGCGGCTTGATCGCATCGATCTCTGCCTTTGTCGGCAGTTTCGTGGCCCCGTCCGCTGCCGGTTTCAGCGATGCGATCTGCTCGATCTTTGGCAGGAGATCGACCACGAGGTCCTGTTTGACCGGGAGGTTTAAGGGCGCAATCGTGATGCCGTCCTGTGCCTCTTCCATGCAGGCAAGAACCGGTTCGCCGTTCACCCGGACCGCACAGCTCCCGCACTGGCCCGATCCGCAACAGTACCGGTACGCGAGCGTGGGGTCGATCGTGTCGTGGATCGCATGAAGGACATGGAGGACCCGGGCACCGTCGTTTACGCTGACCGTGTAGGGTTCAACCCGGGGCACTTTGTCCTTTTTCGGGTCAAAGCGCTGGACTCTTACGTGGAGTTCCTTCATGCCGCCACCTTCCTCTTCTCGATTCCCTCGCGGTTTTTCGCGATGAACGTGTGGCCGTACGGCGAGTGCGCCGCGTCCCATTCCTGCGAAATGTCGGTCCGCATGTGGGCGCCCCGCGACTCGGGCCGGATCAGCGCCGAGCGGCAGATAAGCGTTGCCGTCAGGCACATGTTTTCGACAATGCAGCAGTCCGCGAGGGTCCTCTGCGAAGCGGCTTTGAGCGATGCCTGCATGAGCCGGCTCGCGACTGCAAGCGCATTTTTGAGCCCGGCCTCGTCCCGGAAGATCCCGGCGCCCTTCCACATCGCGTGCTGGAGTTCCTCCCGGACTTTCGCCGGGTTTTCTGTTCCCGAAAGGAACCGGTCGAGCCGTTCTTCCTGACGGGCGATCTGGGCCGGGTCGATCTTCTTTACCTGTTTTTCCACCCGGGCTGCAAATTCCCCGGCGCGTTTCCCGAAGACCTGCGTATCGGCAAGGGCGTTTCCACCAAGACGGTTCGCCCCTTGGACTCCCCCGGCTGATTCCCCGCAGGCAAAAAGTCCCGGCAGCGTCGTTTTGCACTCGGGCGTAATCTTCAGGCCCCCCATGATGTGGTGGGCGGTCGGGGCGACCTCCATGGGCTCGGTCCGGATATCCACGCCGTACTTGAGGAACTGCTCAAGCATCACTGGCAGCCGGGTTTCGATCCACTCTTTTGAAAGGTGCGTGACGTCGAGGTACACCCCGCCATGGGGCGTACCTCTTCCTGCCGCGATCTCGGTCGCTATTGCCCGGGCGACCACGTCCCGGGTCGAGAGCTCCATCCGGTCGGGATCGTATTTTTTCATGAACCGCTCGCCGAGCCGGTTTACGAGGATGCCCCCTTCGCCCCGGACCGCTTCCGTGATGAGCCGTCCCCGGGCATCGTACGGGTACACCGCGCCGGTCGGGTGGAACTGGATCATCTCCATATCGATGAGCTCCGCTCCTGCCCGGTACCCCATCGCAAACCCGTCCCCGGTCCCGCTCGATGAATTTGTCGAGACGTCGTAGACCCGGGCCCCTCCGCCGGTCGCAAGGATCGTGCTGTCGGCCGTGATGACCACAATCGAGCCGTTCTCGTCAAGCGCGATGGCGCCCGCGACCCGGTCGCCCTCTTTGAGCAGGTCGATCACGGTAACTTCCTGGAGTTTGGTCACGTCCGATGCATCGAGCTGCTCCACGAGTGTCATCATCATCTCGTGGCCGGTCCGGTCGCCCGCGTAGCAGGTCCGGGGGAACCGCTGTCCGCCGAACGGGCGCTGGGCGATCTCGCAGGTGTCGGTGAAATCGAAGACCGCCCCCCACCGGATCAGGTCGTCTATGCGCAGCGGGGATTCCTGCACGAGGATCTTTACGAGTTCCGGGTCGTTGAGGTATGCTCCCCCTTTGAGCGTGTCCTCGTAGTGGCACTCGCAGGAATCCTCTTTTCGGAGTACTGCGTTGTAGCCCCCTTCGGCCATCGGGGTGCACCCGCCTTTTCCCGCGATGGTTTTTGAAACGAGCACGGTGTCGCCATATCTGGCAGATTCGATTGCCGCCCGCACTCCTGCGCCGCCGCTCCCTATCACCAGCACATGGCAGTCCACCACGTCGTCTGCATGCATATTATAATTCTGTGCGTCGTATAGTTACATAAATAAATGGTACAGCCAGAGTGAGCCGAAATGAGATTTCTGATGAAATTTGGCGGGACTTCCGTTGCCGATGCGCAGTGTATCCGGCGCGTTGTTGACATCCTTGAAAAACACCATAAAAACGGCGATGAAGTGGCGGTTGTGGTCTCTGCACAGCGTGGCGTAACCGACCAGCTCATCGCGATTGCAGAAAAACTCCCCCGCGCAACGGACTGCTCGGAGGTTGCGCCGCTGATCGCCGCACTTCGCGAGCGGCACATGACCACTCTTGAAGGGGCTGCACCGGATTATGTCGATGAAGTCGGAGCGGTGATTGAGAAACGGCTCGCAAGTCTCCAGCATATTCTTTCTGCGATCCACAACCTGCGGGAGCTCACGCCCCGGTCAAAGGACTATGTCATCTCGTACGGCGAGCGCCTGCTTGCACCGGTACTCGGAGCAGCGCTCCGCCAGCGGGATATCCCGTCGACCGTGCTGGACGGTTGCGAGGCCGGCATCCTCACCACTCCCCAGCACGGCGAGGCGACTGCCCTGTACGAAAGCGATGAGCGGATAAAAAAGAGGATCGGGCCTCTCCTCAAAAATGAGATACCGGTCATCATGGGTTTCATGGGCTGTACCGGGAACGGTATCATCACGACACTCGGGCGAAGCGGATCTGATTACTCGGCGTCCATTATCGGGGCCGGGATCGATGCGGACGAGATCTGGATCTGGACGGATGTCGACGGCATCATGACGTCTGATCCGCGGGTAATTAACGACGCCCGGGTCCTCAAAAGTGTCTCGTACATAGAAGTCATGGAACTCTCGTACTTCGGCGCCAAGGTGATGCACCCGCGTTCGATCGACCCGGCGATGAGAAAGAACATCCTTGTGCGGGTGAAAAACACGTTCAATTCAGACGCCCCCGGCACCATGATCGTAAGAAACGGTCACCGGGACAGCCGGGTCGTAAAAGCGCTCACCTATATCGACAAGGTCGCCTCGATCAACATCAACGGTGCACAGATGATCGGGAGGCCGGGAGTCGCAAAGGCAATCTTCTCCGCCCTTGCTGACAAGGAAGTAAACGTGATGATGATCTCGCAAGGTTCAAGCGAGGCCAATATCTCGCTCATTGTAGACGAGTCTCACATTGATGCAGCGGTGGATGCACTGGCGTTTCTTGTTAAAAACGGGGTCGTGCGCGAGGTGACACGCAACAAGGATGTCTGTGCTGTTGCCGTTGTCGGGGCCGGTATGGCCGGCGCCGCAGGTACGGGCGGGCGGATCTTTACTGCGCTTGGCCGGGCCGGGGTGAACGTGATGATGATCTCGCAGGGTTCAAGCGAGGCGAACATCTCGTTTGTGGTAAAGCAGGAAGACGGCCCGCGTGCGGTCCGGGTGCTGCACGATGAGTTCCGGCTCTCGGAGGAATGCAATTGACTGATAATGCGTACCGCGATGCAGGTGTCGATATCGATCTTGAAGCAACCGCGATAAAAGCCCTGATCAAAAACCTGAGTTTCCGGAGAAAGGGGAACTATACGATGCTTGGGAACGTCGGGCATTTTGCCGGCCTGATCGATTTTGGCCCAAAAGCCCTTGCGCTGACGACCGATGGCGTGGGGACAAAGATGCTCGTGGCAGACAAGCTCCAGGACTGGAGCACGGTCGGTATCGACTGCATCGCGATGAACGTGAACGACCTCTACGTGATGCACGTGGAGCCGATCGCGTTCGTGGATTATATCGCGACCGACCGGCTCTCAGTCGAGAAGATGGCGCAGATCGGCCTTGGCCTCAACGAGGGGGCCCGGCAGGCAAACATCGACATCGTGGGCGGGGAGACCGCGTCTCTTCGGGGCCTCGTAAACGGCCTCGACCTTGCCGGCACCTGCATGGGGGTCCAGGCCAAGGACCGGATCGTGACCGGCGACAAGATCAAGCCCGGCGATAAGATTATCGGCGTTCCCTCAACCGGCATCCACAGCAACGGCCTCTCGCTTGCCCGGAACGTTGTGGAGAAATATTCCAACTATGATGAAAAATTAAGCAACGGCAAGACCCTCGGCCGCGAACTTCTCACGCCGACCCGGATCTACCACGAGAGTCTGCATGTCGCCGACACCTGCACGGTGCACGGGATGTGCCACGTCACGGGCGGGGGACTTTTGAATTTCCTGCGGCTCTCCAGATTCGGGTTCCGGTTCGACAATCCGCTTACTCCCATGGAAATCTTCCGGTGGATCCAGGAGACCGGGAAGATCTCACAGATAGAGATGTACCGGACGTTCAACATGGGTATGGGGTATGCCTATGTCGTCCCGCCGGAATCTGTTGACGCGGTGACAAAACTCGTGGAAGGCGCCCGGGTGATCGGGGAAATTATCGAGAAACCCGGTGCGTGGCTCGGGAACGTGCAGGTTACCTGAGCCGGGATTTTTCTCCGACGGTGATCCTTTTAAAGAAAGTAAAAGTCCACTTTGCCTTTTTATGATAGTTATATCATCCTCAGACGTAACTAAAGATTATGGCGAAATAACACATTGTTAACTGTAGTTTTACTAAAAAGGAAAATACAGACATTACTTTTTTTGATTTAAAAACTGGATTAACACGGCGTTGTAATCAACGGATTTATAGATAGTCTCAAATTCAGGGACAACATGCTTTAGTGATGCATTTGCCACTCCATGTGTATCTAAATATTCAAATGCGACAGTCTTCTTTTCCTTAGTATCTTGGACATACTTCAATAATTTAATGTGTTCATTAATATCTTCAGGACGTAATTTTGAATTAGTCTTGAATTCGTCCCATGGGAATTCAGCACTTGATACTTCGGAAATCAATAATTTTGGTACCTTTTTTTCTTTTGATTGAACCATTTTTCTATCACCTAGAACTCCAATGTTGTTAGCATAGGAGCCTCTGATCCAAGTTCGGTGACTCCTCCATATAATCCAGACCGTGCGCAGTGTGAAAGTGCACCTTTGATTCCAGCACGGCCCTGTGACTTATTCTATATGTGCCAAGAGAGGGACGGATGGCAAGTCGCCGTCCTTCGGGGTAGTCGCCTTGGGCAACCACCCCCCGACCTCGCTTTGCGAGGGAGACCCCCCTCCCCCCCAGAGGGGGTAGCCTTGATGCATAAGTGAATGACGTTCCACTGAGGGCAGCCGTTTCAGGGCTGTAATGACGACTGCTTAATATCGCTCATCCGACGTTGATACAAAAATACAAAGTTTAGGGCCATTTACTTCGAGTTTCTTAAAAAAAAACCCGGGCCCTTTAGTCCCCGCACGCATCTGGTTCGTCCGGCACAAACGCAGTTTTTTTGGCCTTGTCAGAAACAAGCACGCTGTTTCCCATCGGGTCCTGGATGATCAGGGTGACCGGCAGCCCGCCGGCTTTGACGCATTCGATCGTTTCAAGGAGCACGCGGCCGTTCTCTTTCTCCGTCTCGTCCCCGTCTTTTACCGCGATCCTGATGGCCTGTGCAATCCGGTCGAGCACGCCCTCGACATTGGTGACAAATCCTTCGCAGGCCGGCCCCGGGTCGATCCGGACGCCGAGTTCGGGGATCTCGAGCGTCCCGGTCATGCTCCGCACCACGCGCACATCGAGGTCTTCTTTTGTCGTGACCGGCATCTCGTACCGCTCCGGCCCGGCATCCTTGAGGAGCTGGGTATCCACGTACCGGTACCCGCATGACGGGCACATGGCAGAGATAATAAGAATATCTGAAAAATAGGGAATATTTTCCGTCTGGTAGAGATATTCTATTTCAGTATTGCAGTATGGACACGGTCCCGGGACGATCGTGCGCAAAGGGTTATGCCCCGCCAATCTTGTCGCGCGAGATCTTCACGGACATCGGTGTAAGAACGACATACCGCTGGTCGCCGAGGCCGATGATATCCCCGTTGACATCCTTTGCGACTTCCTTTAAGTCCTTTAAGACCCGCTCGTAGGAGATCTTGTCCATCTTCAGGCGCGAGATATCGACAATGACGATGTTCCCGTTATAGACCTCATCCTTGACCCGGGGAGTATCCTTGAGATCTGCAATAGTTGCAATCTTTACCAGGAGCGCAGGTGAACCGCTGCCGTGCTCCTCGTAGGAACTGAGGTCCAGATCCATGTAATCATCGTCGGAACTGGTGGCATTTTTCCCTAAAAGTGTGTCTATGATCTTAACCATAAAAAAACTGTACGAAGAAACTTATTTAATAGTATCGATGTAAAAGGCAGAAATGGCCCGATTTTCCAGCCTTGTTCATCGTTTTGGAAATGTTAAAGTTCAAGGTTCCAGAGTTCATCGCCGACATGATGAAAATTTTTACACATCTTGCCGGATGCGCTCGACCGGATTGCCGGGCCGTCAAGGAGTGCCACCCCGATCGCCAGCGGCTTTTTGTGCCGTTCGTCAACGATCTGGACCGGGCTCCCTGCCACAACGTCATCGCTGACCGCCACAATCCCCGGCCGCATCACATCTGCGCCGTTCACTACGTACGGGATCGCGCCGGCATCGACGGTGACCATCCGCTCGGGAAACGGGCACTGGACCGCCCCTTTGAGCGTGGGGAAAACCCAGTCGCCGGCATCCATCAGCAGTGGTTTCTTGTCCACCAGATAGAGCGCGACATTCGCGTTCGTTTCAAGGATCTCAATCATGTCGGCATGGAAGAGCGTGGCAGACGGCCCTATCTGGAGTGCGAGCCGGTCCAGCAGGTCTTCAGCCTGGCTTTTGCGGATGGAGTGCCGTTTTTTCACGATAATTTTTTTCATTGTCCTGCTCCTACATTCTCCCGGGCAAGGGCTAAAATTTTTCCCCGGCCCGGAACAAGCGTGCCAGTGTTGCCGGAACCCGGTCAGATTTTCAGTGCCGGGGTTCATTCACGAAAGGACCAGAAGCCTTTTTCTCTCTTGCAGATCTACGCTATGTTTAAGTAGGGTGCTCACGCACATATATTACTCCAGAGCGATGGTAACACAGGGTATGAGTATGACCAAGAGACCGTTGGATATTTTGGATCTGGTGCTGAACCGCCAGCCCGTTATCGTCTCCCTCAAAGGCGGGAGAGAGATCCGGGGGGTTCTTCAGGGCTACGATGTTCACATGAACCTCGTCCTTGACAAGGCTGAGGAAACAGAGAACGGGCAGGTTGTAAAGGTAGGCACGCTTATCGTCCGCGGGGACAACGTGATCTATATCTCGCCATCGCTGGAATCATAAGGTGAAATACTATGTCAAAAGGCACACCGTCAATGGGTAAGATGAATAAGATGACCCATATCGCCTGCCGGCGCTGTGGTAAAATCTCGTTTCACGCCCAGAAGAAAGTCTGCTCTGCCTGCGGATTTGGCAGAAGCACCAAGATGCAAAGTTACAAGTGGCACAGCAAGAGACCAAAAACTCCGACACATTAGAGCTGTACCATGTGTGGTATCGTTGGCATCGTCGATGCTGGCGGTGTTTCCATCAAGCTCTACTATGCCTTGTATGCGCTCCAGCATCGTGGCCAGGAGAGCGCCGGAATATCCACATTTGACGGGACAAGTCTCTGTAAGTTCAAGGGGCAGGGACTTGTCGCCGATGTTTTTTCCCCGTCTGTTTTAAAAGATCTCAAAGGTACGGCCGGTATCGGCCACGTTCGGTATCCGACGACCGGTGCAAACCTGCCGGAGAATATCCAGCCCCTGAATTTCCAGTTCCAGGATCATTTCATCTCGGTCGCCCACAACGGGAACCTGGTCAATACCTGCGAACTCCGGCGGGAGTACGAGCAGGCAGGCCAGATGTTTACGACAACAACTGACACGGAGATCATTGCGAAGATCTTAATCGAAGAGATAACCGCCTCGGGCTGCGTTGAGGACGCGGTGCATCTCTGCATGAGGCGGATGCAGGGCTCGTACTCGGTCGTGATCATGATCGATGGTGTGATCTACGCGTTCCGCGACCCGCTCGGCATCAAGCCGTTCTGCCTCGGGAAGGTCGAGAAGGGGTACATCGTGGCCTCCGAGAGCGTGGCGATCGATGCACTGGGCGGAAAATTCCTCCGCGATGTGAAACCCGGCGAGCTGATCCGGATGGACGGCGAGGGTGTCCGGTGCACGCAGATTGCGGTCGCGGGCAGGTGTGCCCACTGTATCTTCGAGTACATCTATTTTGCACGGGCTGATGCCGTTATTGACGGGGTGCTTGTGTATGACGTGCGGCGGGCAATCGGCCAGAAACTCCACGAGGAGGCGCCGGTAAGAGCGGATTCTGTCGGCTCGGTGCCTGACTCCGGGACTGCCTACGCGATCGGGTACGCGGAACGGTCCCGGATACCGTTCGTGGAGAGCCTCATGAAGAACCGGTACATGGGCCGGACGTTTATCATGCCGACGCAGCAGGCGCGGGAGCGGGCAGTCCGGATCAAGCTTAACCCTATCCAGGCGCACCTCAGGGGCAAATCGGTTGTCCTCGTCGATGACAGTATCGTGCGGGGCACGACCTCAAAACGGATCATCGAGATGATGCGGGATGCGGGCGCACGCGAGGTGCACATGCGCATTGGCTCCCCGGCGATTAAAGCCCCCTGCTACCTCGGCGTGGATATGCCGACCAGAAAAGAACTAATCGCAAGCGACAAGATCGAAGACGATGTCCGGCGCTGTATTACGGCGACGTCGCTCCACCACATCTCGCTCGAAGCGCTCGTAAAAGCGATCGGTTTTGATCGTGATGATCTCTGCACCGGCTGCCTTACCGGCTGCTACCCGCTTCCCATCGATGGTGAAACCGCCAACCCCCGTCAGGTGGATTTCGTGGACGGGACATTCCAGTCAAAACTCGAATCGTTCGAGGCGGAAAGCTCGTAATAATCTTTTTTATCTCCCTGTTTTGTATCATATTTTTGTGCCTGAACGGACAATCCGGTGTAAGGGAGGGGTATATCGTTACCGGTCACGGGTGCGGAATCATGGATCACATACGAAAAGCCTTCGATGAGATTGCAACAGGATATGATGCCCAGCGGGAGTACGTCATCCCCGAAATACGGCAGTTTTACGGCGCTCTGGTCTGGGCTGCCGAAAGTCCCTCCGTCTCGCCGACAATTCTCGATGTCGGTGCCGGTACCGGCCTGCTCTCTGTGCTGCTCCTTGAAAAGTACCCCGGGGCCACGATCACCCTGCTGGATATCTCTGAGAAGATGCTCGCGGTTGCCCGGGAACGGTTCCGCGACAACCCGGCTGTCCGGTTCTGTTCCGGCGATTATTCCCGGGTGGATCTCGGCGGGCCCTATGATCTCGTCTGCTCCGCACTCTCGATCCACCATCTCGAACCGGCAGACAAGCGCCGGCTATTTGCCCGGATCTTTTCAGTTCTTAAAGCCGGTGGGATTTTTACGAACGCCGATCAGGCCGAGGGCGAGTCGCCGTACTTTACCGGAAAGTACCGGGAGTACTGGGACGAATTTCTTAAAAACGGACCGCTTGCCTCAACGGAGTCTGCGGAGATCCGCCGGCGCCGGGACACGCTGGACAGGAACGAGAAACTCTCGGTGCAGCTTTCATGGCTGCACGAGGCCGGTTTTTCCGATGTGGATGTCGTGTACAAAAACCGGAATTTTATGGTGACCGTTGCACGAAAAGGACAGGAGTCGTCCGACGTTCCCGCAGAAAAAGGATCCGGGACTGCCTGATGGCCACGGGCATTTATGGTGGTGAAAAGAAGAAGTAGCGAGGGATGGATTTGAACCATCGATCTACGGGTTATGAGCCCGTCGGGATATCCTGACTACCCTACCTCGCTTCCCATAATCAGGGTTATAATATAGACGGCAGGCGCTGATATACTTTACTCACCTGACAGTCGGGACACCCGCCCCGTTCGCTAGATTCAATTAGCAGTGCTGCCCTAATCACAGGTATGGATGATCATGAGCTCAACGAGATCCGCGAAAAGCGGATGGCGGCATTAAAAGAAAAAATGGAGCACATGAACGTTGCGGCAGGCGTGATCCCGGTCGACCAGCTGCACATCAGTGATCTGCTCCAGAAGCACCCGGCCCTCGTAATTGATTTCTGGGCTGAATGGTGCGGGCCGTGCCGGAGAGTAGGGCCCGTCATCGAGGAACTCGCGCAGGAGTTTGCAGGAAAGGTCACATTCGGGAAGTGCAACACAGATGAGAACCAGCAGCTGGCACGGCAGCTCAACATATCCGCAATCCCGAATATAGTCTTCTTTTCGCACGGCAAAATGGTAGACCGGGTGATCGGGGCGTACCCGAAGGAAGCGATCCGGGAAAAAATTCTCCGGAATTTCCCTTGAAAAGGAAAAATCAGGAACGTTCCTTACCGTTCCTAAAAAATATTTTAAAACGTTTATTCACAGTAGGGATCGTTTGCCCATTCTTCGTAGACTTTTTTTACCGGCCTGCCGCCGCGGCGGCCACTGCCATGCGAACGGCGCTGGGATTCTGCATGTTCTTCCTCATCCTCTGCAGCATCAAGATTTTCGCCGGTCGGCTCCGGTGGCCGCTGCTCCGCTGCCGGACGGGGCGGCTGGTGGGGCGGTCGCTCCTGGTGCGTTTCCTCAGCCATAGATATCAATTATCATACAGCTCAGGATACAGAAAAAACCTATCGTTCCTGTTCTGACTTTCCGGTTACTCCCCGGAATACAGGGTCCCTTCCTGGATCTCGATGAGGAGAGCACCCAGTTCCTCGACAACCTTGAGCAGGCCCGGGCCGGCAGTGATTACCGATCTGGCATTTTCGAATTCGCCGACCGAAAGAACCCATGCATTTCCCCAGATCTCAAACCGGAACTGGTGCTTTTTCCAGAAAATGCCGGTAAGGATCAGGATAACACCGAGAATGCTGCACGCGATCCCGCCAACTTCAAAGAGTGCCTTCCCGCCAAGACCGATGACCGTGGTCAGGATCCCCGCGAGCAGGATAACAATCCCACAAGCGACAAGTCCGGGGCGGTATCGCCTGGACTGCACAAGGCCGACACCTTTGATGTCTGCGATGCTGACCTGCTGGTAGAGGGATTCTGTTTTTACATCAAAAAAATTCCTGACCGAAGAGTAAGCGATAAGCCGTTTGCTGGTCACAGCGAGGCCGATCTTGGCCCTCACCGGATAATACATCCGCAGGCTGTCATATTCCTTAATCAGGGTCTCATTCTGTGCAAATCCTATAAAATTACGAATATCTGCCATGTCCCCACTGATCCCTTACGGTAATTTTGGTATACAATTATTACAAAATTGTGGTCGGAAATAAAAATTGTCGTGTGGTCATCCATGACCGGATCCATAAAATGAACACGTATATACATCAACGCCCAATTCGTATCATCAGATCAGTCCGGTGGCCATGTCCAACGTTACCACGCTCCTTGACGCAAAAAGTGTTCCCGAAGCAAAGGCAGCGCTCGTCTGCCCGTCGCGGAATGAGACCTACAGTTACTTAAAACTCCGCGAGGAGATGAATCGTATCGGGAGCGGCCTTTTCCATCTTGGCATCAGAAAAGGCGACCGGGTCTGTATTTACCTTGACAGTTCTCCCGAATACCTGATCAGCTATTTTGCGATCTGGCGGATCGGTGCAGTTGCGGTTCCCACGAACATCGTTTACCGGGAAGAGGAACTGTTGCATGCGGTCAGCGATGCCGGCGCCAGTGCGATCATCACTGACGTGCGGGGTTTCCGCGTTGTCGCGGACGTACAAAAAAAGGCGTCGGCCCTTACCCATATCATCTGCGTGGGTGGAGACGGCACAGGCAGCGGCGCCGATATCATCGCATGGGAGTCATTTCCTTCGGCGCCTGCATCCATGCGGGCGGCCAACTGCGCGATGGATGACCTCTGCCATATCCAGTACACGGCCGGCACGACCGGTAAGCCCAAGGGTGCCATGCTCACCCATGGCAACTGGATGACTGCACTCGATGCGGAGCGTGAAGCCCTCCGGCTCAGGCCGGAAGACGTGTATCTCGGGATTTACCCCATGGGGCACGTCGGGTTATCATGGGGGCTTTCTGTTCTGCGGGCCGGGGGAACTTTTGTGATGATGGAGCGTTTCGACCCGGACCAGTACCTCTCCCTTGTGGAACACTATAAGGTGACGGTTCTTGCCGGCATGCCACCGGTCATCCACACGCTCGTTCACAGCGCTCAGGGTACAGAAAACTACCTCCGCACGGCCCGGCTCATCATCTCGGGTGGTGGACAACTGCTGCCTGCAGTCTGGGAGGCATTTGACAGGAGGTATCATATCCCGGTCGCAAACTCGTACGGGCTCTCTGAGACGATCGTGATCGGTTCGGGCACGACCACCCTGCCCGAATACCCGGCACTGACCCGTAACTACCAGAGCGTAGGGGTTGCCGTAGGGTACACGGAGGTCAGGATTGTGGATGTGGACGATCCTGAAAAGGAGATGCCCCCGCAGGAGACCGGGGAGATCGCACTTCGCGGACCGTCCGTTGCCCAGGGCTACTGGAACCTGCCCGAGGCAACGGCCGCGGCCTTCCGCCATGACGGCTGGTTTTTGACCGGTGATATCGGGTACATGGACCGGGAGAGCGTCCTCTTCATTACCGACCGGAAAAAAGACATGATCATCATGTCGGGCTGGAAGATCTATCCGACCGAGGTGGAGAACGTGATTGTCCAGCATCCGGCAGTTGCGGATGTGGCAGTCTTTGGTATTCCCGATGAGCGAAAGGGAGAGGTGCCGGTAGCTGCGATCATCTTAAAAGCCGGAACCACCCTTTCGGAAACGGAATTTGATTCGTTCTGTCGCATGCACCTTGCCGGCTACAAGGTTCCGCGAAAACTCCTGCTCGTGGATGACCTTCCCCGGGTGCATGGCTGGAAACTCCTGCGCCGTACCCTGCGGGAAAAATTCAGATAGATCAGGTCCTGATGCAGAATTGCCGAATTATTCTGCGACAAAATGGCTTAATTCCCGGAAACTTTTTAAATATCCGGCCAGTAATATTAGCCGGAGCATCCTAACGTGGATACAAAAACCCAGATAGTTGACGTCCCGATCACCGGCAAACCAAAGAAGCGATCCACCGGCATCGTGGGCCTCAACCTTCTTCTGAATGGGGGATTTCCCGAAGGATCTGTTATCATGGTTTATGGGACGCCACTTGCGGGCGTCGACCTTGCAGCGATGCAGTTCTGGAAGGTTGAAG
>Ga0326727_10013033_pt1 | contig 18660 bp, 8 predicted proteins | sample MB2enrmetagenome_FD_207643 | JGI IMG/M metagenome (GOLD analysis project Ga0326727, IMG submission 207643) | Lab enriched peat soil microbial communities from McLean, Ithaca, NY, United States - MB29MY | ecosystem: Environmental > Terrestrial > Soil > Wetlands > Peat | place: USA: New York...
TGGCGTTCAGCGCCACGCTCTTGCCGGAACCGGTGGAACCGGCAATCAGAAGATGGGGCATGGCGGCCAACTCGGCCACCGTAATGCCGCCATTGATGTCCTTGCCCAGCGCCAGCGTGAGCTTCGATTTGGCGGCCGCAAACTGCTGGGATTCGATGATCTCGCGCAGGCGGATCACCTCCCGCTCGCGGTTGGGTACCTGAATCCCCACCGTGGACTTGCCGGGCATACGCTCAACCAGAATGCTTTCAGCGCGCATCGCCAGGCATAAATCCTCGGTCAGGCTGGTGATGCGGCTGTACTTGATGCCGGCCTCAGGCTTGAACTCGAACGTGGTCACCACCGGCCCGGGATTGATTTGCACGACTTGGCCGTGCACCTCGAATTCGGCATATTTTCTGGTCAGCACTTCCGCCAGATTCTTCAGCTCTTCTTCATCGATGGCATTCTGGTCGTCCGGGCGCGCCAGTAATGCGCTGGAAGGCATTTTGAATGTCCCGGCAACCTTCGGCATGGTGGTTTTGGCCCGCTGATTGGAATCAGCGCGAGCGACCACCTGGACCTCCGCTCCGGAAGCGATATCCGGCAATGGCTCGCCGCCGGTTGCCGCCATGGCGGAGGTGGCCGGAAACTGTTCTTCCATGGCACGTTCAATTCCGGTCTTGGGCGGCGCCTGACCGGGATCGACGGAGGCTGTCCGCTTCGCCGGCACCAGTTGGGCCGTGACCGCCGGTCTGGTGGCGCGCTTCTTCTCCAGTTCCTTCTGCGCTCTGGCCTTGGCCCGGGCGTGGCGCCAGTCCTGCAAACGGTCCCAGGCCGCGAAGGCAAATGCAAAGCGCGTCGCACCCCACAACCGCAAAGCGGTCAGCGAAAAGGTGGTCGATAGATAAAGCGCCACAGCGATAAGTGTTGCGGCAACAATGTACGCGCCAGCTAAATTAAAGTAATGCACGAGGCCATCGGCGAGCACGCGGCCCAGAATCCCTTCGATGGGGATGGTATGCAGCCAGTTCCAGTGCCAAGGCAATAACCCCAACAGTGCGGGCACGAATGTCAGCAGCATGAGCGCGCCGGCGAGTTTGGCCCGGGGCGAGTCAATCTGCCGGGACCAGAACCAGCGGATGGAAAACAGCGCCAGAAAGACCGGCAGCAAGAAAGCCGCGATGCCGGTGAACTGCAGCAACAGATCGGCGCCAAAGGCGCCCACGATGCCGATCCAATTGTGCGGCGCGAGTACTTCCGGCGGCGGCGCCGACGTGTTAAGTGAAGGATCGCGCGGCGAATAGGACCCCAAAGCAAGGAGGAGAAGGAGGGCGGAGATGAACAGCACAAAACCCACCAGCTCGTTCATCCGTTTACTGCTGGTCGGGGAGAACACGGCAGAAAGATATTTCATATGGCGACTTACACCCCCACCCAAGCGCAGGTTCTGCGCCAGGTTGGTGTGCACGAAGTCCGCCAGAGCGTCTTTTATTATGGCAGAAACCGGAGCTTGAACAAACAAAATCTGGGCCGGGGGTATCCAGGCGGGAACCCGGGCCTAAATTTCAAATTTCAAAATTTGAAATGCTTCACTGTCCTGCGTGCCGCATTACCCAGAAAAACACCGCGCCTCCAGCCAGAATGCGGTAGATGGCAAAGAGCGTAAACCCGCGGGTACGGACCCAGTGCATGAACCATGCCACCACGACGTAAGCCACCAGAAAAGAGATGACGAAGCCGATGGCGAGCACGATCCAGCCGTGCAGGTCATGGGGCGCTGCCCCGATATCGGCGCCGCCATGAGCATGCCGCATGGTCTTGAGCAGGTCATAGCAGGTGGCGGCGACCATGGTGGGAATGGAAAGGAAGAACGAAAACTCCAGTGCCGAAGGACGCGACATGCCGGCGAGTTGTCCGGCGGCGATGGTGGACATGGATCGCGAGGTCCCCGGGAAAACCGCTGAGAACACCTGGCAACATCCGATCCAGACGGCCTGTCCGAACGAGATCTGTTCCATATCGCTGGTTCGATACTGACGTGCGGCGCCGCTGGCGGCAGGTGCGCCGAAGCGCGCGTCCACAATCCACATCACGATGCCGCCAATGATCAAGGCGGCCGCCATTACCGTGAGGCTCTCCAGATTCTTGCCGATCAGCTTGGTCAACAGCAGGGAAGGCACAGCCGTAAATACGAAGGCAACGCAGGTGAGGCTGAGCGGATGGGTGAAGATCGTTTTATTGCCCTCGCGACCGCGGGGGAAGTCCGCCAGCAGCGCGGCGATGCGATGCCGAAAATACAGCGGCAGGCACAGAATGGCTCCGAGTTGAATCACGATGCTGTACATCTTCCAGTAGCCGCTCGAAAGACTGATGCCGAGCAAGACTTCGGAAATGCGCAGGTGCGCCGTGGAACTTACCGGCAGGAACTCGGTAAGCCCCTCAACCACTCCCAACACGACGGACAAAAGGTACTCGTTCAAGTTCAACTCCAGCAACAAGGGCGCCGTTTGTGCCCGGAAATTTATGAGTGAATCCCTGAGTCAGGTTAACACGAATGCCGATGAGAAGAACCTGAACGCAACGGAGGCTTCAAATCCCCGGTCTCAAAAATGCGCAAGTGCGCAAACACGTTGGCTACAGCCGGTAGGTGAAGTCCAAATCTCAAATCGCCGACCTGCCGGTCCCCAGGTTCCCTCCGCGTCCGTTGCGTCCTCTGCGTTCCAGCCTTGCCCGGCTACTCCAGCGGCGCGTTGCCATAGGTGGGCACACCCTGGTCCACCAGGAAGCCCAGAGCGCGGGCGCGCGCGGCCCAGTCGGTCGCTTGCGCGTACTGGGAGACAATGCGTTCTGCATCGGCCGATGCGCGCTTGCGGGATTCTTCCGACTTTTTGGGGTTTTCTTCGGTCTTGTAAATTTCAATGAGCGCCGCGCGGCGGGTGGCCGCGTGATAGAGCGCTTCGGGCGCTACCGGCGATTGTGGATGCTCGTCGGCGTACCTCTCATAAATCTCCGCTTCCTTGTCCGGACACTTGGATTGACCTTCCCAGTCGCCGCACAGCTTGTTGTCGATAAAGTGATAGGCGGCCAGATCCGCCCACTTGGTATGCGGATACTTCTTGATCACCTGGTGCATGAGTTCTTCGTCGATCTGCGCGCGCAGCGCCGGGTCGCGCATTTTGGCGGAGGCGCGCGTCATGACATCCTCGCGATCGACCTGCCAGCGGATGTCGGCGGAGCGATAGAAGGCCTCGCCCGCCAGCGGCGACTTGGGAAAGTATTCAGTGGTCATGCGGTACAGGCGAAGAGCAGCCCTGGCCTGGGCTTCTCCCCGGGCGCCGCGCAGCCGGCTGGCGCGGTCTTCCGCATCGAATGCCGCGCCGAACAGAATCTGATCACCCCCCGGTGTGCCGGCGCCGACCAGCACTTTATCGAGTATCCAGCCGGTGGCGGACTTCTCTATGGGTTCAACCTTGGCCCAGCCTCCGGCAGCCTTCTCCAAAATGGCAACTTCAATGCCGGCCTCCAGGGGCGCACCCAGGGTTTCAGAATGCACGTCCGGGGACAGGTAGATTGGGGCCTCATGCACCAATACGGCGCGGTCGGCGGCCAGCGCGCTGGCTGCGGCCAGCAGGCAAAACAGCGCCGCCAGCATACTGGGCAGGGAATTTCGTCGCATGTGTTGCTCGCTCACTTTCCGGCTCCTGGGGCCGCGGCTGCCGGCATTCCCGGCAACTCGGCGGTTTCAAACATTTGATCGGATTTAACGATATGAATGTCGGCGCGCTGAATGTTGAGCGGATAAGCGATCCACTCCTGGTCCTGGTCGAGCCGCTGGCGCTGCTCGGGCGTCGGTGGTTCCTGAAGGTGGTATTCCGCCGGAGTCTTCGGAGTGCAATTCGTGTTGCCGGCAATGTCGTCCGCCAGTTTCGCGGCCAGGCTCTCGTTGGTGGTGATCACGTAGCGCAGGTTCCGGGTCTGCAAGTACCTGCGGATTACCGCATTCACTACGTCGGCGTTGACGGCGTCGATCTTCTGCAGCATCTCCGCGAGGTAGCCATGCTGGTCCATGCCGTAGAAGGTGTCGTCCAGCCGGTAGCCCAGCTGGCGGTCGACGTTTTCCGCATAACGCAGATAGAGGGTTCGAGCCTTGATTTTGGCCTCTTCCACCTGTTCGGGCGTCAGGCCTTCGCGGACGAAACGATCGAGCTCGGCGGTGATGGCCTTCAGCACGAAATGGGCATAGGGATGACCGACCGGACGGACCCAGATGCTGAAATATTGCGACGACCGTGGCGTGTCCGGCGGAGGAAACAGCTCGTAAGGCCGGGCGGACAGATACTCGATATACGAGTAGTCGCCATAGTTGTAGCCGCGCGTCTCACGGATTTCCTGGTACAGACGCCCAAACTCATCGCGATGCGTACCCAGGTAGGTGTTGGCAACGAAGAGCGGCCAGTAGTCGGGGCTTCCGCGCTGCACGTCGATCGGGAAGCCGACATGGATGCCGGTGGCGATCGCGTTCGGCTGGGTGACGATCAGAACTTCCCGGCCATGCGGCGGCTGAACGTTGCAGTTGCATAACTGTTGCGGCGGCGCGGTCCCCAGGGGCAGCGCCATCCGGAGCAACTTGGCCGATTCCGGGTCGGCGCTGGTGGCTATGGCGACGTCGTGGGCAGAATAAAACGTTCGGTAAAACTTGAGAATATCCGCCCGCTCGACGGCTTTCAGCCCACGGACGGTTCCGAAGCTCAGCGGGGATAACGAAGTGCCCTCGAACAGATAGCTCTCCAGCGCCTGCAAGCCCAGCGTCTCCTGATCTTCCAAGCGCAAGCCGGATTGAATGTTCTTCAGCGCCTCCGAGCGCAGGCGATCAATTTCTTTCTGCTGGAACAAGGGCCGGGAAAACATCGGTTGCAGAACCGCACTGACAAACTGGGGGAAGTCGCTCTTGGGCACCCGCATGCTGAACGTGGTGGTTTGCTTGTCCACTTGTACGGAAGGCATGGCTTCGGTGCCCCACGGCCGCGTTATCTCCGCCAGCTTCTCTTTGGTGACCGGGTTCTTAGGGTCGCCGAATCCCCCTTCAAGCAGCGCATGCGCCGCGAGGTTGGCTACGCCCTCCTTACCGGCCGGATCATCCACCGATCCCGCCATCACCATGATTTTGACCGTGTAAAGCGGAGACGACGAAGGCAGCAGAAACATCCGTGGAAGCGGCGCGGAGGCGGCATGCTTTTTTGCGGCCTTCTTGCCAGGGCTCTTGGGTTGAACCTGGGTGGTGGCGGCGCTCTTGGGCGTGGTTGCCGCGGCCGCCGGTGCGGCATTCTTGTCTTGCCCCCATGCCAGGGTCGCCAGCAGGAGTGAAGCGACAGCGATCACGGTCTGCCATTTGGATTTCATATGTGGCCTCATCATTTCTCCTCCTGCTGTTTATTTTCGGTTTTGTCCTGCCATAAGGTGGCGATGACCCGCCGGTTTCGCGTGAAGTACTTCGCAGCGTAAGCGTCCACATCAGCGGGCGTGAGTGCCTGGATTGCCGCCATGGCCTTATCGATGGCCTGGGGATCGTAGCCAAACCGATAGTAGCTGGCGAAAATCGTGGCTATGTCGACCGTTGAATCCAGTTGTGCCAGCAGATCGTTGTGGACACGATCCCGAACGACCTCCAGAGTTTTGGCCGCGTTGGGTTGCTTGGAGAAGGTCTTCAATTCCTCGATTCCGGTGATCATGTCCTGTTGCACGTCAGCAGCATATTTGACGCCATCGCGATGGAAGCGGTCCAGCGTCAGTTCGCTGTCCAGCAGCAGCCAATGGGGATCGGTGGACATCGGGTCCGCGGCCAGGCTGAGATCGGTAACGGTCTGTTTCCGGTAGCGCAGTTTCTGATAGAGAGGAGCTGACGGCGAGACCAGCAGTTCCCGGACGATCTGACCTACCGCCGTTTCCTTGGAGCCGGGCCGGGCGGCGGGCGTGTGATAGCCCACCATGACCCGTGGGGCTACTTCGGCGCCCCAGGCAACATGAACCTTGACCTCGGCCTTCAGATCGGCTGCCGGAGGAATACCCGGCTTTGTAGCGGGCTTCCAGCCGGCATACGCTTTCTCGATGGGGGGCAGCAATTCTTCGGGTTCCACGTCACCCACCACGATCACCGCCACCGAATTCGGACGATAGTAACGGTGGTAGAAGTCCCAGGCGGCATCCCAAGCCTGGGGCATGTTCTCGACGTCGTCCTGGTAGCCCATCACAGTGTGCCCGTATGGATGACCGGGAAACGCTTTCTCCGAAAGCACTTCAATCATCTTTTCGGCGGGGTCGGAGAAGGTCCGGCGATATTCGCCGAGCACCGCGCCCGCCTCGACCTCAAATGCCTTGCGTTCGATGGTCAGGTTCTGGAAGCGCGAAGCCTCCAGTTCGATGACACCGGGGTGGGTGCCGGCGCCCTTCGTAACCGGGCCGACCAGATTCGAGGTGAACGTGGTCGGATGGAAGAAGGTCATATCGTAATCGGTGAAAGCATTGTTGTCGGTTCCCAGGGCTCGCATCTGGGCCGAATAGCCCTCGGCCACTCCGTTATATTCGTGCAGGAACATCTCGTGTTCGAACAGATGGGCCAATCCGGTCTTGCCATGCTCCGTCTCGTTGCGGGACCCCGCGAATACCGCCGTGGCATATGTCGCCATGTCCTTAAATTCCGAGGTGGGGATGATCACCACATGGAGACCATTGGCCAGCGTATGGGTGTAGACCGTATAGGGGAAGACCTTGGGAACAATCGCCGCGGGCTTGGCCGCAGCCCGGGAATGCCTGGCGGCAACCGGGTGCTGATCCGTCTTCGTGTCGGTCACGCTGGCCAGGAGTAACGAAGAGAGAAGGATGATTCCGATTATTGGTCTGGCTATTTGCCGGAGCATAAGTTGTATGGACCTCTAAGAATCGAAATCTTGCTGGGTGCGGATTCGTCCCATTATTCACCAGAGACGGCACGATGGCCACAGAGGAATATCACAAAAGTTTAAATTTCAAATCGTCCGTTAGGGTCGTTGCCCACGGCTCGCCTCTGTGGCCCCTGTGCCCTCTTTGGTGAAATCAGCCTTGAAGAATTTCGGCCAATAATTCCGGCTCAATGTTGCCGCCACTGATTACGGCAACGGTGCGTTGGGCCGACGGCAACTGCTGGCGATGACACCGGAAGGCGGCGAAGGATACCGCCCCGCTGGGTTCGGCAACCAGCTTGGCATTCAGGGCCAACTCGCGGACGGCCTTGCGGATTTCAGCTTCGCTCACCGTCACCATATCGTCCACATAGCATTGGATATGGCGGAAATTGATTTCCCCGACATGCTGGGTGCGCAAGCCGTCGGCCAGAGTGCGGGAGACCTGTTCGGCGCTGAACTCCGCAATATGGCCGCTGCGGAAACTGGCATGTGCGTCTGCAGCCAGTTCGGGCTCGACGCCGATGACCTTTACCCGCGGATTCGTCAGCTTCAGCGCCGCTGCCGTACCGCTGATCAACCCGCCGCCGCCGGTGGGAACCAGCACGCAATCCACTTCCGGCATATCCTGGATAATCTCCAGCCCCACGGTCCCCTGACCGGCAATGATGGTTTCGTCGTTGTACGGAGGCACGATCACATAACCGTGTTCGCGGGCCAGCTCTTCCGCGCGGGCCTGCCGTGCCGAACTGGCCGGACGGACGAATACAATCTCGGCACCATGGCTCGCCGTGGCCGCAACCTTGATCTTGGGAGCGTTGTCGGGCATCACAATGATCGCTCGTATGCCCAACGCCTTGGCCGCATAGGCGACTCCCTGGGCATGGTTGCCGCTGGAGTAAGTGATCACTCCCTGCCGGCGTCTTTCCTCGCTCAGGGACGCAATGTAGTTGTATGCGCCCCGCAACTTGAACGCCCCAATGGGCTGCAAACTTTCGGGCTTAAACCAAAGCTGTGCCTCCCGCGTGGAATGCGGACAGCGAATCAAAGGCGTGTGAATCGCCACATGTTCCAGCCTCCGCGCGGCCATGCGAATGTCGTCGAGAGTTACCATGGTTGTATTATTCACCACGGAGACACGGAGACACGGAGGAAGTTTCGAGTTTCAAGCGGCTTCTGGCCAGTAGCATATTTTCGAAACTGGAAACGATTTTGTATTCTCTGTGTCTCCGTGCCTCCGTGGTGAATGCCTTCAGTGTGTCCCGCGCAGCTTGTCGCTTTCCTTCAACATGGCCGCCATGAACTCGACGAGTTCGGCCTTTTCGCGCCACGATGGTTTCCCCCCGACCTCCACGTGCGTGATGAGGGGAGTGATAAGGACCTTGCGCAGGTATTGCGGGGGAATATCCTGGGCCAGCCAGAGGGCCTCGGCGGACGGGATCACGTTGTCGCCGCTCCCATGCAGCAGCAATACCGGCACGTGCAACGACGCCAGGTGTCCATGCGGGGAAACCCGCGCCATCTCCGCTGCATGTTGCGGAAGATGAGCCAGAAGCGCTGGCGCCAGCTCAGCGTCTTTGTGATCCAGCAGGAGTTGCATGGTAGCGCGCCCCGCCGGGCTGAGCCCTGCGGCCCGGGCCCGGGCCGCATCTACGTCTTCCCATAGCTGCAGCCGGAGAGCATTGCGGGCCGTATCGGCATCGGCAGGAACAAAAAAGTCTTCGGTGTGCGCATACACCAGCACCAGCATGCCGTATTCATGTGCCGGCAAGAGCTGAGTGGAACCATCCGGCTGCGGAATCCGGCCGGTAGCCAGATAGCGGGAAACCCGCTCCAGATCGTCGTGAGCGCCAATCGCAACCACGAACCCAATGTCATTGGCATTGGACGGTGTCGACGCCGCGAGCAAAGCCAGGCCGCCGCTGAAACTCAATCCCAAAATCCCCGGTTTGGCGCCTGTGCGCTGATGCAAGGCCCGCGCGGCGGCGCCGATTACCGGGATGTCCGCCGGATCCACGCGGTAGTCGGCCAACGATTGCAGTTCCGGGGTCAGAACCTCGATTCCGGTGGCGGCCAAGGCGCGGGAGAAATTCACCAGGCGTGGCTCCTCGATGCCCAGGTGATGCACCCCGTGAAGCACGACCATGGCGGGAGGGTTCGCAAGATCGCGGGGCACATAAAGCTTCGCTCGCACCGGCTCGCCGGGGCCGGCAATCGTGGTGGAAAGCTCATTTACGGAATAGGAAGAAATCCTGACCAGGACGTTTCGAGTCTGCGGATCCTGAATGCGGAGCAGCAGGGAAGCGGCCCGCAGCTGCAAACGCACCAGAGGATACAAGGAGACGCCCAAGGCAAGCACAAGGATGACGAGTGAGCTTAAACGGAACCTGCGGGCATCGCGGCTTTCGATCATAAAAGGTTTGCAGTTTACAGTTCACAGCTTACAGCCAAAGCAAAGGCAGACGGCCATTTTCAGTTCATTGCCATCCCACCGGCAGCGTCATGGCTGCCGGCTGCAAACTTTGAAATGTAAACTGCAACCTTTTCGGTACGCTGTCAGATTTCCAAAATCACCGGCATCACCAGAGGCCGGCGCGCGGTGTTTTTCACGATAAAGCGCTTCAAATCCTGGCGGATTTTTTCCTTGATCACGCCGTAATCGCTCTTTTCCTCGTCACTGGAGAGTTCCAGTGTCCGCATGACAACATCCCGGGCTTCGGTCATAAATTCGGCATCGTCGGGAGCTCCGGCAAAACCGCGCATCACGATTTCCGGAGGCGTTTCGATCCGGCCGGTCAGCTTCTGAATGGCGATGATGGGCAGCACAATTCCGTCTTCGCTCAGGTGGCGGCGATCCTTGATGACCAGTTCCTCCACCACTTCTCCGATGGAGCCGGAATCGATGCAGACGCGGCCCACCGGAACGCGGTCACGTTTGCGCGCACCCAGTTCATCGAATTCCAGCACGTCGCCGCTTTCGATCATCAGCACCTGTCCGACCGATCCCTTCATGGAGCCGGCCAGCTCGCAGTGCAGCTTCAACTGGCGATATTCGCCGTGGATGGGAATGAAATACCGCGGCTTGACCAGGCTGATAAGCAGTTTCAATTCTTCCTGGCTGGCATGGCCGCTGACGTGGATGGGCGGCTTGGAGCCATCCTCGTAAATGACGTGAGCGTTGCGCCGGAACAGGTGATCGACCATGCGATAGATCGCCTTCTCGTTTCCGGGAATGATGCGCGAGGAGAGCACCACGGTGTCGCCGGCATCGATTTTGGCGTGCTTGTGATTGTCCACAGCGGCGCGGGACAGCGCCGACATGGGCTCGCCCTGCGTGCCGCTGATGAGCACACACACCCGCTCGGAGGGAAAGTTCTTGATCTCTCCCGGATGGATGAGCAGCCCGTCGGGCACGTCGAGATAGTCGAGATCCATGGCGATTTCCGCGGACTCGTTCATGGATCGCCCGATCAGCGCCACTTTCCGGTTGTAACGGACGGCCGTCTCCAGAGCCAGCTTGATGCGGTGGATGGAGGACGAGAAACAGGTGACGAAGATGCGCTGCCGGGCGCGGGCAAATACTTCGTCAAATTTGCGGTGAACGGCGCGCTCGCTGGGCGTGTACCCCGGGCGCTCGACATTGGTGGAATCCTGCAACAGCGCCAGCACGCCCTCTTTGCCGTATTCGGCGAAGGTATGCAGGTCGAAGAGCTTGTTGTCGCTGGGCGTGGGGTCCACCTTGAAGTCGCCGGTGTGAATAATGATCCCGAGGGGCGTGTGGACGGCGAGGGACACGCAATCGACCAGGCTATGGGTCACCTGTATGGGATTGATGGTGAACGGCCCAATGGTAAACCGCTGTCCGGGCACCATTTCATTCAGCGTGGCATCATCCAGCAGCTTGTGCTCTTCCAGCTTGCCTTCGACGTAAGCCAGGGTGAATTCCGTTCCCCAGACCGGAACGTTCATTTCCGACAGCAGCCAGGGCAGGGCGCCAATATGGTCCTCGTGGCCGTGCGTCAGCAGCACGCCGCGCACCTTATCGCGGTTTTCAATGAGATAACTGAGATCGGGGACGACAATGTCCACGCCCAACAGCTCGGACTCCGGGAACATCAGCCCGGCATCGATGACAATAATGTCGTCGCCGTAGCGGATGGCCATGCAGTTCATGCCGAACTCGCCCAGTCCGCCCAGAGGTACAACGTGCAGTTTTTTTCCGTCCATCATTTAGAAGGTTTGATGCTATCACAGTTGAAGCGGCCTTCGGCCATCGTCCCTCGGCCGTCGGGCGGGAAGTGCGGCACAAATCAAGAATGGAAGAAGCACAATCTTTGAAAGGACGCGGCTTCAGCCGCGCCGTAAAGCGTTTGCTTGTACGAGCCGCTTTAGCGGCCGAGGGCTGAAACCGCGTCCTTTCAAACAGACGCGCCTCCTTGGTTCCTTGACCGATAGCGAACTAAAACTGATTGGGGGTGCGCGCAAGGAGCTCCGCCGCACCCCCTTTTTGATTATTGCCCCGTTCCGTTCAGCATCACCGTGTGAGGCGACGTTGCGGTATTGTCGTTGATCGTTACGGTCGCCGTCCTGGCGCCCGTGGCCGTGGGATGGAATTTCACTCTTATATTGCAATCCGCGCCCGGCACCAAGCTCGTCGTTGCTGCCGTCGTGCATGTGCCGGCCTGATCGCTCAGGTCGAAGTCGCCAGAGCTAAGAACCACCTGGTTGACAACTACGGGCTGGAATCCCGTACTCTTGAGCGTGATGTACTGCGTAGCCGCCGTCGTGCCTACCGTCGTTGCGGGGAACGTCAGCGTAGTGGCGCTAACCGAGAGCTGAGCTCCCGAGATTGCTGTCCCGCTTAGCGACACCTGCTGCGGCGACCCCGAACCGTCGTCCTTGATATACAGAATTGCCGAACGGGACCCGACAGCGGTTGGAGTAAATGTCACCCGCAGGTTGCACTTAGCGTTGTACACCAACAATGCTGCCTCGGCGCATGTCCCAGCTTGGTCAGTCACTGTAAAATCGCCCGGATTTGCTCCGAGGACCATCACGCCAGTGACCCGGAGAGAAACCGTTCCGGTACTGGTAATCTGCACGTACTGCGCGGGCGCCGACGAGCCAACCATCACCGAGTTGGGAAAAGTTATTGTCGTAGCACTGAGGGTAGCTGTCACAGTTCCCGCCAATCCCGTTCCGCTCAACGTCAGCGAATACGAACCTCCCGCCGCACCGGGGCTCTTGATGACCATGGCCTCGCTGACCGGCCCAGTATCCGTCGGCGGATCGAAAACCACGCGGATAACACAGCTCTGTGCAGGCTGTAGGATCATGCCGGAGGTGCAAGTGCCGGCCTGATCGCTTATGAAAAATATAGGGAATTTCCACGTGTTCGTCACACTCGCCCCGCTTACGGCGATCGGAACCTGCCCATAGTTGGTCAGCTCAATGTACTGTGCCTCCGAGGCGAAGCCAGCGTACTCCGGGAGAAAATTCAGCTCTAACCAGGCCGGATTAATCCCCAGTGCCGGATTGATAGTCAGAATTCCCGTTCCGTAGGTGTTCAAATAGTTCGGGTCAGTGCTGGTAAAGGCCGCTGTTATCAGATACCCTCCGGCTGTAGTCGCGCTGGCCAGACTGTAGCTCCATGTGCCGCTTACCGGGGCTCCGCCGGCGCCGCTTGCCGAGGCGGTACACGAATGCGGGTTCCCGTCATAGGTAACGGTCGGACAGTTAACCGTAACCGTTGGCCAGGCCGGATAAACTACCAGCGTTCCGCTGGCCGTCCCGCCAGTGTAGTTTGGATCGCCGCTGGTGAACGTGCCCGTCACCGGATAGATGCCCGCATTGACTTCGGTTGCCAGGCTGTAGGTCCAGGAACCGGCGACTGAAGCTCCGCCCGCGCCCGTTGCCATGCCAGTGCAAGAGTGCACAGTGCCATCGTAGGTCGCCGATGGGCAGGAAAGGGACAGGGTCAGGGTTGGCTTCACCGGGGTAATAGTCCCTCCGCTAATCGAAAAGACGACCGTGGCCTGCGAATCCGAGCATGATCCGCTCGGGTCGGTGTAAAGCGCCTGAACCGTTAAACTGCAGCAAATCTGGAGATAACGATCACTCCAAGGGAATGCCAAACTGGCAGTCCCAGTACTTGGAGTGAGGCTAGTTGTGCCAAACAATTCATTATTGGCTGTAAAGGTTACATTCCCGGTGCAACCTGCGGGTGTAACCTGGGCCGCCATCGTGCTTGATTGTCCAAACACGGTAAGCAAAGGATTAAAGCTCAATGCCGTGCTGGTTGGGGTACCGCCGCCACTCGCAACGAGCTGAATCACCGGCGTATTCATGGCATTACCGGGGAGAACCACGGAGGCAGTTAAGGGACCGCTGTCCACGGGCTTGGCCTGTGCTGTCACTTCGCAGCTCGCACCCGAGGCAAGTGGCGTTGTACTGCACGCCCCGGTGTCTGCGTAGATGCCGAAATCTCTGGCGTTCGTGCCGCTAACCGACAACGGTTGGAGCACCAGGGGTTGCGTCCCGATATTGGTAGCCGTGATGTTGGAGGAGACTACTCCAGTCCCGGGAGCCACTTCTCCGAACTGAACTGCCGATTGTGTGCGATCCACCTTCAGAATACGATTGTTGTTGACATCGGAGATATAAACGTTCCCGGACGGGTCCACCGCAAGGACCGCCGGGCCATTTAAGGCAACCGTGTTGGCCACGGAGCCGGGAGCGATCGCCGAACCGCCTGCAGTCCCGGCGATGCCGAGCACAAGCTGATCGACGCCAGAGCCTAAAGCATTGGCCATACCGACTACCTGGTAGCCGGCATCGGCGTAGTATATGTTCCCGGCGGCATCCACACCCACTCCGCTGGGATTCGTAAAGCCGCTGCTGATAGCCACCTGGTTGATCGTAGCCGGGAAATTGAGCAGGTTGATTTCTTTGATGTCGTTGGAAGAGCCGCCCTCAACCACGAAAACCAATCCAGGAGCGCCCACCGCCAAGGCAACCGGGCTCACCAAAGTGGCACAGCGCGGATGGGGATTATATCCCGCACACTCGGGAATATTGGCGCCGCCGCCGCCGGCCACCAGCGTAATCGCCTTACTCTTGGGGTCGACGCGCCGGATTTCAGCGTTGCCCTGATCGAGAATATACAGATTCAGCAAAGCATCCACCGCCAGGGCCGTCGGGTGGTTCAGCGTGGCCTGAGTGGCCAGACAGTTGTTGCCGAGGGAGTCCGAACTGAAAGTCCAGCTCGTGACACTGCACGGAGTGCTGCCGCCGGCTGCCGTGGTGACCGCACCCGTGAGTGCATTCCATTCCTTCACCAAGTTATTGCCTGTATCGGCTATATAAACGTTCCCGGCGCCATCGACCGCCACGCCCTGGGGAGCATTCAGTCCGCTCACCAGCACCAAGCCGTTCTTGAGGATTCGATTGTTGCCCGTGTCCGCCACATACCAGTTACCCAGGGAATCGACGGCCACGCCACCCGGATTACTGACCGAGCTGGACAAAAGCGTGACCTCGCCCGGGTCCAGGGCGATTGCAGGATAGTTCACCGTTCCGGCCAGCGAATACCCTTTGAGCGAAGCCGTTGAGGCTCCCATGACCTCCAGTGGCGCGGTCACCGTGCCGGGGCGCGTGGCGTTGAAATTGATGGAGAACAAACAATCCCAACTGCCATCCGCCGTGCTGTTCTGCGTACAATCAGGACTGAATTGGACAGTCCCCGAATCGTCCACCACATATGGAAACAAGCTAAAGTTGCCGAAAACTTGAAAAGGGGTATCTTGCGATGGGTAGTCCCCAGGGCCAAAATGCGCCGCCGCGACTCCGGTTCCTTGATAGGCGCCCGTCCCATATTCGGAAACATAGGGGGCAGTCAACCAGAGAGCCGAGCCATCGGTCAATTGCGTGCCCTTAAAGATTTTGCGAATCACATTATCCGCATCGTCGCCAACGTACAGATTGCCCAATGCATCCACGTCAATCCCGTAGGCGGTTGCCAAAGTGCTATTGGAAGCCGGGCAATCATCCCCCAGCGCATCGCTAGCCCAAGAGCAGTTGGCGTTGCCGCCGGCAATGCGGCGTATCCACTTTGTCGCGAAATCGTAATACCAGACGTGCGAACCTTCCTGAATAAATAAGTTATACCCGAGATTACCGTTAGCATCGGTGACCGGCCCTTCCGGATCGACCTGGACTCCACTGGGCTCGATCGGCATCGTGGTGCCCAGGCCGCACGGCATATTCCCATAACACATTTGAGGGTAGAAATAACCGCTTGGACCCGCGCCGGTCCCCGCCAGCACCACAACCTGACTCTTTTTAGTGGCATAGCCAACCCCGTAAGCGTTCACCGTGGTGGGATCTACCAATACTTCCATCAGCGTATAGCAGGTCTGGTTGGCGACATAAAGATTCCCGTAAGGGTCAACCGCCACCGCATAAGGCGTATTAAGTCCGGTAGTCCCTGCAATGCCCGTAGAAGTGCATACCCCCGCCCCTAAGCCTATGACCTCCCACATCATGCCCGTGGTATCAATTCTTCGAACTCGAAAGCACTTATTGTCGGCGAAGTAAATATTGCCGAGAGAATCGACTGCTACGCCGGAAGGATTGTCGATTCCGTCGCCAAGAGCCGGCACATCATCTCCGCTGCAACCGCTGCCGCCGCTGATGTTGCCGGCAAACTGCCTAATCGTTCCGGTAATGTAATCAATCTTCCAGCCCTTGCTCTTGTTCTCACCCATGTAATAGGTGTTGCCGGCGACATCGAACGCAATTCCACGCGGGCTGTTGTCATTAGGGGCAAGAGTTCCCCCAAAGTTATAGGCCGTGATGATCCCCGTAAGCGGATTTACGAAGCGGACATCCGTGTCGAATCCATTGCCAGTGTCCAATACCCAAAGCGTGCCGAACGGATCGGGGATGGCGTACCTGGGGGCATTCAGAAAGGCCTGGTTCGCCAAGCAACCGTCGCCGATGGTGTCGTACGGCGGAGTAGGCCAAGTGCCGTTCGGGTTGGGCCCGGTCAAGCCCGTGTTGCTCGCCGGCCAGGGAGCGCCGCAGAGGGTGCCTCCGCTATATCCGGTAGTGCCTTCGGTGGGCGCCGTGGCGCCGCCGGCAACGGTGGTGATCGTGTATGGCGTTAGTCTTGGCGGGTTACCTTGCGCATAGAGCTCAGGCGTAATGATGGCTGCGATTATGAAAAGCGTTACGCAGAACAGGACCGCTTCAATGACACGCTGGGTACGGCACGAAGTCTTCATTTTCACACCTCAGTCGTAAATTCCAGATCATCCACCCGCCATGCAAAAAACCGCCTTTCCGCAGCTATTTGCGACCCTGGAGGCATAATCCTTTTGTACTGCTTTACCTGGACACCAGAAAAATGGGAATTGTGAGACGTCCGAATTCTAGCTCATCTCAAAATCGTGTCAACTATTGTTTTGGCAAGATCGTTTGCGAGCGCAACGCTGCCGCATGCGTATCTGGATGGGCAAGAGCCCGATCAGGCTCTTCGCTGAATATACCTGCGCGGCGCACTTCGACGAGGTGTTCTCAAAGCCAGTGATATGCTCTTCGGCCTTTGTCCGGGTGACAACCAGCCAGCGAAGAGTCTCATCAGACGCTTCGCAGCTTTAAATCACCTGCGATGGCTCGCATATCCCGCTTTGATTCTGGGTGGGGTGCACACGGAATCCCGTCGCACCCCTTGCCCATCACTGGCCCGTTCCGTTCAGCGTCACCGTGTGAGGTGACGTTGCGGTATTGTCGTTGATCACCACGGTTGCCGTCCGGGCGCCCGTAGCAGTGGGGTGGAATTTCACTCTAATATTGCAACTCGCTCCCGGAACCAGGCTCGTCGTTGCTGCCGTCGTGCATGTGCCGGCCTGGTCGCTCAGGTCAAAGTCGCCAGAGCTAAGCACCACCTGATTTATGACTACCGGTTGGAACCCCGTACTCTTTAACGTGATGTACTGCGCTGCCGCCGTAGCGCCCACTTTCGTTGCCGGGAACGTCAGCGTAGTGGCGCTCAGCGAAACCACTGCTCCCGAGATCGCGGTTCCGCTCAGTGTCACCTGCTGTGGCGCCCCTGCCAGATCGTCGTAAATGGAGAGGATGGCCGATCGCGGGCCGATCGCGGTGGGAGTAAAGATCACGCGCAAATTGCACTCCGCATGATTGGTCAAGGTGGCTCCGGTAGTACACGTGCCGGCCTGATTGCTGACCGCAAAGTCGCCCGGGTTGGCGCCGCCGATGGTCACTCCGCTAACCTGCAACGGCGTTGTGCCGGTGCTGGTGATCAGCACGTACTGCGCCGCCGCCGACTGACCAACCATCATCGAACCGGGGAAGTTTAGCGCGGTAGTGCTGAGCGTGGCGGCTACGCCTGCCGGCGGTGCACCGATGACCAGAGTGCCAGAGCCCGAACCATTGGTGTAGTTTGAGTCGCTGCTGGTAAAGGTTGCCGTCTCCGGATAGCTGCCGGCCGCGGTTTCGTTGCCCGGACTGAAGGTGAACGAGCCATTCACGGCAGCTCCTCCCACGCCTGTCGCCGTTGCCGTGCAGGAGTGGGAATTGCCATCGAAAGTGACCGCAGTACAGGTCACTACCACTGCCGGCGTGGCCGGTTGAATCACCAACGTACCGCCGGCAGTCCCGCCGCTCACGAAGTTGGTATCGCTGGTGGTAAACGTGCCAATTTCCGCGTAAGAGCCCGCATTGGTCTCGCTGGCCGGACTGAAACTCCAGGAGCCGTTAACGGTCACGCCGCCGGCGCCCACGCCAATCGCTGTGCCCGAGCAAGCATGCGGATTCCCATCGTACGTGACCGAGGGACACGTCAACGTCAGCGTGGGTGGCAGCGGATCGATCGTCAACGTCGCGACCGCCGTTCCGCCACTCACATAATTCGGGTCCTCGCTGCTGAATGTGCCCGTTACCAGATAGCTGCCCGCATTTGTTTCGCTGGCCGGACTGAAGTTGCTGAACCAGCCATTCACCGCCGCTCCACCCACGCCCGTGGCTGTACCCCAGCAACTGTGCCCGTAGCCGGTATAGGTAACCTCGGTGCAGTACAAGGTCAGCGTCGGCGTTGCCACGCTACTGGCATCAAGCTGAATCACCGGCGTATTCATGGCATTACCGGAGAGAACCACAGCGGCGCTTAAGGAGCCGACATCCACGGGCTGGACCTGGGGTACTACGTTACAGCTTGCACCGGAGGCAAGCGGCGTCGTACTGCATGCGTTTGTCGCCGGGAAGATACTAAAATCCCCGGCATTGGTGCCGCTAACCGACAATGGCAGAAGCACCAATGGCTGCGTCCCGATATTGGTGGCCGTGACCCCGGACGATAACGTTGCCGTTCCGTAAGCCACCTGACCAAACTGAATCGCCGATTGCGAGCGATCAACCTTGAGGATGCGACCGTTGCTGACATCGGCGACATAGACATTCCCGGAGGCGTCCACCGCTAAAGCCGCGGGACCGTTCAGGGCAACGGTGTTTGCTATGGTGCCGGAAGCGATAGCGGTATCGCCCGTGGTTCCAGCTATACCCAACACCAGCTGACCGGTTCCGAAGGTTGGAGCATTGACCATGCCGACCACCTGATTGCCGGCATCGGCATAATAAATATTCCCGGCGGCATCCACACCCACTCCGCTGGGATTCGTAAAGCTGCTGCTGATAGCCACCTGGCTGATGGTCGCCGGAAAAGTGA
>Ga0326727_10013035_pt1 | contig 18659 bp, 19 predicted proteins | sample MB2enrmetagenome_FD_207643 | JGI IMG/M metagenome (GOLD analysis project Ga0326727, IMG submission 207643) | Lab enriched peat soil microbial communities from McLean, Ithaca, NY, United States - MB29MY | ecosystem: Environmental > Terrestrial > Soil > Wetlands > Peat | place: USA: New York...
GAACGACAGAAGCGGAGGGATCTTCGATCGGCCTGAAGAAACGTGCCCGTAGCGCCATGAACGAAGTGGAGACGCAGATCATGAGCGAAGTTCTGCAGCGCCACAACTGGAACCGTCGCCGCGTGGCCGACGAGTTGCAGATCAGTTACAAGGCGCTGCTGTACAAAATCCGGCAGTACGGATTGTCTCCGTCCTCTGAGGATAAAAACAGGTCCAAGGTAGCATGTCCATAATTGCTTTCGACAAGAGTTCTTCCCCGGACGGGGAGGGTGCCCATTACAAAGTTGTGATTCGCCACCAGGACGGCTCCATCGTAAAGGGATACTTCTGCGCGGAAGACTCCATTCATGCCCTGGCCACCAGCGAACGGTTTCTTCCGCGTTTTCTGAGCGAGAAGTCCGGCTTTCGCACCGCTGATGGCGGCAAGATTGGCAACTTGAACTGGCCCGAGGTGAAGGCCATCTTCTTTGTTTCAAGCTTCGAAGGCGACCGCGAGCAGCAACCCGTCCAGTTCTATGGCCAGGGTCCGGAGATCAAGAGCATCTGGATCGAGGTCACTTTTCATGATGGAGAAGTGATGGAAGGCTATGTCAAGAACGGGCTGCCGATCTTCAAGGAGGGCGGATTCTTCCTGCGCCCGACCAGTCCGGGTGACAACAACCAGTTGATTTATGTGAATCTGGATGCAATCGTAAAACTTCGCGTGCTGGGCGTCAGCGCGGAGGAATACGAGTAGGGCAAATAGATCCCTTGTAGCGGCGGGCAGATCACCCGCATCACTTCTCGTTCCCGCCTGATTCCAGCGCTTTGAGCCAGAGCACAACCCATGGGCGGTTGTCTCCCGTATCGGTGTTCGACGGCTCGAAGCCCATCTCCTGAGCCAGGCCATCGGCTCGCATCACAGCATTCAAATGTGAAATGGCAGGCGCTTGCGGAGCTGGCGGCGCGTCCTTCGATTGCACCACAGGGGTGGCCATGTGGAACTCCGTCAGTGATTCCAGGAACGTGTCGATCGCTCGCGCAATCGCTTCTTGTCTCGCTATCGTAATAAACTGGCAGACGCGCTATTATCGGGCGCTTCCTCGAATCTGTACATTCCAAGCCTTGGGAACATGTTGCGGTCGTATATCGTACAAATGATGTGAGAAGCCAGTGGAGAAGTCTGCGCTGGCGCGATCATGCCGGGGAGGTCAGTCATGGCAAACGGAAATGGTAAGCGGCGGCGCAAGGCGATTTGGATTGGGGCAATCATAACCATAATAGTTGTACTTGCCGCGGCTGGGTTGATGGCAGCACGCAATAGTGGCACAAAGATTGATCCGACAAAGCTGGGCAAAGTGGAGCGTGGCGACCTGGTGAAGAGCGTGGTTGCTACCGGCAAGGTTGAGGCCATCACCAAGGTGGTGATCAAGAGCAAGGCCAGCGGCATAGTGAAGAAGCTCTACATTGAGGCGGGCGACCACGTGAAGGTTGGGCAGGTGCTGGCGGAGCTGGACCGGGTGGAAATGGAGGCGCAGGTGCGTCAGTCCGAGGCGCAGTTGCAATCCGCAGAAGCGACGCGGCGCTCCTCGGATGCGGACCTGGCTCGCTCCAGGGTGGACGCCGAAGGCGTGGACGTGCCCATGCTGAAGCGCGCATGGGAGCGCGCGAGTTCGATGGCGAAGCAGGGAGTGGTATCGCAGGCGACGCTGGATGAGGCGGAAAAAAACTATGTATTGGCCACCAACAAGCAAAACATGGCGCAGGCGCAGGTGCAGGTGAATACGGCCAGGGTGGCGCAGGCGCGGGCCGATGTGAAGCGCGCGGAAGCAACGCTTTCTCAGCTGCGCGAGCAGTTGAGCTACACGACCATTGTGGCGCCGATTGACGGTATTGTGCTTTCCCGCGATGTGGAGGTCGGTGACGCCGTAAGTTCGATTCTTGTAATGGGCTCCGCGGCAACCCAGGTGATGACGATTGGCGACACTCGCGAAGTGTATGTAAAGGGCAAGGTGGATGAGAGCGACATCGGCAAAGTGTACATAGGACAGGCAGCGAGAATCCGCGTGGAATCCTTCCGCGATAGGACGTTTCTCGGCAAGGTGACGAGGATCGCACCCATGGGAACTGAGAAGGACAACGTGACCACCTTTGAGGTGAGGGTCTCTATCAATAATCCCGGAGGCGAGCTGCGGGCGATGATGACGGCCAACGCGGAGATGATCCTGGAAGAACACAAGAACGTGCTGAACGTGCCGGAAAGCGCGCTGATCTACGATCAGAACAAGTCCGCCTCGGTGGAGATTCCCGATGCAAAAAGCAAGGACGGCAAGCGTAAGGTGCCGGTGCAGGCGGGAATCTCCAATGGCGCGAAGACAGAGATTCTCGGCGGTCTGAATCAGGGTCAGCAGGTTGTGCTGCAGTAATCGGCTTTAATTTTTCCACCTGAGATTTGGGGTGGCGCATCGCTGCCGCCGCGTCCAAACAACGGCATCAACAATGCGTGGGAATTATTCGTATCGCAATGCCTCGACGGGGTCGAGCCCGGAAGCCTTCATGGCCGGCACCATTCCGCTCAGCAATCCGACAACAAAAAGTACCGCCGAGGAAAGCAGAATGGTTCCACCGGAGATTTGCAGGTGGATATCGGCCTTGCCGGATTCGTCTTTGAAGAGCGGTCCGAGCAGCGGCAGGCTTCCCACCGCATGGGTCAGAATCCAGGAGAGCAGGATTCCGGCAGCACCACCGAGAAACATGAGTACGAAGGTTTCGGCAAAGAGCTGGAGTTGAATATGGCGCTTGCGTGCTCCCAGCGCGCGGCGCAGGCCGATCTCTCGAATGCGCTCGTCCACCGAAACCAGCATGATGTTCATCACGCCGACGCCGCCAATCCCAAGGGTCAGCGCGCCGATAAATAGAAGCAATCCCTGGATGCCGATGGTGATGCCATCAATGACGGGGCGAAACTCCTCGCGGCCGAACATGGTGACGGCCTTATCGTCCGTGGGCGAAAAGCCCTGCCGCTCGGCCAGGCCGGCGAGGAACTGTTTGCGCGCAACGGCCTCCATCGAGGGCGCCACGGGAGCGAAGATGAATACCGGAGTGTCTTTGTTGTCGTAAAGATCGCTGGCCGTGGAAAAAGGAATCCAAGTGGAATCATCGTCACTGGTGAAGTAATTGGAGAGCTGGATTTTCTTGTCCATCACGCCGACGACTTCGAATCGCATTCCGCCGACAAGAATGGATTCCCCGATTGGATTCCGGTTGCCGAAGAGTTGCTGCTTGATTTTGTTTCCCAGGAAGATGACGCGGCGGCGCTCGACCAGATCCATGGGACTGAGCCATCGTCCAACGGACGGCACCTCGTTGCGCATCTCGCCGTATTCAGCACAAACAGCGCGGACGGCGCCATTCACGTAGTGATCGTTGTATTGCATCGCCAGATTGCGAGAGTTCTCCCGGCAGATGGTTTTGATGGCTGGGGATGTGGCCTTGATGTAATCAAGGTCTGCCTGCTCAAAGTGAACTCGCTTGCCTGCGCGCTGTCCTCCGGCCTGCTGGCTGGTCTGCCCGGACCACGCGATCACAGCGGTCTTTCCAAAGGAATCAAAGGCCGTGACCAACACCGAGCGGAAGCTGGTGCCGTAGGCGATCAGAAGGGTGACCGAGGCAATGCCCCACACAACTCCCAGCATGGTGAGCAGGCTGCGCGTGCGGTTCTTGAGCAGCGCGTTCATGGCCTCGGTCAGAACGTCCTGAATCAGTCCCATGAATCAGCCTCCCGCCTCAAAGCGCAGGGCTTCGATGGGATCAATGCGCGCTGCCTGGCGCGCCGGATAAAGAGCGGCACAGACGGCGATGGCTCCAAGCAGGCTCACGGCCAGCGCTCCCGATTGCCAGGTGGGGAGCAGCCCGGCAAAGTAGTTCGGCATGGGAAAGCTGTTCACGAAGGCACAGAGTCCGTAGGCGATGCCAAGACCGATGCCGCCGCTGAGCAGGACTACAATCATCGTCTCCAGGAAAAACTGGCGCAGAATGCTGTGTGCGGGTGCGCCCAAAGCTTTGCGAATACCAATCTCGCGGGTGCGCTCGCGAACCGCAACCAGCATGACGTTCATCACGCCAAGGCCGCCGAGGAAGAGCGTCGTGATGCCCACCGCGCCCAGAAAGTACTTCATCCCATCGGTCATGGTGGCAAAGGCGGCGGCTTCTTCCAGCGTGTCCCAGTTGCCCACGGCTTCCTTGTCCAGCGGGTCGAAGTTGTGCAGGTGTGCAAGAGCCACGGTGAGCTGATGCTTGCAGCTCTCATGCTCACTCACATCGACAGGCGCAATCAGCATGCGATCAATGCTGTGCGCCTTTGCCGGCGGCTTATTGGGTAGATCCTGCTGCATGACGGGAAAGGGAACGAATATCTTGCTGACATCCCAGCCGTCGTAGCTGGAATCCTGTTTCTTGTCGCGCATCACTCCGATCACGGTATAGGGAATGCCCTGGATGTAGATGCTCTGGCCAATGGCGCCGCCTTCGGGAAAGAGCTGTTTGTTGATTTCGCTGCCCAGGAAAGCGACGCGACGGCCTTCCTGCACATCCTGCCAGTTGTAGAACCGGCCAGCGGCAACATCAATGCTTCGAATCTCGGCAAACGGTGGATAGGAACCGGCAACGGTTGGGTGCGCGCTGTTGTAATTGCTGTGCACGGCAGCCTCGTTGCCAAGTTCGGGCAAAACATATTTGCAGGAGGGCGACTGTGCGGCAACATAAGCCGCGTCGGAATCTTCAAAGCGGATGCGCCGCCCGGCGCTGGTTCCTCCGGCTTGCAGGCTCGTGCGTCCCGCAAAGACGATCATCAGATCGCGGGCAAACGTTTGCTGCTGCTTCTGCTGACCCACGCGCATGCCTTCCCCGGCGGCCACCATCAGCACAATGGAGACAATGCCCCAGGCAATGCCAAACATAGTGAGAAAGGTCCGTAACTTGTTGGACCAAAGCGTGCTCAGCACATCTTGAAATAGGTCGCGTATAGACATGGGTGAATCACTTCACATCTGGCTGCCCGGCAAAACTTCACGATAATTATCTTCTAAACTGTGGTCTTTTATCGCAACACGCCGGGCCGGACCGTCGCATATGTCATAGATACGCAGATCAGAGCACATAAGTTCTGCGCGTTTTCCTTCAGCGTGTATTCATAGCCTCCAGCCGAATTAAGTTGGACATAGGGACGCAGAGAGGACATTACATATGCCTGTCGACCGTAGCGCCGGGTCGGTTGCTCGCTAGCTGCGCAAACCACACGCCTGCCAGGTTGGCTGAACGGCATGAGGGCAGGATTGACTTTGGTGCGGGCATGCTCACCGCGCAGGTTGGCATGCAATTGGACTACAGCCGGACTACGCGGTCTGTGTCGAATTGAATCTATGGTGCCGGGAGGGGGACTTGAACCCCCACAACTCTTCCGAGTCTGCGGATTTTAAGTCCGTAATTGTAGATTCTGCAGCATGTTGCAGGATGTCGCAGAATGTCGCAAACACCCAATGTTTATGCGGGTAATATCAACATTCATCTTTGCAGGATGTCGCAGAAGAGTGCAGCGGATTCCAAGTCGAACAGGCACCAAAACAGGCACCAGATTCTAGGCCCACCAGTTCATGCTGTCGCACAAATGCCGCCTGCCCTTGGGTGATCCCCAGCCACAGAATGCCGCACTCGTCCGCCGTCAGCTCTAGACCAGCATCGATCTTCATGTCCACGTTCATGGCAAGGTGTTCTCCCACCAGTAGAATTCCGCTCTCCCGCAAAGACTCCAATGATTCGATATTCAGCTCTTGTGACTGCATCGCTTCACTTCGCTTTCTGGCCCATGGCCCGGTTATCACTGCGTTGGTGTAAGGCCGGGTGCCGATGTCCTGGCACCCAGCAACTAGCAACACGGCCAAGACGAAGATAGCGCACAGTGTGCACACGCGTCGCCCAAGCATTGAATGATTTCGTCGCCAAGAATCGTATGACGCATCTACCCTGTGGTTGCATTGCCTGAAGTGCTGGTTGCCAGTACACAGCAGCCCACTGTCGCACTCGTACTGCATTGGGCAGGGATTGGTGTCACCGGCTGGAGGCAGGCTGTCACGGCGGCTCCCAGCACTGCGAACAGTGTGCGTTTGGACAGTTATCCACAGATTTCTTTTTCTTCTTAGACCTTTTTTACCCTTTTTTTTCGACTATTAGTTTGAGAGGGGAATGTGCAGGAAGCCGAATGGAACCCGCCCTTGTTTGATCTTCACAACCGAATCCAATCTGCTGCCCTCTACATCTCGCCTGGGATGGCCAGCCATAGCCCACAGAAGGCCGCTGGTGTGCTCGTACTGCAATGACCAGGGATTGTGTCTGCACTAGGTGCGGGCTGGTACAACGGCTCCCAGCGTTTGTGCACAGTGTGCACTTGGCTGGTTCACCTCCCCTAGCTGAAGGCAGGCCAAAGCGCCCAGACGAAGTAATCTGAAGTTATCCACAGATTTCTTTTTCTTTGGTGTAGCTTTTTACCCTTTTTTTTACACTATTAGTTTGAGAGGGGAATACACACCTTCCCTTGGTTCACCTCCCTAGCTGAAGGCAGGACAGATCACCCAAACAGAAGTAATCTGAAGTTATCCACAGATTCTTTTTTCTTCGAGGAAACTTTTTACCCTTTTTTTTACACTATTAGATTGAGAGGGGAATACACACCTTCTCCGGTTTGCGCCTACTAAGGCGCAGGCAGGGTGGTAGCCCTGGAACCCCTCACGGCATCCCAGCAACACCCCACCAGCCCCCTCACATCAAGATTAGGAGCAATCGACATGGAATCGAATACCGTTGCCACCAAGCGTGGCCCAGGACGCCCCCGCAAGGTACAGGTGCCGCAGTTTGATGAGCAGGCCCAGAAGGAACGCATTGCAGCAGCCGATGCCGCCAGCGCCAAACTGCCGCCGGTCGAATTGCGGTTGCTGACCATCAACCAGGTAGCAGAAATCTTTCGAGTCACCAGGCGCACCATTGAGAACATGATCGCCGCTGACCAGATTCCCTCGGTAAAGATTCGTGGTGCCCGCCGGTTCTGGCCGGATGACATTCTTCGGATTGCCCAGTACGGCACCTAGCAGCACAAGCAATACAAGCAGTACCAGCAGCAACCACCTGTCGAGCCATTGACCACTAGCGGCAAGACGGGTTCCGCTTGACCCTTCACGGGGTCGAGACCACCCAGGGACAAACTGGAGTCCACTCGCCGTACCCCGGCGTCATGCCCAGCCCTGGTGGTAATGCAATACCGCAAGCAACAGCTTGCAAAAGTCTGAATGACAATAGTTCAGCAGGTCGGCAAGACCCGTGTAATTCGGGTCGGTGTGCTGTGAGTGACATCGAGCACACTAGGGCAGCTTCTGGTTCACTACCATGTGACGGTGTCGAATGACACTCCCTGATCGAGACCTTAATGGCCTAGCAGAGTGAGGGCGGAACTCACCTGTTAAAGCATATCGATCAGACGAAGCTCTGACGCACACTCGTGCTTTAGAACCCGCTACTGTCATTGGCATAGTGGGTCATTCTGCACCCTAGTGCTGAGAATAGATCAACCTGGTTACCAACAAACTGAATACAGTCACTGGTATCCAATGCCTGCTATAGCCGCGAGTTTGACCTTCTGGATATTCAGCTTTTGAAACACCACATGTAAAACCACCCACTAAACCACACACCAAGCACAAGCACTGGTTACCGATCTGGTATCCAGCCCGCTGGTTGGCCAGTCTGGATATTCAGCTTCTGAAACACCAGTTGTAGAACTACCGACTAAACCCCACTACCAAACCCAACCTGGTTTCCAGTAACTGGTATCCAGCCAGCTGATCTATCGCCGGTCTAGCTGTTCTAGAAGAGCAGTGACTGAAGCAGGGAACTGGCTTCCAGTTCCTGGCATCAGCCGCCAAGACCAGCCCGCTGGTTAGACAGTCTGGAAGACCAGACCCTGAAACACCAGCTGTAAATCCCAAGACCAAACCACACACCAACCACAAGCACTGGCAACCAGTGCGGTGCCCACAGTCGTCTGCACACTATGCGCTGGTGCGGCGACTTGACCATAACCCTATACCCAGCCCAATGAATGGCCGGTCAAAAGAAAAGAGAAGATGAACCATGAGGATCGACAAGACTTTATATGATGCACAGCTATTGATAGTGGCTCACTCCCGCAAAGGAATATGGGCAGCAGATTTGAAACTGGGCGGCAAGCCCTCGCGCTGGTCTGCTGGTAGTCTGCCGACCACCGCCACCGCTCACAGTTTGCTGGCTGTCGCCATCGTGGCAGCGTTGCGCCCACTGCCACACCGGGCACTGATGGAGCTTTCCGACTATGCCGACCGACGCGGATTCCGGCCACGCCTGGAGATCGTCGTGAATGACCCGACCTTTGTTGAGGCGTTAGAAGCAGCCAAGAAGCAGGATGCCACGGGCAAGCCTTTCAAGGCAGGGAAGAATTTCCTAGTGTCATTGGCGCAGCAACTCGCCCGCTGGGAGATCACACTGGCTACCAATCCTGAGAGCAAGCATCTGTTCGCCCTGGGGAACTGGGCGTCTCGGGTGGTGATCGATCCGACCATCGATGCCGTGTTCACACCGGCAGTCGTCTCTGAATATAGATCTTAAGTTTGGGTGCCTCATTGATTCGTTGACTATTGTTTCGTCGCGAAAACTAAGTGCCCACCACCGAAGAGCTTCGGCCCTGCGGTGGTATGCGGAGAGCGTTCTGTTCAGTCCGCTCTCCGCATGAGTTTGTTCCACTGCTCATGTGTTTGTTCATACACCCAGTCTTCTCGTATCGGGCTGGGTGTCTTCTCGTATCGGGCTGGGTGTCTTCTTCATCACTGACATCAAGCACTGGTCACAGATGCCTGGTCACAGTCACCTGGTACGGGATAGGGGGTCTAAATTATGAGCCGCTTTTTCCTTTTGCTGACCGCTGCCAAATAGAACTTCTGTGCTGGCAATGCTTTTGCACAGAAATCAGAAAGTCCAAGATCAAGGAATCCAACAATGAGAGCAATAAGCGCCGCTGAAAAGCAGGCAATGGGCACCTATCGCCCAGACCGCGCCAGAAAGACACCACGGTTCAGGGCAGGGCAGGACATCGCCGCCCATCCACCAGCATTCATACGGAAAAACAAACTGGCTCTTAAGGAGTGGCGAGCAGTCGCCGCGATCCTTGAGGCAGAAGGCGTACTGAAGGCACCAGATGTTGCCCAGCTGGCTTCCTACTGCACCTTGTACAGTCGCTGGCGCGATGCTGCCCAACATGTCGAAGACGAAGGGCAGGTTGTGACAATCACCAGCACCACCCGCACCGGACGCACTGACAAACCTGTACAGAATCCCTGGGTGCGCTGTGAGCAGACATATGCTGCCGCGATGATGAAGGCCGCAGTTAAGTTTGGCCTCAATCCACTTGACCGGCCCCGCGTGGAAGTCTCCCCCTTTGAAGCTGACCAGGCGGCAGCAGATGCCGATGCAGCAGCCGATGCAGAGTTCGACGCCCAACTAATCGACACACCACGGAAGGAAACGAGATGAGCAAGAGCAAACACGAGTTACGAGTTCAGGTTGCCCCGCAGAAATTTGAGATCAGGAAGAACCCAGATGGCAGCCGGTCAATCAGTGGCTACGCTGCCACGTTCAACGACCTCTCCCAAGACCTGGGCGGCTTCAGGGAAAAGTTACAGGCGGGCGCATTCAAGCAGTCGCTGAAGGATCAGCCCGACGTGCTGTGTCTGTATGCACACGATCCCAGCTTGATCCTGGGCAGAGTGGCCTCTGGCACCTTGCAGATTGCAGAGGATGACAAGGGGCTTCGCTTCACTTGCAAGCTTCCCGACACCAGCACCGCCCGCGACCTAATCGCACTGATGGAGCGTGGCGACATCGCGAGCATGAGCTTTGGCTTCTCTGCGGTCTCCGATGATTGGGCACAGATGCCTGATGGCAGAGTGGTTCGCACACTGCTGCAAGTCGTGCTCTACGAGATTTCCGTGGTGCCCCAGCCCGCATACCTTTCGACCTCTGTCGATCTGCGGTCTATGCCCGCCGAGTTTCGTAAACAGATAAACCCTGTGGCAGAAGACGAGGACGAAGAAGAAGACGGCGACACAGACGATCCTGAGGATGATGACGAGGACGAGGAGCAGCGGTGCGATTGCGACTGTGCCGCGTGCCGCGCTGGCGACTGTGACAAGTGCAGCAATCCCGACTGTGATGACCTGGATTGCTTGCAGGGCGACTGCCCGCAACAGGATGACATCCGCGCCGACCACTTGAGACTAGGTTTGCACTTCGAGAGCAGGCGTCGGCACCTCTGCCGGTAACACCCCGAGATTGAACTAAAACAATTCGACTGGTTGAGGAGAACCTGCCCCAACCAATCAACAAGGCCGCATACCTCATGACGAGGGCTGCGGCCTTTTGCTTTCTACGCGCAGGGAAAAATTGCCCCGCCATCAATGCCATCAACAGGCCGCGCCCTCCGGGGTTTGCGGCCTTTCTTTTACCCGGATTTATCCAGAAAGCAATTAATCGTGACTTTGAAAGAGACCCGCACCAAGATCACTAAGCTTCTGTTCGAGCAGCGCACCCTGGCCCTTGCTGGCTTCACCACTGAAAGCCGCGCCAAGTTCGACACCATGCAGGCGGACATTGACGGCCTCGAAGCTGATGCCCAGCGCCTGGAAGCAGTCGAAAGCCGTTCTTCGGTCTATGACAGCTTCGAGCGTTCGCCCCGCCCTGGCATTGGTGGCCAGACAAGCGGCGACGAGACCCGCTCGAAGATCAATAAGGCCTTCCGCGCTTACGCCCTGCGCGGCTGGGCAGGCATGGCACAGGAACAGCGCGACCTGCTGACGACTTCGGACGCCAGCGGCGGTGCACTGATTCCGCAGTTGTTCGACGGTGTCTTGCAGGAAGCCAAGAAGTTCTACGGCCCTGTGGCCCTGCGCGTTCGCCAGAAGATCACGGAGAACAACGGCGCACCGATCAAGATCAGCATCACGAACGACACTGCGAACGGCATGGTGTTGCTGGCGACTGAGGGCACCAGCGGCCCGGTGGAAACCGATCCCCAGTTCCAGTCTCGTCTGTTGGGCGTGGATACCGTGAGCGCCGGTCTGGTCAAGGTGAGCTTCAACGAGTTGGAGGATTCCAGTTTCGACCTGGATGCCTTCATCCGTGGTGCGTTCGGCGTGCGCTACGGTCGCGGCCTGGAGAAGATCGTGACCACCGGAACCGACTCGGCTGGCACGGAGTTGCCGAACGCTGCTGTGGGTGGTCTGCTGGGCACCGCTGCGGTGGGCACCACGACTGCCACTCTCGCCGGTGGCATCGGATGGACGGACATCGTTAACGCCTTCGGTGCGTTGGATGCCGCCTACCTGAACCCCGGCACCGCGTGGATGTTCAACACCGGCACCCGCAGCACCCTGCTAGGCATGAAGGATGGCTTCGGTCGTCCGTTCTGGACTCCCGATCCTTCTGGTGACGGCCCGTTTTCCAAGCTGCTCGGCTACGACGTGGTTCTTAACCAGGCCATGCCGAATGCCGGTGTTGCGAACGCTACTCCCATCGCGTTTGGCGATTTGCAGTCGGCTTATGTCCTCCGCACTGACGGCCAGCCCACGGTGCTCCGCTTGCAGGAACGCTTCGCCGACACGTTGGAGCAGGGCTTCCTGCTCTTCACTCGCGTCGGTGGTGCGAGCCTGATTGCAACCGGTGCGCCCAACGCGCTGGTTACGCTGAAGCTCGCAGCCAACTAAACCACAACCTACCGCACACACAGGGCAGGACTCCTTCGGGGGTTCTGCCCTTCTGTGTCTCTGCACGAAAGGAAAAATGATATGAACACGACATCTGAACTCGCTCTTGAACGTACTCCCCTCAATATCCGTCTCAACCACAATCTTGGGTTTCTACCCGCTGGCCGCGTGATCATGCTTCCGAAGCACATGGCCCTGGCACTCGTTCGCCGTCGTCTGGCAACCGCCGTTGGTGACGCAATGGTCATGCCTGACATTGTGGTCAGCGAAGATGATCTTCCCTGTGCAGAGATTGATCTTGATCCCGCCTGGATTGCAGCCGGTCGCGCCCGTGCGATGGAGGTGCGCTAGATGGCAGAGGCTCGCCTTCTATACGACCGCAAAGAAGCAGCACGGCAACTCAGCATTAGCGTCCGCACTCTTGATTACATTGTCGCCAGCAAGCAACTGGCAACCCGCCGCATTGGCAAGAAGGTCTTGATTCCGCATGGTGAGCTAGTGCGCTATGCCAGGGCAGACCACTGCGAGCCTGTGATGACCGTCGCTGCCCCGGTTGCCCCGGCTGTCGCTGCCTAATATCGAGGAAAATACAGGAGACCCAGCCCCAGTCCAGTGCGCTATAGTGTCTGTTTGAATCTTCGGCAACGCCAACTCCACTATCTGCAATAGAGGCAGATGTGAGCACCTGGCATATCGCCGTGAATGATGGAAGTGGAACAATAATTACACTGTCAGCTCCACTCGCCGGTGAGTTCCGAATCAGCCGAGAGATGCCATAGGAGGGCCTTGTTGCTTGACCATCGGAGGTGGTAATCTGACCAAATCGTCGGAGCGCATGCGGTCTGGCCGTAAAGTATTGTTGATTCTGTGGGTTACAGCATTGTCACTCCATGAGAAGTGAGCCGAGATAGTCACTCGACGCCTTCACATTGTTGCTATACCTTGTTGCAAAACACACGATGTTTCACTCCTGTGGTTCGGGAAGACAGGACAGGGATGAAATACGCCTACGAAGACCTTTCAGATGGGCAGTTTGAAACGCTTGTTGTGCTTTTGTGCCAGCAGTTGCTCGGAGTATCCGTGCAGGGTTTTGCTACCGGGCCAGATGGCGGGCGCGATGGCAAGTTTGTGGGGACTGCAGATTTGTTTCCGAGCAAAGCAGCGCCGTGGACCGGAACCACGATCATCCAAGCAAAGCATACTAACGGCTTCAATCGCGATTTCTCAGAGTCCGATTTCTACAGCGCAAAAGGAAAATGTACTGTACTGGCCAAGGAAGTACCACGGATCAAGAAACTGCGTGACAACAAGAACCTTGACCACTACATGCTCTTCTCCAACCGGAGATTGGCTGGCAATGTCGAAAGCGAGATTCGGAAATACTTGGCGAAGGGGAGCGGGCTTGCTGAGGAGTCAGTATTTCTGTGTGGAGTTGAACAGCTTGAACTGTGGCTGAAAACTTTTTCAGATGTGCCGAAGCGCGCAAGTCTGGACCCGATTGACTCGCCCCTGATCGTTAGCTCTGACGACCTCGCCGAGATCATTCAGGCATTGGCGCGGCAGAAGGATGGAGTATCTGCACTGCTTGATAAGCCACCCGTAGCACGAGTGGGCTACCCGGAGAAGAACAAGATAAACAACATGAGCGCGGATTACGCGAACCAACTGATAAAAAAGTACCTAAAAGATACTGCACAGATTCAGGCGTTCTTGGCGGCACCTGAAAACATCGAACTCCAGAGAATGTATGTATCGGTAGTTGATGAGTTCCAGTTGAAGATTATTGCAAAGCGCAAGGACTATCAGACGTTTGATGACGTGATGAATTACTTATTGGACTTGTTGTTTGGACGTGATCCTATTCTTCGTCAGCATGGAAACAAGAAGCTGACACGGGCAATGCTGTTCTATATGTATTATAACTGCGACATCGGGAAGGTGGGCGATGCTGAGACCATCTAAACACTCTCATCCTGATCGCACAGTAATCAATGTTGCACTCTTACTTCTCGGACGCCTGAAGAAGCGAAGGCTCGACAGCTACGACAATTTGCGCTCGTTCGCTAGGAAAACAGTCGTCGGCGGGGACGTGCTCTATCTACCCGCGCTGAATTTTCTTTTTCTCATGGGACTGGTCGAGTACCACCCAAAGACCGATGCGGTCGAATATCTGGGGGCGCAATGAAACTTTCACGGCTCTATTCCAATAAGCCAGAATTGTTCACGCCCGTTGACTTTGTGCCTGGACTAAACGTCATCATGGCAGAGATTCGCCTTCCCGAAAATCGCAACAAGGACACGCACAATCTCGGCAAGACAATCTTGGGGCGGCTTTTAGACTTTTGTTTTCTGGCGGGCCGACATCCTGGCTTCTTTCTCTTCAAGCATATTGACCTATTCAGTGAGTTTGTTTTCTTCCTTGAGATTGAGTTGGACGATTCGTCTTATGTGACGGTGCGCCGAAGCGTTGAAGAAGCAAGCAAGGTTAGCTTCAAGAAACATGAAGCGAGCAATCAGGACTTTAACGCATTGTCAGAGTCTGAATGGGACCACTGGGAAATGCCCTTCGAGCGATCTTGCGAATTGTTAGATAGTCTGCTTGATTGGCGCTCCCTCAAGCCGTGGTCTTTTCGCAAGTGCATCGGGTACCTTCTTCGTTCGCAGGATGATTATGGCGATGTCTTCCATCTTCGCAAGTTCGCAGCGGCGCACTCGGACTGGAAACCGTTTCTTGCTCACCTTCTCGGATTTAATGCTGACCTTGTCACTCAGCATTACGACAAGGAAAGTACGCTGGAGGAAACGAAAGCAAAAGCCCAGACAATTAAGAGCGAGCTTGGCGGGTCAGTTGAAGACCTTAGCAAGATAGAAGGCATCCTCTTGCTTAAGCAAAAGGATGCTGACAAGAAGCAGGCGCTTCTTGATGCGTTCGATTTTCGCACGGACGACAAGGAACAAACGAAGCATCTCATCGACGATCTTGATGAGAGAATTGCTGACCTCAATGTTCGTAGATATTCCCTAAACCAGAATAAGAAGAGGATTCTTTCTTCTCTTGAAGATCAACAGATACTTTTTAACCCAGACGAGGCGGAGCGTCTTTTCATGGAAGCGGGTGTTCTCTTTAAGGACCAGATTAAAAGAGACTATCAGCAATTGATTGCATTCAATCGGGCAATCACGGAAGAGCGCCGCGTGTATCTTCAAGAAGAACGCAAAGAAGTGGACGATGAACTTAAACGCATAAACGTCGAACTCAATACACTCGGCAAGAAGCGTTCTGAGGGGATGTCGTTCCTCAGCGATTCGGACGTATTCAGTAAATATAAGCAAGTGTCTGATGAGCTAGTGACCTTGCGCGCCGATATCACGTCATTGGGTCGGCAGCGCGGTTTTCTGCACCGTCTTCAGGAATTACGAACAGAGATTCGCACACTCACAGAAGAGTGTGAGCGTTTGCAATCTGACATAGAAGAGAATGTTGAGCATCAGAACACTGATAAGCAAAGTCTATTCTCTACGATTCGTCTGTACTTCAGTGAGATCGTGGAGGAAGTCATAAACAGAAAGGCGCTGTTGAGCGTCTCGCCGAACAGGGAAGGACATCTTGAATTCAAGGCGGAGATATTAGACGAATCGGGCAACTCCACGAGTGCTGATCTAGGCCACACCTATCGCAAGCTGCTTTGTGTGGCATTTGATATGGCGCTTTTGCGAGCGCATCTCGAAGAGAAATTCCCGCGCTTTGCATATCACGACGGCGTATTCGAGTCATTGGATGACCGCAAGAAAGAGAATCTACTCTTGGTTATCAGGCAGTACGCCGAGCTTGGAATTCAACTGACGATTACCTTGATCGACTCTGATCTGCCACGACGCAACTCGGATGTAGGCCCCGTGTTCGAGCCGAGCGAAATCGTGCTGACTCTCCATGATGAGAATGACGAAGGCCGCTTGTTCAAAATGAAGGCATGGTAGGCAGATTGCCCGTGGGGCCTGAACTGGCGTGATCGTAGGAATTGAAAATGCGGGAACTGCTTGACTGAAGGAAACCCGGTTGACACATCAAGGCACCTGCGAATGGGTGCCTTTTGTTAGTCCTTCTCCAGTCTAATGAGCAACACATTTTCATCTATTCTGTTCACGTTGGTATTGATGGCCCCAACAGCAGAATCGACGGTGTTCAGGTCTGAACGGATTGATTGAAGCTCGCTAAGGAGTTTCTTGAGAAGGCGAATGATTTCGTCGCCTTGCTCTTCTGTCATAGTAATGGGTGATTCCCCCTTAGTGTGTTAACGCCCATAGAACCTCTCGTACTCAACGTGATATTCAGCAAGTCTTACTGCAATCTTATCGGCGAGTTTGGCAGGGGCCAATTTGGCTTCTAGCTCGGGGATGTACCAAACAAACTCATTGCCCAGAATGTCCGGCTGGAGTGGCCAATCTTCAATTGCCAACGGTGGGGGGTCTAGGAACATTTCCGTGGCAGTTTCTGGCTTACGTGAAAACCGAACCGCGTAGCTCTGCTTTCCGTCCCGTCCCGAACCATTGGAAAACGTAGCAGCCACGCTGTATAGAACCAACATGGGGTGCCCCATCAGGTCTGGGAGCCAATTGAACTTGTACGGTTGGATGCCCTTGCCGTCTTGTGCAAACTTGGAAACCAGTTCGCCCAAGGCCTTCCACTGCTTTTCAGTTTCCTGGACCAAACTCTCGTGTTTCACTTTTTCCTCTGTACGTTTGCGTTCAAAGTTGTCGAAGTCGGCCATCGCAGCTCCCTCCCTGCATTCCTGGGAGTGTTGTATTTTGTTCAGTCATTGAAATCCTACGCTGCCCGCATCTGGCTTTTCAACGGCATTCTGCTCGCGCTGCGCGGCGGATTCCAACCCATGTGCCTCCAGATAGCAACTGCTTGTGAGGGAAGAGGGCTGAATGGGGTCAGCCTACAAGGGAGCCTAGTTGCTGCTGCCGACTTCCGCCGGATGCCTGGTGCTCTCTTGCCCATATACGTCGCCTCATTGCGGTGCCTGTTCTGCGGATGTAGACTTAGCGGCAGTCCGAGAAAACAGGCACCACGAGGAGCAGAGGCAATGGCAAGCAAGGGGCAGAAGGTTCGCGGAGTGTTTGAGCGTCCTGAAGGTTCTGGTATCTGGTGGATCAACTACTACGTTCGGGGCAAGCAGCACCGCGAAAAGGTCGGCAGGAAGTCGGATGCACTCGCCCTCTACCAGAAGCGCAAAGCTGATGCACGGCGAAACATCAAGCTGCCAGAGCTTCGGGCATCCAAGGTCGTTACGATCTCTGACCTGGTCGATCTCGCCATTGAGTACACCGTGCATCACAAGGACAGCCGGAACTATCACAGCAGAGGTGAGATCGTTCGCACGGAACTTGGCCACAGGGCAGCAGGCGACATCACACCCCAAGAACTGGATCAGTGGCTCACCCGGCACTGCACGACGGCAGCGACCTTCAACAGATACCGGGCATTCCTGAGCCTGTGTTTCAAGCAGGCGATGGCCAATGGCAAGGTGCAGAGCAATCCCGCCCGGTTGGTTCGCCAGCGCAAGGAAGAGAATGCCCGACTTCGGTTCCTCTCTCGCGAAGAGTATGACCGCCTTTGCAATGCCATCCGCGAGAGCTACCCCGACCAGTTGCCTGCCTTCGTGGTCTCGGTGAATACCGGGATGCGCCTCACAGAGCAGTACACCATCGAATGGAATCAGGTCGATCTGAAGCGGCGAACCATTCGCCTGAACAAGACCAAGAATGGCAGCTCACGCACAGTCCATCTCAATAGCGATGCCCTGGCCGTGCTCACACCACTTCAGGACAAGGGCCACAAGGCCACAGACCGTGTATTCCCGTCTGACACTTCCGACTTCAAGACTTCGGAATGGTTTGGGGAATGCCTCAAGGCCGCTGCCATCACCGGCTACACCTGGCACTGCAATCGCCACACCGCCTGCTCTTGGCTGGCGATGGCTGGTGGAACCATGAAAGAGATTCAGGAGATGGGCGGCTTTAAGACCATCGTAATGGCAGCTCGATATGCTCACCTGTCACCCGATCACAGGCTCTCGATTGTGGAGCGGATCAGCAGCCAATATGCCAAGGAGCAGGCAGCACTTCAGGGGCAGCAATAGGAAATCCCAACAGGCACCAAAACAGGCACCAGAGACAAAACAGCCACCCAGTTATTGGATGGCTGTTTTCGTGTAAGTCCTTTGTTTTGTTGGTGCCGGGAGGGGGACTTGAACCCCCACAACTCTTTCGAGTCTGCGGATTTTAAGTCCGCTGCGTCTGCCAATTTCGCCATCCCGGCCTTGCCGTCACCGGCCGCTGCGGCGGCCATCTGCAGCATGTGAGCAGTGCCATAAGCAGTGTCGCACACGGCGCGCGCGCCTGCCAATACTGATGCCGTGCTGGAAGGCGCTTGGATCAGCGTGGTCTTCGTGACTAGTCGCGGCCTACGTGCTGACCGGCCGTTGTGCTCCCTGTATATGGCTAATCTGCGCCCGTGTGTTCATTGGTCTGCGACTGCCGTACTGCGCTTTGCTACAATCCAAGCTTGACCATGCAGCGTCGTTTCCCTCAAATCGTATCGCAGCTTGTGCTTGCGCTCTTGTTGTGGACGGTCGTCGCCCCTGCGCTGCTCGCTCCCTCCGAGGCGGATCTTCCGCCCTGCTGCCGCGGCCGTGGACGCCATCACTGCGCCATGCTCGCCATGTTGCAGCGCCTGCGCGCCGATGACAGCTCACCCGGATTCCGCCAACAGCCAGAGCCCTGTCCCTATCGTCAGCTCGGATCGGTTCTCAACGGCTTCGCCATCAGCGATGCCAC
>Ga0326727_10013036_pt1 | contig 18658 bp, 12 predicted proteins | sample MB2enrmetagenome_FD_207643 | JGI IMG/M metagenome (GOLD analysis project Ga0326727, IMG submission 207643) | Lab enriched peat soil microbial communities from McLean, Ithaca, NY, United States - MB29MY | ecosystem: Environmental > Terrestrial > Soil > Wetlands > Peat | place: USA: New York...
CCGGGCCAGCCATTCCAAAGAGGGGGCGGCGGGATGGTCCGGCATGCGCCGGACGATGTGGAGGGCAGCGGCAAAGTCCGGGACAGCCCTGAAGCACCGCAAAGCGTTCTTCAAGTCCCCGGCCTGCTGGAAGCTCTCGGCGGCCCCACGCAGGTCACCCAAGCCTTCGTAACAGACGGCTTCCAGTTTAGGATCGCGCCGCGTTACCTTAGCGAGCACTCTCAAGGCCTCGTCGAAATACTTGTCTTTGAGAAGCGCCTGGATCGCCCGCTGGCGTAATCCCTCCAAGCGCTCCGCGGCGTCAGGGACTCCCAACGCATCGTAAAATGCCGGGAAAAGCTGGAGAAACGCTTCGGTGTTCGATCGGTTTACCGGGGAGGCGCCTTCCAGGGTCTCGAGCCAACTCTGGCGCTCGGCGGCAATCTCCACCAGAACCCAGCTTTCAAGCTCAGATTTGTGCCGGGGCAGAACCTGGGCGAGTTCGGCCAAAGCCTGGAGACGGTCGGCGGAGGGGGCGCGGTGGACGCGTCCGATGGCGCGAATTACTGCGGCCAATCCCACCCGCCGCGCTTGCAGTGCAGCCTGCGCCGCTTCCGCGAAAAGGTCCGGATTTCCTAACTCGGCGGGCAGGCGCGTATGGCGGACGCCGAGCAAAAAGCATATTTCCGCCAAGGTGAGATGCGCGGCGTCTCGCACCGCCTGGTCCGTGACGGCGGCGGGAGCGTCCAGCCTTCCGAGGAGCGTCGCCGCCTGCTGGGCGCGCGACCAGGCCATCTCCGGCTTGACCTCGAGATACTGCCGGGCGTCTGCCTGGCAGCGCTGCACGCGCTCCTCCGCATCTAACTCTTCTTCCTGGAGCGTCTTGGTGATGGCCGCGGGGACGGATGAGGAAACCCCGGCCCCCAGCGCGCCTCCGTTGAGAAAGGTAAGACTCGCCGCCACCACCTCGTCCGTAGGGCGAATGTCCAGCCACACGAGCCGCTCCCAAGGACGGCTTACCGCCACCCGCAACTGATCGATGGCCAGGCGCTTGCGCAACTCGAGAAGGCCGGAGTCAACGCGCGTTGGCGGCCTTTCCCCCAGAATCTGTCCGATCTGGCGGCCAGGGTCGATCACACACACCGTGTGGAAGTCCAGGCCCTTCGCCTCGGCGACCGTCAGTACTGCCGCCCGTACCGACTCTGGGATGAACGCGGGCACGGCCTCTTCGAGCGTGATGAGCGCCGCTCCCTCGCGGGCGGCCAGCAATTTGAGCAGCTCCTCGAGTTCCGGGCCCGGGGCGGCGGTGCAATAAAGGATCTGATCCGTGGCATCGTCTTCAATTTCCGCCTGGCCGGCGCCGCGCGGCCGATCCTCCTTGAGGATAAAGGAGTACAGGTCCCAGATGCGGTTGACCAGTTCCGCAATGCGGCGCGGGCTGCGCAGGTTGGCGGAGAGTTTGTGCTCCGCGGGAGTCGCCATGCGATGGTGAAGAAGATCGCTCAGCCAGGCGCATTCGAAATCGGTAGGACGCACCGTCTGGGCCTCGTCACCCGCCAGGAGTAGTGAGGCGAGCGTCTTCCGCCGCTGGAAGGCGAGCGTGCACAGCTCAATCAGCACCAGCGCCTCGATGGGCGTCAGATCCTGCACTTCATCAACCGCCATGCAGTCGAAATCGAGCGGAACGCCATCCCCTCCGCCCTTGCTCAATCGCTCCGCTGCCCGCCATGCCAGCGCCAGTTCGGGAAAATAACGGTCCGCCAGCGTCTCCGATCCGCGCTCCAGGCGGGAGGCTGCTTCGAGCGCCCCCGTGACGGCCTGGGGGCCGATGAATCGCGTCCGGCGCTCGCGATAGGCCTTATCCGGCACACGCGGCTGCCGCGCCTCCCCAAAGCGCCCCACGCTCTTAGGAAGCGCCTCCCCCACCAAGTGTGCATAGATTTCTGCGAAGAGCGCCGGCAGGTTGTTTGCCCACGGCCCCAGGCTGCGCGCGTAGGGCCCGAGGTCCTGGGAAAAGCGCCGCAGCATGTCCCTCTCCGGAGTTACCGGTGCGCTCGACCCCAAAATCTGTCGCACCAACTGTGGGAACACCACCACCTCGAAACGCTTGTGTGACGAACAGTAACGGTCAAAGTAGTCCCGCGCCAAGGCCGCCAGATCGCGCGAGTAGGTGACGTAGAGGATGCGTTCCGCCCCGCTCGAATCGGCCGCGGGCCAGAGCGCAGTGGTCTTTCCCGAGCCGGGATGACCCTTGAGCAACCGCACGCGTTGCCGCGCTTGCGCAAAGCGCGTTTGCGTCGGCGTCCAGGGGGCAGGCCCGTACTCCTCGCCGCGCATTTCGGCAACACTCACCGGCAGGTAATGCTCAGCCAACGATTGAGGGGGGAGAAGAGAATGATTGTCATGATGACGAATCGCTCGGATGAATACCGCGCCTTCGGGACTTTCGGTAAATCCGTCACTTTCCCGAAGAGGAGCGGCGTTCTTCGGCGCCCACCAGAGATAGAAGTGGCTGCCCTGGCTGCCTCCCAAGCGCGAGCGGCGCCAGCCCCGGTTCTCGCCATACGTGGGTTTGTAATGAAGCCGCCGCGGGTCCACCGTCAGCCGTTGCATCACGTAGGAGGCACGCCGCCCGATCGCCGTGTTGCGCTCCAGCGCGAGCCTCTCCAGGAATTCCTGGTGGCAGAAGATTGGATGAGGGGACCTCCCGGTTTTAAACATCTCGCCGAAGCCGAGTTGTTGTTGGGTATCCATCAGTCGCAATCACCGAACCATCATTCTAACACCCCATCCAGGTTTAATGGTTCAAGTGTCAGGACTGAAGCGCCCGAAAGGCCAGCGGGTCGAGGAAATCATCGAACGCAGGTGAGGACGGAAATCGTCGCCAGCGGCGGGTCACTCGCGGCGGGGTTCCATGTGATTGCCAGCTAGCGGCCACGCGAGGCATCCGTACAAAGAAGAGATGTCAAACCCCTTGCCGGAACTTCGTGTCATCGTGTACGCTTTAGTCAATGAGCGAAGGGCATACGGAAAAAAAGGGGTTGGCCCTGCTGAGGGGGTTGCTGCAACACTACCCGTTTGTCCTGAAGAATTTCAAACACTATTTCCAGAATCTTTACCGGCGTGAGATTCGGCGGACGAACGTGGTGGCGCCCTACGCGGCGATTCTTTACGTTACGCACAAATGCAACCTGGCCTGCACTTACTGCACGCAGAAGGAGCCGGACGTCTTCAGCCAGGAACTGCCCACGGCTGAGACCATCAAGCTGCTCCGGATTGCCCGCAAGGAAACCGATTCGATCCTTTTCACGGGCGGGGAGCCGACGCTGCGCAACGACATCGAGGAACTGGCGCGCGCCGCGCGGCACGACTTGAAATTCCGCTCGGTGCTGCTCATTACCAACGGCACGCTGCTGCACAAGCGCCAGGGTTTGTTCGACTCCCTGCACAGCCTGGTCGTCAGCCTGGACTCCCTCGAAGCGGACTCGACCAAGCCGATGTCCAAGCCGGCAGTCCTCGCCAGGGTGCTGGAAAATCTGCAACTGGCCAAGTCGCGCTTTCCGAAGGCCTCGGACATCACCATCAGCACAGTCATCGAAGAATGGAATATCTCTGACATCGAGCGCATCATGGACTTTTGCGGGGAGCAGGGGTTCGTCTTCGCCACACAGACGGCGCTGAACGAGAAACTGCCCAACCTGCGTTTGCGGCAGAACCCGCGCTACCAAGCCCTGGTGGATAAAATTGTGCAGCGCCGGCGGGAGCGAGCTCAGCCCATCAACGGCACGCCCAAGCTGATTCGCACCCTGCTCGAGTTCGGCGATTTCCAGTGTTTCCCGACTATGTTTCCGCGCGTCTACCCCAACGGCGATGTCTTCTATCCCTGCGAGCCGCTTAAGAAAATTGGCGGCAACCTGCTGCGCGAAGGATCGTTCAAGAAGGTCTTTGCTCGCGGCCGAAAACTCTACGGCGACATCCCTGATTGCCACGGCATCTGCCACCTGTTCGGAAACGTGCTTTCTTCCTACTACGCGAAGGATTTCTGGGGATTGGCGGGGGACACGATTCGGTAGGCAAAGGGCCATTTGTGATTGGTGATTTGCGATTGGTGATTGGCGCGCTTCAATCACAAATCACCAATCGCAAATCACAAATCACAAATCGCCCTACTTTCTAAGTATTGGCAGTTCCTTCCGCAACAGGTTTCGCAGCGTGTTTTCGGCAACGCGTGCCAGGTGCTCGGCAAAGACGCCGTCGTAGCGAAAGCGGGCGGTGCGCATCTCGTTTGCTTCCCAGCTAATCTCCAGGTCCCAGGTCTGCGCCTCGGCTTCGGGCTCGCCCGGGGCAGTAACCGGGCGCGCCTCGAGTTGACGCACCCGGACCACCGGAATCTCCTCGAGAGTGTGCTCGCGCTCGTCGACCACAAAGAGCCGATCGGGGTTCACGAAGATACTGACGAGTCGAGAAGGGCGATCAGCTCCGTGCGGGATGAATGCCCCGCCATTCAGGACCACGAGGGCATCGAGTTCGCGCGCCTGCGCGTCGACTGATTTCGCTTGGGGCTTGGAGCGAACCAGCAGGCCGAAAGCCATCAGCACGATGCCAAAAACCAAATCGACGAGTCCGCCATGGGCGTGCTTATACCGCCAGCCCAGCAGGCACCCCAGTCCGGCCACCACGAGCCGCACTGCCGACCATTCCCAGGGTTTTCGGCGCAGAGCCCTGATTTTGGGGATTATAAGGATTGCAGTGAAGAGCACGGAGAGCGCTGCTCTTTTAAGCGCCAGCCGGAGCCGCACGCCGGTGGGAATGACGGCCTGAGAATCTTGTTCATCAGCCATGAGTCTTTGCAGTTCCGGACAACCGGCAGAGATTAGCCCAGGCAATGGGAATTGATCGAGAAGCCAGTTTCACGCAAAGGCGCAAAGCACGCAAAGATCGCAAACGGAATGGCCTTTGCCTCACACGGGCGGCCATAAAGGCTGGCCCTACTGCATGGTCTTCTTCAGGTACTCGACCACTTGCTGCGGGCTTGTCACTAGCGTCACGATTTCCATCGCCGGCGATGTCCAATGCGGATAGGTGGAGTTGAGCTGCCCTTCTTGTTCAAGGCAAGCAATCACCGGCTGCCAGTAAGGTGACATTACCAACAGAGGTTTAATCCCACCCACGGTCTTCGAGAGGCTGGCCTTGTTCATCATCTCCCAGGCCAGCGCCAGTTCCGCCAACGTGCCTGTCCCGCCGGGGAGGACCACATAAGCATCGCCGCGCTCGATGAGCGTCATGATGCGCTCGGGAAACGACTTGGTGCGCACCTCTTCTATGATCCAGGGATTCGCCTTGCTGGTCCAAATCTCGCAGGTGACGCCGATGGTGTGCCCCCCCGCCTCGCGAGCCCCTCGCGCCGAGGCTTCCATTAACCCCTTGTACCCGCCATTGCAGACGGCAAACCCGGCTTCCGCCAATCGCTTCCCGAGCAGGCGAGCTTCTGCGTAAGCCGGGCTCGTTTCGCCCGGCAGAGAACTTCCGAAAATAGTTGCGACTTTCATTCGCTTAGCCGCAGATTAACGCACATCCGGTCGGCGTTACAGGTAAACGCGATATCCGCCCGCAACACTAGTTTCCAGCCGGCCGGGAGTCTGGGGCCAACTTCTTCCTCCGAGAGAACCAATCATAAACGGTCGTTGCGATTTGGTCGAGGGTGGCTTCGGCGGGCGCTTCCTCGAGGGGGTGGCTATTTCCGATAATGGAGAAGGCAAGCCGCTTGCCGGAGGGCAAATCCATATAGCCGGACAGGGCGTTCACTCCCTCGAGAGTCCCGGTTTTAGCGTGGATGCGTCCCTTGAGGCGTTTCGCTTTGAAGCGATCCGTCAAGGTCCCGTCCACGCCTGCCACCGGCAGGCTGTCCAGGAACACGTCGAACGACGGTGCGCTGGTCATGTGAACAAGCAGCGTGACGACGGTTTCGGGCGTCACCAGATCATCTCGCGAGAGGCCCGAGCCGTCGGCGAAAACCGTCTCGCCCGGTTTGGCGCCGACTTGCTGCACAAATTCATTGAGTGCATCGAGGCCGTCGTCGAGGCCGGCGCCGTGCTTCACCTGGCGCCCGAGCGTGCGCAAAAGCATCTCGGCGTAAAGATTCCGGCTCTCCTTGTTGGTCAGCTTCACAATCTCCCGCAGCGGTTGGGAGTCATGCTCGGCCAAGATCAGGCGCGTCGTAGCCTGGGCAGGAGTGCGGACGGCTAAAGCCGCCTCAAGGCGCGTGACCTGCCGGATTTGGACTCCGCCTTTAACCACCGTGCCGGCATCTTCGAGAGTCTTGCGGAAGAGTTCGCCCACCAACTGGGCCGGATGAGCGATAGCCACGTGCTCATCAGCCTCGCCCGAGCCCAGCGGGATTTGGCCCCAAACGTCCAGGCGCGCGGAATCGAGCAGGCGTTCGACTAGCAGGTGGTTCTCGCCGCCGGACGCGGTAGTTACGACAGCGTTATTGATTTGATAATAGTCCGGCAGAGGGTCGAGCGAAATCTGGGCAGGGTCACCGACTTTTAAGCCTGGTTTTATTCTGAGCAGCAGCGCATTGGAATTGAATGCCAGAGCCGATACCGTCGCCCCGTAGCCCCTCTCGAGATCCTCGGCCGTCCAGCCGTGGGTATAGGGCTCGAAATCAAAATAACTTTCGTCGGCCACCAAAGGGCCGGTGACTTCGATCACGCCATGCGCCCTTACCTGCGCCGCCATATCCTCGAGAGCCGTGCAGGTACGATTTCCAGTTTGGCTGGGGCTGGCAGGCGGCGCCAGAACGTCGGCGCAAAAGGTAGGATCTCCTCTTCCAACCAGGTAAAGGCTCGGCACGATTCCCGCGGCTGGCGCTCCGGAGTCGCTTTCCACCGTAGTGCGGAAGACGAAACTGGGTCCAAGCTTCTCGAGCGCCGCCGCCGTGGTGAACAACTTCATGTTCGAGGCAGGGTGGAAAAGGTGTTGGGCGTCGCGGTTGAACAGCACCTTGCCGGTCGGAAGTTCTGCCACCTCGATGCCCCAAAAGCCGCGAGAAGCAGTACTCGAGCGGAGGATTTGATCGAGGCGGGCGTTCAGCGAAGGAGCGGGGCGCTGCTTCGCGCGCTGGTCCGCGGTAACGCTGGGCGCGGACACCGCGAGCAGGCACAAAAGCGCAGAGGCCACAAGGCCACGAGCGGGAAGCAAATGGTCCAACCAGCGGTTACGGGTCGACAGTCGACAGTCGACAGGCAAAGAGCGCAGGATAACGTCCATGCCTGCCATCTTAATGCACCCATGAGCCGATAGTCGAGGCAGCACAGGCACTCTTGCCTGTGGCCCACGTTTGCTCAGGGTGCTGGAAGGACAGGCAGGAATGCCTGTCCTACTGCCCGGAACAAGTTTGCCAGCCCGGAGGATTTCAAGTTAGGATGGCTGGTCGGAAACCAAATTGAGGTTTGAACTGATGTGGCGCCTCGTCAAACGCCTGATCATTTCCATACTGATTCTGCTTCTGCTTATCATCGCGGGCGGGGGAGGATGGTTGTACTGGCGTGCCCGGGCGTGCCTTCCCCAACTCGATGGATCGGTTCAAGTGCCGGGACTTTCCGCGCCGGTCCAAGTGCTGCGCGACGCGCGGGGCGTTCCCCACCTTCGCGCTTCGTCGCTCGAGGACCTGTTCTTCGCCCAAGGTTACGTGACGGCCCAAGACCGCCTGTGGCAGATGGACCTGAGCAGGCGGCTGGCGGAAGGAGAACTCTCCGAGGTTTTTGGCGAGAGGACGCAGCGGATGGACATTGAGAACCGAACACTGGGTTTCCGCCAAGTCTCGGAGCGTGCCCTGGCAGAGCTCAGCCCTGAGGCTCGGGCTCCACTGACGGCCTACGCCAACGGCGTTAACGCATTCATCGCCAGCCACCAGGGTCGCCTGCCCATCGAATTCCTCCTGCTTCATTACCAGCCTCGACCGTGGAAAGAGGTCGATTCCCTGGGCGTGGCGCTGAATATGGCTAAAACTCTGAGTACAACTTGGGGAATGGACTTGATGCGCGAACACATCCGGGCGAAGCTTGGGCCGGAGCTTTCGGCGGATCTCTTCCCTGACCACTCGCCGATGGATGAACCGGTAGCGGAACTGCCTCCAGGGAACAAGCTACCGCGCCAATGGAAAGACGTGTACCCGCCGCCGACCTGCCTTGACCCCAACGCACTGAACAAGCCGGTGGCAAGCCAGAACCGACCACCCCATCACCCCCTCCTTAGCCAAGGAGGGGGGCTCGCTGAAGTTGACCCTACGCTTGCGGCGCTGCTTGCCGAGGGCGACGAGAATACAACCGCGCTTGGGAGCAACAACTGGGTTGTCAGCGGCGCGCACACCGAGTCAGGCAAGCCGCTGCTCGCCAATGATCCGCACCTCGGCCACAGCGTTCCCAGCGTTTGGTACATGATTCACTTGAAGACCCCTGGCCTGAACGTGAGCGGAGTCAGTTTGCCGGGCATGCCGGGGGTCATCATCGGCCACAACGAGCGACTTGCCTGGGGCATGACCAACACCGGTCCGGATGTACAAGACTTGTACGCGGAGACTTTCAATACCGCCGCACCCAATAAATACCTCCACAATGGCGCCTGGGTGGATGCGGAGGTGCGCGATGAGATCATCAAGGTGCGCGGCAAGCCGGATTACCGGCTCACTGTCAAGGTAACGCGCCACGGCCCGATTGTTTCAGGAAATTGCGGCCGTCAACTTGCGTTGCGATGGACGGCCCTTGAGCCCCACGCACTTTCGTCGTTGTTTAACGGCGCCTCCAAAATGGGCATGGCGCAGAATTGGGAGCAATTCACGACAGCGCTGCGTGATTATACGGGCCCGATGCAAAACTTTGTGTACGCCGACGTGGATGGAAACATCGGTTACTACGCCGCGGCATGGGTGCCGATTCGCAAACAAGGAACCGGCGCTGTGCCGGCGCCCGGCAGCACAGACGATTACGACTGGACGGGTTACATTCCGTTTGAGGCCCTGCCGCATTCCTATAATCCCTCGAGCGGCCTCATCGCCACGGCCAATAGCCGCGTAGTGCCCGACGGCTACCCCTATTTCATCACCAGCGAGTGGGATCCCCCCTATCGCACGGCGCGCATCTTTCAATTGCTCCGCCCCGGCAAGGCGTTCACGGTGGGCGATATGCTGCGGATCCAGACTGACATTCTCAGCTTGCAGGACAAGTGGCTGGCCGGACAGCTTTTGAACGCGGCGTCGCATGTTCAACCCTCCGATGCTGACGCGCAGTACGCCCTCAGCGTGCTTCGCGGTTGGGACGGCGAGGCGAGGATGGATTCCGCCGCTACCCTGGTTTGCGAAGTGACTCGCGCCGCCCTGCGCGAGCGAATCCTCAAACCCAAGCTCGGAGACGGCCTCGCCGGCTATCGTTGGGGAATGAGCTCCACGTTCTTCGAGAATGTGTTAACGAATCATTGGACGCGTTGGCTCCCGCCCGGCGACACTTCGTTTGACGACACGCTGATGAAAAGCCTGGAAGATGCGGCAAAGCAAATTGCCAGCCGCCCAGGCGTCCGCAGCCACGACGCCTGGAAGTGGGGCGACACGATTCGCCTGACTTTTTACCATCCGCTGGGACAGGGCATCCCGCTTTTGGGACGACTGCTCGACGTCGGCCCGTTCCCCCAGGCCGGAACCAGTACGACCGTGAAAGCCACAACTGCCAACCATGGTCCCTCCATGCGCATGATCGTCGATCTTGCGGACCTTGAACGTTCTGTTCAAAACCTGACGCTTGGTGAATCGGGCCAAGTGTTCAGCCCTAACTACAAGGACCAGTTCGAGGCTTGGTATACCGGGCGGAGTTTTCCCATGGCGTTCGGCGATGCGGCGGTTGAGCAGGCCAGTGTTCACAAATTGGTTCTGGAGCCGGGACAGCGGTAGGGCTGACTTTTCGGTCAGCACGGTTAACGCCGACCTTTCGCTGTGCTCAGGGCAGGCTCTAAAGGTTGGCGCTACAGGCCGCGGCGCATTTTCTGATTGCTTTCAAACCCATTCGATGATATCAAATCGCGACCACTCCTGGCGCGCCGGAGGCGAAAAGAGTCCCGAACCAGGAGAGCTAGCCCAGGAGAAAACCATGCCTTTTGCCCCCCAGTCCGGTCTGGCGAGAACTCGCGTAAGGGCTGCGATTCACTGTTTGTTTGCCCTTGCCCTGTTGCTTCCGCCTTCGACGGCGCTTGGCCAGCAGACGTATGTTTCCCGCTTTAATACCTACATTGGCTACTCGTTTCTCGATAGCCCGCACGTAGGCCTGTTCGAAAATGGCCTGCATTTTCAAACCGGAGTGAATCCCACCACATGGCTCGCCCTCGGCTTTGACTACAGCTTTTCGGAGGGCAACTTGACGCTCACTCCTAACCTGCTGACCACCACCTTGCAGCAGGAACTGGGTGAAGAGTTGTCAGTCCTCGGGTATCCCATATCGTCCTTGGCGGTGGCGACTCATTCTGCGACTCAGACCTTTGCCGGCGGCCCTCAGTTCGAATTCCGCCATTATTCCAAAGTGACACTTTTCGTTCGCCCGTCCTTTGGGGTAATCTACGAGACAGCCACGCCGCACCCGGTGGGTGAAGTTCCAAGCCTCGTCGTGGCTACTTTGCTGAAGGGACAGTTTTCCACTACCGATTCGACGCCCTTCTACGGGTTCGGAGGCGGCGCGGACTGGAATTTCTCACAGCACGTGGCTCTGCGCGTGCAAGCCGATCTTGTCTACGACCACTTGTTCAGCAACCTGCTGAAAGATGGCCGGCTGACCACCCGATTCTCCATTGGACCGTGCTTCAATTTTGGAAGTAATATCAGGAAAGCGGGAAGTTTGTAGCCGACTCTGTCAGGACCGGCAGTGAAGGCCACGTGCTCCCCGAAATCTGCGGCGATGGGGATGAGCGGCCCTCTGGACCTGTGACTAAATCAGCGGACAAACGAGACTGTCATCCTGAGCGGAGCGAAGGATCTCCGCAGTTGGCGTTTGAGTTCGACGGACTGCGAACAACTGCAGGGATCCTTCGCTGCGCTCAGGATGACAAATATCCAATTCGCTCCGCCGAGGATGACGGCCCTTCAATCTTCTCACGCCTTCCGAGGGCTTCAGTTCCGGTCCTCCTCATCGCCTCCCTGCTGGTCGGTTTGGCAGGGCCGATGCGAGCGGCGGAAGAGCCTGCGCCCTCGGCACTGGCGCTGGAATATCATCTCATCCTGTCGCATCCCAACTTGCACCTTGTCACCGTCGAGATCTCCGCCGGCAAGGTATCCGGCGAGTTCATTGACTTCGTCATGCCGGCTTGGGCGCCCGGCCGTTACGCCATTTACGACTTTGCGAAGAACGTGCAGGAATTCGAGGCGGAGGGCGCGTCGGGGCAGCCGCTGCCATGGAGCAGTCTCGACAAGCAGACCTGGCGAGTCGACGTGCGGCAGGCCGGGGGCAGCGTAAAGGTGCGCTATCGCGTATTCGCCAACGACCTCAGCGGCTCCTTTTCTCAGTTTGACAGCACTCACGCCAACTTGAATGGCCCCTCGATCTTCATGTACGTCGCAGGACACAAGCCTGACCCGCTCACGCTGAGTGTGGACGCTCCGAAAGACTGGCAGTTCATCAGCGGCTTTTCTGACGATACAAGTGTGCGGACATTCCGTGCGCCGAATTACGACCGCTTGGTTGACACTCCCATCGAGGCCGGCGCCGAAACCAAGCTGGCCCAATTCCAAGAACGAAGGAAGACTTTTCGCGTCGCGGTGCACTCGTACGGCGAAGAGGACGCTGATCTGTCGAAGCTGCGCGGGGGCCTTCAAAAGATTGTGCGCGCGGAAATGGCCGTGATGCCCGCCCCTGATTTTGATCACTATACCTTCATTTTTCACTTCGCCCCCGGTATATCGATGGGCGACGGCATGGAGCATCTGAACTCGACCCAGATCGTCATCCGGGGCACCCTCAGCAGCGGCCTTGCCGAGGCGCTGGAAACGGCCGCGCACGAGTTTTTCCATGTTTGGAATGTCAAGCGGCTGAGGCCTGCGGCGCTGGGGCCCTTTGATTACACGCGCGAAGTCTACACGCCCTCCTTATGGCTTGCCGAGGGAGTGACCAGCTATGTCAGTTATTTCAGCTTGTTGCGTGCGGGCCTGTGGTCGCGGGATCAATTCCTGGAGCGGCTCTCGGACGAACTCCGTGAGTTGGAAGGAGAACCTGGACGCACACTGATGTCCGCGGAGAGTTCCAGCTTTCGCGCCTGGTTTTACGACCGCGCGCCGCAAATGCAGGAGACCGATTTCGCCAACTCTACGATCTCCTATTACAACAAAGGTGTGCTTCTCGGCATGTTGCTCGACCTGGAGATTCGGTCCCGGACACAAGGCGCAAAATCGCTTCTGGATGTGCTGTCGTTGCTCTACCATAAGTTCTACGAGGCGCCGCAAGCCACTTACTACGGCCCCGGGCGCGGTTATGAGGAGCAAGACATACTCAAAGCGGTCAATGAAGTTGCGGGAAGTGATTTCACCCCCTTCTTCGATAACTACGTTCGCGGGACGGCGCCGCTGCCGTACAACAACGATTTGGGCGCGGCCGGGCTGGCGCTGCGAGTCACTGTTCCCGCAGGTTCCCCGCCCAGCATCGGAATAACAACCCTGCCCGATAACCTCGGTGCCAGGATCTTCGCAGTTCGGCCGGGTGGAGCGGCCGACCGTGCCGGCTTGGGCCGCGACGATCTCGTGGTAGCTGTTGATAACCAGTCGCTGGCGACGGAGGACCTGGACACACGGCTACGAGCTTATCTGCCCGGGGCGAGCGTGCCGTTCACGGTTCAGCGAGAAGGGCGGAGGGAGATCATCAATGTGACGCTTGACCCGCCCGTGCGGAGTTCGTATACCATTCAGGAGCTGCCCGGCTCCACGCCCCCACAGGTTGCCATCCGCAACCGTTGGCTGGGGGGAAAAAACTAGAAATCAGAAACTGGAAAATAGAAACTGGAAAATAGAAACTGGAAAATAGAAACTGGAACACAGAAATGGAACTTGGAAAGCCTGAGCCTGTCATTCTGAGCGAAGCGAAGAATCTCCGCAGTTACGGCATTGATCAACCGCAGCGATTCTCAGAGGAGTATGTCGGCAGGGAACAAACTGCAGTGATTCTTCGCTTCGCTCAGAATGACATCGTGCTTGAGCCAAGAGAGCGCAGATTTCGGACTTTCGATTTCCCATTTTCCATTTTCCATTTTCCACTTTCCATTTTCCAGTTTCTAATTTCCAGTTTCTGCTTTCTGTTTTCCGCCTTCGGCTTTCTAGTTTCCGCGCGCGCCGCCGATCCCGGCAATGCCGAAGCGTTGATCGAAGCCGGGCACTGGAAGCGGGCGCGGGCAATAGTGCAGCCACGCGTGGCTGCCAACCCGCGGGATTCGCAGGCGGTCTGGCTCCTCTCACGAATCAAGCTGGCTTTTGGCGATTTGGACGGCGCGCTCGTCCCTGCGCAGCAGGCGGTGGCGCTCGAAGACGGGAACTCCGACTACCACTTCCAACTAGCGCAAGTGTATGGCGAGATGGCGGCCAGAGCCAGCATGTTTGCTGCGGCGCGCCTTGCCAGCAAATTCAAGGGTGAGTTGGATGCTTCCCTCGCCCGCAATCCCAAGAATCTGGATGCGCTCGATGCTTTGATGCAGTACAGCTATCAGGCGCCTGGCCTGATGGGTGGGGACAAGGGCAAGGCTCGCTCCATTGCCGACCAACTCGTGCAGCTCAGCCCTGTGCACGGACACTTAGCGCAGGCGGAGCTGGCCCGGGAAGCAAAGGACGAAGCCAAGGTTGAGGAGTCTCTTCGCCAAGCCGTTAAGGCCGATCCGAAAAACTACGAGGCGCAGACGGCGCTCGCAGGTTTTTACACCCACCTCCCTCGAAGGAACACTGAGGAAGCGGAAAAGCACGCGCGCGAAGCGCTTCGGCTCGATCCCGGCCGAGCGAAGGCGTATTCGATCCTGGCTACGGTTCTGGCTCTCGAGCGCCGATGGAATGAGCTGGAAGCTGTTCTATCTGCTTCCGAAAAAGCCGTCCCCGACGATCTTGCCCCTTACTTCCATTCCACGAACGCTTTGCTGGAAGTTGGCGTCGAACTCCAACGAGGCGAGGCATACGCGCGGAAATACCTGGGGCAGGAACCGGAGGGCGAGGAGCCGGATCGAGCTCATGCCCACCGGCTGTTGGGGTTGGTACTGGAGAAGCAGGGCCGAAATCAGCAGGCGATTTCCGAGCTCGAGATTGCCATGCAAATGAATCCCCGCTTCAAAGAGGCAAAAGAAGATCTAAAGAGAGTGAAGGCCGGCTCGCGATGAGGTTGGCGAGCTACCCGGTCTTTGCACGGCGTCGCAAATAGAAGATCAGTGTCACTAGGGCCAGAACCGCAACCAGGCCCAGCGTCACGTGGTGGATGTCCTTGACGACGTGGGCCAGGTGGTCCCAGTTGTCTCCGAGCAGAAAACCCACAAAACCGATTGCCGTGGCCCAAAGCACCGCTCCCGTGAAGTTGAAGAGAAAGAAACGAGCGTAAGGCATCTTGAAAAGCCCGGCCAGCGGCCCCGCGAATACCCTCAGCCCGGTGATAAAGCGGCCCGTGAATACCGCCCAGTGTCCGTGTTTGAGAAAAAGCGATTTGGAATTCTCAAAGCGGCGCGCCACGAACTTGAAGCGCAGAACGTAGCGATCGAAAAAGGGATTGCCTCCATAGCGGCCGAGCGCGTAGCCAAGGCTGTCGCCGACTGTCGCTCCGGCAATGGCGATCCCGATCGCCCATTCCAGTCGAAGCTCCCCTTGGTAAGCAAGGAATCCCGCGAACAGCAGAACAGTTTCACCGGGCAGAGGCAGACCGCCGTTTTCGAGCATCACGCCGAAAAACACCACCCAGTAGCCGTAGTGGGCGAAGAAGTCCGTCAAAGTCTGAAAGAGTGATTCAATCACGGGCCATAGAATTATGCACCAACGCGGCCTGTTTGGCGAATCGCGCGGGCAGGGACGGCAGGGGTGGTCGAAGAAGTGACGGAACCGAGAGGCTCACCGCAGAGCGACTGGGACGCAGAGAAAACGCCTCTTCTCTTCAACCCTCCGGGTCTCTGCGCCTCGCCGGTGCCGCAGGTCTTCGCTTTCGCAGCTTCATCCCTTTGGGCAACGGCTACCTCCTCGTGAACCGACGTGTTAAACTAACTAAAGCATGCGGGAACCATTCCTGGAGAAAATTGAAAGCAAGGTCTTGGTCGGCGACGGGGCGATGGGGACAATGCTTTACGCGAAGGGCATCTCCCCAACCCGTTGCTTCGATGAGTTGAACCTCAGCTCGCCGCAACTCGTCAAAGAGGTCCATCTCGCCTACGCCAAGGTCGGCGCGGAAGTTCTTGAGACCAACACCTTTGGGGCCACACGGCGGCGCCTGGAAAAGTACAATCTCGGTGAGAAGGTGCGTGAAATCAACCTGGCGGGGGCGCGGTTGGCTCGCGAGGTGGCGGGGGATGCGCTCTATGTGGCGGGTTCCGTGGGACCGTTGGGGGTGCGCTTAGAGCCGTTGGGGCCGACTTCACTCGAGGAGGCCAGGGCGGCGTATGGAGAGCAGATCGCAACTCTGGCCGAGGGCGGCGTGGACCTGATCATGGTGGAAACCGTGAGTGATCCGAACGAGGCTCACCAAGCCTTGCTGGCCGCGCGCGACGTGTGCTCCCTGCCGGTGGTCGTGCAGATGACGGTGCAGGAAGACGGCAGCACGTCCACTGGGGCGCTGCCCGAGGACTTCGCCCGCAAACTGGACGAATGGGGCGCCGACGTCGTCGGGCTCAATTGCAGCGTGGGTCCGGCAGCCATCCTGGAAGCTTTGGAGATCATGACGGCGGTAACCAGCCGCAAGCTCTCCGCGCAGCCCAACGCGGGCATGCCCCGCACGGTGCAGGGCCGCAACCTTTACCTCAGCCCGCCGGAGTACCTGGCCAGCTACGCCCGGCGTTTCATTCAATGCGGAGCGCGGCTGGTCGGTGGTTGCTGCGGGACGACGCCGGAGCACATCAAAGCAATCAAAGCGGCGGTCCGATCGCTGAGCCCGCAGCGCTCGCGCATCGCGGTGGAAGTCCTGGAGCGGCCGGGGCGGACGCTGGAGCCGGTTCCAATCGAAAAGCGTTCGCGGCTCTCTGGAAAGCTGGCGCACGGTGAGTTTCCTGTACTGGCGGAAGTGCTTCCGCCCAAGGGCTGCGACGCTACCAAAGAAGTGGAAGGCGCGCACTTCCTGCTGGCCAAGGGAGTGGATGCCATCAATATTCCCGACGGCATGGGCGTGATGGGCCGCATGAGCCCCCTCACCCTCGCCGCTCTCCTCCAGCAGCAAGTGGGCATCGAAGTTCTCCTCCACTACAGCGCCCTCGACCGGAGTGTAATGAGCATTCAGGCTGACGCTTTGGGAGCGCATGCCCTGGGCCTGCGGAACATTCTTGCCATCACCCGGGATACCGCGCAATTCTCGACGATGCTTGAAACGGCCATCTCCGAAGTCGATTCCATTGGCTTGGTCAACATCTTTTACAACCTGAACCAGGGCCTGGACGCCGGGGGAAATCCCCTGGGCCAGCAAACAAGTTTCCTGATCGGCGTGGCGCTGAACCCCCATGCCGTAAACCCTGACGAGGAGCTTCACCGCTTTCAACTCAAACTGCAAGCGGGCGCCAACTTTGCCGTCACCCAACCGATTTTCGACGTCGACCAACTGGCAGCCTTCATGAAGCGAATGCGATCTGCCGCGGGCTCTGTTCCTGTCGTGGCCGGCATCTGCCCACTCACGAGTTATCGCAACGCCGAATTCATGAATAACGAAGTGCCTGGAATCTCTGTCCCGCCCGCCGTCATGGATCGGATGAGAAAGGCGGACACCGGCGAGGCGGCTCGTGCGGAAGGTGTTAAGATCGCCCAGGAAACCCTGCTTTCAATCCGCAACCTGGTGCAGGGTGTGCAGATTGCCGCGCCCTTCGGCCGCTACGCCATGGCGGCGGAGGTGGCGGAGGCCTTGGGAAGCCGGGCGGTGAGCGAGCATGCTTAGGGGGACGTCGGTGGTCCGTTGTCCGTGGTCCGTTGCAAACCGGTAAGGCCGGTTCTTCCAAAGTGATCGGCCGTGCGCCCTCTCGAAGCCAGAGGGCCACAGTCTGCACGACGGGCCACTGACAAAGGACAACTGGCGATGGACCACGGACTACTGACAACGGACAACGGACGAATCTCAATGACCCAAACACCCAAATCCTCTAAATCCGACTCCTTCGAAAAAAACCTGGAACGCCTGGACGGAATTGTGCGCGAACTTGAGGAGGCTGATTTGCCGCTCGAAAAGGCCCTGCAGCTTTATGAGGAAGGGATGAAACTTTCCGAGGTCTGCCACAAGCAACTGGAAGAAGCGGAAGGCAAGGTGGAAATCCTGACCAAGAAAGCCGGGGGCAAAGTGGTGGCGGAACCGTTCGACCCGGGCGATAAAGCCGTGGCGAGTGACGAGTGAGGGGCAGCCGTCAGCCCTCAGCGGTCAGCTCTCAGCAATCTGTTTTGCTGAAAGCTGATAGCTGACGGCTGAGAGCTGAGCGCTGTGAAAGTGCTTCCCATCAGGGCCAATTCAAGTCACAATCAAAGCTTTCAGGCAAGAGGCGTAGGCATGCATTTTTCGCCGATGAAAAAACCGTGAACACCGTTTCAGCATTGACCATTCGAGAGTACCTCGAAACGGCGGGCCGCCGGATCGATGAGGAACTGGACCGCCTGCTTCCCCCTGCCGATCGGTTCCCGCCGAGCATCCATGTCGCAATGCGCTACTCGGTGCTTGCCGGGGGAAAGCGCTTGCGGCCCATCCTCTGCCTGGAATCGGGGCGCTTGCTGCGCGGCGACGAACGAATGCTTTTGCGCCTGGGCAGCGCACTGGAGTTGATCCATACGTACTCTCTGATCCACGATGACCTGCCGGCCCTGGACAACGACGATCTGCGCCGGGGCCAGCCCACGTCGCACCGCGCCTTTGGGGAGTCCACGGCCATCCTCGCCGGCGACGCCCTGCTGACCCTGGCGTTCGAAGTTCTCTCCTGTCCGGGCCCGCCGCCCGAAGGCTGCAAGTTGCGCGTGATTCACGAAGTGGCACTCGCCATTGGCACGGACGGCGGCATGATTGGCGGCCAGGTCATTGATCTCCAGATGGCCGGCCGGGCGGTTGACAGCCAGGCGCTCGAATACCTTCACTCCGCCAAGACGGGCGCTTTCATCCGCGCCGCAGTAAGGGCTGGGGTGCTTTACGCGCAGGGCGGGGAAGAGGACTTGGCCCGCCTCACCAGCTACGGCGAGAAAATTGGACTGGCCTTCCAGATTGTCGACGATTTGCTGGACGTGCTGGGTGCTCAGGAATCGTTAGGCAAGACGGTGGGCAAGGATGACCGTCAGCAGAAAGCGACCTATCCGGCCGTCCATGGAATCGAAGCGTCTCAGCGCATGGCTGCGCAGCTTGCGGCGGAGGCCTGTGAGGTTCTTGAGCCTTACGGAGACCGCGCCCACATCCTGCAAGGTATCGCGCGCTACCTGCTTGTGAGGCAGAACTGATGGACTATAAATACCTTCCCCGCATTGATTCACCCGCGG
>Ga0326727_10013037_pt1 | contig 18657 bp, 10 predicted proteins | sample MB2enrmetagenome_FD_207643 | JGI IMG/M metagenome (GOLD analysis project Ga0326727, IMG submission 207643) | Lab enriched peat soil microbial communities from McLean, Ithaca, NY, United States - MB29MY | ecosystem: Environmental > Terrestrial > Soil > Wetlands > Peat | place: USA: New York...
AGGGACCGGGCCTGCCCGACGGGTTGGAAGATTCTCTCGTCGTCCTACAGTGGAACGATGGCGAAGCGCTGGAGCGCGCGATCCGTGAGCACGGAGAAGAAATTGCCGCCGTGATTACCGAGCCCGTTATGTGCAACACCGGCTGTATTTTGCCCCTGCCCGGCTACCTGGAACTGATGCGGGAGTTGACCCGTCAGTTTGGCATCGTGTTGATCTTCGACGAAGTTATTACCGGATTCCGCATTGCGCTCGGAGGCGCGCAGGAATATTACGGAGTGGTGCCCGACCTTACTGTCATGGCCAAAGGTTTTGGAGGCGGTTTTCCCATCGCCGCTCTCGGTGGCAAGAAAGAGATCATGCACTTGGTAGCGGATGGGACCGTGTCCATGGCAGGGACATACAGCGGCAACGGCATCGCCGTCAGCGCAGCGAATGCTACTCTCGATTTTTTGAGGACGCCCGGCATTTATCAATCGCTGTTCGATAAAAGCGAGCGGCTGATGCGTGGCATTGGAGAACGCCTGGAATCTGCGGGATTCGACATCGGCATAGTCGGAATTGGTCCGCTGTTTCAGGTATGGTTTACAAGTTCTCCCATCCGCAATTACCGTGACGCCATCCGTCACGCGCGGCGCGACTGGTTTCGCATCTGGTGGGAAGAGATGATGAAGCGAGGGGTGCTCTTTCACCCCGATGCGCTCGAGAACCTATTTGTCTCTTTTGCCCATAGTGATATCGACGTGGAGTGCACACTGCAGGCGGTCGAAGGCGCATTACCCGAAATGCACCGCAGATTTCGATGAATTGAATTGGAGTTCTTACTGCTTCGCCGCGTTAACCAAAGTAGAAAGTTGACTTAAGGAAGTAAGGACAGCTAAGTGCAGCCAACCTCGTGCGTGCTGGGCATTGACCTTGGAACGTCGGCGATCAAGCTCGTCGCCGTTTCCCGGGACGGTCGCGTGATGGCGAGCGCACGCGAGTCCTACGATACGATCTCCACCGCTGCAGGACAGGCGGAACAGGATTGCCAGCACTGGCTGAAAGCTCTGTCGGTGGCGGCGAAGAAGATCGGATCGCGGTTGACGCATAAGGCCCGGGTGGAAGGCATCGCACTCACCGGCCAAATGCCCACACTCGTAGTGCTGAGAAAAGTGCTGAAAAAAGAGCTGCGCCAACTGAAGCCGGTCGCTCCCGCAATTACCTGGCAAGACAGCCGAGCCGATGGATGGGTGAGTGAACGGGTCGATGATGATCGGCGCCTCCACATCTACCGAAAAACAGGAGTGCTAATCGACGGCCGTTATCTCGGGCCGATGTTCCAGTATCATCACGGGTCGAAAGCGAAAGAACGCAGTATCCTCTCCGCGAAAGATTTCCTGTTCCATGCCCTCACCGGGTTAACGGCCACCGATCCATCCACGGCCTCCGGATACGGCTTGTACAACCTGCACTTGAAGGCTTGGGACCCGGAACTCTGTGAATTCTGGGGCATCGCTAAGGAAAGTCTGCCTTCGATTGAGAGTTCTTCATTCCGCGCGCCGCTCAGCGAACGGGGGAGGCAGCTACTCGGCTGCGCTTTAGGAACCCCCGTGGTGCTGGGGTGTGCCGATTCCGTCGCCGGCGTCTATGCGCTCGGTGGCGCCAAACGGCTCGCGCACACAGCCACCATTCTGACGGGTACCAGTACGGTGATCATGAAGTGCGATTCGCAGCCGCGCTGGGACGGGCGAAGCAGGTATCTCCTAACCCCGTTCGCGGTGGATGGCTGGTATGGCTGCGAGGCAGACTTGCTCGCCACCGGCTCAGCACGCGAGTGGGCGGCCAGCGTTTTCCTGCGCCGCGCCAACCAGAAGACGCAACGCTCCTTCAGAACGCAGCGCTCTTTGTGGCAATCGGCATATAAGATCGCCCCCGGTGCGGACGGACTGCTCTTCGCCCCTTATCTTGCGGGCGGCGAACAAGGAGTCCTGTGGAATCCCCATCTGCGCGGCACTCTGACCGGACTGACCTTGGCTCACGACGGGGCGAAGATTGCGCGCGCATTGCTTGAGGGCATGGGTTTCGAAATTCGGCGTTGCCTGGAAGTATTCGAAGTGGAAGTGCCGCTGTCATTTGTACGCGTGAGCGGGTGGATCGCCGGCATTCCGCAAGAGTTGCAGCTGCTGGCCGATATTATCGCCCGGCCCGTTCATGCTTTCCGGCTGGATTCCGCGGCAGCGATGGGAGCAACACTTCTCACAGGACTGATCGACAGCAAGAAATACTTCGCCAACACCAAGCCCGTAGTTTTCACGCCGGGTCGGCAAAGCAAGCACTACAAAGAAATCTATGCGAGATACATCGCTCAGTTTCCAACGGGCGCAATCGCTGGGTCAGGAGGGTAAAGCCGATCATGAAGAAGTACGCCTCACGCCCCGCTTCAATCGCTTGGAGGCTCAACCTTCGCCTTTTACGCCAAGTGGCAGTAGTCTTCGTTGCTCTCATTTGTGTGCCTGAGATAGGGGCAGTCAGTGGACCGCTCAAACTCTCCGTGGATGCCCGGCAAGTTGCACGCCGCATTCTCCACATAACAATGACTATCCCCACCGCGCCCGGCCCCATCACGCTCGTCTACCCCAAGTGGATTCCCGGTCAGCATTCTCCGGTGGGTCCCATTAACGATGTGGTTGGACTCAAATTCACCATTGGCGGAGCTGCCGTGCCTTGGCAGCGCGATGACGTCGATATGTACGCATTCCACCTTCGCGTGCCATTGGGAGCCAGTGAGGTACAAGCCGAGTTTTATGTGGCCGGCACAAGCGATGAGAGTGGGTTCCTCCTGGGCGACTCCTCAGCACAGCAGCAGATGATTCTCGACTGGGATCAGGTCGTGCTTTATCCCTTAGGTGTTCCTACGGACAACCAAACCATTCAGGCGCAACTGACGTTGCCAGCAGCATGGAGATTTGGCACAGCCCTGCCGGTGGAGTCTCAGGAAGGACAGGTCGTCACGTTTAGGCCGGTCTCCCTGACGATGTTGGTGGACTCCCCGCTCTTGGCGGGCGCCCATTTGCGGGAGATCGACATCACGCCGCCAGGTGAAACGCGGATGCACAAGTTGGATCTTGCCTCCGAATCGGTTGCTGCACTCGACATCCCAGAGGACGTGATTGCTTCCTATCGGCGTCTGGTCGCCGAAACCGGTGCGCTCTTCAAGGCCCGCCACTATGAACATTACAACTTCCTGGTGTGGCTCCATGGCACGTATCAAGATGGGCTGGAGCATCATCAGTCGAGCGACATTCGCCTCCCGGAAATGGGATTAGCCGATGCCCAGTGGCGGCATATTCAAGGGGAATTGCTGAGCCATGAAATGGTGCATTCGTGGAATGGCAAGTACCGGCGTCCTGCCGGGCTGGCCACCGCAAATTATCAAGAACCGATGAAAGGCGATTTACTCTGGGTTTATGAGGGTCTCACCAATTATCTTGGCGAGGTGTTGACGGCTCGCAGTGGACTGTGGACCTTGGATGAATACCGCGACAGGCTCGCTCTAATCGCAGCGGAGCTCGATAACCGTCCCGGCCGGTCCTGGCGGCCATTTGAGGATACCGCTGTCTCGGCGCCCATCCTCTATGGAAGTTCACCGGAATGGGAGGCGTGGCGGCGAAGCACAGACTTTTACGGGGAAGGGAGTCTCCTGTGGCTGGAAGTGGATACTATCATTCGAACCCAGAGTAAGGGCACAAAGACGCTGGATGATTTTTGCCGCGTATTTGAAGGTGGAGAAAATAGTCCGCCAGTTATGATCCCCTACACCTTCGACGACGTCGTTAGGGCCTTGAACAGCGTCGTGCCCTACGATTGGCGAGGACTGTTTCAGGAGCGGCTTACTTCTCTGTCGCCCCATGCCGCTCTCGACGGCATTTATACCGCGGGTTGGCGGCTGACATATACGGACATCCCTTCCGAACTGAATAACGCAATCGAGGCAAAACTCAATACCCTAGACATGCGCTTTTCGACAGGCATGCTTCTCGACGTTAGCGGGAAAATCGTCGATATACTGCCCGGCACTCCCTCCGATGCAGCGGGGCTTGCTCCCGGCATGAACCTGATCGCGGTTAATGGGCGCCGCTTTACACCGCAAGGGCTTCGTGACGCGTTGAAAGGTGGAAAGGACACACCGGCGGCTGTGGAGCTGATCGTTACTAATCAGGACGATTTCCTAACGGTCCGTATGGATTATCATGCTGGTGAACGTTATCCGCATTTGGAACGCGATGGTTCTAAACCGGACATGTTGGGCAGCATCCTTGCCCCACTTTCGGCGACACGATAGTTACGACAACGTTGCCTCCGAACCTGTCATGGCCAGGCTGAAATCTGATCTGTCGCCATTGGTCGCGGCTGTCAAGCGTTGACTAATGATGCTGCGAAGGTAAACAAAGCCTGCCGCGAACGAACATTCAATGACTTACGACTGAGTTTCGCTGGTGAAATTCCCTGAAAAGAGTTTCTCAACAGCCACGCCGCTCGTGGCAGCCGCAGGATGCGCTTGTGAATGACGCTCCAGCCCTGCCGCCGGAGTTCGGCGTGCACAAGGCGGTAGCAGTAAGCTGGCTACCGGACCAGGTCGGGGCAACGCTACTCGGCTGTGAAAGGAGTCCCTTCCAGGCGCGGGCCACTCTCCATCCGCCTGATCGAACGATCTGACGATCAGGGCGTCGCCGGCAAGGTTCGGAAAGAAACCGCTAGCGCGTGGTGCAATCTGGCGTCGAATCGATGGTAAAAAGCAAGTAAAAACATCGAATCACCTTGACGATGTGTGGCCGCCGCTAGTAGCGTGTGGCTGTTTACTGTGAGTTATCTCTATTTGGCAAGACTGTGGAATCACCCGTGGAGTGGTAGATACTAGCTGCCCGTGGCAGATTGTCGGGAGTCTCTCGGGTGCACCAGGGAAATCCAACGTATCGCATTCGCAACTTGCAGTTCAGAGCGCAGGAGGCTTGTATGACGAGTCGCCACTCCGTAAGCAACTTGCTGGTTCTGGTCGTGCTTGGAATCGTGACCACGCTCGGCTGGTCGCAAACTTCCAGTACATCGCTGCGCGGAACTATTGCTGACCCCGGAGGAGCAGTGGTTGCGGGAGCGGAAGTAACCATTACGAACCCTGCGACGGCCTACTCTCGCACTGTAAAGACCGATGGGCAGGGCGTGTATCAGTTCTTTGAAGTGCCACCCGCCACTTACAGCGTCAGTATCAAGGCGCCGGGTTTTGGTGTGGTTCGAGTCGATGATGTGCGTCTGCTGGTAAACAGCCCGGCGACTCTCAACCAGACGTTGCAGGTTCAGAGCGCAACGCAAACCGTCGAAGTAATAAGTCATGGCGCGCTGGTCAACACAGAGGATGCCAGCATCGGCGAGGCATTCACCACCAACCAGATGGAAACGCTTCCTTTAGAAGGCCGCGATCCGACAGCGATGTTGAGCCTCCAGGCGGGGGTTCTGTATACAGGCAACAGTGCCAGCATTAACGCGGGCTCGGACAGTCGCAGCGGATCAGTGAGCGGCGCCCGCAGCGACCAGAGTAGCATCACCGTCGATGGCGTCGACAACAACGATCCGGTAAAAGGCTACGCCTTTCAGGGTGCACTGCGATCCACCATGGATTCGCTGGAAGAATTTCGCGTCGCCACTACTAATTCGAACGCCGAAGCTGGACGCTCTTCAGGCGCACAGGTGTCCCTGGTGACTAAGAGCGGGACAAACAAATTTCACGGGTCCCTTTATGAATACAACCGGTCCGGGATCGGCGAGGCGAACAGTTTCTTTAATAAGAGGACGGAGCTTGAAGCGGGGAACCCGAACCTACCTCCCCACTTGGTCCGCAATACCTTCGGCAACGCGATCGGTGGGCCGATCGTCAAGAACCGGCTATTTTTTTTCGCGGCCTATGAAGGCCAACGAACCCACGAAAACGCCATCGTGACTCGGTTGGTGCCCAGCGCGAACTTGCGGAAGGGTATTACAACCTACCAGTGCGACACCAGTTCCCCGAACTGTCCCGCTAGCGGTTTGTTCACGCTGAGCGCGTCTGATCTCGCGCAGCTTGACCCGTATTGCAGCGGGCTTGGCACCTGCCCCCTGGGGCCCGGACCCGATCCAGCAGCCGAGCAGGTGTTCCAGAGTTATCCATTTCCGAACAACCCGCTGGGTGGTGGGGATGGTTACAATATTGCGGCATTTACCTTCTCAGATCCCACCCCGGTGAAGCTCGATACCTATATCGCAAAACTTGACTACAACCTGACATCCAACGGAAGCCATCACTTGTTCCTCCGCGGCAACATGCAAGATGATCACGGAACGGGGAGCGATGGTTCACAATTTCCCGGCCAGCCCCCAAACGTTACGGAAACCAACAATAGTAAAGGGCTGGCGGCCGGGTACACAGCAATTCTCAGCAACACACTGATTAACAACTTCCGCTACGGGTACGTTCGCGAGGGTCTAGGGCAGGGAGGGCTACAAACGCGACCCTATATAAGCTTTTACGCTGGGATCGCTAACCCAGTAGGAGAGACGCCCACCATCAACTATCAGGTGCCGATGCACAATTTTGTGGATGATATCACCTGGACCAAAGGCACGCATACCCTGGCGTTCGGCACCAATCTCCGCATCGTCAACGACTTGATCCAGTCGAATCAACAATCTTTTGAGACTGCCGTCACGAACGCTACATGGCTAGCAGCCGCCGCCCTCTCGGGAACCGGGACCAGCCTCGATCCTGGAGCTCCCCAATTCGCTTCCTTGGGGTTCCCCGCAGTTTCGCCGTCATTTTCGACATCCTACGACTCGGCGGTCAGTGCCCTGACCGGCATGGTGCCCCAGGCGACCCAGTACTACCAAATGACAAAGACGGGTACTCTTTTGCCCCAAGGGGCCATGGTCCCGCGTCATTTTCGAGCGCATGAATCCGAATTTTATGTACAGGATGCGTGGCGCGCCAAGCCCAACCTGACGCTGACCTTCGGTCTGCGTTATACGTTGCTCCAGCCACCCTACGAAGCCAACGGGGAGCAGGTCGGAACCACCCCGGGCCTGAGTCAGTGGTTCACGAATCGCGCCAACGGAATGGCACAGGGAGAGAGCATTCAACCGCTGATAAGCTTTAATCTGGCCGGACAAGCCAACGGCAAGCCTCCGATTTGGGCCTGGAACTATGGCAATTTTGCGCCGCGTTTCGCTTTTGCGTGGTCTCCGAAATCCGAGAGTAGCTGGTTGAAGAAGATGTTTGGGGAGTCGGGCAAAAGCTCGATACGCGGAGGAATCGGTATGTACTACGATCACTTCGGCGAAGGTGTAATCAACAGTTTTAACCGTATGGGTTCCTACGGACTGACGGACATACTCGGGGATCCTGTTGGCCTGGTAACGCCCGATCAAGCGCCACGTTTTGCTTCGCTTTACTCCATCCCAACGACTTATGGTGGTTGTCCGACTCCACCCTGCCTCTTGGTTCCCCCACCGCCTACTCCCGGTTTCCCTGCTACGTTTCCCTATGGCCTCACCGATGGAGGCGCCGCTATCACCTGGGGTCTGGACGATAAGATGAAGACGCCGTATTCCTACGTCGTTGATTTCTCGATTACACGAGAATTACCGAGAGGATTCGTAGTGGAGACCTCGTATGTGGGTCGCTTTGGCCACCGCTTACTCCAGCAGGAGGACATGGCCGCGCCAATGAACATGCGTGATCCCGCGTCCCATACGGATTTTTACACGGCGGCAACCGCCTTCGCGAAAGCTTACCAATCCGGGGTTCCAGTTCAGAGCATGGCTCCGATTCCGTTCTGGGAGGACTTCTTTCCCGGCGCTGCGGGAGCCGCGCCTTTAGCCAACCTGACCAGTGCAGGCTTGGCTTGTGCCCCAGGGATAGCACCTACCAGCCCGTCCGCTACGCAAAACATGTACCAGACATTCAGCTGCAACCAGGGCGTCGACGCCCTCGTGTCGCTCCTCAATGCGGACTGGTACTGCATTCCCGCTTGCGCTACGGTCAAAGGCGTGACCCAGCCTTTTCAGTTCTGGGACCCGCAGTTTTCGTCGCTGTATGCATGGCGAACTATCGGCAACAGCAGCTACAACGCCCTGCAAGTGAGTCTTCGACGCAAGATGGCATCTGGGCTGCAATTCGACTTCAACTACACGTTTTCGAAGTCGCTCGACATAGGATCCGATGCCGAGCGCGTCAATCAGTACGAAGGGGGTACGAGCGGTGGCGCCGGACAAAACGGCGGAGGCTTCGCCAGCCCGATCCTCAACACGTGGCAGCCGAATCAGCTCCGTGGACCGTCGGATTTTGATACGACTCACCAGTTCAACGCGAACTGGACGTACGAGCTGCCGGTTGGGAGAGGAAGGTATCTTGCCACGCATGGGCTGCTGGATGCGGTATTGGGTAATTGGGAGATCACGGGAATCTTCCGTTTGACCAGTGGCTTTCCCACTACTGTGGCAGACGGAAACTACTGGACGACGAACTGGGAGAACAGTTCCAACGCAATGTTGGTCGGGGCGAAGCCGAAAAGCGGAACCTTCATGGTGAACGGCAGCCCCAATCTGTTCGAGAATCCGGCCACGGCCATCAACGACTTCCGGTTTGCGTACCCAGGCGAGTCTGGGCAGCGGAACAACATCCGCGGCGCCGGTTACTTCGGAATCGATATGGGCCTGGGTAAGTCCTGGAAGGTGAGGGAATCTTCCGAACTGAGGTTTAGTTGGGAGACTTTCAACATCACGAATTCAGTACGGTTCGATGCGGCTGCGTTAGAGCCGACCCCAGGCAGCAATGGCGAAGGCAATCTGAGCCTCACGAATAGTACGGGCTTCGGGTACTACACTTCGACCTTAACTAACCCGCGCGTCATGCAGTTCGCGTTGCGCTACAGTTTCTAGTGGAAAGCTGGAGAATATGAAACGCTCGCTCGTTCTCACATCACTGGTCTGTCTGTTGCTGGTTGGGGCTATGCCCTCCAGCGCGGTGCCCGACACACTTTCCGACAAGGTCGACCGTGTCTTTGCGGATTGGAACACCACCAGTTCGCCGGGCTGCGCTCTGGCGGTGGTGAAGGATGGGCATATTGTGTACGAGCACGGGTACGGCATGGCGAACCTGGAACTCAGTATCGCAATCACGCCTCAGTCGGTGTTCGACATTGGCTCGATATCAAAACAAATCACCGCGATGGCGATCATCCTGCTAGCACAAGATGGAAAGCTGTCGCTCGACGACGACATGCGGAAATACCTGCCGGAAATCCCCGACTACGGCTCGCGAATTACCATACGACACCTGCTTCACCACACCAGCGGGTTGCGTAACTACGATGACTTGTTTGACCTCGAGGGCATACCGGAGGCCGACCTCACCACCGATCGCGACGCCATGGATCTGATCGTGCGCCAGAAGGGGGTGAACTTCAAGCCGGGCGAAGAATTCCTCTACAGCGATACCAATTTTTTTCTGATGTCTCAGATTGTGAAACGCATTACCGGGCAAACGCTGCGGCAGTTCGCACAGGAACGGATCTTCGGCCCTTTAGGGATGAGCAGCACGCATTTCCACGATGACCACACCATGATCGTGGCACGCCGGGCCACCGGCTATGCACCGCACAAGGGGGGCGGATTTGAGATCGACATGTCCAATTTCGAGCAGTTGGGCGACGGCTCGGTGATGACCACCGTGGAGGACCTTTACAAGTGGGAACACAACTTCGACGATCCGCTGGTCGGCGGCCGGGAAGCCATTCATCAGCTCACGACGCCAGGAACTCTCAATAACGGTCAACCCATTCCCTACGGCATGGGTCTGTTCATTGATCGCTACCGCGGGCTCAATTGGATTCATCACAGCGGGGAATGGGTTGGCTACCGCGCAGCTCTCAGTCGCTTTCCTGACCAGCATTTCTCAACCCTGATCGTTTGCAATTGCGTGGGCAGCATGAGCCCTATAACGATGGCTAAGCGGGTCGCCGACGTCTATCTCGCGAATGAACTTGCGAGCGCGGAGACGATAAGCTCTGCGCACAGCGAAACGTCCGTACCAGCTACTACACTCAGGCAGTATGCGGGCACCTATTGGAGCGAAAAAAACGGAGCTTTGCGAACATTCATGGTGCGCGACGGTAAATTGGTCATGGAAGCGTCGGGGACTAGCTACGATATGGTCGCTGTCGGGGACGGGCAATTCGAAGCGGTTGAACCGGATCCGGAGCATAAGGATAGGTATGCTTTTCGCGCCGCTGGAACCGGGAATGCACTGCAACTGGAGGCTTGGGAGGGTGGGGCGCCCACAATTTACAAAGCGGTGAAAGGGCCGGCTCCGGGGGCGTCACGCTTGGCGGATTACGCCGGTGTGTACACCAATGATGAGATTCGTACCACGTGGACACTGATCGTGCAAAACGGCAAGCTCATCCGGCAGCAGTGGATGACTGAAGATGAAGAACTCGAACCCGCCTTCTCCGATGGTTTTATTGGCGACCTGAGTGAAGGCCAATTCCTTATCCACTTCGATCGCGACCGCACCGACCATGTGACTGGTTTCGACGCGTCCACTGACATGGTCCGGCCGATGAAATTCATTAAAGTGCCGAACAGTACTGCTCAATAACAGATTCCCAGGGTCGCGGAAGACTATGCGTGCGGATCGAAGAAACGCAAAGTGAAAAAGCTGGCACGCGGTCAGGCGAAACGGTAAACCGTTCGCCCAAGCCCGACTCCCGCTGTGAGGAGACAACGAACTCTTGTCGCAATCATCCCCTGAGCCGGCAGCCAGCATCATTCGTACTTCCAACAGCCAGGTCTTCTGTTGCAAGTCCATCGACAAGCTTATCTCGGAGTCGGAGAATCCGGAGCACCGGCTCAGTAAAACGCTGGGGCTGTGGTCGCTGACAGCGCTCGGCATCGGCGCCACCATCGGTTCGGGAATCTTCGTGCTTACGGGAACGGCAGCGGCCGGAGAATATTTCCAGGCGCCTTCCCTCCTGCATGCGCAGGCGCTCGACCTGATTGTGAATTTCCTGCGCACCGGCGGCACCGCCGGAGCGCTCATGCATGGCCGCCCGCCGGCTGGGCCCTCGATTGCAATTTCGTTCTTCCTGGTGGCGATCGCGTGCAGCTTCGCCGGATTGTGCTACGCGGAGTTGGCGTCGATGATCCCGATTGCCGGCAGCGCTTACACCTACTCGTACGCGACCCTCGGCGAAATCTTTGCCTGGATCATCGGCTGGGACCTGATTCTCGAATACGTGGTCAGCAACGTCGCGGTAGCGGTGGGCTTTGCCGGTTATACGAAAGCGCAATTCGCGGCGTTCGGTCTGAACTTGCCGGACAAATGGGCGAGTCCCGTCTGGGCCTCGGGACAGTGGACGGGCGCTTACTTCAATGTGCCGGGATTCCTGATCGTTTTTATTCTCACGCTGCTGCTGGTGCGCGGCGTAAAGGAATCGGCGGAGACCAACAACATCATGGTTGCGATTAAGGTCGGCGCCATCCTGACGTTTTTGGTGGTCGGTGGAATGCTGGTCAAGCCCGCGAACTGGACGCCGTTCGCGCCTTCTGGTTTTGCGGGGATCGTGACCGGCGGGGCGATCGTTTTCTTTACTTACATCGGGTTCGATGTAGTCTCGACCGCTGCGGAGGAATCGCGCAATCCACAGAGAGACTTGCCCTTCGGCATTATCATGTCGCTGATTGTCTGTACTCTGCTGTATGTCGGCGTCGCCGTCGTGCTGCTCGGCATGATGAAATACACGACCTTCGTTTCCGGAGAGGCCGCCGAAGCTCCCGTCGCCTACGCGATGAAGTATCTGGGTGTGCACCCATTGTTCCGGTCGGTGATCGTGATCGGGGCGCTGACGGGAATGGTCTCCTCGTTGCTGGTGTTTCAGTACGGGCAGGCGCGCATCTGGTACGCCATGTCCCGCGACGGCCTGCTGCCGAAGATATTCTCTGCCGTGCATCCGAAATATAAGACGCCGCATTGGTCTACCTGGATTGCCTGCTTTGCGGTGGGAATTCCCGCCGGGCTCGTGGATATTGGCGATGCGGCCGACCTCGCCAACATTGGGACGCTGTTTGCCTTCGTGCTGGTTTCGCTGGGTGTGATTCTCCTGCGACGCAATCAGCCCGACCGCAAGCGTGCGTTCCGCGTGCCCTTTGTGCCGTGGTTTCCGCTGATCTCCGTGCTTCTGTGCGGCGGATTGATGACTGGGCTCACGATTATTACCTGGCTGCGCTTCGTGATCTGGCTGGCGCTGGGGCTGGTGATCTACATTTTCTACAGTCGGCATCATAGCGAGTTCTGCAAGAACAAACATGTTCCGCTTGTTTGAAGCCGCCGAGGAACAGCGAACGACTTGTGTTTAAGGAAGCGGATAAATGGGGTGGTGTCGAGACGAATCCGGTAAGGAGAACATATGAGGCCGACCTGGGCGGAAGTATCCTTGAAAATCTTGCGACATAACTTTAGGAGTATCCAGCACCATGTAGGCACTGACGTTACTGTCTGCGCTGTACTCAAAAGTAACGCATTTGGCCACGGTGTAGTCGAGTGTGCCCGGGCCCTGGAAGAGGTGGGTGCAACGTGGTTCGCGGTGACGTCCACAGAGGAAGGGGTTCGCCTTCGTGACGCAGGTATTACCGGCCGAATATTGCTATTGACCGGCTACTGGCAGGGAGAGGAGGAGGAGGTTGTGAAGCGCCAGCTAACGCCTTCGGTTTGGGAGCCGTGGCACATTAAGCTTCTAGCCGACATAGTCGATAAGCTCAGCTGCGCGCCTTTTCCGGTGCACGTAAAGGTGGATACCGGCTTGGCACGCTTAGGTGTCGGGTGCAAAGCTCTACCGGATTTACTTCAGGTCATAAGATCCGCACCGGGTCTGGCACTGGAAGGTGTATTTACTCATCTGGCATCGGCGGAAGTGCTGGACGCACCGGACGTCCCAGAGCAGATGAGGTGTTTTCAAATCGTGCGGAACACGGTCCTTAAGGCTGGGTTTTTATCGGTGAACTTTCACATGGCTAATTCAGCTGCGTTAGCAACTCGGCCTGCGACGTGGAAAGATATGGTCCGGCCAGGCGTCGGGTTGTTCGGGTATTTCCCTGACTCGGTTTCCAATCGGGTCCAGAGTCCAATCACCAGTCCGGCGACAATGCCGGTGCTCTCTTGGAAGACTCGAATCATCTCCCTGCGTGAAGTCGGTGCAAACCAGCGGGTTGGGTATAACGGGACCTATGTAACCGCCGCACCAACGCGGTTAGCTGCGCTGCCGGTAGGTTTTGCAGACGGTCTAAGCCGGCAGCTCTCGTCGCGAGGACGGGCTATCGTGCGTGATGCCTTTGCGCCGATAGTAGGCCTTATAGCCACGGACATTACTCTTCTCGACGTCACTCGGATAAGAGACGTCAGCGTAGGTGACGAGGTCATACTTATAGGTAGCACAGAGCACTGTCAGATTACAGCTCGGGAACATGCCGACATTCGGGGGACAGCTCCGGACTCAGAGCTGTTGGAGGTACTTTGCGGCATTGGCAGCCGAGTCCGGCGCCAATATATCTACTGAAGTGATTTCGGATCACAGTTCCTTGCTGCACTAATCCCTGCGGTTTTGCGGGAACCTGCATTCCGCAGGCCGGTACAAGTCAGGAACTGCTAGTGTGCTGTCCCGGAAATACGTTTACATAGTCGCTGGACTTTAGCGAAAATCGAGTCCGCCGTTGCCGTCCAGACGAATGGTCGCGCGTTCTGGTTGTCATTTTCCACGAATTGCTCGATCTTGGTCACCAGTTCCTTCACAATGCGCAAAGTTCCGCGCCGGATGGCGCGTTGGGTAATCCGGTTGAACCAGATCTCCACCTGATTGAGCCGGTGACCTTGTTTCCGGGGCGTCCGCCTCAACGATCGGCAGCTTGCTCGCTCTGGCTCGCTCCAAATGCCCAACGCAAAAGGAAAGCAGACAGGTAGCGGCCGCCATGGTTGTAACACTTGCGAGATCTCGCGTCGGGTCAAGCTCTACAATATCGAGAGTCCGCACTTTCGAATGCAGGCCGCACAGCCGGGCGGCTACTCGCAAGTCCCATAAGGATAGGCCACCCGGCCGAGATCCCGGGCACGCCGGAGCCAGCGTCCGGTCCAGCACATCCAGGTCGACATCAACGTAGATCACTTCCGCGACTGTCGACAGGTACTCGAGTGCCTGGCTAACCACGGTATCTACACCCCTGGCCCGTACGTCCTGGGCGGGCACAAGGGTAATGCCAGCCGACTCGGCGACTTCGAGGTACGAACTGGAATTGCAGAACGAATGGGCGCCTATCTGAACGATGTGAGAGCCCGGCAGCCCATCTTTAAGCAGTGCCCGAATCGGATTACCGTTATTGAGTCCGTGCTGGAGATCGCGGACATCAAGGTGCGCATCGAATGTCAGCAAGCCGCCGTTGCTGAGCGATTTGCAGGTCCCATGACAACCGGCGCGGGTAATGCTGTTATTGCCGCCCAAAATAATCAGCGCCGGCTGACGGCGGAGTGCCGATCGAACGCCCTCGACGATCGTACAAAACGCGTCACTGGGATCAAGGGCCGCCACCGGCAAGTCGCCGAGGTCTTCGGGCCGGATCGCCAGAAGATCGACGCCGTTATCCAGATCGTAAGTGCTAAATCCTGCCAAACTCTCGCGTATAAACTTGGGACCCAAGTCATAATGCAGGCCCGGAGTTATTGAGCCAATCGTGACCGGAGCGCCAACTATCCCGAGAGAGGGCAGATCAGGACCGCCACCGGCCTGGAGCCAGTGCAGTGCGCTCGGCCACTTTGGATCGGTCGTGCCAACGAGCATTGCTCTACCCCAGCCTGCCGACAGCGTTTTCCACTGCGTCCAGTATCTCGCCTGTCTTGCAGGCTTGGGCAAGCGTATTGATATCGGGATGAAGCGGCCGGTCTTCCTCCAGCGTTCTTACGTGTTGGCGGATGACCTCGTGGGCGGCCGAGCAGGCGGAAGATGGTCTCTTCGGAGCAAGGAAATCAAACGCCTGAGCCGCAGCCATCAGTTCGATCGCAGTCACATACCACGAATTCTCTATAATCTGCCGGGTTTTGATGGCGGTGGTCATGCCCATTGAGACAAAGTCTTCCTGGTCAGCCGCGGCAGGTATAGAGCCGACGGCGGCCGGAGTGCTCAACACGCGGTTCTCGCAGACTAAAGCTCCCGCCGTGTATTGGGTGAGCATCAACCCGGAGAACATTCCAGCGCCTTTGGTCAAAAACGCCGGGAGGCCCATCGATAGGTGAGGATTCAACAGACGGTTGAGCCGGCGCTCGGACAGAACCATCATGGTGGTTACCGATGTTCCCAGCAATTCCAGAGCGAGGGCCATGGGTGTGCCCTGGAAGTTCGCCCCGTTCAACACCAGATCCTCATCGGGGAAGAAAATGGGGTTATCGGCAGCGTGGTTGAGTTCGATTTCCAACATCTGGCGCGTCCATCGGAACGCGTCGCGGGCGGCACCGATGACCTGGGGACTCGATCGGAGCGAATAGGCGTCTTGCACCTTCTTCCCCGTGCGCTCAAGCAGCTCTGAGGCCTCCGTCAACTTCCGGACATTCGCGGCGCATTCCTGGGCTCCGGGGAAACCCCGCACCAGATGGACACGCGGATCATAGGCAATCATATTGGCATTGAGCGACTGCAGCGTCATCGCCAGAGCGACTTCCTGGGTGCGGAGTAACCGCTCGGCATCGTAGAGCTGAATGCAACCCATTCCCGTAATCAGGTCGGAGCCGTTGATGGCGGCCAAGCCGTCTCTTTCGCGAAAAACAATCGTAGGAATACCGGCTTCATCCATCCCCGCCTTGGCCGGCATCCGCTTTCCCTGGTAGAACACTTCGCCTTCGCCCATCAGGGTAATCGCCATCTGCGACATGGGCGCAAGATCACCGCACGCGCCCACCGAGCCCTTCTGGCACATCACCGGAGTGACACCCTTGTTGAGCATGTCGATCTGGGTCTCGACGACTTCAAGCCGGATGCCGGAATGACCCCAACAGTGCGTATTGAGACGGGAGATCATTCCGGCGCGGGCATCTTCTTCGCTGCAGGGTTCGCCGCAACCGGCAGCATGGGAATAAAGAATGTATTTCTGATATTTCTGCGCCTGCTCCGGCGTCAGCCGCACCTCGGCGAGTTCCCCCACGCCGGTGTTGACGCCATACATCACTTCTCCACTCTCGATTTTGCGTTCCAGCAGGGATCTGCACTTGACAAGACGGGCGACCGCCTCGGGGTGCATCGCTATTTGTTCGCGGTTTCTGGCGGCTCGTACGACGTCTTCAATGGCCAGGGAGTGGCCGTCCAGTACGAGCGTCGCTCCCTGCTTACGAGCGATGGCGGAAGATTTCATGACGATAAGGTCCTTTTGTTGCTCTCGCGGCAGCGAGTGGAACCCGGCTCGACGGGCATGTGTGTCCGCCGGCATCGGAGTACCACGGTCGCCCCTAGGTCGTAAGATATTGAATTTCCCGGAACTGTTGAAGTGGTTTTGCTGGTATTATCGAACAGTTTCCCCCGGAATCAATTGAAAGGCCGAATATGGACAGCGCAATCAACGGATCAATCGATGAAATCTCCCGGAAGATTCTGCGAGAGCTGCAGAAGAACGCCCGCCTATCGTTCGCCGAACTGGGAAGACAGGTCGGCCTGTCTCCTTCGGCCACGGCCGAGCGTGTTCGGCGCCTTGAAGACGAGGGCATCATCCGCGGCTATCGGGTCGATATCGATCCCCGCGCTCTTGGTTATGGCATCATGGTATTCACCCGGATGGTGTGTGACGGCGAGAAGTACAAGCAATTCCTCGCCTACATCAAGACCGTGGATGAGATTCGCGAATGCTACCACGTCACTGGAAGCGATGCCCTGATCATGAAGATTTTGGCGCGTTCGATCGAGGAACTGAACGGTATTGTGATGAAATTCCTCGCCTACGGCGTGCCCAACTCAAGTGTTGTCATCGCAGATCTTGTGGTCCGCACGGACTACGATCTGAATCCGGCGAGGCCCACGAAACCCCATGGAGTGCGTCAGGAAACGGTCCGGTTGGGTTGATGCCGGGGTTTGGGTTCCGAGCGAATTTACGGCCCTGATGGGAGAAGAGGGCAAGAGCGTCTTGTCACGAACCGCGCTCTGCTCACGCCCTGACTAGTCCAAAACCATCTGTGGCTGTTGAAAAACTAACTTTTCGCCCCAATTAGCCAAAATTTGGGGGATAGAAAATGTCTGTGCGACCCGAGAAAATCGATTGTAGGACCTCCTGACGCGATTCTATTTTTGCCGATTTTGAGAGAAGGAGTTTTTCAACAGCCACATCTGTTTTTGAACCAGGCACACTTGTGCATTCCTGGAGATTGTGTTGGAGGCAGTTAGGCAACGATTCAACCGTTTTTTGGGCAGTGCTTTCCTGGGCATTCCGGTGAAGGTGCAGCGCGGATGAAATGGACCGAGAGCTAGCGATTTTCTTTTTAGAAATGTTTCAGATCGATGTGCACAACGGCGATATCCCCAATATTAAGTTTCCCACGTTCGAGGAAGTGCTCGGTCTCATTGACCTTGCCATCATGCGCAAGGAATCTTTCAGAAACTTCGATATCGAGAACAGGGCGACGAACAGCGGGCGATTGAGATTCATCGCTCAGTACCTGGTATTCCTCGTCGCGAAGGTTCTGGATGCCAAGCTTTGTGGGCGTGCCGATCTCCATCGCAGGCTTGTGAGTGCTTTGCAGAACGCAGCCGAATTGCGGAATGTCGCTTTCGTCTCAACCAACTACGACATTCTCATCGACAATGCGCTCACGGAAGAGCATGAACACGGCACAGACTTAGACTACGGCGTCGAGTTCCGCAATTTCGACAAGCCCGGCGACTGGAGGTGTCCGGTGCTCGATAGCCGCGTTCAGCTCTTCAAGCCTCACGGCTCACTAAACTGGCTGTTTTGTCCGACCTGCAACGAACTCGAAATCACGCCAAAAGAAAAAGGAGTAGTCACCCGGCTGATCTCCGATTTTGTCCATGCGACGTGCCAACACTGTGGCAGCGTGTTTTCTCCGCTGATTGTGCCACCTACTTTCTATGAGGATCTGAATAACGTTTTTCTCAGTACGATCTGGAACCGTACCGATGTCACTCTGCGCAAAGTAAAGCGCATCATCTTCTGCGGCTATTCCTTCCCCGATGCTGACATACACATCAAGTATCTCCTCAAGCGTGCTCAAACAAACCGTGTCGTTCCGCTTAGGATTACCGTTATCAACAATCATCCAGGAAAGAAGCCAAGCGAGGCTCGGCAGGAGCAGGACCGATACGAACGGTTTCTGGGAGGCAGCGTCAACTACACGTCCAACTCTTTTGAGAAATTTGCCGCCAATCCACTTGCAGTGCTCCGGGCATAGGGGGAAGCCCTAGCTAACGACTTGGCTGATAACAAAACTTTATCATTCACGATCCAGACAACCTTTTGTTCCGCACGCGGGTGCCTGACGTGAAATCACGCACACACTTGGCGCGTAACAACCTCGCTACCGGCCGATCCTTCGCTTCTTCGAAAGAGCGCTCGGCT
>Ga0326727_10013040_pt1 | contig 18650 bp, 9 predicted proteins | sample MB2enrmetagenome_FD_207643 | JGI IMG/M metagenome (GOLD analysis project Ga0326727, IMG submission 207643) | Lab enriched peat soil microbial communities from McLean, Ithaca, NY, United States - MB29MY | ecosystem: Environmental > Terrestrial > Soil > Wetlands > Peat | place: USA: New York...
CGGGCTTCCCCCGCCACGAATCGTCCACTCATACGTCAAGTAGCGAACCCATGACCCGAGGAGCCGTATGCTCTAATGCGAGCATGTACGGATCTGTGGGAGCCCCGGGCGGGTAACCGCCCGGGGCCACCCGGCAAATCGCAAAAGCGCTGACCAACACCCGCATCCCGCCCTGGCCCTGTTGGCGGCCCGGCCGGAGCTGTTCGCGCGGCAGGGATCGGTCGTGGCCGCGTGGCCGTTCCCACAGCCGGGGCCGCCCCCGCTCAGCCGCATCCGGGGTAATGCTATTTCTCCCAGGTTTAACTACTGCCCGGCGGCAGAGTCACGCGCTCGTCAAAGTGTGCCCAGCTACCCCGTGAACGCTCACAAAACAGCGAGTCATTTATGGGCTGGCGGGGCGCATGGCCGGTTCGGCCACCAGTCGTGCCACGCCGTTCATGAACTCCCATCGGGCCGTTGCGGGGGTCCATTGGCTCACGATCGCGATCTTGCCGTAGCGATTCAGCACCACCGTGTGGGGCAACGTGAAGATATCGCACGTCCGGGCCGTGGGATCATCCCAGCCCAGACTGCTGAAGGTGTGGATCCAGTCGGGATACCTGCTCTTCTTGAGAAATGCCTCGGCGTCGGCCCTGCTGCGATCGAGGTTGACGCCGACCACCACGACGCCCTCGGACGGCACCGAAGCCGTGCCGGTGTAGGGCATCATGCGGTCATCGTCGATCTTGCCGAGGCACGGCGTGGGCGGGTGCGCCGCCGACCAGAACTGAATAATGACTACCTTGCCCAGCAAGTCGTCGGGCAGCACCAAGGGGCGGCCGTCCATCCGCGTCAAGCGGGCATGGAAGCATGGCGCTTCGCATTTCTTGTCGCCGCAGTCGCGAAGGAACCCATAGACCCAGGACCCGGGGCGATTGCCGTACATGGAGCGGAATTGCGCCGTCAACTGCTCGCGCAGACCGTCCTCGGCGGCGTCGAAGGTGAGCATGATGGCCAGCATTTGGACGAGCCAGCGGTCGTCGGCGGCGGCATAACGCGCAGCGTAGTCCTGGATCAGGCGGAGCCCGGCCTGGCTGCGCGGCTCGTTCCCGGCCAATTGAGCGGACGTGACAATGTAGTCCGCCAGTATGCGGACGGGGACGGGGCCTGCCGGATCGCCGGCCAGCACGCGGTTGGCCGTGGCGGTCGCCTGCTCATGGAAAGCTTTGTCTGCCGTGGTGATGGCCAGCCAGCGGGCGGCGATCATCATCCAACTGCGGACCAACGCAAGCCCGGCGGCAGCCGGATGGCGTTGTTCCAACGCTTGACCGGCGGCGAGCAGGTCCTTGTAGGACTGGACCTTTTCGGCCGGCGAGACGTCCGCCCGGCCGGCAGCGATGAGCTTTGCCCGCAGCACATCAAACTCCGCCTTGGAAATCGCGTCTTTCGTGGAGGCGGGCGGCCTGCGCCCGCGACGCGGGGCTTTCGGGTCGCCGGGGCCGTGCGGCAACAGTTCCGTGAGAATGAGGAACTCCGCGGAGCGGTAGAAGGAGGCCGGCAGTCGCCGGGCCAGATCGGTCCGGCCGCACAGGTCGTCGGCCGTGTCCTTGACCGCGCCGCCGGGCGCGGAAGCGCCCTTCTCCGCGAGGGGGGGCTGCGCCCGGGGGCCGGCGGGCGGTTTCTCCGCGCAACAGTCGCGCAGGAACGCGTACGCAACGGGGCCGGGGCGATGCTCGTAGCCGACGCGAAGTTGCTCGACCAACTCCTCGCGAAGGCCGTTCTGGGCATCTTCCAAGGCGAGCATGACGGCTAAGACCCGGGCGGCGCAGGCGGCGTCGCTGCCGGCATGCCGCGCCACATAGTCCTGGATCTGGCGGCGGCCCCCCCTGGTTCGCGGCTTTCTTTCGGCCAAGCGGGCCGACGTCGCGACGTAGTCGGCCAGGAGGCGCGCCGCGGGGGTGGCGCGGGAGGCCAACAACCCTTTGGCGATGGCCACCGCCTCGCCGCCCAGCGCCTTTTCGCCGGTCGTGATAGCCAGCCACCTGGCCGCGATGAGCATCCAACTGCGCACGACCGGGAGGTTAGGATCGTCAGGGTAGCGCTCGGCCAACGCCTGTCCGGCGACGAGAACTTCTTGGAACGAGCGGATTCTGTCGGCCTGCGAACCGGCGGTCCAGCCGGGCGTGCCGAGCTTGGCCCGGATCGCATCCAGCGCGGCTGCAGGTATTGTGCTCTTGGCATCGGCCGGAGCGGCGCCCAACAGGGGCGTGACGGCCAGGAACTCGCCGGAGCGATAGAAGCAGAAACGCTCGCGGTCCAACCCGTTTCCCTCTCCGGATTGCCACAAGGAGTCGCTGGCGCGAGGGAAGGAGAAAAGGTCGTCCAAGTCGCTGCGGATATTGGTCCGGCTGCTCACGGCCAGATCGAGCGCCCACGCCGCCGCCGAATGATCGCGGCGGAGCGGCCCGGCAACGCGTCCGTCCCAGCCGATCAACCAATAGGGCCGCCTGGGGACGCCCGCTTCCGTCACCGGATCCTCGCCCCTCTTGCCGCTGCGCGGAAGAGGCTCAGTCCCGCGTGTCAGTCGGGTCAGTAGCGGATCTTCGGCCCCCTTGCCGCTGAAGACTTGCGGCCAGGCGAGGCCCTGCTGGCGGATAAATGCCTCAACCTCTTCGCGGTTGCGATCGATGTTGATACCGATGATCTCCAGCCCTTGATGATGGTACTGGTCGTAAAGCGCTCGCACGCGCGGGATGTCAATCCCCTGGGTGGACCAGAAATGGAGCAGCGTCAGCTTGCCCAACGCAGCACGCGGCAATTGCAGCGTCGCGCCGTCGAGGGTCGTCAGCGAGGCTGCGAGCGAAGCACCGACAAAGCGCGCCTCCGCGCTCCGCGGATGTACGTCCGGCCGGAGAGCAGGATCGGGTTCCTCATCATCGTCCTGGGGTGTGGCGGCAGGCGCCGCCGGCGCCGCGGCGGCGGGCGGAGGGTCCGCGGGCGGCTGGGCGGCCGCCAGGGGCGCCGTCCATAGGCTCGCGGCGATCATCGAAAGCAGCAGTCCGGCATGCTTCATCGGGAAGTTCCTTTCCATGCCGCGTTCATCGCCGGCCGCGTTGGGGCGCCGGCTGCTTGGCGAGGCCGTGAACCGCGTGATGAAACGACACGGCGTCCAACTGGTTGTCCACCCCAATCTCCCCGAAACGGCTCAGGACGATGGTTCGGGGAAGCGCGAGGATGTCGCAAGCGCGGGCCGTGGGATCATCCCAGCCCAGACCGCTGAAGGTGTGGATCCAGTCGGGATACCTGCTCTTCTTGAGAAATGCCTCGGCGTCGGCCCGCTTGCGGTCGAGGTTGATGCCAACCACGACGACGCCGGTAGAGGGCACCGAGGCCAGGCCGGTGTAGGGCAAGGCCTCATCGTACTCGTCCCACAGCGCCGGCTGGGGCGGATGGGCGGCCGACCAAAACTGCAAGATGACGACCTTGCCCGGCAAGTCGTCGGGCAGCGTCAGCCGGCCGCCGTCCATCCGGTTTAACGGCGGGACGTGCAAGGACGGCCCTCTGCCTCCGCCGCAGAACTTCTGCTGGCAGCAGTCGCGCAGGAACCCGTAGACCATGGGATTGGCGCGTTGCTGATGCGCGGCGCGGAGTTGCTCGATCAAGGTTTCGCGCACGATATCCTGGGCGTGTTCCAAGGTGAGCATGACGGCCAATATCCCGGCGGCCCAAGCGGCGTCGCTGCCGACATGGCGCGCCGCGTAGTCCTGGATCAGACGCGCGCCGGCCTTGCTGCGCGGCTCCATCTCGGCCAGTTGCGCGGAGGTCAGCACGTAATCGGCCAGCAAGCGGGAAGCGGGCGGAGCGTTCGAGCCGAGCAGGCGATTGGCGACGGCCACCGACCGGCCGGCAAAAGCCGTGTCGCCGGTCGTAACGGCCAGCCACCGCGCCGCGATGAGCATCCAACTGCGCACCAGCGCGAGGTTGGCGGCCGCCGGCCGCCTTTGTTCCAGCGCCTGCCCTGCGGCAAAGGCCGCCTTGAAGGACTGCACCTTTTCCTCGCGCGAGCTGCCGGCCCAGGGGGAAACCAGGAGCTTGGTCTCGACGGCGTCCAGGGCGGCTTGCGGGATGGAGTCCTTCCCGTCGGCGGATGCCCGACGCAGCAGGGGCGTCCGCGCGAGGAACTCGCCGGAGCGGTAGTAAGGCACGCGCTCGGCAAGGTCGGTCAACGTCTCGAGTTGCAACTCCACCTGCTCGATCATGCCTCGCGCGGCGCGAGAATGCTGCCCGGCGTCATCGACGCTGGCCTGGACGATGCGTCCGTCCCAGCCGGTAACCCAACAGTACGGGATGCTGGGGATGCCCAAGCGCTTCAACAGCGGGTCCGCGAGGCCCTTGCCGGTGAAGACCTGCGGCCAGGAAAGCCCCTGCTGGCGGATGAAGGATTCGACCTTCTCGCGGTCGCGGTCCACGTTGATGCCGATCAGCTCCACGCCGCGATCGTGGTTCTGGTCGTAGAATGCCCGCATCAGCGGCACGTCGCGCGCGGTGATCGACCAAAAGTGCAGCACGGTCACCTTGCCCAATAGATCGCGCGGCAGTCGCAGCTTCGTGCCGTCGAGGGTCGTCAGCGAGGCATTGAAGCTGGCGCCCAGGAAGATCGGGACGCCGCGGTTGCGGAGGAATCCCTCGACTTCAGGCTCGTGGCGGTACTTGAGCAGCGACGTCGTCAGCGTGTTGATCAGCCGTTCATCGTCCGCCTTGGTGGCCATCTCGACGGCAAACATCAGTGCGATACGGGCAACGGGCGAATCGGCGTAGGCGGATGCGAAGCGGGTGATCTCGGCCGACGCAGCACGGTTGCCGGCGCCGAGCCGGGCGAGTCGCGACTGGGTCAGCAGGAAGTCGGCAAAAATCTTGCCTTCCGGCGGGCCGGGGAGAGCGACGATCCGTTGGGCCAGGTCCGTGAGCCGGACTTGCGACGCTTCGTCGGCTTCGAGCACGGCCAGTTGCCGCGCCGCCACCAACATCGTGCTGCGAACCAGGTGCAGGTTGGCGGCGTCCGGGTAGTCGCGCTCGATCTGCTGGCCCGCCCGCAGCACGGCGGACAGGCGGCGGACCTCCTCGCCATGCGAGGGCCGGGATTCCGCCGGGACGGCAATCCGCGCCTTGAGCCCCTCGACGACGCGGTCGGGCACGGGCGGGCCTGACGGCAAAACCTCGGACGGAGCCGTCTGTCCGCCGGATGTCGTCTTGGCTGTGCCTGCCGGCGCAGCCTCAGAGTGCGTATTGCCGGCCGGCCCCTCCTGGGCAGGAAGACGTCCTGCGAAGAGCATCAGGGCGAGGACCGTCGTCGCCAGGCCGGCGAAGCTCAGCGCGGGATTCCTGCACCTATTTCTGGTAGGCCGGGACATAACTGTATGGGATGCTCAGGATGATGATCGCGATGGGCGTGTCCAACGCCCCATGCCAGTCGCCGGTCGCGCCCTGACGGGCCAGCAGGGCGTCGCGGATCTTGGGATACCAGGCGCGAAAGTGGTCGTCGCCGGCCATCGACATGACCAGGGCCGCGTAGTAATGGCCGTAGAAGAAGAAGTCGCAATTCTTGAACTTCTCAGCGGGCAGGGACTCGAGGTAGCGCACGCCGCCGATGGCTTCCGCCGACTCGTGGCGGCCGCACATCATCAGCGAAAAGGTGGCTGCGGCGGAACGGGCCAGCGCCGGGTTGCCGCCGCCAGCCGTGTAGTAGAAGCCGCCGCTGGCCGTGTCGCGGCAGAGGTGGATGTAGCGGACGGCCCGGTCGATAGTCTGGTTGGGCACGAGAATGCCCGCCTGCCGGGCAGCGGAGAGGGCCACCAGTTGCATGGCGGTAACGGAAACGTCGGCGCCGCCGGGAACCGGATTGTAGCGCCAGCCGCCGATGGGCGCCTGGGCGCGGAGAATGACCCCCACGGCCGCCTTCAGGCTCTCTTGGATTTCATCGTCGCGATCGGTCTGGCCCCAGGCCTCCGACAAGGCCAGCGTCGCCAGGCCGTGAGCGTACATGTTCGTGCCCATGTAGCCGCGGACGGCACGCTTGCTGTCCTGAAGATGGAAGTCCAGGGCCTTTTTCAGGGTCGGCCCGTAAGGCGCCTTGTCGGCCGGGAAGTGGCCGTTGAGCATGAAGGCGATCATCGACAGGGCGGTGTAGGCGGTGCAGTTGCTGTCGTCTTTGCCCCCCCAGGAACCGTCGGGCGCCTGAGTGCCTTTGAGAGCATCCAGGCCCCTCTTGATGGCGGCCTCCGTGCGGCGATCGAGCATTTCCCCGATGTCGTTCTTATTGACCGGCACGTCCAGTGCAGGTTCTTCCGGCCGCGAACCGCGGTCTAAGCGGCTGGGATTCTCGCGGAATTGCTTGGCCATGTCGGGCTCGGACGGTTGGGCCGGTTCGGCTGGGGGCGGGGCCTGGGCACGCCCAATCGACAACCCGACGACCACCGCAGCACACAGGCACGCGGCGCCGATCGAGAACCTGCGGGTATCTCGCATCGCGGTTACCTCGTTAGCGCCGGCGCGACAATAAGCGAACAAATTCATCGGTGAAATACGACTTCATTTCGAGAGGGCTTCGTAATACTCCTTGAGGAGCTGCCGGTATTCCAACGGCAGTTCCCGGGCAAAGTTTTCGTTCAGCGCCGCGCGGTCGCGATTGATCAGCGATTCCCACTGGGCCTTGTCGCGGTTGACGTCCGCGCCGGCGGGGTCGCTTTTCAAGAAGGTCTCCCAGTGGTCAAAGCTGTTGAAGGGAATCGCGGTGGGATCGGGGGGCCCGCCCGTCTTGTCCTCGCTCTCGGTGGACCTGGCATCCGCCAAGGCTGCCTTCCACATCGCCAGGACAACCTGGGCAAAGGCCATCCGCAGGTATTTCTCGGCAGATCGCTCGTGCTCAATGGCTGGTTGCCGGACTGGTTGCTTCAGCAGCGGGATGACCTTGTCCATCTCGCCCATGGCGTTGCGGATGTTGTCGGCTGCCATCTGAATGGTGGGAATCTCAACCAGGTCGGCCGCCTCTTTCCGTATGTCGACCTGGGTCGGCGCAAGCTCCGGCAAGCTGGCAATCTCCGGGGCCGCATGCGTCGCGTCGCAGAGGTCCTTTTCCCGGACCGCCAAGAAGAGCAGCGTCTGCAGCGGGTCCAGCCCGTTGAATGCTTGAAGATCCGCCGTGGTGGACATGGCGTGCATGATCGCCGCCAGGGCCCGTTGGATCTCCTCGATGGCGGCGCGGAGCGCCTTCTCCGCCAGGAGTTGGTGCGCGACCGCCGGATCGCGATGGCGGCCGTCAAGCTGCTCAATGGCCAGCCCCATCTCCCGGGCTGCCGTGCGGAAGGCCGTCGCCGCCGATTCGATGGGTGCATCGCAGAACACGCTGGTTTCGGCCTTGAGGACATCCTGCTCGCCGCTGATCTCGGCGAACTCCGTCAACTCGGCCGACTCGGTCCTCTTGCGCAGCAGAATCTGCCGTTGCAGCAGATCCGCGGAGTTGGCGCTGATCATCTCCATGGCGGCGACCCATTGGGCCAGGTACTCGGCCCTGGCCGCCAGGTTCGCGGCGAACTTGCGGGCCTTCTGCAGTTCCTCTTCCGCCTTGGCTGCCAGGGGCACGGCCATTTCCGGCCGGCCCTCGCGGAGCTGGGCCAGCGCAGAGCTCATGGCTTGGGCGGCCTGGACGAGATTGGGTCCCATCGGAGCTGCCTCCGCAATGGCGCTGACCATCTGATCCGCCTCCGCCAGCGCGTGGACGAGCATGTCCTGGGTGGCGGCCAGATCTCGGGCCGGCTTGGCCCCGGCCTTCGCTTCGGCCAGCGCGCGCAGATCGCGTTGCTCATCCTCGATGTCGGCCAGCCAGCGGGAGATTTCCTTCAGATCGCCGGCCAGTTGCCGCAGTGTCCACGTCTTGTCGAGGAAATCAACCTCTTTCTTGGCGCACTCCAACGCCTCGGACAAGGCGGAGGACGCTGCGACCAGTTGGGCCTCGAGTTTCTCAGGCTTGCGATCCTTCAAGGCGGTTGCGGCGGCGGCCGTGGCCCGCGCCGCCGCCGACAGGGGGCGTCGCAGGATGCCAGTCCACTTGCTGTCGGCGGGCAAGTTGCCCGCGAAGCGGGTAATTTCTTCGGCCAGCCGCTGCTCCAGTGCCGCGACGCCTGCAAGCTCCTTTTTCCGCTCCATCGCGGACCGCGCATTCTCCGCTGCCTGGCCGTGGCGCTCGGTGATGTCCTGGAGGTTCTTCAGCCGGCTCGAGGCATCCTGCAGGCAGCGATACGCGGTCGAAAGCCCGCGAAAGTCGTCAATCCGCTGCTGGAGCATCTTAATCATCTGCGTGAGGATCGTTTCAAGCTGTTCCTCAGCCGTGATAACGCCCGCGCGGTCGCCGGTGCCCAAGCGGGCAGCGGCATCCGCGGCCGATTTGGCCGCGGTCTGAAGCTGCGCACTCAGGCCGAGCCCGGTGTCGATTTGCACGAGCCGTTGGAGCAGGCCCCGCTGGCGGCGCTCCAGCACCGGGCGCTGCGGGGAGAACTCGGACGCATCGAGGACGGCAATCCGGGTCCGCAGGCCCTTCTGGCCGGCGAGCATCTCCTGGAGCATATTGCGGGTTTGAACCATCGTCTGCAGGCCGGCCTCGGCGCGAAGCTTGACCTCGGCCTGACGAAGCACCGTAAGGGCCTGGGTTTGCCGAGGGACCGCCGGGGCCGGGGCCTTGCGGTCGAGATCGGCCGCGGCGGCAAGCAGCGCGGCCGCAGCCCCGCCCGCTTCGATAAGTTTGCGGGTGCGGATAATGCGCACGGCAGTCAGTGCGTCGGTCTGGGTATCGGGCAGCGCGGCGATTTCCGCCAGCAATCGGGCCAGCCGGTCCGCCAGGACCTTTTGCGCGGCGCCGAGCGGCACATCGCCGTCCGGGAGGGCAGATGGCGGTCCGGCTGCGGCGGCCGGAGGATCGGCAGCCGCAAGGGTCTCGCGCTGTATGGGTTCCTGCTGGTCGATCAACTCGCGAATTTCGCGGGCGAAGACTTCGGCCGCGGGGGACATGCCGGCCCGCAACAGGAGGCTGGCCAGCTCGCGGGCGGCACGGTCAATCGCTGCGCGTGCCGCCCCCACGTGTGCCGGCGCAGTCGCAGGATTCCGCATGGCCCGGCCAAGCGCGTCGCGGGCTTCGGCCAAGCGTCCGTTCTTGATGGCCCGCAGGCGGGCTTCCAGCCCCGCGGCGCCCGCTTCGGCATCGGCGCCGACGGCGGGATTGGAGTGCAGGTCGGCGGCGAGTTGCTGGAAGCGGCCCAGCAGGTCGTCCAGCCGCGTCTGGATCATGTCCTGCCGGGTCGTTTCCAGGGCGATGGCGCGGGACGTGTCCGAGGGAGCGATAGACCGCCGCTGGTCCGCGCCTCGCAATTCCTGTGGCGCCAGGCACAGGAAAGCGACCAAGGACAACTGGATTGTGCGGTTCATGGCTTACGCTCCAGGGACGGGTTGTTGGCCGGCCGCGCCGTGGCCGCCGACGGCGTTTCGGCGGCCTGGATCGCGCGGAGGTGGGCTCCCGCGTCCATTTCCTGGAGATACAGCGGCCGCAATTGGCCCAGGTACTTACGTTGCCGGGCGAGCACATAGGCGAGGTATTGCTGCGGCGAAACAAACTGCAGCCGCCGGCTGTGCGACCGCCCGCGATGCCCCGGCCCGACCCGCACGTCGCTTACCTCGACGGCGAAGGTGACGATGTCACCTTCCTTCAAGTCGGTGATCACCCGGGCGATGGGCCAGCTTACCTCGCGGTCGTCCACCGACTTCTCGCCGCCGAGCGAGCCCAGCGAGTAGCGCTGCTCGCGGCCATCGTTGAGCGTATAGACGATCCAGGCTTCGTCCAGCCCGTAATCGTCCTTGGCCCAGTAGACCAGATCCACGATCTTGCTGAGCGTGGCTTTGCCGTCTTCGAAGGGCCGCGTCAGGCCGGCGCGGGGATCGGAATCAGGGATGAGTTGCAGGTAATGCCGAGCGTTTTGATCCACGTACTCGCGGTCGCCCAGCTTCCAGCGGAATCGCAGGGTGTAGGAAGACGAGGCTTCGGGAACCTGCCGCAGGCGGGCAGTCGCGCTCGTCGCGTCGAGTTCCAGCGGGTGTGCGGCCTTGTCTTCCAGAACCATCTCGGCGGCAACGACGGGCCGGTCGAGCCGCAGTTCCCAGGAGACCTCGGTGCCTTCGGGAAAGCGAAGATTCATCGTGCTGACTTCCCGCGCCGGCAGCTTCGTATACCGCGGATACCTAAGCTGGACACGGGTCTCGGTGATCCGGGGCGGATGGGCAACGGTCACGTGAAAGCGCCGCGAGCGGGCGTCGCCGAGGGCAAAGTAGTAGTCGAAGTCTTCGCTGCCGTGCGGCAAAACATAGCCGAAATCGGCCCGGTCCTGCCGCGCAACCGGAACGCTTTCCCAGCCGGCGCCCTTGACGCGAAGGAAGAGCCGCCCCTCGTCGGGAATCTCGCCGCCGGCCGAGGCTTGCAGACGGACGGCTTCCGCTTGCCGGACGGTCAAATCGCCGGTGCAAGCCTCGATCGTGGTCCGCGTCGGGTAGGCCGCGGTGCTCCACGGGTTGAGCATGCGGCATCCGAGGACTCTGAAGAACTGCGGTTGCCAGCAGGCGGCGGCGATGACCACGGCCAGCAGCGCCACGGCTGCCGCCTGGGCCGGACGCAATTGGCGGGTATCGGCAATCCGCGAAAAGTCGATCGTCCGGGCCCGCTCGGAGGCCTGACGGCGCACGGCGCCAATCAGGTCCGCAGAAACCCCGTAGGGCGGGACAACGTCGGGCCCGAACTGCACGCACGAAACCAGCAGGCCGTCCACGCCGCAGTTGAGCTTCTCGGCCCGAAGCGCCATCTCGACCGGGCGATAGCGGCGCAAACGCCGCCACAACTGGCAGCAAGCCACCATGGCCAGCGCGGCCAGGTTGAGGACCAACAGCGCCAGGCGGGCGTACGCCGGCAGATCCCACCACCAGTCCAACGCCAGGTCCACGAGGACCAGGAGGACCAGGCAGGCCAGCATCCACCCCAGCCCGCGGGCAAGGCACACGCTGGTTTCCTTCCGCCAGGCGGCGCGCAGGCCGCGCTCGACAGGCGTATCCAGTTCCGCAGGGGTCGCCGTTGCTTCGGCACTACCACTCACGTGCATGTTCCTCAGGAGCAAGCCGTCGGATGACCTCGGCGGCTTGCCCGCATGTTCAGGCCAGGTTCTTCTTGCGGCGCCAGGCCCATTCTGCCGCGGTCAGTGCGACGAACAGCGCCAGTGGAATCCAATTGTCCCATAGCTCGACTTGCTTGCGGATGACGCTGACGACGGGCCGGGGTGCAACCAAATCCGTCAACAGGGGCAAGTCGCGCAGGGGCAGGTAACGCCCGCCGGTGAGTTGAGCCATCCGCTGCAGCAGATCCTTCTGCAGGGCAATCTCCATCTGCTCCGGCGACACGCCGCTGGTCTCGAAGGTGGCCGTATTGGCATAAGCTTTGTCGTCCTCCGCGGCCGCAACCACGTACCGGCCGGCGGCGGGTGGCGTGTACAGGCCGTGATACAGGCCCGGCATGTCCGGCACGGCTTGCAGGGGAACCGCCTGGGGGGCATCCTCATGGCCGGCGCGGGAGACCTGCACCGTATAGCCGGCCGCGCGTACCGGCTCGTAGGTGTCGGAAAGCACATTGGCGAACACCTGGACCGGTTGGTCGGGACGGTCCTCCGCGATGGCCGTCTCGAGGCGAACGCGCTTGTTCTCGCCGAGCAACCGGGAAAGCGTGAGGAATTGTACGGCCTGCCCCCAGAAACGGAGGTGGTACTTGTCGCCCGCCCGGGTTCGCAATCGCCAGAGGCAGTCGGTGCCGATGAACATCGTCTTTCCGGCGCCGTAGCGTTGCCAGGCGATCAGCGGATAAGGGCTTGTCCGCTGGCTGGAGTCGGAGAGCTCGGCCAGCACTCTGGCACCGGGCTTGGGACCGCCCAGCGGTGCGACGTGCCCCAGCGGCTTGACGTTCGCCCAGAGGGCCTTCGTCCTCGACTCCAACGGTTCCAGCGACATGACCGAGCTTTGCTGGCCCTCGGGGGTCAGCAGCGGAAACACGTCGTCGCCCAGTTCCTCCCATTTGTCGTGCTCGGCCCACACCGGCAGCATCGCGGCAATAGGCGTGTCGACGTATTCGGCCGGCGCGTGCTTGTGGCCGGCCAGTAGAATGAGCGACCCGCCTTGCTCGCGGACGAGCTGCTCGGTACGGGCAAGGTCCGTCGGGGTGAAAACGCCGGCACGGACGTCGCCCAAAATAATCAGGTCGTACTTGAAAGCCTGCTCCTCTTTTTCCGGAAACCGGGGCAAGTGCTCGCGCGAGGCGCGGGCCAGGTCCAGGTCGCCCTCGGTGGTGATGAACTGCACCTCGATCCGCGGGTCGCGCTTCAGAACCGCGCGGAGATAACGGTACTCCCAGCGCGGGCTGCCCTCAATGCAGAGGACTTTGATTTTCTCGTCGACCACGCGGATGGATCGCTTCAGCGTGTTGTTCTCCAACGTGGCTTCACCGGGCAGCGGAGCCAGCGAAACCTCGATGGCCGTAGTGCCCCCCCTGCGAGGAGCTTTGAAAGTGAGCTGCTCGAACTGCGGCCGCCCGGTCAGGACAACAGTCTTGCTGGCCGCTTCCGCGCCGTCCAACCGGACGGATAGCGTGGTCGAGCGTTTCTCGTAGCCATAGGCGTTGACCTGGACACGGACCGGCACCAGGTCGTTGGCAAACACGACATCGGGAACGACCAGCCCGCGGAGCGAGAGATCGTCCGGCCGGACCAGGCCGACGCCGACCGTGTACAAGGGAATCGATCGGTCGCTGAATTGTGCGGCGGCGGCCAGCGGGTCGAGGCCGCCGTTGCTGGCGCCGTCGGTCAAGACCACCACGCCGGCCAGCGGCTCGGTGCCGTACTGGTCCAACGCCTCCTGAAGCGACGTTCCCAGCCAGGTGGCCGCCGCCGAGGCTTTCAAGTCGGCCGACGACTCGGGCGACAACTCCGCGTTGCCGGAGAGCGGCTGCAGGTGCCGGCCGAAGCGGAAATAGCGAATCCTGAACGCCTTCGCCAGGCCATGGAATACGTTCTGCGCGGAACCGCCCAATACCCCTTTGACCAGCTCGATACGCGGAACCAGAGTTACTTCGGCCTTAACCTTATCGGAGATGGTCAGCCCAATGTTGCGCTGGGCCCGATACCACTCCGCCAGATGATCCGCCAACTCGGACTGCCGCGCGGTCAGGGCGGGTTCGGACGTTGGACCTGCGCTTGGCGCAGGACTCTCGTTCTCGAGTTTTTCCTGGCCGGCGGCGATAGCGTCGAGCTGAGCCAGTGCCTCGGGGGCGGCGGTCGACGGCAAATCGCCGCGGATTGCCAGGAGCGTTTGCATCGCCTGCGCCTGCGCCCGGGTGGCGTCGTCCGCACGGTTGTCGGCCAAGGCATCGGCAGCCTGCCGCATAGACCGCACCGCCGCGTCCGCCGCGCGGCGCATGCCGGGGTCGTCGCCGGGTATTTTGCCCAACGCCATGGCCGCCTCGGCCAACTGATCGAGATCCTTGCGTGTGTCGCCGACGGCCATGCTGGCCGAGTCGTCCGCCAGGACCAGGAGGCTGCGCTGCAGCGGGACCTCGATCCGCGCGTCGAGCACCGGCTGAAAGAGCAAGACCAAGAGCAACCCCAGCGCCGCGACGCGGCACAGCCCCAGCAGCCAACGCGAGAGCCGCCCGAGCATCGTCTCGCGGCGATACACGATTACCGCGTAGACCACGGCCAACGCCAAGAGCGCCGCCAGCAGCGCCGGCGGCCAGCCGGAACGCAAATGAAAGCCCTCGCAAATCGCGGGCCCGGCCGGATCGATTCCCAAAAATCTCCAAATCATCGCGTGCAATTCTCGCTAGCCGCCGTTGTGCCGCGTATACCAGCGGGCGACCAGCGACTCGACCGCCAGCAGACCCACTGCCGTTAGCAGCAAAAGGAACCACAACTCGCGTCCGGCCCGGCTCTGGGCCACGGCCGCGGTGATATTCTGATCCGCCGCGAGAACCTGGATGCCGCAGGAGGTCACTGCGGCGCCGAGCGCCTCGGCGTCCAGGGTCTTGACGTCCGATTCGCCCGGCGCCAGGTTGACCGCGACGGGAATCGCCGGGGCATGCTTGTCGGCCTGGATCAGGTAATAGCCCGGACGGAGCGTCTCCGCCAACTCTACGCTGGCCTGGCCGTTGCGCTGCGTCGCCGTGATGCTGCTGGTGACGCCGTCAGGATCGGTGACGAGCACCTCAGATCCCGGCTGGACGCTCGGCAGCGGCAGCACCAGCGGCTGGGGAATCGTCAGCGGCTGTTCGTAAAGCTGCTGCAACAGGTACATGACCGCGTGGTGCAACATGATCGGATAAGCCGGGTTGACCACTAAATTGTGCCAACTGCGGTCGGCGCTGCTGGTAAACAGCAGCACTTTGCCCCGGCCGTACGATTTTTCGAGCAGCAGGGGCTCGCCGCCGGAGAGCTTTAAGAGCGTGCGCGACTCGGGTAGGGGACGCACCTTGAACAGGCGATAGACGCGGCTTTCACTCAAGAGGTCCAGCGGAAGAGACCGCAGCGGCCGAACGACGGGGTAGTCCAACGAGGTCCAGTCCATCCGCATGCCGTCCTGCGCACCGCCCGGATCGGCGAAGCTCGATATCAGCTCCGCCGGCAGCAGCGGCGGCTCGCCCTGGCCCAGGCGGCGATTCAGGTTTTCGGGCTTGCTGTTTTGGCCGAGGAACAGGATCAGCCCGCCGCCCTGCTCGACGAAGCCGCCCAGCGCGGCGGCGGCCTCATCCACCAGACCCGGGACGTTGGCCAGCAGGACCACGTCGTAGTCGCGGAGCCGCGCTGCCGCGAGACTGAGCCAGGGAATCGTCTCGACCTCCATCGTCAAGTCGGGATGCTCCAAGCCGCCCGGCGCCAGGGCCGCGGCGACATAGGCCGTGGCGCCTCCGTGCGGTCTGTCGGAAGGCTCGCCGTCCACGCACAGCACGCGCACCGTTCGGCGGACCTGGGCAACCGTATATGCGACATTGTCGTCGGGCAGCGGATCGTCACCCAGGCGGACGCTGATCCGTGTAATGCCCTCGCGATGCAGCACGGCATAAAGTGGAACCGAGGCCGACTCGCCCGGGCCGAGTCGGCCCACGAAGCGTTTCTCGACGACCTGGTCATCGACCAGCAGACTGGCTTCGACGCCCTCCTGCGGCTCCGGACCGAAGTTGCAAATCTCGGCCTGGTAGCGCACCAGCGCGCCGACCCGCAGCACGCCAGCGGCCAGCTCCAGGTGCGTTACGGCGAGGTTCTGGCTGCCGGAGTTCTCGACGGCCACCAGGAACACGCGACCGCTCCCCCGGAGGTCAGAAAGCCCCTGGCGGGCCTTGTCCGAGAGCCGGCCCCAGGTCGTGGCCTGACCATCGGTGACGAGGTAGAGTTCGCGCTCGGGGGTCTTGATCTCCGCAAACAGTTCCGCGAGCTCCCCGAGGCAGCGTTCCAGGTTCAAGGATTCCGCCAACGGCTTGCTGCCCGAGAGCGCCTCCTCGCATCGCCCCGGGTCGTAGCCCGTGCTGCGGACCAGGATGCGGGGACGGGCGCCCAGCATGACCAGCGTTATCGGCGAGCCCGGCTCGACGCTCTTGAGGATCTCCCGGGTGCGGTCCAGTGCGTGATCGAAACGGGACTCCAGGCCGGGGCGATGGGCCATGCTCAGCGAGGCGTCCACCGCGATCACCACGCCGACGTCCGGCTTGCGAATGATCCCCGACCATTGCGTAGTCGGGCGGGCCGCGGCCAGGACCACCAGCAGAATGATCAGGCATCGCAGCAGCAGCAGCAACAGGTCTTCCAGCCGGATCTGGCGGGAGCGGAATTTCATGACCTTGCGCAACAGCACCATCGCGCCCCACTCGATAGTCACGGCGCGATGGCGATTGAGCAGGTGGATAAGCACCGGCACGCCAACGGCGGTCGTGGCCAACAGAAGCCAGGGGTTGAGGAACGGCATTGCCATTGGTTTCGGAGTTTCTTGGTGCTGCGACCTATCGGACCCTACTGGGTCAGTGAACTGGGCAAAGACTACGGCCAGCGGCCGGCAGCGGCCGTACGGCTGCGGTGCAAGAGGTAATCGGCCAGCACGACGTCCAGCGGCCGCGACGTGTTGACCAGCACGTAGTCCGCGTGATTGCGGTCGCAGGCCCGCCGGATCTCGCCGGTGAAGCGCCGCACCTCCTCGAGGTACGCGGCGCGGATGCGGTGCGGCTGGGTGATGATTTCCGGCTCGTTTTCGAGCCCGACGAAGCGGCAGGTGCCGCTCAAGGGGAGTTCCAGCTCGTGAGGGTCCATGGTGTGGAACACGGTCACGTTGTGCCCGCAGAAGTGCAGGTGATCCAGGCCCGCAATGAGCCCTTCGACGCCGTCGAAGAGGTCGGAAAAGAGCATCACGAATCCCCGCCGGGGGATCCGCCGGGCGAACTCGTGCAACAGCGCCCCGACGTCGGTCCGCGGCTCGGGTTGGGCTTGCTGAAGCTGCCGGTCGATGATCGCAATGGCGCCGCGCGTGCTGCTGGGCGGCACAAAGCCGCGCAGAACCGAATCGAACACGCCCAGACCCACCGAGTCCCGCTGCTCGACGATCAGGTAAGCCAAGCTGGCCGCCAGGAACTTGGCGTATTCCAGCTTGCTCAACGGGCCGGAGCCGTATCGCATCGAGGAGCTGGCGTCCAAGAGCAAATAGGCGTCGAAGTTCGTCTCGGCGTCATAGAGCTTGACGTAATAGCGCTCCGTGCGCCCGTACACCCGCCAATCGACGTGCCGGACCGCATCGCCGGCGACATACGGCCGGTGGTGGGCGAACTCCGTGCTGAAGCCATGCAACGGACTCTTGTGGACCCCGACCCGGAGACCCTCCACGACCTGCCGGGCCACCAGGCTCAGCGAGCCGATCTTCTCGAGCACCTTGGGGTCAAGATACCGCGACTTCCGCTTGCTTGGAACGGTCATGGTAAAAACGCTCGTCGGCGGGAATGGCGACCAAGAGCCTTTCGATGTACCCGTCGGGGGTCATGCCCTCCGACTGGGCCGAGAAATTCAGGATCAGGCGATGCCGCAGCACCGGCTTGGCGACGGCCTGGACGTCTTCGATCGCCACGTGGTAGCGCCCGCGCAGCGCCGCCCGAGCCTTTGCGGCAATGATCAAATTCAGACTGGCGCGCGGCCCGGCGCCCCAGGTCAGATACTCCCGCGTGAAATCCAGAGACTCCTCGTCTTCCGGACGCGTAACGCGGACCAGCCGCGTGGCGTATTGAACCATGTGCGGCGCCACCGGGATCCGCCGCACCAATCCCTGGAGGCGGATAATCTCTTCGTGGCCCAGGACCTGCTGAAGCGCAAAGTCCATGCTCCCGCTAACGCGGTTGACGATCTCGATTTCTTCCTCCCAACTCGGGTACTTCACGACGATGTTGAACAGAAAGCGATCGAGTTGCGCCTCCGGCAGCGGATAAGTCCCTTCCTGCTCGATGGGATTCTGCGTCGCCAGCACGAAGAACGGCTCGTCCAGCGGGTAGTCCTCGCCGCCGGAAGAGATCTTCTTCTCCTGCATGGCCTCCAAGAGCGCCGCCTGCGTCTTGGGCGGCGTGCGGTTGATCTCGTCTGCCAGGATGATGTTGGCGAACACCGGGCCCTTGGTGAACTTGAACCGGCGCTCGCGCGTCTCCGGATCGTCCTGGAGCAACTCCGTACCGGTGATGTCGGAGGGCATCAGGTCGGGCGTGAACTGGATCCGCTTGAACACCAAGGACATCGTCTGGGCCAGCGAGCTGACCAGCAGCGTCTTGGCCAGCCCCGGCACGCCCACCAGCAGGCAATGGCCCCCAGAGAAGATCGCAATCATCATCTCATCGATGACCTCGTCCATGCCGACGATGACCTTGCGGACCTCGCCGACGATGCGGTCACGGGCTTGGCCGAGTTGCGCGACCGCTTGTTGGTCGTCGCCCGTTTTCGGCAGCTTAGCAGCGTCTACCATCGAGTTGCTCCTTTCGCAACGATTTCTCGTTCGGGAGTGCGCTCACCGGCCCATGGGCAGACCGGAGAAAGGCGGGATACTGGGGTGCGTTGGCTTGGCCGAGTGACCGGCATCGCACGCCGATCAGCCCCCCCATTATGCCCGGAAGTTCTGGGCCATCAAGCATGAGTCGTCTTTTCTTACCGGCCCGCTCCTCCTCAGCGACCGCAAATCCAATGGGCGTAACCGGCCTTCCGCTCTGAATTTGGGGGCTTTGGGGCGTGTGCAGAATCGTGTTTCCGTGTCTTCGGGCGCGAAAACCACGGGAAAGACCGAGGGTTGACGCTCAACGTACATCGCTACTTCCAAACGTTGCTGCTCCCGTGCGGCACTGGTCGGCAAGGTTTGGCCAAAACATGGCCCGTTCGGTCAGCCACCAGATCGCAAATCCCGTACATTCAAGGGGTTGCGCGTGAACGGAAGTGAGTATTCGGTTCTCCCGTCCAGGGTCGTTCCCTTCTGCGGAGGGGAGAACTGATGTTGTCTCGTCAAGGACGGTGTCGGTAGCATTCCCGGCATGGTTGCCGAGG
>Ga0326727_10013041_pt1 | contig 18649 bp, 14 predicted proteins | sample MB2enrmetagenome_FD_207643 | JGI IMG/M metagenome (GOLD analysis project Ga0326727, IMG submission 207643) | Lab enriched peat soil microbial communities from McLean, Ithaca, NY, United States - MB29MY | ecosystem: Environmental > Terrestrial > Soil > Wetlands > Peat | place: USA: New York...
AACAAAGCCTTTGCGCGCATGGTCGGTTTCTCGAATCCGGCGGAAGTACGGGCCTTCCACATTGGTGACTTCCTGATCGATACCGCGCGTGGCTCGGTAATCGCCGAGCTGGTGAAGAAAGGCTCGCTGCTGGAGCAGCCGTTTCAATTTCGCAAGCAGGACGAGAGCCTGGGAACCGCCATCGCGAACCTCCAGATGGTGGAGCCCGCGCCAGGCGAATCGGAATGGTCCATCGTGATGACCATGGTGGATCTTAGCAGCCACCGCCAGAGCGAAGCCGCCAGGGTGAATCTGGAAACACAATTCCAGGCATTCATGAAGCACTTCCCCGGCATTGCGTTCATCAAGGATCGAGCGGGTAAATATCTATATCTGAGCGAGTCGCTGAAGGCTCTTGGCGAGGAGGCCATCGATGCCGTGGGACAGACGGAGGGGCACGATTGGCCGCACCAGGCCTTCCGGGCGACGGAAGAGCTGCCCCTGCAGGACGGCGTCCACCAATGGACTATCTACAAGTTTCCCATTCCGGATGAGACCGGAAAGCCCCAATGGATTGGCGGGGTGGGCGTCGACGACACGGAGCGGCTGAAGTTGGAGTCGCGTCTGCAGGAGGCCGAGCGCATGGAGGCGATCGGGCGGCTTGCCGGCGGGGTGGCTCACGACTTCAACAACCTGTTGACCGTGATCGCGGGTTACGGGCAGATGCTGAATGATGCGATGTCGCGTCTGGCGCCGCATGAGCAGCTTCAGGTCTACGTGGATGAACTGATCGCTGCCACCGGCCGGGCCACCAGCCTCACCGATCAACTATTGGCTTTCGGGAGGCGTCAGAAAGTACGCATGCAGCGGCTGAACTTGAACGAACAGGTGAAATCCGCCGCCAGCCTGTTGAGCCGCGTGATCGGTGAACACATTGACATGGAAGTCAGCACCTGTCCCGAGGACTGCTTTATTCGAGCCGACCACGGACAAATTGGTCAGGTGATTATGAACCTGGCCGTAAACGCGCGCGACGCCATGCCGGGCGGCGGCCGCTTGAATATTGGAACCGGGGTGACGGAGGTGCCGCCCGAAGGCATGGCCCCGGGCAAGTTCGTGGTGCTGCAGGTGAGCGACACGGGCATCGGCATGGATTCCGTGACCCAGCTCCGAATCTTCGAGCCGTTTTTTACCTCCAAGCCCAGAGGCAAAGGAACGGGGCTGGGGCTATCCACCGTTTACGGAATCGTGAAGCAGATGGGGGGCGAGATTGTGGTCAAGAGCGAGCCGGGCGTGGGTTCGGTTTTCCAGATCTACTTCAAGGAAAGCCCGGCCTCGGAAGCCCCCGCCGGCGTGCCGAATGTGGGCGCGGCGCCCGACCGAAAAACGGTTCGAGGTCACGAGACGATCCTGATTGTGGAAGACGATGAGAACGTGCGTCTGCTGGTGAAGACCATGCTGGACCGGTATGGTTTTAAGACGCTGACCGCGGAGGACGGCAAGGAGGCTATACGCGTGTTTCAGGAGAGCGGCGAGGTGCAACTCCTGCTGACGGACGTGATCATGCCCAATATGAGCGGCCGCGAACTGGCCATGCGCCTGCTGCGGATCGCTCCCGGTTTAAAGATCCTCTATATGTCGGGCTATACCGCGGACGAAGTGGCGTCGAAAGGGGTTAGCGGGCGGCTGAATATATTAAGGAAGCCCTTTGACGCGGATACACTGGCGCAGCGGGTGAGAGATGTCTTGAATCAGTCAACTGTGCGAGGGTAGCGTGACTTCAGGAATTTGATTCCTTCCGAAGCGATCAGGTCCGGCGAAAGTTCGATGTCCCGCCAGATGGAAGCGGCGGCGCTGATTTCCGGGAGATGGAAGCCGAAGCTCTCGATAGTGAGCCAGCCGTCATAGTTGATTTCGCGCAGCGTTTGGAAGACAGCAGTCCAATCGACATGACCGCTCCCCGGAATTCCCCGGTCGTTCTCGCAGGTATGCACATGCTTGAGATGTTTCGCAGCTCGGGCGTAGCCTGCGGCGATGTTCTTCTCTTCGATATTTGAGTGGAAGGTGTCGATCAGAAGCCCGATGCGGGGATGGTTAATCTGGTCGCAAAGTGATGCGCCGTCCACCGTCGTGTTGAGGAAGAACGTCTCGAAGCGATTCAGCGGCTCGATGGCCAGCGTGACATCGTTTTCCACCAGAGTCCCTCCGAGCGCGCCCAGTTCTTCGACGGCCCGGTTCCATTCGTCGGGCGTACGCCGGGTCCCGGAGAAGTAACCTACCGGGCTATAGAGCGGTCCAGCCAGGAGCTTTGAGCCCGCGTTGGCTGCGGCCTTGATCGCGTCTTCGACATGCTGGCGGGTTTTACGGCGTAGGCCGGCATCGTCACTGATCAGGCTCAATCCCTGGGTAACGATGGAGATCACGGTGCATTCGAGTCCAAACGCCGCGCAGTCTTTCCGGACCTGATCAGCTGGAAAATCGCCCGGGTTAAACGCAGGAACCTCAATTCCATCGAAGCCCCATGCCTTGATGGCGGGCAGCATTGCCCTCACGCGCTCGTCGTAGTGCGCGGACCAGATCAGGGTGTTCACTCCAAACTTCATTTAGGGCAGCGGGCTTTCCACTTCTCTCAGCCACGTGGGTGCTTTTAATACCTCACGGGGACGGCTTCCGTCCGGGGGGCCGATGATGCCGTCGCGATGCATCATATCAAGAATGCGCGCCGCGCGTCCGTAACCCAGACGCAAGCGACGCTGCAGGGTGGAGGTGGAAGCCTTCCCCATCTCAAGCACCACGCGCACGGCTTCCTCATACATGGGGTCCTGCTCGCCCGGCGGCGGGTCGCTCTCGGGCGTTTCGCCGTCCGTCTCCGGAGGCGCAATCAAGAAAGATTGATCGTAATCCGGAACCGCCTGCTCCTTCCAGAATTCCACAACTTCCATGATTTCCGATTCGGTAACGAACGCTCCGTGAACGCGGGTGAGCCGCGAAGAACCTGGAGGTAGAAAGAGCATGTCACCCTTGCCCAGCAAGTGCTCTGAGCCCATCACATCGAGGATCGTCCGGGAATCCACCCGCGTGGCCACGCGGAAACTAATGCGGGCAGGGAAGTTTGCCTTGATCAGGCCCGTGATGACGTCGACGCTGGGCCGCTGTGTGGCCAGAACTAAGTGCATCCCCACCGCGCGAGCCATCTGCGCCAGGCGTGTGACGGATTCCTCCACGTTGCGGCCTTCCAGCATCATCAGATCCGCTAACTCGTCAATCAGAATGAGAATGAACGGCAGCGGGCGCAACTCTTCGACGGCCGTCGATTGCTCTTCGTCAAACAGGTTGCGAGGCTGGTTGCGCAGCTTGCTCACCTTCTGGTTGAACTGCTCGATGTTACGCGCACCGTGTTCGGCCAGCAGGCGCAGGCGCCGTTCCATCTCGAGCACCGCGTTCTTGAGCGCAATGGTCGCCTTGCGCGCATCCGTGATCACTGGTGTCAGCAAATGCGGGATGCCTTCATACATGCCCAGCTCCACGCGCTTCGGGTCTACCAGGATCATGCGCACTTCATCCGGCGTGGCCTTATAAAGGATGGACATCACCAATGAATTGATCATGACGCTCTTGCCGGACCCGGTAGAACCCGCGATCAGCACGTGCGGCATCTTGTCCAACTCGGCTACCTTGATCCGGCCGTTGATGTCCTTACCCATCGAGATCGTCAACAGCGAGCGGGAATCCTGAAACTCGGGGCTTTCCAGAACAGCGCGCAGGCTGATCAATTCGCGGCGCGCGTTGGGGACTTCGATACCTACCGTGGGCTTGCCGGGGATGCGCTCGATCAGGATCGATTCCGCCTGCAGGCCCAGGCACAGGTCTTCCGTAAGGTTCGTGATGCGGCTGTACTTGATGCCGGCTTCCGGCTTGAACTCGAACGTGGTAACCACCGGGCCCGGATTGATCTGAACCACCGAGCCGAGGACGTTAAACTCCTGGAACTTGGCCTTGATCAGCGCGGCGGTGGTTTTGAGTTCCATCTCGTCAAAAGGCGAGCGGGGCTCGGGATCGTTCAGCAGCGTGGTGGGCGGCAGCCGGTACGCGTGATGCGAACTTACCGAGGGCTGCAGCTTGGGCAAGGTGCGCGTGGGCGCCGCCGTTTGCCAGGGTGGGGTTTCTTCGAGAGCGCGGATGGGGATTTCTCCGGTGGCGAGCGGCTCGGGCGGGTCCATGGCGGGTGCTTGCATCGCCACGGTTTCAGAATCGAGAAGACTGGGCTCGGGTTCGGGCGTTTTGCGGCGGCGGCGAGGTTCCGGGCTCAACTCAGTGACCTGCACGGCTTCCCGCTCCAACTGGGCGGTTCGCGCGGCGGCTAAAGCCTCCGCTTTCGCCGTGGCCACGGCCTGGCGCTCGGCGCGCTTCAGTTCGGCTTGCTCGCGACGGCGTACCGCGCGCTCTCGAAGCTTCGCTTGGAAACTCGAAAACATGCGACCGATCACCCGGAACGGCCATGTGATGACGCGGGCGGGCCATGAAGGAATGTGTTTTAAAGAAAACGTGGTGATCACGTAAAGCGAAATGATGAAGCAGCAGACGAGCACAATGGCCGTCCCGGTCTGGTTGAGGGAGGCTTTCATCATGTCGGCCAGTACCGAACCGATTCCGCCGCCGGGCACAACCGCGCCTTCAAAGAACCGCCAGTTGGGGAACATGGAGGCCGACGTGGAGAGCGTCAGCAGCAGCAGCAGCCAGCCGGCGGTCTTGACGCGCGGGGCTTCGATGGTTTCCGAACGAAGCCACTTCCAGCCCAGGGCGAAGCTGATCAGCGGAAAAAGGAAGGCGGAAAGACCGAACGCCTGGAACAACAGGTCAGCCGTATAGCTGCCGAATTTACCTGCCAGGTTCATCGGGCGCACCGAACCGGCGGCCGTGTTCCACGACGCGTCTTGAAAATGATAGGAAACCAGACACAACAGGCACAGCAACCCGGCCGCGAGGCACAGCAGCCCTACGACCTCATTGAGGCGGTGCGATGTGGACGGTGATATGATCCTCATCCGCTTGGCGAGCGGAAGAAGGCGGCCAGAGCATTACCATTATGGCAGAGATTCGAGGTTCTTTGGCTAACTTCGCGAATCAGGCTATCGCCCGCCCACTCAGCACTTCAACGGCGGCCCGATTTCAGCCACCGGTTCAGCGCAAACAGGCCCACAACAACGGGGACCACTGCGAAATACGGCCAGTAAGCCACTGCCGCCGATGGGGCCGGTGAAACCCGCAGATCCCCATCCGTTTCCACGCTCGTTCCCGAACTAGTGACCCGCACGTCGACGCGCCACGGGCCAGCCGAACCCGGAGGAAGAGTTACCTGCGCGGCGTACAGAAGCTTATTCGTGGCGTGCTCGCGGGTTGCCGCCGCGTTGATCTCAACCGCGCTCTTCCGGAGTTTCAGCATCACGCGGGCATCCTCAATCACGGAATGGTTCGCCCTATTCTGGATCATGACGCTTAGGTCCACAGGTCCCGGAGTCACCGGAGTGGGCGCGCTGAAAACGCTAATGATGAATGGCCCGGACTGTTTTTGAAAGACGAGAGAGCCGCCATCCGCAGACAGAATTGAGGAACCGCAAATCGCTAATACAACAATGGCGGCCGCGGGCCTCAAGGCATCATCCCGCGCATTTGCATGGGTTGTAGCAATATCCAGACGCCGGCTGCGTAGAGCCCGATCGACAGCAGCGCCCACGGAACCGCCGTCAAAAGGCCGCCGATGCGCCATAGCAAATAAAGAGTGAGCAGCAATCCGGCGTCCAGCAGCAGAATTTGCAGAGGCATGGACCCAATGCTTCCCAGGTGATACAGCAGATGCGCCGCCCACATCGCAATGCCAATCGGAACCAGGGCAAAAGTAAGACGACCGGTTAAACGTCGTCGGGTAACAAGCGCGCATAGGGACACCGCGAGAGCCGGCAATAAAACTGCCCCCACCACCACGAAGGCGGCGATCACCACAGGCATCGCGTGGGCGCCCAGTGTCCGGTGAAAGCCATGCTCCCATTCCATCACCGGACTCACCATGCCGGCCGCATTCACGAACGCGCCAAACACCACAATCAGCGCCAATGCGGCTATGTCCACGCGCTTGGAGAGGCGGCCGATGGACGAACGGTAGGGGTCCGTCAGCAGCGTACTCGCGGGTTGGACGGAAACAAGCGCCACATTGCCCTGTGGGCACGCCGTCACGCAGTCCAGGCAAAATGTGCAGTCCAGATTACCCGCTTTCTTAGGCTGGAACAACTGTAACTCGCATCCCCGCGCATTCTGGTTTCCACGAATACAGTCGTAGGTTCGGCAGCTAGTACAGACCGCGCGATTTTGAATCCCAATTTCCCTGGGAGACACCAGCGAAGTAATAAAGTGGAATTGCCCGATGGGGCAGACGTACTTACAAAAGGTCGCACCGCGAAACAACATGTCAATCACGAAGGCCCCGGCGAAGTATCCGGTGATCACGCACGCAGTCAACCAGGGACTATCCCACAGGGCGAACGCTTCGTAAGCCCACAAATAAGCCACTAGCAGCAACGCCGCCAGCCACTTGGTTCGCAGTTGCTTCGGCCAGCGAAGCCTTGCGGGAAGCATGCGACGTCCCAGGTCGCGCACCAGGACAAAAGGACAGCACATGCAAAAGAGATTGCCCACCAGAAGCAGCGCGGCCATGGAAAGGGCGCGCCAATGGACCCAGGGGAGGACGCCCGCCAGGTTCATCGGGGCAACTTGCGGACCGAAGAAACCGTCACCGATCACCGCAATGGCGACAAAAAGCATGACTACCTGTCCCGAACGGCGCGCCACAGGAAGCCAGGAAACGGGACGCGCTGGCGATTCCCAGCGCTTCCTTTGCAAGACCAGCACGGGTTTGCGCCGGCTCGGCGAGAACAGGCGAACCGCGACGACCAGCGCGGGAACAATGTACAGAATGGAGCCGGGAACCCACATGATGGCTCCGGCAAGGGCCTGATCGTCGGATGCCGTCATGCCGGAGATGCGGAATGCACCGTAACTGGGATAGAGCAGCGTCCCGGAGAAAACGAAAAATGCGGAAAGCCCGGTGTTGAGCAGGTCGGCCAGCAGAAGGTACGGGATCGCCACCCAATCCGGCCATTTTGATTTGCCGGGAACCGGCCGGATCACGGGCCACCAAAATAAAATTCCCGTCCAGAAGAACGAAGCATGTTGCGCGGCATGCCACGAGGGCGACTGAAGCGCCAGTTCGTAAAGCCGCGGTAAATGCCACGCGATGGTGCTGACCGCGAATAGAATGCCGGCGACGGGCGGCGACGCAAGCCAGCCCAGCACATGCCGGAGCGCGGGCCAGGAAAGAAATGGCCCCAGCCCTTCCTTTACAAACCTTCGAGGCAGCCCGCGAAGCAACGGCAACAGAGGATGGCCCAGCAGAATCAAAGGGGGTGCAACCATCATGAGCAACAGATGCTGCGCCATGTGCGCCGACAGGAAGAAGTGGTCGAATGTATCGAGAGGCGATTCCGTGGCGATGAAGATTGCGGCCAGGCCGGCCAGGTATGCCAGCAGCCTTTGCACGTCGCGCTCATCGTGTATGAGCCTGCGCCCGCGCAACCAGCCGCGCACGTAGATGAAGGCCGACGCCGCTAGCACCGCGATCACGCGGTCATCGAACGTCCAGGAAGCGAGCGCCACCGCATCCGTTTCGTTCACAACCATTCCAACAATAGGTTCACCTTTGATTGCCTCATCCCGCCCTGGAACCAACTGCCGCGCCGACTTACCCGGTCATTTCCTGCACAACCTCGCGGCCTGATATGCCCCCGGTCAGGCTACATTGCGGGGCAGTGGTTTCACCGGCTGCTCCAGGTTCTTCGCGGGCGGCACACCGCGGGGCGTCAGCGTCTGCATGAAATCCACCAGGGCGTCCACTTCCGCTGGTGACAGCTTCTTCCCGTAAGCCGGCATGTTGCCGCTTCCTTGAATCACCTGCCGCACCATTTCGTCGCGGGTCATCCGAGTGGCCACCGCGTCCAGAGCCGGGCCTCGCTGCCCTCCTTCGCCGCCCAGAGAATGGCAGTTGCGGCATTGCTTATTCTGAAGCACCGCCGCGCCCCTCAACTGAAGTGGCGTCCGGCCCTTCACAAACTTTACAGGGACGGGGTTCCCGCTCCATGCCGACATATGCGGCGACCAGGGAGACGTGCTGCCCATGTACGTGAGCACGCCCAGCACCAGCATGATGAAGACCACCGTTAGTACGGCCACGGGCCTTTTGCGCGCGCTCTTCTCCCCGGTATTGGAAATGAAAGGTAACAGCAGCAGGAAAATCACCATGCCTACCGGGGCGGCATACAGAACCAGAACCTCCATCCAATCCGGCAAAAGCGCTAAGGCGGCGAAGATGGAAAGAAAGTAAAAATCGGGCCGCGGATTCGTATTCACAAGCGTGGGATTCGGGATGCCGTTCGGCCCTTCAGGACCAAATATAAACGCGCATGCAAGAATACCCACAATCACCAACGCCGCGAAGATAAGATCTTTCCCGATGGCTTCAGGGACGAAGGGAACGCCATCTTTCTCTAGAATCTCCTCATACTCGGCGTCGTAGGTGGCCCGCCTCACCGGGTGCCCCACGCGCGGAAACTCGTTGATGCCCTTGGTCAACACCAGGCGTAGATGCATGCTAATGACCGCGATGATGAGACCCGGGACAATGAAGACGTGTAACGTGAAAAAGCGCGAGAGAGTTTCCCCGGCTATAATCGGCCCGGCCAATAGCAGGTGTACGAGTTGCTTGCCGATTAACGGCACGCGTCCCGTAATCGATGCGCCAATCGTGAGACCCCAATAGGCGTCCTGATCGAAGCGCATCACCTGCCCCGTGAAAGCCATGGCCAGGGTAATCAAAAGGAGAAAGACGCCGCTGAGCCAGGTTAGTTCGCGAGGATATTTATATGCTCCGAACAGAAACACCTGGATCATGTGAAGCGTCATGATGGCCACCATGAAGTTCGATCCCCAGTTATGAACGGCCCGTAAATACCAACCCCAGAACTGTTGGTGATTCAGATACTGCAAGCTGGTGAACGCTTCATTCGTGGAGGGGATATAAACGAATGCGAGGCACGCGCCCGTGATCACCTGAATGATGAAACATAACAGCGTGGCGCTGCCGAAGACATAGAACCAACTGCCGGCGCTGGCGGGAACTTTGTGGCCGGCCGTGGACGCGAACAGGGCCGTGATGTGTAGCCGGTCGTCGAGCCAGAGCGCGGCGTTTCGCAGGGTATTCATTGGATTAGACGGGGTTTGACAGCGTGGGCATCTCGCCGCCTTTCACCCAAAGCTCACCCTTCTCGACCTTGTAATCGTATTGGAAGAGGCCGCGCGGAGGAGGTCCGGCGGCCCGTGTACCATCTTCGTAATAAGCTCCCCCGTGACACGGGCAAAGGAATAGGCCAGACTCGCTGAACCAACGGACCGGGCAACCCAGATGAGTACAGTTGATGGCGAAGATCTGGAACTGAGAACCCTTCATGCGGCGCACCCAGCACGGAATATCGGCCGTGTCGCCATCCCAGGGGCGAGTGAACGGATTGCGATAGGTCGCGAGGCGCGTGGTCTGCTCCGGAAAACCGTCGATCGACCCGAGCGAAATCCAACTCCGCCGGTCTTTCTTTTCGGCGAAGCTGGAAAAGACGAAACCAACCAGGGGCACCGCCAAAAGAACTCCAGCCACCGCATTCACGGCAACCCCAGCGATGAATAGCCAGTTCCTCCGGGAGGGCTTATTGGCGATCTGGTCCACCGGAACATCGATTTTGTTAGCTTGGTTCATTCCGCACCTCCTGCGCTTTGCGCCGGCCTGAGAGACGAAAGATAGGCGGCGATATCGGTCACGTTTTGATCGCTGAGCGGGCTTCCATGATTCAGACGTTCATAGCTGGGCATCCCCAAATCCGTGCGACCCGCGATGATCGCGGTCCGCAAGCCCTGGTCGCTGGCCAGCGTCAGGAATGAGGGGTCAGTGACCGAACCAATGGGAGCTCCCTGTCCGTGGCACATAAAGCAATCTTTGTTGAACAGTTTGTGGCCCTCCAGCGGGTCGCCCTTCCGGTCGCCTGCCAGATAAGCCGGAGCATCGGGCGCGCTATAGCCTGGCTTGGCCCAGTTCTGCTCGATTCCATCAACCAAAGTGGCTATCTGCTGGGCATCCAGTGGGCCGCCATGATCGCGCAACCACGCGGGCATGGACGTTCCGGCCCGTCCGTTCTCGATCACGCGCTGTAATTCCGAACGAGGGATGACGGCCAGATATAAGGGATCGTGCAGCGGCCGGACGGCGCCATCGCGTCCCTCCACTCCATGACAGCCGGAACAGTTCTGGCTAAACAGAGTCTTGAAGTCTTTTGGTGTGGTGTTTTCCGAGTCGTCCGCCGGCTTGCCTGGAGGTTCGCAACCGGCGGTCAACAAGCAGAGCATCACGACAAGCGATCGAGGGCTCACTTAGGGTCGCCCTCGTTTCGGTGACGAAGGCCGGGAGCTTCGATAAACGCGCGCTCGGCAAGCGTCCAGGACTGCATGGTTTTAATGCGCACGCTGCGTGCGATCACGAAGCCGCCCACTAATCCGAAACCCAACTGGCAGGCCACGAACCAGGGCCAGCTGATTCGCGCATTCATCGCCGGGTTGAGCACATCGAGAGTGGTCGCCACCAGGCCGCTCCAAAACACCGGCACAAGGATGCCGGCCCAGAATGGAGCGTACTTTGGAAACATCGGGAGCATGACCGCGTAGACGATTCCGACAAGGGTGGAGATGACCGCGTGCCCGATTAAGGCCGCGAAGAAAGCGAAGCCGTGATAGGCGCGCAACTGTTCCAGCGTGGCGCTCCCCATGTCGGGCATAATCACTCCAGCGAGCAGGTTCACGGGGTACCAGATACTGTGCTGCGCTACCAGTCCGTAGAGGCACGCCATGGCAGCCATAGCGGCGCCCCCGGCCAAACCGCCCCACACGCCTGCCGAATATGGATGAACTTCTTCCGGGATGCGCACGCGGTGGCCGCCTTCTCCCGCCCGCAAACGCACGACGGAGCGCTCCTCCACCATGATCGGCGAGGGCCGTAAAGCCTGGTTGATGGGGACTTCCTCGTGCTGTTCGTTCGGAATCACGTCGTGCCACCAGCCAAGGATTCCGCTGAAGACCACCACTGCGCCTACAACCAGGAATGCGACGTTGGTGACCAACCCCGCGACAAGCATCGTGATGCCGGCCGCAGTTACGAATGGCCAGAAACTGGGGGCGGGCAACTCGATGCAGTCCTGCTCACTGCGCTCCGCCGCTTCGCCGTGATGTAGACCTTGCTGTAGTTTGTGCGCCATGCTATCTGCCGATCACGTAAACCACCGTGAACACCACCACCCAAACGGCGTCCACGAAATGCCAGTACCAAGAGAGGAACACCACGCGCCGAAGCTGCGTCTCGATAGGGAATCCGAACAAGGTGGAAATGAGAACAAGAAGGAGAAAGACTAACCCGACAATGACGTGCGTGCCGTGCAGTCCCACCAGGGAATAGAACGTCGAGCCGAATTGATTGGTGGCCATGGTCAGGTGATCTTCATAGATCAGTTTTCGCCATTCCAATGCAGTGGTTGTCAAAAACTCCAGACCCAGCAGTATTGTGATGGCCAACCACAGCTTGAAAGCGCCCAGGCGGTTGTGCTCCAATGCGCGCTCCGCAAAGAAGATAGTAAGACTGCTGGAAAGCAGGCAGATCGTGGCGACGACTGGAATTTCCAGAACATCTTTGGGATAAGGGCCGTTGAGGCTTTTTCCAATGTAGATCAAATAGGTGGCGACGAACATGGAAAACAGAACCGTCTCGGTGATGATCAGAAATATGATTCCGACCTTCCCCCGATCGGGTAGAATCCACTCTCGCTCCATTTCGAGCGCATTGACGGGGACAAGTGAGTCTGACGCCATGGGCAACTATTCTCCGTACTTCCAATCCGGGTCTTCAGGGTGCTTCAAGTCCCATAAGGGGCGGCTGCTGCGAACCACGGGGAGTTTCTCGAAGTTATAAACCGGCGGCGGAGAAGCCGTAGACCACTCCAGGGTCCAACCATCCCATGGATCGTCTCCGGCGGGCGCGCCTTTCATGGTGGTCCGGACCACATTCCAAACCCAGATGAGAATGCCGAGGACCTGAAAAATGACGCCGATGGAAGCGATCAAATTCCAGGTTTCCCAACCGCGGCCGGCCGGATAGGTATAGATGCGCCGTGGCATGCCGAGAAACCCGGCGAAGTGCAGCGGAATAAATGTCATGTTGAACCCGATGCAGAACAGCCAGAAATGCCATTTGCCGATGGTCTCGTCGAGCAGCTTGCCGGTGGCTTTGGGATACCAATAGTAGATTCCGGCGAACAGCCCGAAGACCAGCCCTCCGATGAGCGTGAAGTGGAAATGGGCCACCAGGAAGTAAGACCCGTTGAGCTGCCAGTCAAACGGGGCGACAGCCAGCATGATGCCCGTAAGCCCGGCGACCAGAAACTGCAGCAGGAATCCGCAGCAGAACAGCATGGGGACCGAGAATCGGATCTTCCCGCCATACATGGTTGCGGTCCAGTTGAATATTTTGATGCCTGTGGGGATACCTACCAACATCGTTGAGGCGGCAAAGAAGGTGTTGGTGAGAGAGGTCATTCCCATGGTGAACATGTGATGCGCCCAGACGCCCAGACTGATGAAGCCGATGGCCACGATGGCGCCCACCATTGCCGACTTTCCAAATAGCGGCTTGCGCGAGAAAACAGGAATCACTTCCGACAGAATCGCGAACGCGGGAAAAATGAGTACGTAGACTTCGGGATGGCCAAAGATCCAGAACAGGTGCTGCCAAAGCAACGCGGAGCCGCCCGATTGCGTATTGAAGAACGCGGCGCCCAGGTTTCGATCGAGCAGGAGCATGATCTGGGCTGCGGAGAGTGGCGGCAGGATGATCAGAATCAGCCAGGAATCCACCAGCATCACCCAGACAAACATAGGCATCCTGCGGAGCGTCATCCCCGGGCAGCGTAGTGAGATTACGGTAACGATCACATTGAGAGCGCTCGCAATGCTACCAACGCCTGCAATCAGGACACCCAGCGCCCAGTAGTCGGCGGCATTCCCCTGGGAGAAAGCCCTCTCGGTGAGGGGTGCATAGGCGAACCAGCCAAAATCCGGAGCCGACCCCGCGCCGGAGAGTCCCCCGCCGCCGATGTAACTGTAGTAGAGCAGCAAGCCGCCAAACAGAAACATCCAATAGCCGAATGCGTTCAGGCGCGGGAACGCCATATCCCGAGCGCCGATCATCAAAGGAACCAGGTAATTCGAAAAACCTGCAACCATCGGCATGCCCACCAGAAAAACCATGGTGGTGCCATGCATGGTGAACAAGCGGTTGAACATGTCGGGCCCGATGAAGTGATTGTTCGGAAGGGCTAACTGAATGCGAATCAAGACAGCCATGGAGCCCGAGATCACAAAGAACAAAAGTGCGGTCACCACATACATGAGCCCCAGACGCTTATGGTCTACCGTGGCTACCCAGGTGTTGAGAGCGTCGGAAAATGAAAACTCGCGCGCCGGGGTTGCCTGCTGGATCGGGAAATCAGTCGTGGCCATAAATTCACAATCTCTCTACTTCAGTAACTCCAGGTATGCGGTAACGGCCTCCAGGTCTTGGGCGCCAAGCTTCATGCTCGGCATCAGACATCCGGGCTTTGCGTCTTGCGGGTTATCCACCCAGGCCTTCAGATTGTCGTGCGAGTTTTCGAGCGCACCGGACGCGATGGTTTGCCGGCTCATCAGGTGTGTCAGATCCGGCCCGAACGTTCCAACGGCCCGGGTTCCGCGAATGGTGTGGCAGTTCACGCACGCGAGGGAATCGAATACCTTCCTCCCATCACTCGCCAAGGCTGCCGGCGCCGCGGGCTTTTGCTCAGCGGCGGCCCATGCCTTAAAATCCTGCGGCGCCCGCGCCACCACCCTCAGCAGCATATAGGCGTGCTGGGTTCCGCAGTACTCCGCGCAGTTTCCGAAATAGATGCCAGGCGAACGAGGGTCCATCCAGGTGTAGTTGGTTCGATTCGGAATCAGATCGAGTTTTCCGGAAAGCTGCGGGATCCAAATGCTATGCAGAACGTCCGCGCTCTGTAACTCGAAGTAGGTCGCCATTCTCCCGTCGGGTGTCGCCGGCATGTTGATTTCGTTGGCGTCGACGATGCCGTAATCGGAATAGTGGATTTCCCACCACCACTGGTGCCCGATCAGCCGGATCTTGAGCGCCTCGGCAGGTGGGCTCGCGTTTTGAACAGATGCGATCACGCGTGCCGAGACGCCAATCAAGATGAAGACAATGAGAATCGGGATGGCGGTCCAGGCGATTTCAATTTGATTACTCCCATAAACCTGCGCGGGTTCCTGGTGCGCGTCGTCGCCCGGTTTCCTGCGGAATCGCCAAAGAGTGAAGACGATGAGAAAACCGACGATCAGGAAAATTGCGCCGGTAATCGCGAGTGTGAGCTCAGCGATCTGAGCTTCCGCGCGAGCCGGAGTCGCGAGCGGCTTGAAAATGTCGGTAATGCGGTGTTCCGGTAATCCTGCCGCTTGCCCTTGTAACAGCAAGGCCAGGGTTTCGATGCGCATGCGTCTATCCTCGGCACTCTCAACCGTATTCTCCGGTGATTATACAACCCACCTACGCTCTGTTGCCTAGTGAAATTACCTGAAGGAACGAAAAAAAGAGGCCGGCCCAAAAATTGAGAGGAGGATAATCGAAGTATGCGCCTGCTTTGCTTGTCCCTAATCCTCTGTGCTTTCAGCGCCAATGCCCAGATGAGGCGGCGCACCACGCCTAATTCCCCAGGCGACCTCACCGGCGGAGCCTACAACCAGCCGTCCGCGACGATGCATGGCACCTTGAAAAAGATCACCAGCAAGGACATCTTCATCGTGGTGGAAGGCGACCAGTCCGTTGACATTGATCGAACACACAAGACGAAGTTTATGAAAGCCGGTAAAGAAATAAAGCCAGCGGATATCGCCCCGGGATCGGTGGTGACGGTGGACGTCAATCACGACCCGCAGTTGCACCCGCTGGCTGTTACGTTAACGGTGGATTCCGGCCCGATCGACTCTAGTGGCCCGGAGACGCAGCCCGCGACGAATGCTGGTGTTTCGACGTCGTCTGCACCGGCGCCGGCGTCTGCAAAGCCTTCAGAATCGACGAACCAATAGGACTGCCGAGACCCGTGCAAGCATCCCAACCGGGGCCGGCCGAGTATGCCCCGTTGTTGCCTTGCGTGATGTCGTTAAAGTTCTGCGGGTTAGCGTAAAGCGCGGGGTTTGCGAAGCCCACCTTTTGGCCTAACTGCTGATTCAGGATGGCGATCAGCGCCGCCCACAACGGAGCAACCGCGCTGGTTCCCCCAATCACCGTAGTCTGACCGTCGATGCGCACGTTGTATCCCGATTCGGGGTCGGCATCGCCGGCCACATCGGGAACGCCTCGCCCCACAAATCCCGAATTCACCGACGCCGGCACATTGGCCGAGGTCTGATAGGAAGGAAGCGGGAAGTTCTCGCTGACTCCGCCGCCGGTGGCGCCGCCATCCGCTCCGTCATTCCAAACGGTTTCGCTCTGAATCGCGCCGTTTTCATAATCGAGATAGGTACCGCCGCAAGCGAGCACGTTGGGGCTGGAAGCCGGAAAATCCACGTGTTGCTGGCCGTCGTTGACGCCATCGGTGGATCCCCCGTCGCCGGCCGCCACCGTGATGGTGACGCCCAAGGCTTTGGCATCCTGAAAAGCCTGGTCATAGGCGGTCAGCGCCTGCGCGGTATAGCCGCTCTCCGGACTGCCCCAACTGATGGAGATGACGCTTGGATTGTTCTTGGTATCGTGGATCGCGGCAGTGATGGCGTTCAGGAACCCCTGCGTGGTGTTTTCACCGAAATATACGACGATATGGGCGGCTGAAGCGATGGACCCGGCAACTTCGATATCAAGAAGCACTTCGCCATCGGGGCCGTTCGGGTCACCCGTCGGGTGGTTCTTGCCTTTGCCGACAGCTACGGCCGTCACGGTTGGCTCCGGATTGATTCCAAGCCCTGAGAAATAGGCCTTAAGATCGCTCTGCTTATATCCGCCACCGAGTTCAACGATCCCGATGGTCTGGCCGGCGCCGTTCGCGCTTGGATAACTATAGGCTTGCGCTACCACCAAAGGCGAATACGAGAGTTGCGCCTCGGATGCGCTGGCTTTGCGGGCTTTTCTTGCCGGGCCTACGTGGCGATGGCGGTAGTGGGTGTGGGCCTGTTCCCGTTGATCGAAGCCGAAAATGCCTTCCACGACACCCGCCAGGGAGTTGGGAACATTGAGCGTGCCTTTGCGAGCCCGGTAACTGCGGCCGGCCTCGTGATACTGGCTGACTTGAGCGTCGAACGCTTTCTGAGTTTGGGCGAGAGTACCGGTCACCGTGACGGTGCGCGTGGCGACGTCGGTGCTATCTACTGTGAGGCCTTCCGATTTGGCGTACTCCGCTACCTTTTCGAGGTCCGCGGGAAGAGCGCCAAACTGTTCAGCGAGTTCAGCACGAGTAAACTGCTTGGAAGGGTTTTCCGGAATGGGGGCGCGGCGCCGGACGGTGATGGTGAGGGTTACCTGTTCGTTCGGGTCGGGAGCGCCGGTGAGCGTCGCGACAGCGGGCGCGGGCCTGTCGCTACCCTTGAGTACCACTTTGTGTTGAGCCATACCGAAACTCTATAACAGAATGAGCGAGGCGAATACGAAATTACGAATAATTTTTCTACTGTTTGGAATTAATCTGTGCGCATTCGGCCAGAATTTCGACGTCGTGATACGGAATGGCCGCGTAGTAGACCCGGAATCGGGCCTCGATTCCGTGCGTCAGATCGGTATCCGAAACGGGCGCATAGCGGCCATCGCACAAAACCCCTTGCGCGGAGTGCAAGTCATTGAAGGTGATGGACTTGTCGTTGCTCCTGGATTCATTGATCTCCACTCCCACGGCCAGACCGAAGAGAACTATCGCTTGAAGGCGCGGGACGGTGTGACCACTGCCCTCGAGATGGAAGTAGGCGTAAATCCTGTAGGAAAATGGTATGACGCGCGCACCGGAAAAGCGCTGATTAATTTCGGTGCTTCGTCCGGACATATTCCCGCCAGAATGGCCGTAATGGCAGACACGGGCGATTTTCTGCCGCGCGATCATGCCGTAAAAGATACCGCATCGTCCGCGCAACAAGCCGCGATTTTGGGTCGCGTGCGGCAGGGTTTGGACGAAGGTGGATTGGGAATCGGGCTGGGTATCGCGTACGTGCCCTCGGCTTCGCGAACGGAAATTCTGGATCTGTTCCAACTCGCGGGGGAACGGCGGATGGCCTGTTTTGTGCACATGCGGAATCCCGGCCCGATCGAACCGGGAGTGGTGGATGCGCTGCAGGAAGTGGTTGCGGACGCGGCTGCGACGGGGGCCGGTCTTCACGTGGTCCACATCACCAGCATGGCCTTCCGCCAAACCGATCTGTGTTTGCGGATCATCCACGGCGCGCGGCGACATGGCGTGGATGTCACAACGGAAGCCTATCCTTATACCGCGGGAATGACGAGCCTGGAGACGGCAGTGTTCGACCCCGGATGGCAAGAGCGGCTGGGGATTGGGTTCGGAGACCTTCAGTGGGTCGCCACTGGGGAGCGGTTGACGCGCGAGAGCTTTGAGCGATACCGCAAGCAGGGCGGGATGGTGATTTTGCACAGCATTCCGGAAGAAGTAGTGCGCATGGCGATGGCAGACCCCGCGGTGATGATCGCGAGCGACGGACTGATCACGAATGGCAAGGGACATCCGCGTGGTGCGGGAACCTATGCACGGGTGCTGGCGAAATATGTCCGCGACGAACATGCGTTGACCCTGATGGATGCGATCCGGAAAATGAGCCTGCTGCCCGCGCAGCGCCTGGAAGCGGTGAGTCCCGCCATGCGGCAAAAAGGGAGAATTCGCGTGGGGGCTGACGCAGACCTTACCCTATTCGACCCGGGCAAGGTTCAGGATCAGGCGACTTACGAACATCCCGCCGAGCCTTCGATGGGGATCGTGTATGTTCTCGTCAATGGGACGGTAGTCGTTCGTAAAGGCGAGTTAGTGGACGGCGTGGAGCCAGGGCGGGGAATCAAGAGCGGGGCATGGCGGAAAGATCGTTAAACGAACAGATCGCGCGGCGCGTTTCATTGGTAGCGGGATTGCTGCTGCTGACGATCGCGATCGGGACAACCGGATTCGTTCTGATCGATCACTATCCACTGTTCGACGCGTTCTACATGACGCTGATCACCATCACGACGGTGGGCTACGAAGAAGTTCATCCATTGACCCAGGCGGGCCGTTATTTCAATTCCTTCCTGATCCTGTTTGGCGTCAGCGTCATGTTCTTTTCGGTAGGTGCGATCACCCAAACAGTGATCGAACTGGAATTTCAGGATGTATTCGGGAAGCGCAGAAGGAAACGAATGATCGATAAGCTACAAAACCATTTCATCATTTGCGGGTATGGACGCGTGGGGCGGCATGCGTCCTATGAG